>Ga0315909_10002651_pt1 | contig 22625 bp, 24 predicted proteins | sample LakEriMetagenome_11_FD_203527 | JGI IMG/M metagenome (GOLD analysis project Ga0315909, IMG submission 203527) | Freshwater fungal communities from buoy surface, Lake Erie, Ohio, United States - Buoy 2 MA125 | ecosystem: Environmental > Aquatic > Freshwater > Lake | place: USA: Lake Erie, Ohio...
CTGCTGATTCAGGTTCATTCGAAACTGTGGTATTCCCTATCATCAGACGTGTGTTCTCTAAATTATTAGCTAACGAAATCGTATCTGTACAAGCTATGAACTTACCAATCGGTAAATTGTTCTACTTCGTACCTCAAATCCAAGGATATACAGCTTCAACTGTTAACCCATTAGGTACTGCTGGTCAACAACAAGACCACAGAGCACCAGTAGGTTCACCTGGTAACTACCCTGGTGACCCTAACGCAGGTTACAATGACGCACAAGCATATCCAAAGAATCTTTATGATTTATTCTATGAAGGTACTGAGCCAGGTTTAAACCCAGCAGGTCTTTTTGATTATTCAAAAGGTGCTTGGGCTTGGATGACAGGTTTTACAACTCCTGTTGTTTGGTCTAATGGTAACTTGGTTGTTTCAGGTTATGGTGCTGGTGAATATAGAAAAGTTCTTATTGCTTTAACTGGTTTCACTAATGCAGGTGAAGGTAAATTAATCGGTCCTGATGGACAAGAAATGGATTCTGAAACTTTCTTATCTGACTTAACTTTGTTACCAGCAGCAACTGTTGGAAGTCAAAGTTTGATTACCGCTATTAACGCATCTGGTGGAGCATCTACTCCTTCAACTCCACTTTTATTCCGTGTTGTTACACAGAAATATGGTAAAAGTATTGTACAGTATGGTTCAACAGCTCAAACTACTTGGCCTGGTAGTAACTCAGGTGGTGGTAACGGTGGTACTTACAATAACATCTGTTCACAAGACGGTATCATCTATTTAGAAGTTGATTTACAAGTTCCAGCATGTATTTCTTGTGGAGCATCTACTCCTGACGGATACACTGGTACTACTCTTGCGTCAACTACTGCTCTTTCTGGAACTTCAACAAACCAAGCAATTCTTGCATTTTGGAAGCGTTACAGAGAGTTAGAATTTGAAGACAGAATTGGTGAAGTTTCTTTTGACCTTCAATCAGTAACAGTTTCTGTAACTGAAAGAAAGTTAAGAGCACAATGGTCTCCAGAACTTGCTCAAGACGTTGCAGCGTTCCACAACATTGACGCTGAAGCTGAATTAACAGCATTATTATCAGAACAAGTTGCGGCTGAAATCGACCGTGAAATCTTACGTGACTTACGTAAAGGTGCGGCATGGACATTACGTTGGGATTACAACGGATGGAAGCGTCTGAATAACCAATCAACTCCTTATACTCAAAAGGACTGGAACCAAACGTTGATTACTGCAATCAACCAAATTTCAGCTCAAATCCACAAATCTACTTTAAGAGGTGGAGCAAACTGGATTGTTGTTTCTTCTGAAATCAGTGCTATTTTTGATGACTTGGAATACTTCCACGTATCAAACGCAGCTCCTGAGCAAGACCAATTCAACATGGGTATTGAAAGAGTTGGTACTTTAAGTGGCCGTTACCAAGTATACCGTGACCCATACTTCCCACCAAACACTGTGTTGATTGGTCACAAAGGTACATCTTTGTTGGATACTGGATACATCTACGCTCCATACGTACCACTTCAATTAACTCCAACAATGTATAACCCATTCAACTTTACTCCTATCAAGGGTATTATGACACGTTACGCTAAGAAGATGGTTAATAACCGTTTCTATGGACGTATCATTGTTGATGGTGTTCGTACATTCGATTTGAATGAATTAAGATAATCTTATCTTAATGATAGATAAAAAAAGGTCAGAGAAATCTGACCTTTTTTATTTATTTAAAATTCTTAAAGATTTTGAAATTACTTCAGATTCAATCATAGTGAAAGCACCTCTTTTGTATGCCGATACAATTGCCTGAATAATACAATTATTTGAATCTTCAGTTGTTAAATTATTTATAAAATAATTAACATCTTCATTTGTGTTAAATTGAAAAGAATCAAACAAAACAACTTTGGTTTGTAAATTTTCTAATTCATTTTTTAATTCTTCTTCATTTGAATGTTCCATAGTTTGATATATTTATATATAAAGATAATAAATAAAAATCGTTATGAAAAGTAGTATAATAGAAATATTAAAAAAGGTTAAAGAATATGATGATTATTTATTAGAATCAACGTCTACAGGTGACGCTGGTAGTTATAGAGTCCCATTAAGACCTGGTTTAAGATTATGGGACAAAAACATTTTGGAACCATTTACTGAACCATTAAATGGTTATCATAATGCTGAAATATATATTGATTCGTTAGATGGTAATATTGAAACAAGGGGCGTTAAAAGAAAAGAAGAAACGGCATATGCAATTTCCAAATCGGATAAAAAACATCCTGTATTAAATGATGATGATGGAGGTAGTTTGAATGAAAACCCACCAAATGATAAATTATTTAAAAAAGTTTTTGGAAAGAAAAAAATTAAAGAAGGTACTGATACTACTTTAAGTGCGGGTGAATATTCGGGTCCAATTGAAATAGGGTTAAAAAAATGGAGACAATCCGAACTTGGTCCATTTGTTGAAGATAGTGACCATCATACAACCCACAAAGCCAAACAAAAGAAACTAAAAAATAATATCAAAAAGGTTGTTGGTGTTTGGGAAAAACACAAAGATAGTGGATATGAAATCCCAACACATGATGTAGATACAATCAAAGAAGATTTGGCGGTTTGGTTTGGTAAAAAGAAAAAACCAAAGGGTAGTAAACAACCAAAAGGGCCATGGGTTAATATATGTAAAAAAGTTGATGGTAAACATCCGCCTTGTGGTAGACCTGACACTTCTAAAGGTGCGTATCCTAAATGTCGTGCCGCAGGCGTTGCTGGAAAAATGTCTGACTCGGCAAAACGTGCAGCTTGTCAACAGAAAAGAAAAGCTGAAAAACAAGACACTCAAACAGGTAAGGGACAAAAACCAATTATGACATCATACAAACCAAAAAAGAAAAAGACCAACGAATCGGTCTTAATCAATTTAATTAGAAAGGCTTTAGATTAATAAATACTTTTACTAACTCTAATACCTGGTCTTAAAGGTTCATATTCTCTCTTTGGTCTGTTATATTGACCTGTACCATATTCAGAGTTCAAAGTTTCTAACGCTCTTTTGTATTCACCTGTTTCATCAGAAAGTAATCTATCAATTACATCTTGAACTAAACTTCTATCTAATCTTCCGTATTCAGGTTCTTCTGACATTTCTCTTAATGCTTTCTTAATTTTGTTATCTAAATTTGACATAATAATTTTTCTATAGATTTATTTTACTATAAATATTATCAAGTGAATGATTAATTTGTGATTCTAATTCTTTTTCAATATCCATTGCTCGAAACTCCATTTCTTTTCTGAAGAAATTTATCAGTTTATCCCATTGAGTTTTGTTTAACTTTATGAAATAACTGTAAGTGTGGTTTGTTAATGTAACTTGACCACCATCCATAGTTATGAATATACCTAACTTATCGTTACGAATATATTTCTTATCTGAAATAGGTGCAATAATAAGTTCAGAATCTTCCGAATGGATGAGTTTTCGACATATGGTGGAACATTTCCTCACGTTAGACATATAAATGTCAAATTCAAGGTCCTTTCGGTCTAATTTACGTAAGTATAGACGATACTTAACCCAAGCTTTCTTAAATATATTCATGTCATTTATGATTTGACTACAAATATAAAATTAAAAAATCAACTAAACAACAAAATTAAAAATTTTTCCCAATCTTCTACAGAAGTTTCGTTCCTCCCAATGTTTGCGGAATAACAAGTCAATACCACATTATCGAGTGTATAACCTTTGGTTCTATCTAATCTATCTAATGAAGGTTGTTGTGGATGTTTAGAGTCATTTGAGGGTATTAAAGGAATTTTGAACCAATAACATAACCCATTTTGTTTTTGAAATAATTGATTAATGTCATCAATGGTTAAGGTGTGTTCAACACCTCTATTTTTAGAATCGTGTATTAAAGTATTTTGCCATAACCTAACTCTTCTTTCTTTTTGTTTATCGGCTTCAATTTTTCGAAATTCAATATCTTTTCTTTTTTCTTTTTTGTATTTTTTTGAAATTTCCAATGAACATATTTTACACTTTAATGTTCGTTGAGATTGATAAAACTCTTCTATTGGTTTTGTTGTATTACAAATTTTACAGGTCTTATGTGTTTCCATATTTATAAATATATGGATACACACGTAAATTTTTTTAAAAAAAAAGTAAAATTACTATTTTTAACAATAAGGCGGTGAGCACCTTCTTTTACCATCTAAACCTGCTTTACTTCCCTTACAAACTTGGACGGCGAACCCATTCGAATAAGCACTTGGGTACACATCAAATTTGGCCTTTGCTGCCGCTTTACCTCGAGCACATAATTTAGTTCCCGTTTTTTTACGACCTTCAGACATTACCATATCTTTATCATCTATATTCATAGACAATTCCATACCATCTTTTTTTGTTTCATTCATTAAAAAATCAAATACTTGGTCTAAATTGTTTTTAGCTTCAGCAATATGGTCTTGTGCCCAATCGTGTCCATTATCTAAAATAGAATCAACCATATCTCTTTCTAAATCTAACAATAGGTCACATTGTCTTCTCATTTGTTCAAGATTACTGAAGAACATATATCTGTCAGATTGTTCTTTTAAAATTTTCTTAATTTGTGCGTCTAAATTTTTCATATTATACGGTCATATCATCTTCTTTTAGGTCATTACAGACAACATCTAAAAACACTTCTATATCGTGCTCCAATCCTTCAAAATCTTCAAACAAGTTGGTTCCTTCAGTGGTATTTTCGAAATCTGCAACACTAAAATTCCCATCTTTGTCACAGTAAATTTCACCGTAGTAATCATTATTATCTACAGTTAAATAACCTGTATGAATTATTTCATTCTCATCATTCATAGTTGATTCATACCTAAATCTGAAAGTTGGCATACCTGGAAATTCAAAAACCCATAAGTCACTGCTTCTATCAATAAAATCTTCTTTTTCTTCAGGTTCTTGTGGGACAATTCCCTTTGAAAAATCTTCTAATGTTTTTCTTTCTTCAGGTGTAATTGATTCCATTCCGAATTCACTTATTTTGTCAAGAATTTTGTCAATTTGAACTTCACCTGGTTCCATGTTTTCTGACAGTAAAAACTTTAAAAGTTTTACATATTCATTTTCAGATATTATAAGTTTTTTCATTTTTTGTTAACTATTTGAAATGTGAGTGTTTTTTTATAAGTATTAACTTCACCTGAAGAATATACTTTTATGTCGACATTGTATTCATTTGGGATTTTATCTCTTGTATCAAAAACGAAATAGTATTCGTTGGAGCTTCGGTTAACTTGTGTCCAAGATTGGACTTCTACTTCAGTTGTCCCTTCCATCACATAAACTCTATAATATGAACTTACAGGTGTTAATATTTGTTGTGATGTGTACGCCTTTTTGATTATAACTCCGACTCTACGAATATCTGTGTTTAGAACTTTTTCATCTTGTTTGATACCGTAAAAATCAAAACCATATAAGTCAGGTTCTTTACTATTAGGTGATAACGAAAACCCAAACTTGTAAGGTAATAAAGTTAAATCGTTTACCACGTCAGGTAACGCAATATTATTGTAAGATAAATTTGACCAAGTATCTGTAAACATACAAGGAGTAGTAGCAGTTAATGAATTTACATTTATACCATAAACCCCTTGTGTTGTAGTACATGCAGTATATGTACCCACAACTGTTCCCATATTATTTTCTATTGTTACAACAGGTAAATCATCTAAAGTAATTGGGTTACCATCAATATACGTATAAAGATATAAGTTGTTAGAATTATTTGAATAGAATGAATTTCTATCGTCCAAAACTAAATCATTATATGTAGTTTCTAAATAAGGTTCATAAAATGTCTGTGTATGTCTTGTGAAAAATCCAACTGAATAGTTTTCAGTTAAACCTGTTAAATTTTCTAATTCAGGTAAAAATGCAACACCCCAACCTGTAAATCCTGTTGTGGAACCTGTAAGGATTTGATTAATTTCATTTGTCATATCAAATTCAATATCCTCATTTCCAAACTCAAAATGTTGAGTGTCAACTATTGTTAAAGCCGAATAGTTTACAGTACCCGAAGAACCTGTATTTCTATTATTATAAATCCCTTCTGTAGACCAATTATCTAATGTTGTTGTTTGATACCAATTTGATGGTCTTTGTGAATATGATTTATCTTGTGGTAAAGCGATTGGTGACAATAAACCGTTATTTGAATTTAAAGTTCTTTGTACATCATAATAGTCGTATCCCACACCTTCATCCCAATTTTGAGCCGAACCTGTATTTCCTGAAGTTAAAGGTATTCTAAACAACACTAAATCAAATGATGTTGCTCTTAATCTACCCTGACTTGTAAATTCATTCATCAATCCTTCTTTGTCAAAAGATGATGTATTTGTCATTTTAAGTGTATGAGTTATACCTGAAAAACCAGTACATCCTGTTGAAATCGTATTATTTTGAATTTTTTCAATAAGTAAACTTAAATCTAAATCAAAAATAAAACGACTAAATCCTGGTGATGCAATTACGTTATCTGCGGAACCAAAGTATAGTTGTGTATAAGGTGATTTACCTGTATTAACATAACTGTTAGACAATATAGTATTGTTTCTACTGAAATATGAACGATGAATTGACATTTATACTTTTTTTTATAAATATCAATTTATACGAATATTTTGATTTAAAACTTTAGTATCGAAAAGTTTCCATTCTTGATTAAGTTCTTCCTTACTCAATGGGGTTGTTTCATGTGTCAAACGGAATGGTGGTTCTCTATGATATAAGTGTTTATGATTCAGTAAAAAACGAATCATTTTTGATAACAAATCTTTAAGTGCTTCACCTCTTACCATTGAATTTGTTGAATTATAATAATTTCCTGATAAAGTCGGTTCATTTATACCATATACATCAGAACTGTTCAATTCTACCTTTGTTCCATTATATATTTGGGATTCATTTGATATTATGAATATTTTTTCAGAGCCTAAAACCGCATAACCAAAGTCACCATTTTCAACTTTATTTGGAGTGTAAGAAATTCTTTTAGTTGTTTTTTCAACACCATATTTACCTTTCTTAGAAATTAATCCCGCACCAGGAGTTGTTAATTTTTGCGACTTCGGGAATTGGATTAATGAAATTAGAGTATTAACATTATCTATTTCAATATCAGTACCATTAACTTTTTTTCTTTGGAAAGACAATGACGGTCTATAAAAAAATGGAAATCTTCTATCTGTAACATTTAGCGTTTTAGAGTTACCTCCATAATTCAAATTAATTTGACCATCATTTAGTCCTGAAATTACTTTATTTATAATTTCAGCAACTTCCGCCATGGTTGTAATTTCACTAAAAGAATAAGAAAAATCAGTATAAAGGTTATTTTCTTCTATAGTTGATTGTTGTGTAAAATTTGTAGTTAAAGTTTCAGGACCTCTACCCGGTAGATTATAAATGTTAACGTTCCCCCAAAATGGACCTTCAGGTGTTTCTAAACCATAGTAAATTTCATATTCAACAAGTTTTCTAATTTGTTCAGAAACTTCTTGATTTTGAGTAATAGTTTTTTTTGTTCCAGGTACTGTTCGGGTATCAAAGTTGGATAACTGAATAAAAGTTCTTTTTGTATTAACTATTGGATATTCATTCGCCTTTAATATTGGTGTTTTTCTTGACCTAATTAAAACCTCACTATCTTTTAAAATAATATCTGACCTTCCTTTTGAATATAATGCAAAATCTTGTGGTTCTGCAAACACTCCTTTTGAAAGTGAATTGAAATACTCTCCGTCAACTTTTTTTAAAGGTAAACCACCTTTTACATTAGGTCCACTTGCTAAAGTACTTCTTGTTTGATTAGCATTTTCCTTTTGAATTGACATTATGTTAGATATTGGACCTCTAACGTAAAATTGATTTTTTCTACCTTGGTTTTCCGCCCAGTTATAATATAATAAATGGACGTAATCATTGTTTTCAGGTGTCAGGTTTACTTGAACAGGTAAAAACGGTAAAAAAACAAATGGGTCAGAAAACGCTGGTGTTTGATATTCTTTATACCAAAACTCTTGTTTAATGTCTGTTTTTTCATCATTAAGAACTGATTTTCCATTGATAACAACGTCTTCTAATGATGAAACTATTTCTTGAAACTTTTCCCAGTCCGGTTTGACTCTAATTCTTTCACGTAACTCGGGGTCAGAATTGTCAATAACAGTTCCTCCAAAAAGTATCCTATGTTTTTGTTGGTCATATTGACTGTCTTGACTCATATTCTTTTAAAATTTTGTTATATGTTGATTCTACTTTATCTAATTTTTTTGTTAATTCAATAACAAGTTTTTTTGTTTCGTCAAATTCTTTTGATAAAAAATCTAATGCAACAACCAAATCTTTATTTGGTTTGGATTTATATTCAACTAATATTTCTTTTATTTTTTCTGACATATTAAAAATGTTTACCTGTGATTCTAATATTACCTGTTGGATATCCTGTTGGTGGTATTGTTTCCATAATTATAACACCTTCAACTTTTCCATTTTTTGCTCTTTCGTTGAAAGTTGCATTGAAAATTGCTAATTTTTCAATTGTTGCAATATCAGGTTCACCATTTAATCCCGGGCCCGTAGGTATTCCTAATTTTTGCATTTGACCAATATATTCAATAACTTCTTTTTCAGGTAGAATACCTGGTAGATATTCAGTTAAGTATAAAAATGGTGTTTGTAAAATATATTTTCTTGGTGTTGGTATTAATTTTAGAAGCGATAAAATTTGATTTAGTAACGATTTACAACTTCTAAAATCATTAACTAATGATATAGTTCCTCTAATAATTTGTTCAGTATTTTCTAAAATAGATTGAATTGCTAATTTTGACATTTTTAATTTTTTTGCAATCAAATCTTTAATAATACTTCTGACTAATTTTAAAATATCTTGTTTTAATTGTTCAAATAACGCCTCTACAAATAAAGCACCTATTTTTGAAATTACATCAATTACAAAACGTCGATTAATTCTTGCAAAACTCATTAATCCTGGTGATTGAGCTTCTAAATTTTCAACTATTGAGTCACCCAAATTTGATGCGGTAGACGTTAATGCTTTTGTCATAACAACAAAAGGAAAAATGACTTTTGGTGAAAGAATTGACTGTACAACACCATTCACAAAGTTTTTTATTATATCTTGATTAAAAGAAACTTTTGGAAGAGCGTTTATTTGCCATCTTGAATCATTTGATAGATTAAAATAAACATCATCAAATATATTATTCATGTTACTTCCTGAATCATCAACCTCTGTGATTGTTTCAAAGACATATTGAACATCATTTATAGGTAATTGTAAATTATTACAATCTATGAATTCCACATACCCATTTCGAATTATTGAAATTTCATTTTCTATTTGTGATATTTCATTTGGGGTAAATTCAAAAAATGTATCAGACGTGTCGTCATTTTCGGGATATTTAGCAATACCACTTACATCAATTTCTTGATTATAATCAAAACACATCCCTAATATTCTTTGAATTAATTTTGTAAACTTTTTTAAATCATTAAGTTTTGACGGACCAGGATTTGATTGTACTGAAAACATACTCAAAACTAAATCAAGAATTTTTGTGATTGCGTTATTAAAATCTAATAATTTTAAAGTTTTAAGATAATCTATAATAAAATCTGTAACTCGGTTTGGGGCATTAATTCTATCAACTAAAATTATTTTGAAATAATCACCTTGGTTAACCCCGTCAAAAGTTTCATAAGAAATTTTAAAAAGTTCCTGACCCGATAATCCATAATAAGATTGTTGTACTGAAGGTGTTTGAATTAATTCATAAAAAAACCTATTTGTACTTCTTGGAGTGGTAAGTGGATTATAAGGATTTTTTTCATATATTGAAGCACCTAAAAAACTGTCAGGACTAATTACCAACTGCTTAAATAAATCAATATCACTAACGTTTATAAAAAGCTCTTGATTAGTTTCATAAGTTTGTTCTTGTGAACAACCAAGAGCTTTTTCCATTGACTCTTGTAAAATATTTGTAATTATTGTTGGTAAATTTTGTAATTGTTGTTTTAATATTTGGATAAAATAATCTGAAGTTGCGTTAGTATTTGTTTGACTAATTAAATCAACTAATTCATCAAAAGAATTTGTAACTTTTTCTTTAATTTTTCTTGATATTTCAGCCGAATCTAAATTAATTTGGATACTGTCCGCCTTTTTTTGTAATCTATCAGTTTGATTTTGTAGAAAATTATCATAATCGCTTTTTACTTGCGTAAAAGTTTTAATGGCTCTTGTCCTTTCCTTACTTTCTTTAAAACCTTCTCTAATGTCTTCAGCCATTATAATTTAAATTTTTGAATATCCGAGTCAATATCTTTATCAATTAAACCTTGTAAGATATCATCATCCATAGTTGTAATATCAAAAGTTTCATCAGAATTACTTCTTTTCTCCCAAATGTTTGATTGTAGTTTAGAAAGAGTTAATTTTTTCTCTACACAGTCATTGATTATTTTTTGTTGCTTTTCAATTACCGGACCTATTAGTGTCATATCTTCAGGTTCCTTCATCATTGAAATCATCTTGTTCTGAATACGAATAGCGGTCGAACGCTGTTCAACAAGTTCATTATAAATTTCTTGCATAAGTGCCAAAATTGACTCTTGTGTGAAGTTTATCTGTTTTTTCTTTGGTTTTGTCATACCAATAAATATTTTTGGTATTATTTTTTAATCTGGCGTAACTTGTATTAAAGCGGTATAGATTTTTTTGTATTTTTTCATTGACGCTCTAATTTCTTTTGTTGACATATTAGTCATTTCCCTTAAAGATAATAATATCACATTTTTATTGAATTTATTATTATCAGTTGCTGGAAAAATTGTTTCGTAATTTTCTAATATTTCAACTAAAGATAAACCTAATTTAATTTCACTTTCATTCAAATCACCTTCTTCAAGAACCTCTTTAATATAGGTAATTAAAATTGGAATCAAATTAACTTCTTCAGGTTGTTCTATATCTAAATAATATATCATTTCCGGTGAGTTTTCTAAATCACCGGAAATATCTTCATAAGATATTTTACGATTTTGTTCTTTTTGGTCTTTTAATATTTGACCCATTAAATAATTCTTACAAATAGTACCAAAGTAAGAATATGCTTTCTTTTCTTTCGAGGGACTAAATTTATCGATTTTAGTCATTAAAAAAGAATGTGTATCAGTATGGATTTCATAAAAATCCATATCTTTTCTATATAATTTATATCTTCTAATAATCGAAGATATCATTTTATCTAATGGAAATCTTAAAAATTCGTTATAAATTTTATTTTTTTCCTCAAAAGTAGATGCGGTTAAAAACATTCTAACCGCATTTTCCTCTCTTATATCAAAATAATTTTCACTACTTTGCTTCTGTTTTTTCTTAACAGAAACTTGTATTGAACTTGCGCTTATAATCATTAAGCATTTTCAGATACATATTTTATGTTTCTGTCATCCGTAAAGAAATATTCTTTCTTTGCTGAAGAAACCCAAAACTTTACTTCATCTTCTTTTAAAATTGACGAACCATTTTTGTATTCCCAAAAAATAGAATCTTCCCTCAAATTAATGTGTTTGTATCCAATTTTAGGGATGGTTAAAATTTTGGCTGAGTTATAAGTTAATCTTAGTAAAAATTCATAAACGAATGTTAATTTAATACTTGGTTTGAAACCACCAAAATCATCAACTAAAGATTTTTTAAATACCATTCCTGATGTTTGGAAATTTTGATATTGTAACAATGTTTCGTTGGTTAAATAACCCATCTCTTGTGAGAAGTTAGCGGCAAAGGTTGCTTCGTTTGTAAATCCTTGGAATACTAATTTATTATCGACATCAACAACTAATGGTAAAAATGCATCAACAGTATTATATACTTCCATATAAGTTTTAACATTTTTAAACCATATTTTAGAGTACTCGTCGTCAACTTCTAAAATACTAACCCATTTTGTTTCTGCTTTAGAAACACCTAAATTTACTTGATTTGCAAAATTAGGTTCATCTTTGAATTCGACAAAAGTAGTTTCTAATCCTTTAAAATCGTATTTTTTAAGGTAATCTGATAAATTTTTATCTTCACCATAAACAATAATAAGATTTTTAGGTAAAAATTCTTGAGTTGTTACTGACTCAACTGCTTTTTGAAAGAAATCTTCGAAATCTTTCATTTTCATATTTTTAATTGGTAGAATTACACTAATATCTAATAAATTTTCCATATTTTTAATTTTCTATTAATTGAAGTTTATTTAATTCAGTTTCAAAATTTTGTCTTATTGTGTTAAAATAACTTTGGAATGACTGTAGAATCAAACCATTAAACTTATTAGTATCTGAATATTTTTCAGCGGTTTTGAATCCGTTTTCATACAACTTTTCTGAAACGTTATCCTCAAGCCAGTTTTGAACAAAATCTGCAACAAAATCAACCAAACGAATTTCGTCTTGAACCCAAATACCATTATCTTCATTTAACCAACTTGGGATTAATTTAGGGATAACTCCCATAACCGCAACTCCTGATTTCATTGATTCAATAGGGAATGTGCCAAATGAACTTGTTCTATCATTCCACACCGATAACATAGATTCTTTAAGTGTATTTGCAAATTCATCTTGACTTAATCCTCTCATATCTCTAAATGTAATCCATCTAAATTGAGGATATTTTTGATAAAAACTTTTAATAAAATTAACACTGTCTCTTTGTTCTCTAAACATTACAGATATGATTGGCTTAGAAGGTAATTTTGACTTACTAAAACTTTCATCGATTAATGGTTCAATAATGTCAATTGCGCTCATTCTCATCATTTTTGAAACATAACTTTTTTGTTCTTCACTTGTTGTAATACACTTTGTAAAACCAAATTGTTGCCATGTTTGACCTGGTTGAAGTGTTTCAAAAATATAATCATATGATTGTGATAATACTATTTTGGTACATGGTAAATTTGTTAATTGTGACATAACATAGCCAAAAATTTCAGGGATAATCATAATATCTTCAGGAGCTATCTGTAAATTTTGACCTTCTACTGATTGATGTTGAATTCCATCGTACTTATTTCCTAACCAATTTGTAACTCCAAAATAATCAGGTTTTTCGTGTAAAATAATTACATTGTAATTGTCATTTTTAAGTGTTAACGCCATATCATAGATATATTTGATAGATGCTTTGGCGTTACCTTTCGTATCTTGTACAAAAAAATAAATTCTTGCACTTTTGTTTAGAATGTTTTTAATTGATTGTTCAATCTTTGTGATTTTATCTTCCATAAATTAATATTTTTGAATTATTTTATTATTTAATAGTGTATTAAAGGATAATTTAAAAGGTATAGATAATGAAGCTTTTTCACCTAAAGTTTCATCAACTTCTTCATGTTCACTTAAAATTACTTCCATTAACATTTTTATAAATTCATATTGAACAACTCCAATTTGTTGTTCAGTACTACCTGATAATGACGGTGTGTCTATATTGATGTATGACTGAACTTTGTCAAGGTCAATATAATAATGTTCCCCTAAAACTTTTAACATTTTTAATATTTTGAAATTACCTCATCTAATTCATTTAATTTAGAAATAGAAATAGGTGAGTTTATTTTTTCGTTGTACTCTGTTTTATATTTTACAACATTGTTATTGTAATTAATAATAATATCAGGATTAGAAGTAACTATTAAATCAAAATCATTCAAAACTTGAGTTTTAGTCAGTTCATTAAAAAACAAAATTCTTTCAAACAAACAACCAAATTTTGATAAGAAAAATAATGTTGCGGGTTTTGATTTTGATATTTCATCTGAAATTATTGTGAACTCAATTTTATCACGATGTTTAATATATAAATCATTTAACACATTGAATGTATTCATTTCTGATGACGGAGCATGACCAAAAATTTCCATAGGGCACTCTTCGTACATAAATGAAAACATATCTTCTTTTGATGGAAATAGAAAATGATTAAACAAATCTAAACTATCAATTGGTTCAATGATTTTATACTCAAATCCTTCCTCTTCTTCCATACCATCTGTTTGTTGAATAAGGAATTTATCGTAAACAGATTTGAATTTACCAATAGTGTCTCTTAATACACCGTTAATATCAATTCCTATCTTCATATCTTTTTAATATTTCAGTTATTAGTGGGTTTCTTACCACGTCATCATCACCAAACTCGTGAACACCAATTTCAGAAATATTTTTGAATTTTTCGATTGCGTCCCATAAACCTGAATGTTTTTTATCTTTATATCTATCTGTTTGTTCCAAGTCACCTGATATAAAAAACTTACTATCAGTACCAATACGAGTTAGTAAGAGTTTCATTTGTTTAGGGGTGGCATTTTGAGCTTCTTCAAATATCAAGATTGAGTTATCTATATTCATACCTCTCATGTATGCTAAAGCAAAAACTTCAATTACTTCCATTTGTTTTAATTTTTCTCTTGCCTCTTTACCTATAATTTTATTCAATAGGTAGTAAGATGGGAAAATATATGGGTCTAATTTTTCTTCAACGTTACCTGGTAAAGAACCCAATTTTTCTTCAGCTTCAACTGCCGGTCTTACAATTATTATTTTTTCATAAGGGGAAGTGTGGTCGGCAATTAAATCTACTGCAGCTTTCATTGCTATGAAACTTTTACCAACCCCTGCAGGGCCTGAGCAAATTGTAATTTGATTTTTCTTTAGTTTATCGTAATACTCTCTTTGACTTTGAGTAAGAAATTTATCTTTACTCTTTTTAATCATACCACTAATTTGGTCTTTTTTAGACATTTTTGGTTTGATATCAGTAGTAATATACTGACTGTCTTTTGTAATTGTTTTTTTTCTTGTCATTATTTAATTGTATAATAATCTAACCAGTAGTCAATCATTTCATTTAGCATTGTTTCAAAGGTATATTCATGACTCCACCCTGTTGATTGTATTAGTTTAGTAGAATCACCCTTCAAATCATGTAATTCTTCAGGTCTTAAAAATTTTTCATCCTGTGTGACATATTTTGTATAATCTAATCCTAAAGAAGAAAACACATAATTACAAAGTTCCCTAACCGAATGGGATATTCCTGTTGCACATACAAAATCATCAGATTTATCTAATTGTAATATTTCCCACATGGCTCTAACGTAATCTTTAGCATGACCCCAATCGCGAGTTGCATCAAGATTACCTAATTTAAGTTCATTAGATAGCCCTAATTTAATTTTAACCGCTTCTTTACATACTTTATTGGTTACAAAATTAGTTCCTCTTCTTGGTGATTCGTGGTTAAATAAAATACCATTTGAAATAAACATATTGTAAGAATTCCTGTAGTTACGACAAATATTGTAACTAAAAACTTTTGCACAACCATAAGGTGATACAGGATTCATAGATGTTGTTTCTCTTTGGTATCCGTCAGAATCAATTGAATTACCAAACATTTCAGATGACGAAGCTTGATAAATTTTAGTATCAGGTTTTATGAGTTTTACGGCTTCTAATAGATTAAGAGTACCAATTCCGGTAACTTGGGATGTGTATATTGGTTGGTCAAAAGAAATTCTAACATGTGATTGGGCTGCCAAATTATATATCTCATCAGGCATTACTTTTTGAATTACTGATATTAAAGATGATATGTCAGTTAAATCTGCATAATGTAGTTTTACCTTTTCATAAACATTATTTAACCTCGCAGTTTGATTTTCAGCAACTGAATTTCTTTTTAATGTCCCATGAACTTCGTAACCTTTACCAATTAAAAATTCTGATAAATATGAACCGTCTTGTCCATTAATTCCTGTAATTAAAGATTTCTTCATTTTTTAAAGATTGGTTATAATTGAATCATAAATTTTTTCAAAATCTAATTTTCTTAAATCAAAATTTTGCATTTCCTGAAATAAAAAATCGTTTTCAATTAATAAATCTTGGTTGATATCTAAAAAAGATTTGACAAATAGTACAGGGACACCTTCGAATATTTTTCTTAAATATGAACTATCGATTACAATTGGTACTCTTCTCATGTAAATTACTTCCCAATCCCTATGACATTCACAACCAATTGCATTTCCATCGGGACAAATCATAAATTTATGATTCTTAATTGATAATAAATAATTTTTATAATCGTCAGAATTAATTGATTTTGGTCTATCTATTGTGACCCAATTCTCATTTTGAAATTTATCATTAATTTTTTGTCTTTCTATATTTGACGAAACATTGTGATTTATATAAAGTAATTTATTCGGTAAAAAGTTATTATTAATTAAATCTAACAATATTTCATGACGGGAATCAAAAGGGTTCAATTTTCTTTGAACTCCGTAAGGAATTGGAATTACCTTACCTCCAAAAGTTGTTGCATTTGATGCGTAAATTGCAATTACATTATCAGGAATCTTATCAAAAATTTCTTCATCAGTAGGAGTGTCTTCAAATCCTGTAAAGATGATAAATTTCATATCAGTAAGTTTTGAACATAAATCTAACAAGTCGTTGTTAGATAATTGTTTAACTCTTTCATCTTTATAATTTTTGGATACTTCATTTCGTAATTCAATATTTGTGTATTTCACATTTTTTCTTTGGTATAACCTGATGTTATCAATAAAAAGTGTTAATACGTTTTTTTCATTCTTTTTAGAATTGTATAACTCAATGAATTCAGAATTATTGATGTTTGCTTCTTTGACAGATTTATCCCAAAGATTGTGTACGTCACTTGATTGGTCACCAAATGAGTAATCAACTTTTTTAACTAATATTGTTGGGTCTAATAATTTCATTTTTTTTCAAATAAATAATCTTGGTGATTTCCCGGCCAACCCGGAGCGTTGTCTCTTGTGAAATTTGAAATATTTGTTACCAAATTAAAACTTTTAGTTTTTAAAAAGGCTTCCAAATTATCTAATGTGTAAAAGCTTGAATTCACCTCAATCAGTAAAAATTTGAAATTAATTCTGTCAAAATCAATCCCTTTAAGTACTTCCATTTCATAACCCTCAACATCTAAACTTAAAAAATCTACATGTTTTATATTATGTTCATCTAAAATAGATGTTAATGTTTTCGCTTTTGCAGAATAAACTTTAGGACCCATAATTGACGCTCTTGGGTGGTCATTGAATTCTCCGTAAATGAATTCATCTTTATAGTCAAAAGAAACTAATGCGCAATTTTCTACAATACAAGACCTATTTTGTTTACAAGATTTAAATGCGTTTTCAGATGGTTCGACAAGAACTCCTGACCAACCCAAATCTTCTAAAATTTTTGTATTTGATTGGAATAAACCGTCATGTGCACCCGCTTCGACAAAGACACCATTTTCGATATTTTGTAAATAAGGTAAAATTTTCCACTCAACCATACCTTGATTTTTATCTACAATCCAAGGTTTGTACGTGTCTTTATTTTCTTCTAAATGTTTTTTTATTTTCATAATATTAATTTTGTAAATCTTTTATATTAATAAATTGAACTCCTTTTTCAACAAGTTCTTGATTATTTTTGACTATATCGTCAAAAAAGTTCCAAGCTAAAACAACAATTACTTCAGGTAAATTTTCTAAACAAAACTCCTTACTTTTAATTGGAATATTAACTCCTGGTATTATTTTACCATGTTTTAATTTGTTATCCTCAATAGTGTAATCTATAAAAGAACTATCTATACCAAAATAATTCAAAAAAGTGGTTGCTTTAGCTGGTGAACCGTAAGCTGAAATTTTAGAATACTTTGATTTAAGTTTTGTAAAATTATTTTTTACATTATTTTTTAGGTTTTCTACTTTTTTACCAAATTTTTTATACATATCTAAATCAGTAATTCCAAATTTTATTTCATTGTCCAAAAATTCACCAACATTTTTTGAAATTTTTGAAATATTTTTAGACACATAAACTCTTATAGAACCTCCATGAGTTTCAATATGTTCAACATCATAAACTGTAAAACCTAAATTTTTAAAAAAATTATTTATAGATGTAACTGACCAGTAGTTTACGTGTTCGTGATAAATGTTATCAAATGTTAAATCTTTAATAGTATCATACAAATACTGTACTTCAACAACAAAAGTTCCATCATCTTTAAGTAATCTAAAAGTTTCATTTGTAATATTAACTAATTCATCAGAATGTGCGAAAACATTAGATGCGGTTACCAAGTCGGCCTTTCCTTTTTCACTCAAAATGATATCTACCACATTTTTATCAAAATAACTGTTGATAGTTTCAACACCATTTTCATTTGCCAATTTTGATATATTTTTTGCTGGTTCGACACCTAAAACACGAACACCGTTTTCTTTTAATGGTTTAAGAAAAACCCCATCATTACTTCCAATATCAACAACTAAACTTTCAGATGTTAAATTGAATAATTTAATGTATTTCAAAGAAGCATCAATAAAATGTTTTCTAAAAGTTTGTGCGGTCGAAGACACATAGAAATAGTTGTCAAACATTTTTTCAGGTTCAACAACATATGATAGTTGACAATTATGACAATTAGAACAGTATTTTACTTCTAATGGAAATTGTTCAACAGTATCATTTATATTGTCTAATAAATTATTAGCTAATGGTGATAAACCTAAACTAATTACGTCTTCAAGTTTTGAATCACCACAAGAACGACATTTTGTTGTGTAATTCAACATAATGTTTTGTCTCATTTTTTCATCAACTAAAATATAAGGAATAGTATGTGTTATTCCATAATTTTCATGTTCCCTTTCACCTCTAACCAAATTTAAAAATACAGAATCTTCTAAAAAAACCATAGTGTGGGCAACATTTGGTTTTATTATCGCAATATCACCCGGTGAAATAATTCTTGTTTCTATTGGAGCGTTTTCGTAAGATAAATCTTGAATTACACTAACATATTTCCCTGTAATTAATAAACATTTTTGTTCTTGAATAGGGTGATAATGATTTGCTCTAACAGTACCTTTTTTAGATTCAATATAACCAATCAAATTAATTGATTCAGTTAATTCATAATTTGAAATTTTACCTCTATTGTCAATGTACTCTTTTCCACCTTGTACGGTATATTCTAATTCTTGTCTAATTTCTTTTTCAGACCAATTATCAATCATTTCTTTGATACTTTCTTCTAAATTATATAAGAAATTAAATCCTGTCGATAATAACTTTTTGTTAGATAGAGTATAACCTAAATTTGGAACTTCATCTTTGGTTGATATCAATTCAATATTTGGTTTATACTTTTTACAAATTTCAGCAACTTCTTTAACCGTTTTTTGTTCATTAACTAAATGGAACGTTTCATTGACAATGGAATCTTTTTCCATGAATTTAAAACAACGTGCAGTGTCAATAAGGTTTACCAAACTTTTATATTGAACACCACCTGAAAACAATTTAATATTTGAGTTTTGTGATGCCATTTTTGAAAACAAATTTGGCATTATATTAATTCTCATTGTGTCGGTAGAATACCCATATACTGAACCCAATCTTAAAATAATGTGTTTTTTCCCTGACAATCGTATGTCTTTTTCATTCTGTACTTTTCCTGTTGAATACGTTAATACAGGACATACTTCTTCATTTTCAGAAATATTCATTTTAGTTTCTGTAAATCCCTCAAACACAACATGAGTTGATGGGAATATTATTTTACAATGTTCAGAAGTGTATTTTAGAATGTTATTTGTACCAATGACGGCAGTTTCGTTAATTTTTTTATCTTGTTCACTATTTGCTTCAGTTTTAACATATGCAACATCAGTAATTCCTGCCAAATGATGAACAACATCAGCATCAACAAGTACTGTTTTCATTAGCTCTTCATCTAAAATAGACCCGTGTATAAATTTTATACCCCAATCTGTAATTTGTTTAACTCTTTCTGAAATGAAACGATTATCAACTACAACAATATTTTTAAATCTTGATTCACCTGAATAAAGTTTACAAAGTTCGGTCCCTATATACCCAAGACCACCGGTTATAACTATTTTTTTCATTTAATAAGATATTTGTATTTTTCTTCTATTAATTTTACAACTTTTTCGGGAAAATATCCATCTAATTCAACTTTTTTCATGTTGTCAAAATAAAATTCTTCTGTTGAACTACGGTAAGTAGTCGATGTTCTAAAAAACAAATCTTTGTTTAATTTTATACTATTTTCCACATTTCCCAAAATTGATGGATTATTGAATTCTTGATGACCATAACTTTTAATTTTTTCTTTAATTCTTTCAGGTCCACCCATAAATGATAAATGCCATCCTCCTGATTGAACATAATTAAAAGAAGGGGAATGGTCGCGTTTTGATTCTTTTCTTATAAAATTTAACGATTCGTTTTTAATATGTTTATAACTACTTAAAATATTTCCTTTCCAATTTGTACTTGAAATATTATTTACGAAAAAATTGTTATTATCTTGTAAAAAACAATATTTTTTTTCAGTGTCTAATTGTTTTAAATCACCTAAAATTTCTAAATTAGGGATTTCATCAGTATCACTAAATAAAATAATATCATCGTCTTCACAGTTTTCCATTCCCAATTTTATAAATTCCCTGTGTAAATATTCTCTACACCAGTAATCTTTTCCGTAATCGGTTTCAGGTGTGTTTTTTATGGAACTGTATTTTAAAATTATCTCGTCAAAAATTTCTTTTTTTCTTCCTGTATAGGTATTTTCAAAGTTGTCAACAATACCGGAATTTAAATTTTTCACATGGATAATTTTATGTAAAAATTTTGAAAATAAATCTTTATTATCATCGAAATAAAAAGGTTTTTTATTACCTGAAAAGGTATAATCACATTCACTAATAATGAAATAGTCAACGTATGGGTCAAGTATTGTTAAACGTATGTCTAATAAATCTAGTTCATTAAAAAACAAAAAAGAATCGTATATTTTACTCATTTATAATTTTTTTTTCTTTATAATATTTTATTGCTTCATTTTTACAAATTTCAGAATTGAATAAATGTCCATCCCTATTAACATAGGTGAATTTTTTTGAATAGGATTCACCAACAGACCAATAACCATCACTATTATTGTGTGAAGCCCAATATTTTGGAGCTAAAATTAATTTAGCATCTTCATTTAACCAAGCAGCCCACCACCCAAATGAAGAATTGGATAAAATAACCCATTTAGATTTATTTATAGTGTAAAAATCAAATCCAATTTCATCGTGATAACATGGTATTTGGAATGGCATATAAAAATTTGCAAATTCTGGGTCATCAGTAATAACTATAAATTTCATATTTGGATTTAAAGTTAACATATGATTAATTGAATCTTTCCAATATTCTCTACGACAAACAACGTGAGGAATATTTCTATATTCTCCACCTCTAAAGTTAATAACACAGGTATTTTCGTCTAATTGAATTCCTAATTCTTTTAATTTTTTATCATATTTTTGTTCATAATTTTCATTAATTTTAAACCAACTCCTAACATTTTCCTCATAATTTTCAAAATATTTTTCACTTTGTAAGATGGCCCCTAATGCCCCATTATGACCGAGTATTTTTGTGTTATCTGAAATTTTCCAAATATTATTATCAGACATTGTTATATTAACATGTTCATTAACTCCCTGATAAAATACCCAATTTTCATAAAACTCAAATTGTATATTTTCAATTGGTTTACCAAAATTAATATCCATAAAATACATTTGATTCATACCGTTATGATAATCGTGAGTTGGTGATGGATTTATTCCCCATTCATAACCAAGTTTTTCAGCAACAGTCCTACAAACCGAATATTGCCACATGTGGTTTCCAAAATTACCTGTTAAATTAGTTGTTATCATTTTAATTATCGTTTAAAAAATTTATTAATGATATTTTTTTATTTTTAGTATATTCTAAATTATCATATAATATGTTATTATGGTTTGAAGATTTGAAATGTACAATTACATCTACATCATCAAGTGTTATTATATCAATATGGTATGGTTTAGGAAAGTTATAATCAACCATAATTTTATAAACTTCAAAAAATTTCCTATTTAATTTGTGATATAAATTCTGATGACGGTCACCATATTCAAGGTGAATAATTTCATTTTTAGTTAGTGTAATAGTGCAATCATTATTAATTAACCCATTTATAACTCCATCTGATTCATCTAAAATACAATACAAAAACATTTTTTTTCTTGAGTATTCAGGATTAGTGGTTAATAAATAGGATTGTCCAAATGTGTCAGTGCCTGGTATAACTCCTGGATTAAAATTTAAGTCGTATTTTTTTATTTTTTGCATGTTTAGTGAGAACACTGCCGACCACATATAATCATGATTTGTTTCAATATAAAATAAATCATGGTTGTTGCAAATTTCAAATAAATTAATATCTGATATGAAAAACATATCTGAATCTATTTTGAATACTATTTTATCTGAAAGATATTTAAATGATTGGTTAAGAGCTT
>Ga0315909_10002653_pt1 | contig 22621 bp, 20 predicted proteins | sample LakEriMetagenome_11_FD_203527 | JGI IMG/M metagenome (GOLD analysis project Ga0315909, IMG submission 203527) | Freshwater fungal communities from buoy surface, Lake Erie, Ohio, United States - Buoy 2 MA125 | ecosystem: Environmental > Aquatic > Freshwater > Lake | place: USA: Lake Erie, Ohio...
GCCGTGGCCGAACGCGAACACCGCAGCGGAGTTGCGAGGGGCGACGTCGTCACCCTTCCCTCCCTGGGTAGTGCCCACGACACCCTCGATGTCGTCATCGCCTGCTCGTCACGGGAATCGAGGGGCGACCGCCCCCTCCGCAATGGCCAGAAAGTCGTCTGGCACCACGGCTCTGCCGGTATCGAGGCCAGGCTCTACCTCCAGGGAGTCCGGCAACTCGATTCCGGTGCCAGCGCCCCCGCTCAGCTCCGCTTCCGCGGAAAGGTTTACGCGTTCAGCGGCGACCGCTTCGTCCTGCGCGACGTGGCAAGACAGCGCACGCTGGCCGGCGGCCTCGTCATCGACCCGGATGCCGGCCGTGCACATTTCCGGAAGCCGAAATTCCGCGCATGCCTCGAAACCTGTGCAGCCAACGCCGGGGACCCGGCCATCCTCATGGCTGCCCTGCTGGCACGCGACGGTGCGCGTCTGCGGGAGTCGCTCCTGCTCAAGAGCCGCTGGAGTGCCGGAGAACTCGAGACCGCCGCCGCCGGACTCATCAGGGCAGGCAGCCTGCGCGCCGAGGGGCCCTGGCTCATCGACTGCGCATGGTGGGAAAGCCAGGTCGCCGCCGCCGGCAGTCTCATCAGGTCATGGCACCGCGCCCGCCCGGAACTGCCCGGGCTCGACGCCGCCGAATTCCAGAGTCAGGCCGCCGGTCTTCTCCCCGACAAACGCCTCCTCGATCCCCTGACAGCTTCGCTCGCAGCCGTCGGATTCATCCGCAGCGGCCGCCACTTCCGCCACGTCGCCCATCGTCCCGCTTTGCCACCCCAGCTGCAGGTATCCGGAGCCCGGCTCCGGGCCGCCCTCGCGAGAAATCCCGTGGAACCACCCGGCCTGGCCGAACTCATCACCAGCCCGCTCGACCGCCAGGCCCTCAAATTCCTCTGCGATACCGGCGAAGCTGTCCAGCTCGACGAGAAAGCGGTTCTTCTTTCGGATGCCCTCGAATCCCTCAAGGAAATCATCACCAGTCACCTCGCGAAGACCGGCGGAGCCACTGCCAGCGACCTGCGCACCGTCACCAGCACCACCCGCCGCATTCTCATTCCCCTGCTCGAACGCATGGACCGCGAAGGCCTGACCAGACGCGATGGCGATTTCCGCCGGCTCCGGCAACCCCCGCCACCAGACGGAAAACAGGCCGGATGATCCGGCTAGGACAGCGTTTCACGGAAACAGGCCCCGCACCCGCCCGATCACGGTCTGGCTCCGGAAACCACAGTCATTTGCCGCCCCGGGGAGCCGCCAGGATCTTCTCGATCCTCACTCCCACCGCATCCTCGAGGGCCATGAGCGCCTTGTTGTAGTCCGCACGGGCCTCCGACCTTCCAATCTCCATCTGCTGCGCAAGATCGGAAAACTCATACTGCATCCGCTTCGGCCGCGTGTAGTCATTGATGTCCACCGTGCTTGCCTCCAGTTCTGCAATCGCTTTCGCCGCATCGCCAGCCTGCTCCGCCACCGCCTTCTCGAAACCCTCCAGCTGCGCCCCGGATTCCCGCAGCCGCCGGATCGCCAGCGAAACTTCGGAACGGATCCGTTCCCGCTGACGGCTGATCTGACCAGCCCATGCCTTCGCCTCCTCCGCGAACGCTTTGTCGCGCTTGTTGATTCCCAGCCAGTTGAATAACGGGATGTCGAAAGCCACGCGCACCAGCCACTGGTCCTGATTGCCCGTGCGCCCATCGTTCCAGCGGCGATCCCAGCCCCCATCGACAAAATTCGCAAATGGAATGCGCGCCGCCCGTTCCTCCTTCACCCGCGCGAGGGCAATGGCCTGCCGTGCCCGGCTCTCAATCACATCCGACCGGTACACCATCGCCAGCTCCGTCAGCCAGCTCACATCCAGCGCCGTTGGATTCACCACCCGCCGCACGACCGTGCCCCCTGTGTGAATCCGGTCCGGCGAGGCCAGACCACAGAGCGATCCAATCCAATCCCTCAGCCGGACGACATCATTTTCGGCTTCCCGGATGCCGATGATGGCCTTGTGCATGTCAATTCTGGCCCGTGCCTTGTCCATGGCAAAGGCCGGCTGATTGAGTTTCTCAAGTTCCCCGAAGAATTCACGGTAGCCCTCCCGCCGTTTCTGCTGCGCCGTCAGTTCGCTCTCCATGGCAGCCAGATCCTGATAGAGTCCACGGATCTCCCTCACAAGTTTGTCCTCCTCAGCGAGATACTCCGCCTCGGCCAGGGAAATCTCCGCGGCCGCCCTTTCATAGAGAGCCTTGCGTTCAATCGGGTTCGGCAAATTGAAGCGCAGCAGCATCCCAAACTCATCACGCGCCGTCCAATTCGGCGAATTGACGGTCTCGCGCGACCGGCTCACGAGCCGACGCTGCACGTTTTCCTGCTCCCCATCCCGCCTCGTCGCCGCGCCGAACAGGTCCGATTCCGTGCGCGTGCGGGTATTGGAGGAAGCATCCTCGCGGACTTCGTACACCTTCGTGTCAATGGTCTCCCGCCCATTCCCAGGCGTCACCCGCCGCTCAATCTCACGGTAGCGCCGCGTGGAAGCACGCCCGGAATCCCGGTCCACGGTCGATTCGCCGTATCCCAGTTCCCCGAAGGGAGCCAGCGACCGCGTCGCCGAGGTCCCCGCAAATGTCTCCGATGCGGTCTGATACTCCCGCGCGGTCTCCGTAAACGGGACACCGATGAAATCATCATTCTGCCATCCGTAACTGAATCGCAGTTCCGGATTTTCCCACTCGAACGCCGCCATCCTCTGCGCCTGCGCCGCCGTGATCGCCACCCGCCGTCTCTCCAGTGCCGGACTGGTCGCAATCGCGAGCAGAATCAGTTCATGCTCGCCCAGCGGACCCGAGGACGGCACCATCGCAAGGAGCGCATCCGGACTCGGCACCTCCGTGACCGGTGCCGCAGACTTCGGCTGCTCCCCTTGCGCAGCCCGCACCTTCTTCCCGGATTCCACTGCCGGCGCAGCCGGAGCCCTGCCAGGTTGCGCTTCCTTCTTGGGGCCACGCCTGAAAAGTCCAGCATGGGCACTGCTCACGGAACACAGGAGAAAACCAGCGGCACTCGCAGTCAGGATAAGTCGGGTCATCGGAAAACAGAAAGGGTGGGAGCGCTGAAATGAACGTGCGGAAAAAGGGAAGACCGCCGGGATGCAAGCAGGAAACCGCCATGGGCGCAAGCTCCACTTCCACGGCAGCCGAAACCAGAACGGCAGCCACCACAATCCTTCAGTCCAGATGAAATCCATCTGAAAACCCAGGATTTCCTGCCGCCCCGTCAGCCCACCGCGTCCCGGCAGCCGGCACCGACCGCCGGACGGCCGCGACCAACCGATCCGGTTCGTCCGGTGAGAGCACCACCACCTTCCGGTCCCACCGCAGCACCACCGCCTTCGCAGGATCCGTCACCGCCGCCCAGTACCGTCCCAGACGGCGGTTCCAGTACAGGCCGCTCCACGAAAAACAGCCTCCCACTCCCCACAGGCGGAGACTCCCGGCCATCGCCTGACGGTCAACTTCCACCGACCGCAACCCGGCAAGGGGAAGCCGCCAGTCCCACAGTAGCCGCCGCACCACCACCGCCTCCTTCGACACCTCATACCCACGTACCACCAGGAGCCCACAGATTCCGACCACCAGCATCATGGCCAATCCCACCCACCGGAAAACCGGCCCCCCCGCTACCCCGGCCACCACCGCCGCCAACCCCGCCAGTCCGCAGCCAGCGGTGATCAGCCGCAACAAGCGATTCCAGCAGGCTGCCTTCAGAAAAACCGTGCCTCCTAGTTCGTCGTGCTTCACCTCATCATCAACGAAAAACCCCGGCCGGGATCACCAGCCGGGGCATGAATTCATCAGTCCAGAGGACTTCTCAAAGCTTCACTTCGCCGCAGCCACGGGAACCGGGGGCGGGGCAATGGCATCCTTGATCTTCTCCAGCCCGCGGTACTGCTTCCCATTCTTTTCCACCATCCCACGGGAGACCAGATTCTGCAGCTTCTCATACGCCCGCAGCCGAAGCATTTCCTCCCCGCCACTCACCGCATTCCGCAGTTTCAGATTCTCGTATACAGCTTCAAACAGATCGTTGAACTCGTAGATTTTCTTCTTCATGAGCGCCGCCACCAGTTCATCGGTCACATGATCAGGTAGCCGACGGGAAAACCTTGTTCGTTTTGGAGTAGCCATATCGGGAGACTGTAGCACGAAGTGACGAAATTGCGACTCTTTTCGTTATAACACAGGAACTTTTCTCAGAATCGATAGGGTGTCAGGATCACCACCTTCCTGGCAGGCAGAGGGCCCGCATCCGCTTCCGAATCCCGATCGCCAAAATCGTCTGCAAATGAGGTATTTATCCGCAACCTAACCGGTCAGAGCCGGTCCCGGCGTCAGCATGGAAACAGAGTCGCCGTCGCTCCCTCCGGATTTCTCAGGAATGCTGATCATCCACGCTTCCTGACAGGTACACGGGAGTTTCCAGTGCCGGACTTCCCACCGGGTTGGACATCGGCGGGCGGAAGCGGGATGGTGGGAGGCTTGGGGGCGGACGCTGGATTTGCCCGGGGAGGCTGAACTGGAGCCGCCTTCTGCTGACTCTTTTTGCTTTCCCCGGGGCTCTGGGTAGCTGGCTTCGGCTGGTTCTTCCCAGGAGACGGGGAATTGGCTGAAGCGGTCCCGGAACTCTTCGGAGCCGGGCTCCGTGCCGGATCAATCGGTATAATGGTAGTTCCAGGAGGCAGATCGCTTTCCTCGTAGCCCGATCCATCATCGAAGGCACCAAGACAGCGGATCCCCGTCGGCCCAATCTCGAAGGCTTCCCGGCTGCACGGCCAGACCGCTTTGTTGTACTCCTCCACAACCTTGGCCCCGAACTCCTGAAAATCAGGAGCCGATCTGGCAAACACGTAAACCGTGAAGTGGTCGGGCATGAGGACGACGACGTGCTCCCCGAAAATCCTGCTGAACCTCGTGTAGAACTCCTTGCAGAGGAAAACCGACGCCGTCAGATGACTCTCGGAGCGCAGGGTAGCCCTGATGGCCTTACCCTTGGAATCCCGCTCGACCATGGAATTGATGGTCTCCAGCAGGCGCGCCGCCGCGGCTTCCCCCTCGCCCTGAAACTCCTTCCACGTATATCCGGCCTCCTCAAATTCCTCTGCGGTCAGATGGGCAATGCCCAGTTCCTCCTCGCGGGACGGAACAATCGCCGTGAACCTCGCCCCCGGAATGGTCCTCGAGACACTGGAACGCAGCGCAATCGGCTCGATCGCGAGACACCTCGGCTCAAGCTTGCGTGCCTTCTCCTCGGAGTAGCCCCACCCCGCCGGAAAGAACGTGACGAACAGACAGAGGAACCAACGCATGCCTTTGATATCGCACAGAGCTTTCCGGATGCAAAGCAGAACCAGCAGACTGACCGCCTGACGCTCCCTGGCATGGACCGGGCGGCTCAGGCCCTCAGTCCCGCTCCAGCAGCCCCTTCATTGCCAGCGCGAGGATCTCCATGGTGTGGCTGACCACGGGTGCGCCCGGCAGACCGCGCAGATGCGACTGAATCTGCGTCAGACAGCCGATGTTGCCCAGCGCCACCCTTGAGGCACCCGTTGCCAGAATGGCCTCTGCCTTGCGCCTTCCCAGTTCGCGCGCGGTCTCCGGCTGGTCGATATTGTACGTCCCGGCACTGCCGCAGCAGATGTCCCCATCGGCAACCTCGCAGACCGTCACTCCGGGAATCTGTCCGAGGAGCCGCCGGGGTGCGCCCCTCACTCCCTGAGCATGACTGAGGTGACAGGCATCATGATAGGCAATGCGCAGCGGCGACTTCACCGCAGGAAGCTCAGGCAGACCGATGCGGTCAAGGTACACGGAAACGTCCTCCACACGATGGGCGAAAGCCTTCGCCTCCTCCTCCTCCGCACATCCCTTCAGCATCAGAGGGTACTCGTGCAATCCAGATCCGCAGCCGGCCGCATTCGTGACGATGGCATCCACGTCCTGCGGAAAGGCCCGCAGATTTCTCCGGGCGGCGGCACGGGCTTCCTGCCCGGCACCCACATGCCAGGCCAGCGCGCCGCAGCAGCCCTGTTCGCGGGGCACCACCACTTCCACCCCGGCAGCGGTGAGGACCGCAATGGTGGCCTCGTTGATGCCCGGAGCCAGCACCTGCTGGGCACAGCCAGCCAGCAGGGCCACTCTGCCCCGACGCTTCCCCAGCGCCGGATACAGCGGAGCCAAACGCCCGGAAGGCGGCAGCGCAGCCGGCAGCAGATCAAGCATCGGCCGGAAAGCACGCGGCACCACGGCATGCAGGGGCCGGCTCATGATCCCCAGTCGCGCCGCCGCCCGGAAGCGCTGCGGATACGGCAGCGTCCTCAGCAGAACCCAGCGCCGCACGCGATCAGCCGCAGACCTTTCCCGCCGCTCCGCCGTCCATTCACGGAAGGGACTGATCAGCTCCCGGTATTTCACCCCGCTGGGGCAGGCGGTTTCGCAGGCCAGACAGCCCAGACAGCGATCCGTGTGCGGAAGCGCTTCCGACAGCGGCAAGGATCCCTCCAGCACATCCTTCATCAGCAGAATCCGACCGCGCGGCGTGTCCATTTCCTGCCCCATGACCTGATACGTCGGGCAGGCGGGCAGACAGAATCCGCAATGCACACAAGTCTGCACGGCCTCAGCCATGGCTGCGCCTGCAGGTCCCGCTCTCTCGACTGAAATCTCGTGCTTCATGTATCGTCAGCATGCCGGACGTCTCCAAAGGATGCCCTTCCGCTCGCCATGGCAGCACCCACCCCGGAAATCAACCTCGCGTCCCTGCGGGACCGCGGTAGCCCTCAGCCGAACCGCAGCGCCCGCTCAACCTCCCGGAGGCCCCGCGTCATCGGCACCGTGCGCCCGCTCCGCAGCACGACCACATGGTCGCCTTTGAAAAGCGGCTGCAGTTCCCGCACATGATCAAGATTCACAATGGCACCCCGGCTCACCCGCAGAAAATGGGCCGGATCGAGCTGCGATTCCAGTTCGCTGAGCGTCTCCCGCAGCACGTGCTCCTTGCCCCCGGCATGCACGACCACATAGTTCCCCGCACTCTCGATGCACTCAATGTCGGCCACCCGCACAAAGGAAATGCGGTCGCCCGACTTCACCGGAAGTCTCGCCAGATGACGCTGACTCCTCTCCGCCAGCAGTTCCATGAGGCGGCGTGCTTCCTGACCGGAATCCCGCCGCGCCATGTGATCCCGTGCCCGCTGCAGCGCTTCGGCAAACCTCGCCGGCTTGCAGGGCTTGAGCAGATAATCGAGTGCGTGCGCGTCGAATGCCCGGATGGCATGCTGATCCCATGCCGTCATGAAAATCACGATCGGCCATTCCTCTCTGGGGAGAGCCTCGAGAACCCCGAAGCCATCGCGGCCCGGCATCTGAATATCGAGAAAGAGCAGATCCGGATGATGTTCCCGCACGGCCGCCACCGCTTCGTTCCCATCCGCGCACTCGGCCACCACCGCGATGTCTGGATGGCTGCGCAGCAGGTGACGGACGCGCTCGCGCGCCGGAGGTTCGTCATCGGCGATGACGGCTCGGAGGTTCAGGGGAGATGCCATGGGAGGGAAATCACAATGCGGGTGCCGCCTTCCGGAAGCGCTTCCATGCGGAGATCCTGCGCTCCCCCGTAAAGTGCCCGCAGCCGGTCCCGCGTATTGGCCAGACCAATGCCGCTGCCGCGAGCCGCCGACCCACCCGCAAAACCAATTCCGTCATCGCTCACGGACAATATCAGGCGTTCGCCTTCCCGGCGGGCCGCCACCGTAACCGTCCCCGGACCCGGACGTGGTTCGAGTCCATGCCGCACCGCATTCTCCACCACCGGCTGGAGCACCAGCGCCGGCACGAGCGCCGCCAGCAGTTCCCCGGGAACTTCTTCGCGGAAGGAAATACGGTCGCCGAAGCGCGTGCGTTCGATGTCCGTGTACAACCCCAGCAGTTCCATTTCCCGCGCCAGCGTGACTTCGTGCGTACCCGTGCCCTGCAGCGACGCCCGCAGCAGTTCGCTCAGACTCAGAATCATCTCATCGGCAGCCTCCGGACGCGTGTGCACCAGCGAGGCAGCCGCATTGAGCGTGTTGAAGAGAAAGTGAGGATTGATCTGCAGCCGGAGGGCATCCAGGCGGGCGTTCGCGAGGCTCGCCTCCAGTTCAAGCGTCCGCCGCTCCCTCTGCTGCGAGCGCCGCAGAAAGGAAAACGCACAGGTCACGCTGACCACCCCGCCGTAGATCACGGCATCAAACACGGTACGGAACCCGAGGGGCCCGAACGGTCCCCTTGACCGTCCCGCTCCCACAGGAAAGGGGTTTCCCGCAGCCGGTCTTCCTCCCGCCATTCCCCGCGGTGGCCCGGGCCGTTCCCCACGCATGCCCGGAGGCCCCGGCCCCGGCCCGCGATCCTGGGGAGGTCCTTGATTCAGGGGCGGTCCCTGCTGCCCTGGAACGCGGTCGCCCGGCCCCCGCGGCGGCAGACGCTCGGGTGTGAACCAATGGCAGACGAGCACTGCCAGCGTGCAGCCAGCGGCATGTGCGAGCAGACTCGCCGGAAGCGGAAACTTCCGCCAGAGCAGCCAGCGCGTCAGCAGCAGCACCAGCGGAAGCAGCACCAGCCACGGTTGCCAGAAACTCACCGACCGCTGCAGCGCCTCGCTCCATTCCAATGGACCCGTCAGCACGAATTGCGCCGCAAAGAGCAGAACCAGTCCCGTCCAGACCCCCGCAAGGGCAAGAACCGAGACGAAGAAGGGCTGCCACCTGGAAAACGGTCGTTCGCCCGCAGCCACGGACTCCCCCGCGGGTCCCGGGAACGGGGTGCCCGCCTCATCCTGCGCTTTCATGCTTTCCGCTGCATTCCGCATGGTCATTGATCTCGGATTCCCGCCGGAAGAGACGCCTCATGGCGGCGGTGTGAACCCATGATTCCATCGGCACACCGTTCCCGCCAGGGCCATGGGACGAACCAGCCCATCCGCGGGACAAGCCCGCCCGCAGCCCGTGACGAACTCCAGTTCACGGCACCGGAGCCAGCCAGAGCGCATCGGCATGCACAAATCCCCGCGCCCCTTGCGACGAAAGCCTGATCTTCACAGCATCGCCCGCCTTGCCAGTGACCGGACCGAGGCTGTGGAATCCATCCGGTCGTCCCGGAGCCTTGCGCTGGTTGATCACGACGCTCCGGCCATTGATTTCACAGACCGCGTTGTCCGCCCGGTTCTCATGGGCGACCCAGCGCAGCCTCACATCCCACGCTCCGTCGGCCGGCAGTTTCGCCGCGAAGACCGCAGCGGCCCCGCTGCCGCCCGCAGCATAGCGGTAACCCGTCCCCACATACCCAGGCAGACCCGTCCCCTTCGTCCAGTCACCAGTCAGTTCAGCCTGGTCGTCGTCCACCACCAATCCGGGAAAGGCCGTCGGCTTCAGGCCGGGCTTCGGCTTCCCCGGAGCATCCGGCGGAACCCAGCCAGCCGGCACTTTCAGCGGAGCCCGCAGCGCATCCCGGCGCGCCCCGCCCGGCTGCCTCCAGAGTTCCCTCAATTCCTCGAGATGACTCTGGTAGACACCCCGCGGCGTCGTTCCGCGCGTCACCGCTACCCATGCCGCCTTCCCGACCACCTCGCCCATCATGCCGCACGTTCTCATCACCCGCACGGTACCGAGCGCCTCATGGGTCACGCTGATGCAGCGGCCCGCCATGAAGAGATTGTCCACGTCCTTCGAATACAGGCAGCGGTAGGGAATGGGGTAGCCATTCTCACGGTCCACACCCTTCCCGAAATGCGCCCGGCTGATGAACGGGTTGTCCGGGAACTTCTTCGCATACTGCTCCTTCGGGTAATGAAGATCCAGATCCCACGTCGTCGGCACACAACCATCGGGAAATGGACGCTTTTCGACAATGTCACGGTCGGTCAGCACAATATCGCCCTCCAGCAGACGGCTCTCCCGCGTTCCGCCAATGGCCGCCACCCAGGCCAGTTCAGCCTCGGAATTCCCATGCTTCCGCAAGGCCCCGAAAGCCCCGTAGACGGCCCGCAGATTCCAGTCCCGCACCAGTTCCAGATCCTGCAGAGGATGACGGTCGAATCCGCTTTCCCAGAACCATTCACCTTTGTGAAAGACATCACCGGATTCGCCCGCCCGCCTCGTCGGCGGAAAGTCGCCCGGCTCCAGTGCCAGAGCCCACGGAGTCTCCGGCCACGGGGTCGGAGCAGCAGAAGGCTTCCAACTCCACATGTTGCTCATCCCCAGATGGCCCTTCTCCAGCATGGTGAACGAGGCCCCCGCGAGCGCTCCCACGGTGCCATGGCCCGTGCAGTCGGCAAACAAGGCGCCCCGGAACCGCTTTTCCCGCCCCGTCCTCGCATCAAGGGCAGTCACGCTGCGGATCACCCGATGCCCGGGTGATGGCGGTTCGCCCTGCTCGACAGCAATGACATGGTGATTGAGAAAAAGGGAAATGCCCCGCTCGGAACGAATGATGGCTTCCTTGCGGGCATCGCCGAATTCCTCCGCAATCCCCGGCGAATGCGTCGCCCGGTCCGCATATTCCTCCGTGATCTCTCCAAGGTGCGGATACAGCCCGCGCATCGTCCCGCCCTGGGCCCAGACCTGAATCTCGCTGGAACCATTGCCGCCAAGCACCGGGCGATTCTGAATGAGAGCCACCGTCAGTCCCTGTCGCGCTGCCGCCATCGCCGCGCTCATCCCGGCATAACCACCACCGCAAACCACCAGATCATACGGCCCCGATTCAGGAGGCTCGGCCGGCCAGCCCAGCAGCTTCCGCCTCGACTCTGCCGTCTCCGGAGGCGCCGCTGATGCCTCATTCGTCAGGTAAATGGCATCGCAGCGGCCATCGAAACCAGTCAGGTCATGCAGCGCCAGCGTCACCTCGCCCTCCGCCAGATCCACGGATCCCCCCGGCTGCCATTGCCAGCCACCCACGGTACCGAATTCCTGCGGGACAGGCTTCCCGCTGATGCGCAGCTGAAACCGCCCCGGAGCACCGGGCGCTTCCCATGGCGAAACCCAGTCCTTCGTCCGCACAAAAACACGCCAGCGGCCCGCCTCCGGAATGCGCACCCGGGTCTCCGCATCCGCGACCGGCCGACCGAGCCCATGCGCCAGCAGATAGGGCGACCCCATGATTTCAATGAACTGCGTGTCGAGGGTCCATCCCCCATGCCCCGCAAACGACTCGGCTTCGACCAGCAGTTCCGCCGCCCGCAACGGAAGCATCATGGCCACAGCCCCCAGCAACCCTGCCGCAGCTTCCTTCTTCATGGCACTGATTTTCCTCCAGCCCCGGTTCCGGAGTCCGCAGCCGCCGCTGCCGCAATCCTCATCTGCGTGCACAGCGTGAACGGTATCTCGTCAATCTCATAACCAGCATCCGCAAAGAAGGCAATGTGCCCTGCGGACGGCCGCTCCAGCGCAATGCCCGACATGGCAGCCTCTGCCGTCACCTTCTCCGATGTCCACTTCGCCTTCCGGAAATCCGTGCTGTCACTGACCGCACGCCACAGCCGCACTTCCCGCGGAGGCGGCTCGGCCGTGATGCTCAGCTGCAGCCGCCCATCGGCAGACTCGCCGTGCTTCCATGAAACGCTGGGAAGGGGCTGACCGGTGATCTGGTGCCTCACGAAGGCGGCCACGCTGTTGATGGCACGCCACGGTCCTTTCGGTTCGCCACCACTGCCGTCGCAGTCGAGATTATGCCCGGCATTCGGTGAATAGGAAATCCACTTCCGCGCCGGCAGCCCGTCCCAGTAAAGGTTGAGCGCATCCGTGCTCCAGTAGGGATCATTGGTCCCGCACACGATCAGCTTGGGCATGGTGAACTTGTCGCGGTACAGAAAGGGATCCACCCAGCCCCAGAGCCGCCTCGCATTGTCCGTATCGGGAATCGGCACCAGCCCCCGCTCGGTGTAATCCCGGATACTGTCGCTCACCCGCCCGAACATCTTCACCTGATGCGGCAGCTGCTCCCGCATGTTCAGCGTGTCAATCACCATCGGGGCAATCGCCTCGACCCGCGGGTCCGACGCTGCCGTCAGCCACGTTGTCCAGCCACGCTTGGAGGCTCCGCTCACAATAAAGCTCTTCAGTTCCTCCTGCCATTCCCGCCGGAAGCATTCCTGCAGGGCATCCATGCACTTCACCAGACTCTTGGTCATCGGAAACAGCAGCGGCCACGAAGCATCACCCGTCTCAAGATAGCGGACAAAGGTTTCCGCAATCAGCGCATCTTCCTTCTTCCCGCCAAAGAGCGGCTGACGCGGTATTCCCAGCAGAAAGGCCACCGGAGCCTTGATCCTCGCGGCCAGCATCGCTCCATACGGGTAATCCTTCTCCTTCGCGGAGCCCCCGCTGTTCATCAGAAAAAGCTTGCCCGCAAAAGGGGTCTCCAGCGGCCGGAAGACAATGACATCGTGCTCCCACCGGATGCCCTGCCACTCCTGCGAAGTCAGCCTGAGCAGGCGGACTTCACACCCGTTAAGCACCGTTTTCGATGCCTCGCTCCATTGGAAGGCAGGCTCGGGACGCGCAAGGTACGCCTGCAGATCGGCACGCGCAGGAATCAGTCCAGCCAGCAGAAGGGAAAGCAGGAATCGTTTCATGGTCAGTTCGCAGTCATGGAGAGTTTCATGAGGACCATACACGACTGGACCTGCAGTGTCATCCATTCCCTCCACGTGGCCCGGGTTCGGCAAGTCCAGGGCCAAATCGTGCTTGCACCGACCGGACGTCCTGCTGATGTCGGTAGCATTCCGTTCATGCGCCGCTTCTTCCAGTCTCTGCTCATTCTGATGGGGTGCGTGCATCTCTGCGGAGGCGGTCTTGGATTCCTTCAAGTCATGGCGTGGACGGGCATGGCCATCTCGTATTCCGCGGAATCCGGGGTCTCGGAAGGCCTGCGCAGAACATTCGACGGCGAACATCCCTGCCCACTGTGCCACGCGATCGCATTCGCTGAAAATCCGGACGAAAGCAGCGGATCCCCAATCTCCACTCTGCCGGTCTCCATCGAACGGCTGACCAAGGAAATCCTCTGGCTGACCGAGAATCCCGCAACCCCGGCATGCGCTGCCGCCCACCCTGCAGAAGCAGGCTTTACGGAGCCGATCGTGCCCGCTTCCCGGATGGCAGCTACCCCTCCCGTACCGCCCCCGCGGACGGCAGCCTGAGCACCCCTCCTGCCATTTCCGGTTTTCCGCCTTTCTGCTGAGTGCAGGAACGCCCGGCCGGAACCACGGACAGGGACGCGGATGCCCGCAGGCAGCCTCATGAGCCCACAGGGCAACGCACGGCCGCCGATTTCACGGCATCTCTCCTCCACTCCCCGTCCGAGCCAATTTGGAGTGCTCCGCTGTGCGCATGGCCGCCGACTGGATACCGGCGGACTGCGGGCGTTTTCCGTTGTGGGTTTACCGCCCGCGCCATCGCCCAGCGGAGCCTCCACCATCCCTCACCCCCGGTCTCACGCGAGCGCCCCGGGGAATTCTTCCCGTCCGCTCCCCATCCCACGCACATGATGCCCATCATTCCATCGCGCCAGATCATCGCGCTTTCCGTTCCGTTCTGTTTTCTGCTTCTGCATCCCGCTGCGCATGCCCAGACGGCCCAGGCACACTTTGAGGCACGGCTGGTGCACCCCGCCGAGATCACTCCGGACGGATCCACCCTCCTTCTCCTCTCCAGCACGGAAGGACGCCTCTGCGTCTTCGATATCCACGGAGCCGCCGCCGACTTCCCCGCCCTGCGCACGGAGATCCAGACGGGACAGGAACCTGTCAGCGTCCGCGCCCGCTCCGATGACGAAGCATGGGTCGTCAATGAAGCGAGCGACAGCATTTCCGTCATCTCGCTGAGCAAGGGCATCACCACGGCCACCATCCCCTGCGCGGATGAACCCGCCGACGTCATCTTCGCCGCAGGCCGCGCATGGGTCAGCTGTGCCCGCAGCAACCTCATCCGCGTCTTCGACCCGGTCTCCCGCAGTCTTCTCCACACCATCCCGGTTCCGGGACTCTACCCCCGCGCACTCGCTGCCGATGCCTCGGGGCAGTTCATCTACACGGTCTGTCTGCTCTCCGGCAACGGAACAACCGTCATCCCGCCTTCAGCAGCGCCACCATAACCCAACCCATCAGACCCCTCACTGCCGCCACCTCCCCGCACGGCTCTGATCGTCCCAGCCACCGACCCACGCGTTGCATGGAAGGTCGGAGATCATGATCTCATCGCCATCAGCACAGGCGCCTCGCCTGCCGTCACCGCCACGGTTTCCGGTCTCGGCACCCACCTCTTCGCCATCGCACCCAACCCACAAACCGGCCAGCTCTGGATCGCTAACTCGGAATCGCTCAACCTCATCCTCACCGAACCCGCCCTCCGCGGCCGCTTCGCCCGTCACCGGCTTTCGGTCGTTTCCCCGCAGCACACCATCGCAGCCATCCATGACCTCAATCCGGAGATCGGCAGCGACGGCGAAGCGTCCCCTGACGCTATCGGCAAGGCCCTCGCCCAACCCCACGCGCTCGCCTTCGAACCCAGCGGATCACACCTCTGGGTCGCCGCCTTCGCCTCGGACCGCATCGCCCGCATCAGCGCCGCCGACGGCCGCGTGACACACGTTGCCGACCTCCGGCCACCTCCGGCCGGAAGCCGCCAGATGCGCGGCCCACGTGGACTCGCCCTGCACCCCACCTCCCCGCGGCTCTACGTTCTCGGGAAACTGTCCGATTCCCTCACGGTCATCGACACCACGGACGGCAAGGTGATCTACGAACGCCCTGTCAGTTCCCACCCTGCTCTCCCGCGCCCGGTCGCCGAAGCACGCGGCTTCCTCTTCGATGCCCGGCTCTCTTCCAACGGCACCGTGAGCTGCGGAACCTGCCACCTCGATGCCGACACCGATGGACTTGCATGGGACCTCGGCGACCCCGCCGGTGCCCTCCTCACGGTCCCGGGAGCGAACCTCTCCGCCCACGACACCACTCCGCGTCCCCGCACCATGCACCCCATGAAAGGCCCCATGGTGACCCAGACCCTCCGCGGCCTCCAGAATGGCGCTCCCTTCCACTGGCGCGGCGACCGCCCCACGCTCCAGAGCTTCAATCCAACCTTCGACGCGCTCCTCGGAGGATCGGTTCTCCCCGCCGCCGACATGGAAGACCTCGCTGCCTACCTCCTCACCATCCGCCATCACCCCAACCCCAACCGCCAGCCCGACCGCACGCTCCCCGCGTCCACCGCGGGAGGCAATCCGGTGCGCGGACGAGATCTCTACAACCTCCACAACAACCACTGCGCCATCTGTCACTCCCTGCCCTCAGGCTCGGACGGAAACATCGACCTGCCCCAGGAGGTCGGATCAGCACAGCCACTCAAGAATCCTTCCCTGCGCACCACCTACCAGCGCGCCTTCTTCGACCCGCGTCCCGGAGCCAGTTCCCGCAGCGGCTTCGGCCTCGGACACGATGGCACCGGCTTCGCCCTGCCCACCGTCCATCCCTACGTGCTCGATGAACTGGCCACCCCAGCCGACTTCGCCGACGTCGCCGCGTTCGTTCTGTGCTTCGATACCGGCACCGCACCCGCAGCCTGCCGCCAGATCACCGTGACGGCCAGCACCGCCGCCGCAGCCGCCACCGAACTCACCCTTCTCGAATCTCAGGCTCGCATCAATGCCACCAGCGACCTCGCCGTGCATGGATCCCTTACCGGAAGGCACCGCCGCTTCCTGTACGACCGCAACCTGCAGCGCTACCGCCCGGACCATTCCGCTGAATCACCGCTGTCCCGCCAGGAACTGCTCGCCCAGCTCGGAACCGATGACGCCCTCACCTTCATGGGAACCCTCCCGGGCCAGGGAGGAAGGCCGGGCGGCGACCGCGATGGCGATGGTGTGCCCGACCGCAGTGAGCCATCACCTTCGCCTCAACTCTCATGGCACCAGGGCACCGGCATCGTTCTGAACTGGACCGCCGCCGCACCGGACTGGTCTCCTGAACACGCCCTCTCTCCCGCCGGTCCATGGCTGCCCATGCCCGGACCGATCCGCTTCAGCAGTTCCTCCATCGATGCCATTCCCCCTCAGGGTCCGGCGGGCTTCCTGCGCCTCCGCCGCACATGGTGACATCCCCACGATTTATCCAGAACCCACAGCTCTCAACAAAAACCACGAAACCAAAATGAAGAAATCCATGAAACACAGCCTCGTCACCGCACTGGTGCTCGCGCCACTGCTGGCAGCAACCGCCTCCACAGTTACCCTCGGCGACCCCGTTCCCAACACCGCAGGACCACCGGCCGATGGCGGCATTGGCTACCGCTGGACCGTCACCATGGGCGATAATGACGCCGCCACCTTCCAGCGCCACGTGGGAGCATGGAGCTGGGAAGACAACAGCCTGTTCAATCAGGGAGCCGGAGAGCCCCCCGTCGGATGGACCCATACCTCGGACTGGGTCGCTCTCTCCCTGACCGCCCCAGCCATCTTCACACTGCGCCTTGAACGTCAGGAAGGGGTTCCCGCACCCACCTCAGGAAACCCCAACGCCGTCGCCGGCACCGCATCCATGTTCCCCAGCTTCTCGATCTGGGCAGGCTGGGACGGCGATGGGGCCGACAACCATACCTACAACAACCGCGGCGACATCAGCTGGGCCGAAGACCTCAGCTACCTCGATCATCTCGACAACTCGACGCTGACCACTGTGGAACGCTCATGGAATCTGCCTGCTGGAAACTACAGCATCGTGCTCGGCAGCAATGCTCCCGCCACGGACACCCAGCGCCAGGGATACCGCGCCACCATGAACACGATCCCGGAACCATCCGCGGCCGCCTTCGCATGGCTGGCCTCACTCGCCGCATTCCGCCGCCGACGTTCCTGAAAATGCCCCGCCCGCTGCCGGAACCACCCCACGGTTCCGGCAGCGGCCCTCGCTCCCGCCGCCCCCCTTGCTCCCCCTTATGAAATTCCTGCGGTACCCCGTCGTCCTTTCCGCGCTCTGCGCTTCCACCGCTCACGCCCACCACGGCCGCGACTTCCTCCTCCTCCAGGACTATAGCATCCCGGTGCCCTTCTCAGGCGTCATCACGGGCGGATTCGAATGGGCGTCACAGCAGCCGTCGGACACCATGGAAATGGAAACGGCCGTGTTCGCCGGAGTCGCTCCCCGCACCGGTCTCGGCGTCAATCTCAAGGGAGGGGACGAAGGCACGGGCTGGAATTTCAGTGCCGTCGCTCCCTACGTGCAGTTTCAGCTGACTCCGCCGGATGCCCGCTTCCCTCTCCGCATCGCCGCCATCGCGGGATGGAACTACGCCGTGACCCGCAGCCACGACCACCATGGCCACCAGCATGCCCCGGCTGCCAAAACCGCACCCTCCGCCACGAAATCCAAACCTCCTCGCAGTACCGCCGCCGCGCCTGCGCCAACCCCACCGGCACCGGCCCCACCCGTAGCCTGCGGTCCCGACTACGGCCCCGATGCCCCACCATGCGATGACCCTTCCGCCCCGCCGCCGCACGACCACTCCTCGCACGACCACGGCACTCCCAGTTCCCAGGACCACGATTCCTCCAGCGCTCACGGTCACACCGGCTCCGCCGATGTTCACCTCCACCCAGCCAGCAGCCTGACCTCCGGCGACATACTGCACGCCCACCGCGGCATCCACCAGCACGGAGTGAATCACGCCTTCGCCAGACTCATCATGGAAGCCGACCTCTCCACCACCGACAAAGTCCTCTGCAATCTCATCGCCATCTTCCCGGAAACCGGCAAACCCGCTTGGGGCTACGCCGCCGGCTACCGCCATTCCTTCAGCCACTCCTTCGCCGCAGGCATGGAAGGAATCGGCGACTTTTCCCCGGATGGGATGCACGAACTCATGGCCGGTGCCTACTGGTCTCCAGGGCACCGAACCCTCATCCGCGCTGGAGCCGACTTCGGACTGACCAGAGAATCACCCGACTTCACCCTCCGCGCCGGGCTCGTCTGGCGCTTCTGATGCCGCGCCAGAGAGGTCCGCTTGCTTTACTTCTCGAGATCAATGGCGCGGATAGCCTTGCGCAGAAACCGGATGCGGGCCGCCACGGCCTCGGCTGGCTTGCCGCCCGCTGCCTCGGCAATCGATTCATCCCCAGCGAGCAGCTGCACGAGCCAGCCACGCACCATCACATAGTGACGCGAGTCCGTTCCCAGCGCCGTCACCGCCTTAAGGCTTTCCGGCTTGTCCGGATTCCCCAGTGCCCGCTGCACCGCCAGAATCTGCCGCCCCAGCGCGAGGGCATCGGCATCCTCGGAAGACTGGGGCTCCACACCTCCTGCCGTCAGCAGGAGCAACGGAAGAATGGCCAGCACGCGGATCATGACAGCTTCAGCAGGTTACTTCGTGGCGGCCGCCCGTGCCTTCACGAACGCCGAAACCGCCTGTTCAAGATCCGCCCGCGTCAGCGCACTGCTCACCTGCGTGCGGATCCGCGCCTTCCCCTGCGGCACCACCGGGAAGAAGAAACCAACGGCATAAACACCCGATTCCAGCAGCTGCGACGCCATTTGCTGCGCCAGCCGCGCATCTCCCAGCATGATGGGAACAATCGGATGTTCCCCGGCGGAAATCTCGAAGCCCGCCGCCCGCATCGCCTCCACATACCACCGCGTGTTCTCCCAGAGCGTGTCCCGGAAGGAACTGTCCCGGCTCAGCATCTCCAGCACCTTCACGGAAACCGCCGCAATCACCGGAGCGAGCGTATTCGAGAACAGATAGGGCCTCGACCGCTGCCGCAGCAGACTGATGATCTCGCGCCGCCCGCTCGTGTAGCCACCACTGGCTCCCCCCAGCGCCTTGCCAAGCGTGCCCGTGATGATGTCCACACGGTCCACGACCCCGAACTTCTCATGCGTGCCCCGTCCCGTCGGCCCCACAAATCCCACCGCATGCGAGTCATCCATCATCACCAGCGCACCATAGCGGTCGGCCAGATCGCAGATCTCCCCCATGGGCGCATACGTTCCATCCATGCTGAAAACCCCATCCGTGGCAATCATCACATACCGCGCACCTCCCTCCCGGGCCTCGCGCAGCTTCGCCTCGAGATCCTCCATGTCACGGTTCTGATAGCGGAATCTCCGTGCCTTGCACAGCCGGATCCCATCAATGATGCTGGCATGATTGAGCGCATCGGAAATCACCGCGTCTTCCTCGGTCAGCAGCGTCTCGAAAAGCCCCCCGTTGGCATCAAAGCACGATGAATAGAGGATGGTATCCTCCGTCCCCACATAGGCGGAAATCGCCTGCTCCAGTTCCTGGTGCAGCGTCTGCGTCCCGCAGATGAAGCGCACGCTGCCCATCCCGTAGCCCCAGCGGTCAAGGGCCTCATGCGCCGCCGCAATCACTTCGGGATGATTGCCCAGCCCAAGGTAGTTGTTGGCACACATGATGACGACCTCGCGGCCATCGGCCAGCTTCGCCCTTCCTCCCTGGGGACTTTGGATGAGACGCTCGGTCTTGAAGAGCCCATCCCCCCGGATGGTCTCGAGCGTGGCGGCAACATGCTTCTGGTAGTCTCCGTACATGGCAAAAATCTGGTGGCTCTCCCTTTCCTACTCCGGCAGCCCCGTCGGAGGCGACTGCCCGCTGGCAGCCCGCTCAAATGATTCCCCGAACCGGGTGAACCCATCCGCAAAACCACCATGACTCAGAAAGAATTTTCCGCGCTCCACTCCCATGAACCGGTCGCGCCGGTCCTCCCTCCCAGTGGCGTCATGACTGAAGGTAGCCGACGTCAGCTCCGACCAGGCTCCCGATGCGGAACGAATCCACTGCGGGCCAAACAGGGCCTTGCGCCGCAGATGCCCCGTCGTTCCCCAGAAATTCTCGCTGAATGAATGCAGCCCGCGCAGCCATTTGCCGTCCTTCGGGGCGCGGAAGGTCGCCAGCCGGAACCATTGCTGCTGCCCGGGATGGTACCACCACCCCGTGTAATCCGTATGCCCACCCTCCGGACGGCAGGTCAGCCAGAACTTCTGCGCTTCTCCAGTCTTCCATGGATAGACGAAATGACTGTGCCCACCGGTACCCTCGCCGCCAAAGGCACTGGCCTCGACCCCTTCCCCCTTCGCAAGCAGCTGCACATGATTCTCCGGACGAACGTCCTTCCGGGAATCAGCCCCAGCCCCTTCCGCCGCATCCCAGACCGAGAAAATAATGCGGCGCTCCGTCTCCGAATTCACCTGCATGCCAAAGTAGCCACGGGCAAATCCGCAGGCCATGTAGAAGGTCGTCACCGGATCGTCCACGGCCGTGACCTCATTGTAGAATCCAACCACTTCCAGATCCTTCGGTACCTGATAGGCAAGATGCACCGACGCCGCATTGCGACGCGGCTTCCGGTTGAAATGCGCTCCCCCGGCGGCTGCCCCGTCCAGCACCAGCTCGACAATGTCCCCGGTCTCCGAACCCTGCGGACCCGCCGGCGCCAGCAAAATCCGCTCGTACCCCGGACCGGCTACCGCAAAGTTCCCGAAATCCAGCCGCTGCACGTCTCCGGTTCCCGTGAACTTCCGTTCCCTCGACTGACCCGCCACTTCCAGCCGTAGCCCCCCCGCAGCACCCGCCTTCAGCTTCACGGACAGCTGAATCTTCAGCTCTCCACCCAACGCAAACTGCCCGAACCAGACAGCCCGCTGGCCAGGATCACTCCAGCCCCGTACCACCTGTTCCCGTTCCGACATCTCAATGGCCTCGGGATCCGGATGACTGTAGGCCGTACCGCCAGGAACCCGCAGCTCCGCCGCAGCCACACATGGCAACAACAGCAGCGCCGGAATCATCGGAAGGCGGAAGAGCATTCCTCCGTTATGCGCCCATCCGCGGTTCCTGTAAAGGCAGAGCGGTCACCCGGTTGTCCTACTTTTCACACGCCGCCAGCAGTTCGTCCGGACTGAGCGTGGCCGTTCCGACCTTGCCCACGACAATGCCGCTCGCCATGTTCGAAAGTTCCGCCGCATCCGGCGCGCTGGCTCCCGCCGCAAGGGCCAGCGTAAAGAGAGCAATCGCCGTATCCCCAGCGCCCGACACATCAAAAACCTCCCGCGCCCGCGTCGGCGTGTGATAGACCGGCTTGCCCGGTTCCAGCAAGGCCATGCCATGCTCGCCCAGCGTGATCAGCAGCATGCGCGTCTCCCATTTGGCAAACAGGGCCTCGCCCAGCGATACCAGCGCATTCATCAGCTCAACCTCGCTCACGTCACCAGGATCCATCAACCCTGCCGCCGCAAAGGCTTCCCGGCGGTTCGGCTTGATCACCGTGGCCCCATGCCATCTCAGCGGATTACCCGGGTTCGGATCCACTGAAACCGGCACTCCTGCCGCCGCCGCTTCCCGCAGCACCACATCGACCAATTCCTGAGTCAGAAATCCCTTCGCATAATCCTCAAGGATCACCGCGTCGGTCTCCGGCAACTGCGCCCGGAACCACGCAAGGGCCCGCGCAAGAGTCTCCGGAGAAGGCGGACGGATGGTTTCCCGGTCAATCCGCGCCATCTGCTGACTGCGCGCAATGATGCGGGTCTTCACAATCGTCTCGTGCTCAGGACTGACCAGAATCCCATCCGTGGCAATGCCTCCAGCCTCCAGCAGCCCCAGCAACTGGTCAGTCAGAAGCCCCGCTCCAGTTACCCCGAGCACATCAACCCGCCCCGCAAATGGCGCCAGATTACGCGCCACATTGGCCGCCCCTCCGGGATAGGCATCCTCCCTGACCACATGCACCACAGGAACGGGAGCCTCAGGAGAAATCCGCGTCACATTCCCCCAGATGAACCGGTCCAGCATGATGTCCCCGATCACCATGACCCGCAGCCCCCGGAACCGGGACAGTTGATCCTCCATGAATTGCCTTTGCATCGCCTGTGCTTAACCGCTGCCAGCGCCAACGCAACATGCGCCTCGCACCGCCGTCGGGAAAACGCTGCCAATGGGCAAACCAAGGCCGCACCCCCTCGCCTGCCAAACCCGTCAATCCAGGAGATCGTCCGGAAGCTGCCCGCCATTCGCCGCAATGCGCTGCAGCATTTCCCGGTGCAGCCAGATGTTCATCTTCGCGGAATCCTTCATGTCTCCCTTGTAGCCCAGTTCCTCCGCGAGTTCGCGCCGTGCCGAAAGACTGCTGTCGATGCCCACCAGCTTCATCATGTCCACAATCGATTTCCTCCAATCCAGCCCTTTCTCCTTCGAAGCTTTCGTCAGCCCATCCAGATACGCCGTCACATCGAAATCACGCGCCACCACCACTTCCTCCGCAGCGACCGCTGCCTTCGATGCCACCTTCGCCACCTCAGTCACCACCTCACCAGCGGAAACCGCTTCATCCTCAGCTCCCGATGCCGCGGGAGGGGCCTGCGGAGTTTCCTCTGACTCTTTCTTGCCGAAAATCCGTCCCATGAAGTTGGAGAACATGCCCATATGTCGTCGTTGGTTGGTGGTGGTTAGACTATCCGATTCTGCATACGCGCTCGGACTTCGCGAAGACCACCA
>Ga0315909_10002654_pt1 | contig 22619 bp, 13 predicted proteins | sample LakEriMetagenome_11_FD_203527 | JGI IMG/M metagenome (GOLD analysis project Ga0315909, IMG submission 203527) | Freshwater fungal communities from buoy surface, Lake Erie, Ohio, United States - Buoy 2 MA125 | ecosystem: Environmental > Aquatic > Freshwater > Lake | place: USA: Lake Erie, Ohio...
ATTTTGATCAAGTGTGTGAAGGAAGCTTACAAGGACTTCGCCTATCTGTTGATCATGAAAAGACTTTCGTTAAGTACGACATTACAGACATAACTGCATCCTATACTCAAAGTTGGATTGATCCAGAAACTCAAACCACTCAATCTATAGTTATAGAAGCAGGTATATACGGTAGACCTTCTATCTATAGTTCGTCATATTCAGAGTATACATACCCAGAGATACTTACTGTTTTAGAAACCTCAGAATGGACTACTACTGGTAGTTTAAATATGTAATATGGCTTTTGCAAATGGAGGTAGAATAGTAACAAATGGTTTAGTAGTGTCTTTAGATGCTAACGACAAGAACTCGTACCCTGGTTCAGGAACTACTTGGTTTGATATTAGTGGTAATGGATGGAACGGAGGGCTACAGAATGGTATTTCGTATTCATCTGCAAATGGTGGATCTTTTACACTAGATGGAACAGATGATACGGTTACTACAAATTTTCCAGTAACATCAGTTCCTGCTTTGTCTAACTTTTCTATAGACTGCTGGATGAAAATACCGTCTTATCCTACAGTAGCAGCTCCAAATGTATATGGTAGTACTACAAAAACCGGAGTTTTAATAGGAGCAACTTATTATGGAGGAACAGCATTATTTTGGTCAGGTAATGCTACTGGAACCGCTTTTAGTGTATTTGCTTTTATAAGAGGAGCAGATGCTTATAGAGCTACATCTACCTATTCTGTAACATCTTTAAACACATACTACTACTTTACACTAGTAAACAATTATTCGGCGTCTACTTTTAATTTATATGTAAACGGATCTTTACATAGCAGTGTAGCTGGACCTACTCAAGAATATAATCCATCTTTTACCCCTAACGCAGGAAATATAGGCATAAGTAAAGCTCAAGTAGATGGAGGAGGCACACAAAACTATACATATTTAGCTTGTACAGTAGCTTCAGCAAAAATATATAATACAGCTTTATCTGCTACACAAGTAGCACAAAATTACAATTCAACTAAATCACGTTTTAGCTTAAAATAAACTAACAATGGGAGTGTCAGGTGGACCAGATATGATTCAAAATGGTTTAGTATTATCACTAGACGCCTCAGATAAGAATAGCTATCCTGGATCTGGTACAACTTGGCTTGACATGTCAGGCAATGCAAATACTGGCACACTTACTGGAGGGCCAACTTTTAATAGTGAAAATGGTGGTAGCATAGTATTCGATGGAGTAAATGATTATGTTGGTATAAACTCAAATGCTAACATATTATCAAATACTACATATACTAAAATAGCTTGGTTTTATGTAACGAGTTTTGCTACAGATAATAATATCATATCGGCAGGAAGTTCAGGCCAACACGCCTTCTGGTTGTTTACTTCTAATAAATTAAATGCAGGGCATAATGGTAACTGGAATACTGTTGTTAGTACAACCACGCTATCATTAAATAGATGGTATTATGGAGCTGTTACTTTTAACACTACGACCGGGTGGGTATTGTATTTGAATGGTATTCAAGAAGCAACTTCTGCAAGTACTACAACTTTCATAGGATCTGGAACTTTATCTATTGGATCATACCAAAACGTAGGTAATTATTTTACAGGTAGAATAGCTAACTCTCTAGTTTATAATCGAGTACTATCAGCTGTAGAAATACTACAAAATTATAATGCAGTAAAAAGCCGCTTTGGGCTCAAATAACTAATAGTTATAATAGTATGGCAATACAATACGCAAATGGTAAAATAGTCACAAACGGTTTGGTATTAAACCTGAACGCGGCTGACCCTAACTCATACCCTGGGTCAGGGACCACTTGGACTGATACTAGTGGATTATCAAATAATGGTACATTAACTAATGGACCTACGTTTAATAGTTCTAATGGCGGAAGTATTATGTTTGATGGAACAAATGATCGCGTTGATGTACCAAATGCATCCTCTTTAAATTTTGGAACAGGAGAATTTACTGTTTTATTATGGGTAGCAGGAATTAGCAGCTATCCAGGAAATGATAAAACATTAATATGGAAAGGATCTAGATTTGACGGGAATTTAGCTGGGTGGTCTATAGTATGGGCTGGTTCTCCACAGGATCTTTATTTTATTATTGGAAGCAGTTCAGCAAGATTAGAAGGAAGGACAAATCCAAATTTCGGATTGAATGGTTGGACTGGTTTTAAAATGATAGGAATGCAAAGAAGTGGTACTAGCTGGAATCAAATAGTAGATACAACAATTACCAATCTAGGTACATTTTCAGGAAACGTAGATAATACTGATACTTTATATTTAGGATATAACGGATATTATGGTTCATATTTAAATTATAGAGTAGCGTCAACGATAATATATAACCGTGCTCTTACTGCAGCAGAAGTAGCACAAAACTACAACGCACAAAAGGCCAGATTTGGTCTAAAATAACAACAACCATGGAACAACAAGAATACCCAAACAGAGAGTTCATGATCTTTAACACATCAGAACTACCATTAATTGATTTTACCCAAGTACTTGAAACATCTGCTGACACAGTCAGAAAGTCTGTTGATGAGACAAAAACATTTGTGAAGTGGGACGGCACTGCAATTCCTACATCTGTAGACAGCCTAACTACTAAAGAAGGCCCATACACTTACGATGAAATTTTAGTTATACTTTCTACACCTGAATGGACACAACCATCAACAGGAAGCGTTATAGACTAATATTTATATCAAACCCCCCTCCTTAGGGAAAGTGAACTAAGGAAAGAGTTAAATGGCCAATGAATTTATAGCTAGAAATGGCGTATTCGCCCTATGTAGTTCCCAAGTCACAGGATCACTCTCTGTTACTAGTGACATTAATGGTGGGACTAGATTAAAAATTGGTGCTAATCATACTCTTTCCGGAACCTATGCATCTATAGCAGGAGGTTCGACTAATACAGCTTCAGGAAATACATCAACAGTAGGAGGAGGTAGATTCAACTGCTCATTAGGAATAGACGCCACCGTATCTGGTGGTTATGGTAATAAGGCTTGCACTAACAGAAGTTTTGTTGGTGGAGGCTTTAGTAACACTGTATCAGGAGCCTATTCTACTATTTCAGGTGGATATTGCAATTTAGTATCTGGAGTAAGATCATTTATTGGAGGCGGTCAAGCAAATACAGCATCTGGAACTGCAACGATAGTAGGAGGAGGTTGTAATAATGCAGCATCTGGAGCTTGTTCATTTGTAGGCGGTGGTCAAAATAACTGTGCTGTTGGTGCAGCATCAGGAACAGCTAGTGGTAGATATAATAAATCATGTGGAGGCGATTCTTTCGTAGGAGCAGGATATGCTAATACGACTGTAGGCGGTCTATCCTTTGTTGGTGCAGGATTTGGTAGCACCGCTTCCGGTTATGCCTCAGCAATTGCTGGTGGTAAATCAAATACAAGCTCAGGCAACTATTCATTCATAGGTGGTGGCCAATCTAATATATCTTCAGGAGCACACTCAAAAGTAGGTGGTGGTCAAGGAAACACGGCAGTAGGTGCTTGTTCAACAATAGGTGGTGGTTGCCAAAACTACACATCAGGAAGTTGGGAAACAATAGGTGGTGGTTGCTTCAATATAACAAGTGGATCTAGAAGTACAATATCTGGAGGATATCAGAATAAAGCATTATGCTATGCTTCAGTTATAGGAGGCGGTGGTTGCAATACAAACCTAGGTATTGAATCCACAATATCAGGTGGATATTGTAACTACATTGGACTAGGAAATCAAGCTACAGTAGGTGGTGGTTTCTGTAACTGTGCTTGTGGTCCTCAAACAACAGTAGCAGGTGGTAATAGAGGATGTGCTTGCGGTTGGAGGAATGCGGTAGTAGGAGGTTGTTGGAACTGCGCTTGGACAACAGGTTCATTTGCAGGTGCAGGTAGATGTAACTCTGCTATACAATGCTATGCTACAGTAGTAGCAGGTGAGTTAAACATATCATCAGGGTGTCATTCATTTGTTGGTGGCGGTCAAACTAACTGCGCATCAGGTAACTGTTCTGCAATAGTAGGAGGTTCATTTAACACAGGATCAGGTGCACATACAACCGTAGTTGGTGGTATTCGTAACTATGCACAATGTTGTGGTTCATTTGTAGGTGGAGGTTGTTGTAATATAGCTTCAGCTGACTGGATGATTTTTATAGGTGGAGGTTGTGGTAACACATCTTCTGGGTACGCTTCAGTTATAGCAGGAGGTCGAAATAACTGCATTACTTCTGGTTATGATGGACTTTATAATTCTATTTTAGGCGGTTGTAGTAATACTATTTTAGGTAATTGTTCAACAATAGGAGGAGGTGTTTATAATAAAATTTGTGTTGGCGCTTTTGGAGGAACTATATCAGGAGGTTACGGTAACTGTTTAATTACCGGCCCAAGCTCATTTATTGGAGGAGGTAGCAATAACCAAACTTGTAATTCTACAACAGTAGTTGTAGGTGGATACAGAAATACAGCTTCAGGACAGTATGGTGTAATGTTAGGAGGTTGTTGTAACATAGTATCAGGATGCCTTTCAACAATAGGAGGAGGCGCATTTAACTCAGGATCAGGTGCATTTAGCTTCGTTGGTGGTGGATTATCTAATAAAGCATGTTCAAACTATAATACAATAGCAGGCGGTAGATGTAACTGTATAACAGCAGGAGATGATGGAGTAATAGCAGGAGGTCTATCTAACACTATAACAGTAACAAGAGGTGTAGTTGGTGGTGGTTACGCAAATACAGTCAGTGGTTATACAGGAGTAATATCAGGAGGTCAATTCAACCTTATTTCTGTCGGAAGCTATAATACAATAGGCGGAGGTTTCTGTAATATTGTAAATGGATCTTATGCTTCTATATTAGGTGGACAATGCATCTGTTCTTCTGGAGCACATTCTACAGCTGTAGGAGGTTGTAATAACTTAGCATCAGGTAACTGTGCAACAGTAGTAGGTGGTACATTCAACACGGGTTCAGCTGCATTCAGCTTTATAGGTGGCGGCCAATGTAATAAAGCAACGCAGAATAGAACGTTTATAGGAGGAGGATTTAATAATACTGCTTCTGGCGGTTATTCATCTGTAGCTGGAGGATCAATAAATACTGCATCTGGTTTTATAAGCACAATTTCTGGTGGTTATCGTAACACATCATCAGGTTATACATCATTTGTAGGAGGCGGTAAATGTAACACGGCATCAGGAGGTTATTCGACAATATCAGGAGGTTATTTTAATACTGCAAGCGGCTTTAGATCAGCTATATTAGCAGGTAAAAATAACACTGCTAGTTGCCGCTATTCTTCTATTTTAGGAGGTATTAATAACACGGCTAGTAATTATTATACAGCAGTAATAAATGGATATGCTAATACAGCTAGTGGTAATGCATCAACAGTTGTAAATGGTCTAAATAACACAGCAAGTAATTCGTATGCAACAGTAGTAGGAGGTAGATGTAATAGCGCAACTGGTGTTGCCACATTTATAGGTTCAGGTAGATGTAACCTAGCATCAGGCGCTTGTTCTGCAGTCGTAGGAGGTACATTCAATACAGGATCTGGTGCATTTAGCATAGTTGGTGGTGGTTGTAATAACAAAGCAACTGGTACGAGATCATCTGTGTTAGGAGGTTTATGTAATACTGCAAGTGGTTATGAATCAACAATTGCGGGTGGTACTTGCAACTGTGTTACTTGTACAAGGTCGTTTATTGGTGGTGGTTTTAGTAACTGCATTAATGCTGAATCTGCTTTTGTAGGTGGTGGTGAAGCAAACTTTGCAACAGGCCTAAGATCAGGAACGGCTAGTGGTAGATATAACAGATCAATCGGTGCTTATTCATTTGTAGGTGGTGGTATATCAAACTGTGCTTGTTCAGACTGCACAGCAATACTTGGGGGTTCAGGAAATGCTACAACAGCTGTATACGCAGGTGCTTTTGGTTGTAACCTAACAGCAAATATACCTTGCCACTTCTTTGTCAACAACTTAATGGCTTGTGGTAATATCACAGGCTCAAACGTACTTGTAACCGGAACACTTACTGCTCAGACTATTATAGCGCAGTGTGTTACCTCATCAACATTATTCTTAACAGGCTCAACTAAGTTTGGTAGTCTATTAACTAATACTCATCAGTTTACTGGTAGTGTTTCTATAACAGGTTCACTTGCTGTCAATGGACCTACAATGCTTAATTGTGGTGTTTGTGTAAATGGTGATGTGCTAGGTTGTAGACTAAACATAGGAGCTAGCCATACATTATCAGGCACTTGTGCTACAATTGCTGGTGGTTGTAGTAATACGGCATCAGGCAACAGATCTGCAATTGTTGGAGGTTTATGCAATACAGCTTCTAACACTTACGCTTTTGTAGGTGCTGGTATATGTAATAGAGCTACAAACAATAGTACAGTAGTAGCAGGAGGTTGGTGTAACTCTGCATCAGGATATCACTCAGCAGTACTAGGTGGTAGAAATAATTGCTCAACTGCAACTTATTCAACCGTAGTAGCTGGTATATATAACTCATCAACTGCTTGCGGAGCCGCAATCTTAGGTGGTTGTGGCAACTTAGCTTCAGCAACTTGTGCAGCAATAGTTGGTGGTTTATCAAATACTGCATCAGGAGTAGTATCATTTATTGGAGCTGGTGCTAGTAACTGTGCAACAGGTGCTTGTTCTGCAGTAGTAGGTGGCGCATTCAATACAGGATCAGGAGCATTTGGATTTGTAGGTAGTGGTCAACTAAACTGTGCTACAAACAATCATACAGCAGTAGCAGGTGGATACAATAACAAAGCAACAGGTGCTTATTCAACTGTTAGTGGCGGAGGAAATAATACAGCTTCTGGCTGTATTTCATTTATTGGTGGTGGTAATCTTAACACAGTATCAGGATATAACTCAATAGTAGGTGGTGGTTATGGTAATACAGCGTCAGGTATTGTATCTACTATAGCTGGAGGATCTAGTAACACAGCATCAGGTAACTGTTCAGCAATATTAGGCGGTATTCAAAATATAGCTAGTTGCGCTTGTGCAACAGTGGGAGGGGGTGCTATTAACACGGCATCTGGTTACTCTTCAACAGTAGGAGGAGGTAGATGTAATTTGGCCTCTGGTAACTGTTCAACAGTATCTGGTGGATATGGACACACTGCATCTGGCTATATGTCTGCAGTAGGAGGCGGCCAGTCTAATACAGCATCTGGTGCAAGATCAACTGTAGCCGGCGGTATATCAAACGTCGCTTCTGGTAATTGTTCATTTGTAGGAGGCGGTGCATCAGGCCAAGCAACAAATTCATATTCAACAGTATCAGGAGGATCAGGTAACCGTGCAACAGGCCAAGGTTCAACTGTTGGTGGTGGTGTTAATAACTGCGCTTGTACAAATAACTATACAACAATTGGAGGTGGATTAGGAAACAGATCAGAAGGTGATGTTAGTACAGTATCTGGAGGATATAGTAACGTAGCATCAGGAGGTAGAGCTTTTGTAGGTGGTGGTAAAGCAAACTGTGCGACTGGAGCCGATTCAGCAATAGCAGGTGGATGTAATAACGTTGCTTCAGGTGCTTGTTCAAAAGTAGGAGGAGGTAAAAGCAATACTGCATCAGGAGTATATACGACAATAGCAGGAGGTAGATCAAACGTGGCCTCTTCAGATGATGCAACAGTAGGAGGAGGTTTATCTAACACTGCTTCTGCTTACAGAGCAACTGTAGGTGGAGGTAGAGCGAACTGTGCTACTGCATGTCATACCACAGTATCAGGTGGGTATAATAACAAAGCTGTATGCTTACATGCTACAATAGCAGGAGGTGTTGGTAACTGTGCATGTGGAACATTTTCAGGTATATTAGGAGGTTGTGCTAACATAGCAACTCAACCATATGCCGGTGCATTTGGATGCGCTTTGAATGCAAACGTAGCTTGTACGTTCTTTACAAACAACAGCTGCATCTGTGGTAACCTATCTGTTTCTTGTACAACATCATTTGGTTGTGGTCTAACAGTAACAGGTTCACTAATCGTATCAGCATCAGGAGGCTGTCAAACTGCTTGCTTCATAGGATCAGGCTCAACAATATTATCAGTTGATGGTTCTTTAGGTAGACTATTAGAGGTCAATGACAGTTTCTGCCCGTCTGTATTCTCTGCTAATACTATAGCAGGGCTTCCTGTTATAGAAGCCTTCTCTAACTACTGCGTTAGTATGGGGCAGTATGGTGGCCACAAGTTCGAGGTAACTTGTACTTCTATCAGAGGTGGTAAATGTACTACTGCATCAGGCACTTACAGTTTTGTAGGTGGTGGTTGTTGTAATTTGGCTTCAGGAAATAGATCGTTTGTAGGGGGCGGTATAAACAATACAGCATCTACACAAGATTCATTTGTAGGAGGCGGTTGTAATAACACCGCAGCAGGAGTTTGCTTCAGTACTGTATCAGGAGGTTATAAAAACTGCTCTTGTGCTTGTGGTGGTTTTATAGGAGGTGGAACAGATAATAGAGTAACAGCTGGAGGTGGACATAAATCTGCAATTGCTGGTGGAGGTTCAAATAGCGCGTCAGGATGGTATTCCTTTATTGGTGCAGGATACGGAAACTGTATATGCAATGTTTATTCAGGTACAATATCAGGAGGTTATATAAACACTATATCTGCAGGATGTCATGGATTTATTGGCGGAGGTAGACAAAATGTTGTTTCAGGAAACCATGGAGCAGTTGGCGGCGGCTGTTTTAACACCGCATCAAGCAATTGTGGAGCAGTAGTAGGTGGACAATGTAACAGAGCTTGTGGTACAAACTACTCCTTTGTAGGTGGTGGTTTTGGAAACGTTGCTTCTGGAACTAATTCTGCAACTGTAGCTGGTGGATATGAGAATAGTGCTTCTGGCTATATGTCAACTGTAGCTGGAGGTAGAGCGAATGTTGCTAATAGTAACTATAGCTTTGTTGGAGCTGGTTGCGGTAACACTGCATCAGGAGGACATGGAACTGTTGCAGGTGGAAGTTCAAACACCTCAAGTGGTTGTAGAGCATTTGTTGGAGGTGGCTTATCAAACCTTGCTTTTGGAAATAATGCTGTAGTTGGAGGAGGTCTTTCAAACTGTGCATGCGGTAATGAATCAGCAACACTAAGTGGATTATATAACTTATCATCAGGCGCTACAGCTGTTATAGCAGGAGGTAGAAGTAACACAGCATCTGGCGCTTGTTCAGCAGTGGTAGGAGGCCAATGTAATACAGTATCCGGTGCTTTTTCAATGATCGGTGCTGGTCTATCTAATACTGCTACAGGTCTTTATGCAACAATAGCTGGTGGTAGAAGTAATACTGCAAGTGGAGCTTATTATCAAACAGTAGGCGGAGGTCAAGCTAACTGCGCAACAGGAAACTATGGCACTGTTAGTGGCGGTTATAACGGAAGAGCAACAGCTTTATCATTTTTAGGAGGTGGTAATTCTAATAGTGCAAATGGTGCCACATCTGTTATAGGTGGTGGACAATCTAATGGAACTTCAGGGGCTTGTTCTGTAATAGGAGGCGGATTAAGTAATAGTGTATCTGGAACAGCTTCATTTATTGGAGCTGGTGTTTCTAATACAGCATCAGGTAATGAGTCTTCAGTAGTTGGAGGTAGGACTAACACAGCATCGGGTGTTCAATCATTTGTTGGTGGTGGTACTAATAATACAGCATCTTCTAACTACACTGTAGTAGCAGGTGGTTATACAAACATATCAAGTGGGTATAACTCAACTATATCTGGTGGATACAAGAACTTAGCTGCAGGAGTACAATCTGTAGTTGGTGGTGGTATATGTAACCAAATTTGTAATACTTCATTAGGTGCCACAATCGCTGGTGGTGTTGGACACAACACATCAGGTGGTGTAATGGGAGCATTATATTTCTCATCACCAGTTACAGCAACATATGTAGCAGGGCCTTACTCCTTTATAGGTGGTGGTTGTATGAATAGAGGAACAGGAGATTCTTCAACAATCGGAGGCGGTAGATCTAACATTGCTTCTGGAGCATGTTCATTTATTGGAGGCGGTTGTGCTAACAGTGCTACAGCTATTATGACAACAGTAGTAGGTGGTTGTAGTAACTGTGCAACAGTAGAAGCTGCTGCAGTAGTAGGTGGTATGATTAACTGCGCTGTTTCTAATCACGCATTTGTAGGTGGAGGTCTTCAAAACACTGCTAGTGGTATTAGATCCATAGCCGCAGGTGGTAGATGTAACGTAGCAAGTGGTAACTGCTCAACAGTTAGTGGTGGTGGATGTAGTTCAGCAAGTGGTAACTATGCTACTGTAGGTGGTGGTTTAGCTAACGTCGCAAGTGGTAATCAATATCCAACAATTGCTGGAGGTTCAGGAAACTCTGCATCTGGTAACTATGGTTCATTTGTAGGAGGTGGTTTTCAAAACACCTCTAGTAACTACATGACAGTAGTAGGTGGTGGTTTTAGAAACTGTGCAACATCGTCAGAAGCAGTAATAGCAGGAGGTAGATGTAGTGTAGCTTCTGGTGTGAGATCATTTATAGGAGGAGGTCAACAGAATTTAGCATCAGGAGCTTGTTCAGCAGTAGTAGGAGGTTTATTCAACACAGGTTCAGGTGCATTTAGTTTTGTAGGTAGTGGTCAGTGTAATAAAGCAACTGCAACTTTATCGACATTGAGTGGGGGTGATCGCAATACCGCATCCGGGTACTTATCGTTTGTTGGAGGTGGATATGACAACTCTGCAACAGTAGACTCAGCAACAGTTGCAGGAGGTAGATCAGGTGTCGCTTCAGGTGTTGGTTCTGTAGTAGCAGGCGGCCAATCAAATATTGCATCAGCAGAGCGTACATCGATTGGAGGCGGTATGTATAACTGCACACTATCTAGATTTGGAACAATCTCTGGTGGTTACTGTAACAGAAACTGTTCATTCTATGGAACAATCTCTGGTGGTTCTGGTAACTGCATAGCTTTAGCGGCTACTGGATCATTTATAGGCGGTGGTTTATTGAATACAGCATCAGGTACTTTTTCATTTGTAGGTGGTGGTCAATCGAACAACGCTTCAGTTTGTTTTGCTTCAGTAATAGGAGGCTGCTGTAACCTCGCATCAGGCTGTTTTGCAACAGCAGGGGGTGTTAATAGTACAGCTAGTGGTCGTTATTCAACAGCAATTGGTTCATCAAACACAGCACAAGGAAACGGATCTGTTGCACTTGGTCAAGGCAACACTGCATCAGGCGCTAGATCAGTTGCATTTGGTAGAATCAATACTGCTTCAGGTGCGTATGCTGCATCTTTAAGCGGCATATACAATCTTGCATCTGGAACCTGCGCAGTAGTTGGAGGTGGTACTTACAATACAGGATCAGCTGGACTTACTTTTGTAGGTGGTGGTTGTAAGAATACTACATCAGGTGGATGTGCAACAGTAGTAGGAGGTACATTTAATACAGGATCAGGTGCGGTTAGTTTTGTGGGAGGTGGTTGCAATAATACAGCATCAGGTATATTTACAACTGTAGGAGGAGGTAGAAGTAACACTGCTTCTAGTGGTTATGGAGTAGTAGCAGGAGGTAGATGTAACCGTGCAATTGCTGATCTTACATCTGTTCTGGGAGGAGCATCCAATACAGCGGGAGCAGGAAACTATGCAACTGTTGGCGCTGGTACAAGTAACACAGCAAGTGGTGCTTGGGCTGCTATATTTGCAGGAAATGGAAATAGTGCCTCTGGATATTATACATTTATTGGAGGAGGTAATTTAAATACTGCTTCTGGATGTAGAGGAACAATAGCAGGTGGTCAAAGTAACACAGCATCAGGTAACTGTTCATCTGTAGGTGGAGGTATTAGCAATACAGCATCTAACGCATTTGCTGCTGTAGGTGGTGGTCAAAGTAACTCGTCTACTGCAAGTACAACAGTTATATCAGGTGGTTCAAGTAACCTAGCATCTGGAGATTTTGCTTCAATAGGAGGTGGACTATCTAACACTGCATCAGGAGTATATTCAAGAGTAGGAGGAGGAAGGGCTAACTGTGCTGTAAATAGCTATTCAACTGCTGCAGGTGGTTGTAACAATAAAGCAAATGCTATTTGTTCAACAATAGGTGGCGGCGAAGGAAATGTTATTGCTTTAGCTGCATCTGGATCAACAATTGCTGGAGGCATAGGTAACTGTACTCTCAACAAAATGTCTTTCATAGGTGGTGGCTGTTACAACTGTACAGTAGGATGCGATTCATTTGTTGGAGGCGGTACTAACAACCAGGCTTGTGGGTATTTGTCTGGTGTAATGGCAGGATATGTAAATAGAGTATGTGGTGATTTTTCTACTGTATCCGGTGGTTATACAAACTGTGCTAATGGAAACTACAATTTTGTAGGATCAGGTAGACAAAATGCAACATCAGGAGGATTTGCAATTATAGTAGGAGGATACTTAAACACAGCATCTAACGGATATGCATTTATAGGAGGAGGTAAAAATAACTTAGCTTCTGGTGGAAATAGTGTAATAGCAGGAGGTCAATTCAACACAGGTTCAGCTAGTTTTAGCTTTGTAGGTGGTGGTCAATCTAATTGTGCAACTGGTAACTGTTCAACAGTAGTTGGTGGATGTACAAACACCGCTTCAGCAGCTTATTCCTTTGTAGGCGGTGGTAGAACTCATGTTGCTAGTGGTAACTGGTCAACTATTTCAGGCGGTTATGGTAACTTAGCAAGTGGACAAATAAGTGTTGTTGCTGGTGGATATGGAAATAGTGCAACAGGATGCCGTGCTGCAACTTTGGGAGGTCAATCAAACTATGCACAAGGTGCTTGGGCTACAGTAGGAGGCGGCTGTGCAAACTGTGCAACAAGTGCTTTTGCTTCGGTAGGTGGTGGATTTTGTAATACAGCTTCTGGATACATTTCTACTATTGCAGGCGGTAGAGGAAATACAGCAAATAATAACTATTCAACAATAGGTGGTGGTATATCTAACACATCATCAGGTGTCAATTCAACAATTGGAGGTGGTTGTCAAAACATTTCTTGTACAAATTCTACTACTGTTGCAGGAGGTAGATTTAACTGTGCTTTTGGTGAAGCAGCAGCAGTACTAGGTGGAGAAGTTAACAAAGCTACAGGTGGTTATGCAACAATAGGTGGAGGTTCAGGAAATACTGCATCTGCTTACATGTCAGTAGTAGTAGGAGGTTATTATAACACTGCAGCAGGAAGCCACTCATTTGTAGGTGGTGGTGGTTATTTCTATACACCAAACTGTGCAACAGGAATATATTCAGCTATTGTAGGTGGTGCTGCAAATAGAGCACAAGCATTTGCTGGCTTTATAGGAGCAGGTAACTGTAACCACGTATGTAATTCAACATCAGGATGTTTAGCATACGGTGCAGTAGTAGTAGGAGGTGTTGGTAATAATACTACAGGAGGTACATGGACTTTAGCTAACTGCTGTTTTACAGTAGCACCAACTGTTTGTAATGCTGGACAATATTCCTTTATAGGAGGTGGTTTTCAGAATAGATCATCAAATACTTACACTACAGTAGGTGGAGGCTTATTAAACTGTGCTACAAATTACGCAGCATTCATAGGAGGTGGTGATTATAACATTGCAACAGGTGCAAGAGCAGTTGTTACAGGTGGCTATTGTAGCAATGCTTCTGGAGATTTTTCTACTATTTCTGGTGGATATGGAAACGCAGCATCAGGTAATCTATCAGTTGTAGCAGGAGGTCTTGTAAATACAGCTTCTGGTAACTGTTCTTTTGTAGGAGGAGGTATTCTTAATACAGCATCAGGCTGTCTATCAACAGTAGGTGGTGGTAGCAATAATACAGCTTCTGGTATTTGTTCAGTAGTAGGAGGTGGTCAATCTAATACTTCTTCTGGATGTGCTTCAGCTATAGGCGGCGGCGCATCAAATACAGCATCATCTCGTATGGGATTTGCTGTAGGTTGCGCTAATACAGCAGGAGGTAACTGGGCATCATCAGTAGTAGCAGGTAGAAGTAATATAGCTTCTGGAGATGATTCAATTGCTGGTGGTATTTGTACTTGTGCTACAGCACACCGTAGTACTGCATTTGGAGAATATAATACTGCCTCTGGATATAATGCAGGTGCATTAAGTGGTGCTAATAACATTGCAAGTAATAATAGATCTGTTGTAGCAGGAGGTCAATCTAACACAGCATCAGGTGCTTGTTCAGCAGTATTAGGTGGTTGCGGAAACACTGCTTCAGCTGCTTGGGCAGGTGCATTTGGTTGTAACTTAACAGCAAACGTAGCCTGTACTTTCTTCACAAACAACAGTTGTATCTGTGGTACTATGACAGTAGCAGGTACAATATGTGCAACATGCTTTATAGAAACATCTTCTCAAAGATATAAGTGTTGTGTTGAATCAATCAAGTCTACAGGAAACATCATCAAAGATCTTAACCCTGTTAGGTTTAAGTGGATTGATCAGAATAAAGGTGTAACAGATCAATTAGGTCTTATAGCAGAAGAAGTACAGAAGATACTTCCAGAAGCGGTGGACGTTAATAAAAACGGCCAAGTAGAAGGTGTATCTTACACTAAACTTGTACCAATATTAATCAAGGCAATTCAAGAGCTTCAAGATCGTGTTGATGAGTTAGAGAAAAATATTTATACAAAATAACAGATAGATGGCATATTTACAGTGTACATTTGTAACAGGTTCTAGTTGCACACTAAGTGTGAAAGCTTCAGGCTCAGTCGCTGTCCCTACCGTATTTTCGGTAGATGGTGGCTTAGGTAGACTCTTAGAAGTGAACGATAGCTTTTGCCCGTCTGTCTTTTCTGCTAATACGATAGCAGGACTCCCGGTCATAGAAGCCTTTTCTAACTACTGCGTTAGTATGGGCCAATATGGTGGGCATAAGTTTGAGGTTACATGTACATCGATTCGTGGAGGTAAGTGTACTACTGCTTCAGGCACTTATTCGTTTGTTGGAGGAGGATGTAATAATTTAGCGTCTGGTAACTGCTCAGCAATAGTAGGAGGATCATTTAACACAGGCTCAGGCGCATTCAGTTTTGTAGGTGGTGGTTGTTTTAACGTAGCATCAGGTCCACAATCCACTATTGCAGGAGGTAGATTAAATACCTCAAGTTGTTATCATTCAACAGTAGGAGGTGGTCAAAGTAATACTGCAAGTGGTAGATACTCAACAGTAGGAGGTGGTGTTGCAACCTGTGCAACAGGTTATGGTTCTACAGCTTCAGGAGGTGATAATGCAAAAGCAACAGGACAATGGTCATCTGTTGGTGGTGGATATTTAAACACAGCATCTGGATATGCTTCAAGAATAGGAGGAGGTAGAGACAACTGCGCTTGTGGATCTTATTCAACTGTAGGAGGTGGTATTGGAAACTATGCTACAAATTTTGGTTCAGGCACATTTAGTGGAAGATATAACATCTCATCGGGCGGTTCTTCTGTTGTAGCAGGAGGCCAAAACAATACAGCATCAGGCGCTTGTTCTTTTGTGGGAGGCGGTTGTGCAAACTGTGCAACAAGTATTTTTTCAACAGTAGTGGGTGGTGCAAGTAGTTGTGCTATAGGAAGTGGACACAACTTTATTGGAGGAGGTTTCCTTAATACAGCTAATGGATACATGGCATCTATAGTGGGTGGTAGAGGAAATACCTCATCAGCCAACTACACGTCTGTAATAGGGGGTCTATCAAATACAGCTTCTGGTAATTATTCAACAGTAGGAGGTGGTAGATTAAACTGTACTACAAGTGCATGTGCAACAGTAGCTGGAGGTCTTTGTAATAAAGCAACAGGACTAAATTCATCAATATTAGGTGGTGAATTCCATGTAGCATCAGGTAACTGGTCTGCAGTAGGTGGTGGTGGATCCAACACTGCAAGTGCATACATGTCTGTTGTAGCTGGAGGATATTTAAACGTAGCATGCGGAAGCATAGCAGCAGTAGGAGGTGGATTTAAAAACATGGCTTCAGGTGCCTGTTCAGCAGTTGCTGGAGGCTCATTCAACACAGGATCTGCTAATTTTAGCTTTGTAGGTGGTGGTTGTTTTAACGTAGCATCTTCTGCATGTTCATTTGTGGGTGGTGGTAGAAACAATACTGCATGTGGTACAGGAGGTAATACAATTGGTGGTGGTCAAAGTAATACAGCAAATGCTACTTTCTATGCTACAATTGGAGGAGGTTTGTCTAACACAGCATCCGGATACGGTGGAACAGTAGGAGGTGGTCAATCAAATACTGCATCAGGTGTAAGATCTGTAGTTGCAGGAGGTAGTGGTAATACAGCTTCTGGTAACTGTGCATTTATAGGAGGCGGTCAAAACAACACAGCATCAGGCTACTATTCAGTAGTTGCAGGAGGTCACGGAAACCGTGCAATAGCTTCTTGTGCAACTGTAGTAGGTGGATGCAACAACTGTGCATGTAGAGTAAGATCATTCATAGGCGGTGGTCAAAATAACTGTGTTAACGGTCAGCATTCAGGAGCTATTGTTGGTGGTTCTGCCAACACAGCTTCAGGATACTATTCATTTATTGGTGCAGGATATAACAACAGAATTTTAAACGGTGTATATGCTTCTACATTATCTGGAGGTTATTCTAACTTGATATGTGGTGGATGTCATGGATTCATTGGTGGTGGTTGTTCAAACGTAGTAGTTGGAATTTGGGCAGGTGTAGCTAGTGGTTGTGTGAATAGAGCAGACGGAAACTACTCGTTTGTAGGAGGTGGTATGGCTAACAGGGCTTGCTGTAACTATAATACAGTATCAGGCGGTAGATGTAACTGCGTTATAACAAGTGATGATGGTGTTGTAGCAGGTGGATTATTAAACGCAGTATCAGCTACAAGAGGTGTAGTTGGTGGTGGTTATGCAAACACTGCAAGTGGTTATACTTCAACAGTAGGAGGAGGTCAATCTAACTCAGTTTCAGGAGCTCATTCAACTATAGCAGGAGGCCAATCTAATACACTAACAGGAGCTTGTTCATTTATAGGTGGAGGTTGTTTAAATTGTGTAACAGGAACCTACTCAGCACTAGTTGCAGGACAAAGAAATCTGGTATCAGGTAACTGTTCATTTGTAGGAGGCGGCTACTTTAACACAGGATCAGCTGCTTATACAACAGTGGGAGGTGGTGTTGCAAACTGTGCAACAAATACGATAGCAACTGTAGCAGGTGGTGAAAGAAATAAAGCAACAGGTTACGGAGGTACAATCGCAGGAGGTGCTTGTAACTGTGCATCAGGATCACATTCGTTTGTAGGTAGTGGTGTATGTAACTTTGCTCTTGCAGCTTGCTCAGGTGTTGTTTCCGGTATAGGAAACTGTACTAATAACATATTATCATTTATAGGTGGTGGTTATTTTAACTGTGCAACAAACACTTATACTACTATTGGTGGTGGTTATACTAACGCAGCAACAAAACAATCTGCCACTATAGCAGGTGGTCAAAGTGGTAATGCGATAGGTGCTTTTTCATCTATAGGAGGAGGTTGTGTAAATAGCGTCTGCTCAGATTTTTCAACAATTGCTGGTGGAGGTTCAAATTTAATTCCTGTTTATGCCACAGGAGCTTTTATTGGTGGAGGAAGACTTAGCTGTTCTGGACTATATGCAAGTTATTCAACCATAAGTGGAGGGTACCGTAATCAAAATAATTTAGCATATAGTACCGTTTCAGGTGGTTATTGTAACACTGCATCTTCTTATGGAGCGGTGATTGGAGGCGGCGCAAAAAATACTTCTTCTGCTGCCTATTCATCTATTGGAGGAGGCTTTTCTAACTGTATAACTGCTGCTTGTTCTACAATAGCAGGAGGTAAACAAAACTGCATCAGTGCAAAACATGGTTTTGTTGGAGGCGGTTCAGCTAACTGCACTACGAGTGCTTATGGAACAGTTGTAGGAGGGACTACCAACTGTGTTGCTGGTGGAGTATATACAGAATATGGGTTCATCGGTGGTGGTTATCTCAACTGCATTAACACTAATGTTTTTAATGCTGACACTGACTACTCAAGTATATTAGGAGGAAAAAGTAATAACGTTGTTGGGTATTTTAATGCCCATATCATTGGATCGTGTATTTCAGCTAACAACTGTAACTACACCTTTGTTAACAATCTATGTTGTACAGGAGGAGGTCTTTCTGACTGCCGCATTAAGAACACAATTGAACCTGTTAGATTTGGACTTCGTGAAATAACTCAACTTAGACCAGTTAGTTACTGTTGGAATGGTGACTCTTCATGCCATAAGAAGTATGGCTTCTTAGCCCAAGAAGTACAACAAGCTATGTCTTGTGTTGTTACTTGTAATCAACTACATAGACTAGGACCTAACGGAACTCAAACATTAAATGGAGAAGAAGGTGAACCACTACTCGCCTTTGAAAAAGATGCGATCTACGCTTCATACGTTAATGCTATCAAAGAGCTAAGTGAAGAGAATGATGAGCTCAAGAGAAGAGTCACTCAAATAGAAGACATACTCAAGAGAAACAATCTGTTATAATAATCGATTCAGCCTAATATTTATTAACATAAACACAATTGTAAAACTATGATTTTCGGTCAAATCAATCCAAAAGCTACTGTAATTCAACAGACTACTCCATTCGGTGGTACTCAAATCACTGGATCTTACATGACAGCTTTGGCCCGTCCTTATGCTCTAGGAGCTAACCAAGTTAACTTCCAAGTTATCTACGGTAACTGTACTTTTGATACTGGATCAGGTGAAGTAACTAACTTCCAGCAGATCTTCAGTGACAATGTAGTATTATCAGGAAGCACTATCTCTACTTGGGGTGAAGATGATTCTGTTATTTTAGAAGCTCTTGCTGCTCAACAAGGTACTACTATTACAGCCGTAGTGTCTGGAAGCAACAACATGCTATTCTAAAATAAATTTTTTTCTTTCAACGGGTTTTTGTATATTTAGGTTATGAACATCATTTTTCAAATAAATGGTGGTATTGGCAAGTGTGTCATGGCCACCGCAGTTTGCGAAGCAATCAAGAAGCAATATCCTGACTCCAAACTTATCGTAGTCTCTGGCTACGCTGACGTATTTCTGAATAACCCCCATGTGTACAGATCGTACCAGTTTGGGGGTATTTCTTATTTCTACAGTGAGTTTATAGAAGGGCAAAAGTACATGATACTAGCCCACGACCCTTACGTTCAAACAGAGTATGTAGAACAGAAAGAACACCTGATCAAAACCTGGTGTGATATGTTTCAGATCAAGTATAATGGTGAACAGCCTAAAATATACTTGACTGGTCGAGAGCAAAAGTTCTTTGAGCAGAAGTTTACTTCTGACAGACCTATACTATTATTACAAACTAATGGAGGGGCTCAAACAGAGCACAAATATAGTTGGGCTAGAGACATTCCATCTACAGTTGCAGTCAAAGTAATCGAGCACTTTAGACGTGAATATAACGTAGTTCATATTAGGCGTGATGACCAAAATCAGTTCGATGGTACATTCGGTGTCACAGACACATTCAGAGCGCTTGCCGTCCTCGTATCCATGTCCAGTAAAAGACTATTGATAGATAGCTTTAGCCAGCACGTAGCGGCTTCTATGAACCTACCATCAACCGTATGTTGGATCGCCAATTCACCTGTAGTGTTTGGCTACGATATGCACACTAATATTTTAGCGAATCCTTTTACCACTAAGCCTGAACTTAGAAACAGCTACTTTGGTAAATTCAATATAGCAGGAGATCTGTTAGAGTTCCCTTATAATAACGAAGACGAGATCTTCGATGTAGATAAGATCATTAAATCACTAGAAAAGTAAGTTATGGAAAAACTATTTCACCAATCATCACTGCCTAGAGCAGGTAGCACACTACTACAAAACATTTTAGCTCAGAACCCAGACATTTATGCTACACCTACTTCAGGTGTACTTGAGTTAGTATTTGCAGCTCGTGGTAATTACACAGATTCACCAGAGTTTAAAGCGCAAGATGCTGATCTGATGAGAAAAGGTTTTCTTGCCTTTTGTACTCAAGGTATGAAAGCATATTATGAAGCTATTACTGATCGTAAGTATGTGATTGACAAGTCAAGAGGCTGGGGTATACACTACGACTTCTTAAACCTATTGAACCCAGAGCCTAAGATCATTTGTATGGTTCGTGACCTACGTGACATTTTTGCTTCAATGGAGAAGAACTATCGTAAGAACCCAGATAAACAAGATCCTATTTTGAACTGGGCACAAATGCAAGGTACAACTGTTCCTAAACGTATCGACATCTGGGCACAAAACCCACCTGTAGGTATGGCTATTGAAAGACTAGGTGAAGTCTTTAGAATGGGAATAGACAGTAAGATGTTGTTTGTTAAGTTCGAAGACCTTTGTTTGTACCCAGAACAGCAGATGAACAGAATCTATGCTTATCTAGACATTCCTTTTTATAGGCACGACTTTGACAATATTGAGCAAGTCACAAAAGAAGATGACGAGGTATATGGTGCGTTTGGTGATCACACTATCAGAACTAAGCTAGAGCCAGTACCGTCTAAAGCAAAGACACTTCTTGGTAAAGACGTTACAGACTGGATCTACAATACATACAAATGGTACTTTGATCAATTCGGTTATAAAAAGTAAGCTATGATTATAGTATTGTTTGGTCAACCTCATTGTGGTAAATCAACTCTTGCTAAAAAGCTAGTTGAAGACGGCGCTTGGAATATTGATGGTGATGAGCTTCGTAACATATTCAAGAACACTGACTACTCTAGACAAGGTAGAATCAAGAACTTAAATCGTGCGTCTGATATCGCAGTCTATATGAACCATGTTGGTTCAGACAATGTTGTACTATCACTAGTCTATCCATATAAAGAAGCTCGTGATTATTTGAACACTATATCTGATGATGTTAAGTGGATCTATCTAACTTATACAGGAGAGCGTGGTCGTGAGAAGTTTCACGTTACAGACTTTGATATACCAACAGATGGTGAGAATGTACTTCACATAGACACAAGTAGTATGACACCAGATGAGTCACTAGTAGTTATAGAAAAGTATATCTATGGTAACTAATGTACATGAATGTGAAGGCTGCAAAGTCCCAAAAGGTTGGGGGCATGAACTAATCATTCATAACTCTAAAGAGTATTGTGGAAAGGTGTTAGTCTTTAAAAAAGGCTGCAAGTTCAGTATGCACTACCATCTTATTAAGCAAGAGACTTGGTATGTTAACAAAGGTACATTTATATACAGATGGATTGACACTGTAAAAGGTGAACAACACGAAACTCAGTTAAAAGTAGGAGATGTTGTTACACAATACCCTGGCATGCCTCATCAATTAGAGGCTTTAGAAGACGGTGAAATATTCGAAGTTAGTACAGAGCACTTCGACACCGACAGTTATAGAATATGGAAAGGAGATTAACTATATATGTAGACATAGACAATACGATTTGTCTAACACCAGATGATGTACATTATACAGAGTCACTACCTCTTCAAGAGAATATTGATAAGATCAATAAGCTGTATAAAGAAGGACATACTATTATTTACTGGACTGCTAGAGGGATGCGTAGTAAAGTAGACTACACAGACTTAACGAAAAAGCAGTTAGAAGATTGGGGCTGTAGATACCATGAGCTACGCATGAATGAGAAGCCGTCGTATGATCTGTTAATTTGTGATAAAACAAAACGTATAGAAGAGTTATGAAAAAGGTATGGGTAAATGGTGCGTTTGATGTACTACATATAGGTCATATTAAACTACTTGAATACGCTAAATCATTCGGATCAGTTCGTGTAGGTCTAGATACAGATAGTAGAATCAAAATGTTGAAAGGTGAAAATAGACCTGTCAATACACTTAGAGATAGAGTCGACTTTTTACATGCTATAAAGCATGTTAATAGTGTTGCTGTCTTTGATACAGAAGAAAGACTGATTGATCTGATCAAACTATATGAGCCTGACTACATGGTAATAGGTAGTGATTATAAAGACAAAAGAATCATTGGCCGTGAGTATGTAAAAGAAGTTGTATTCTTTGATCGTATAGCTGATAAGTCGACTACAAACATTCTACAGCATGAAAAAGATATTAGTAATAGGTGACTTTTGTATAGATAAGTTTGTCTATGGCCGTGCTGATAGATTGTCTCCAGAAGCGCCGGTCCCGGTATTTGTACCAATAGAAGTTAAGACTAATGATGGTATGGCTGGAAATGTTGCTGTAAATTTAGCAGCAATGTCTACAGAGTACGGTATAGAACTACAATATCAAGATGAGCATATAACTAAGACCAGGTACATTGATTATAGTACTAATCACATGTTTATGCGTGTTGATGAAGGTGAATCTAACATCAAGCCTTTAGAGTTAGACAATACGATAATTACAAGGATCAAAGAAGCTGAGGCAGTTATAGTAAGTGATTATAATAAAGGCTACTTAACTCTAGACACTATAAATCAAATAGGTA
>Ga0315909_10002655_pt1 | contig 22616 bp, 18 predicted proteins | sample LakEriMetagenome_11_FD_203527 | JGI IMG/M metagenome (GOLD analysis project Ga0315909, IMG submission 203527) | Freshwater fungal communities from buoy surface, Lake Erie, Ohio, United States - Buoy 2 MA125 | ecosystem: Environmental > Aquatic > Freshwater > Lake | place: USA: Lake Erie, Ohio...
ATTGAAGCTCCTTCTTGATTTCAAGCGCCTTTTCAAGCTGTGCGGCCTGGGTCGTGCGTTTGATCAACCGCTCAAGGGAGGCCGCATAGCGGCGGTTAATCGGCTCTACTGCCGCACTAATGGGCTTGTCCCGCTGTTCCGTTAGCAGCTTGAACTGGCGTTCATACTCGGTTTCAGCGTTAGCTGCGGCTTCCGCGCAGCTCAATACGAGCAGCAATTTGAGCGTGTTTGTCAGTCTCATTGGTGTTGCGAATCGTGTACGGGGCTGTATTCCGCCAAAGCTGTTGGAAAGGCAGTCTTTCTGCAACTGAAAAGCAGTATCCCAAGGCCTGTGCAGGCTGGTCTGATGTTAGATGTTAAGATTATGAGTTAGGCAGCAGTTGTTTTTTGTAGGGCTTCCAGAGAAAGGACGGCTTTCCGCTGCAGGAGTGATAGGCCGTGCCTTGCTGTCTGCAGCGAGTGAAGGTGCAAAACGGAGAATTCCGGATGCTGCTTTGAGACCCAGTCCACAAAGGCCCGTTCGCCAGGCGCATGGGCAAACTCTTCGGGATTGATCCACTGATCGGGGTGGAGTTTCGTGTGTTCAAGCAACGGTGGAACTAGCCGACTCCTGCTCCAAGTGCCGGTGTCATGGATGGCGATGATTGCCTTATGAGACAAAAGGGGAGCCAGTTCCGAGAAAGTCACCTGATTGAGGGAGATCTCATGCGAAGCGTCAAAAAATGCGAGATCCACCGCCTGGTTGCCGATGTCAGATGGACAGAAATCAGCCTGCGACTTGCCAACGAAATGAAAATTACTGAACTTGGCGAATTGTTTTCGGGCAATTTCAGCCGAGGCTGCTCCAATGTCGAAGCTGTAAACCTGCGAGGAAGGAGGAACAGCTTGGAGGAAATTGAAGGAACCATGCCCTGCCGCAAAACCAAACTCCACCACGGTCCGGGGCCTTGTGACACGGCAAAGCGCGAAGAGGAGGAGCGCCTCCTCACGTTGAACCGGTCCCAGCGCGAATTCTTCGTCATATGAGGCGAGATGCGAAAGGCCGCGGAGCCGGTTCCCATGCCGGATTCGGAGGAGAGTATTGACACACGCCCGGAATGCGGACGACCTGAAGTAAAGGTTTCTAGCGATGCCGGAGAACGCGCTCATCATGTGAAGTCGGAAAACTGCTGTCTCTTGTATGCTCTTTTGGGAATCATGCCAGCTTTCCGAGTCGGCCAAAGTATCCATCCGCTGTCAATCTGAATACCTCCCGGACACTGATGGACCCGGGACGTTTCCGCAGGAAGCGAAGCAGATTCTTCAGCACCGCCAGGACACCAAAGCGGCTGTAACGACGGCTGATATAGGCTTGGTTGCGGATGGCGTAACGGTACTTCCATGCCGGGATTGAGTCTAGGTTTGCGGATGGTGCCGGGTGGCGCATGATGCTATGGACGACAGTGCTGTATGGGAGCTGCCTTTTCACCCGCAGGAGGTAGTCCACCTCATCGCCCCAGATGAACAGGGATGGGACAGGCAGACCGACGAGTTCGATTGCGGGGCGGGAGATTAACATGCCGTTGTAGGGGTTCACCACAGGCCAGAGTCCGCGTTCGGACTGAGCGACCGCATCGGCAGCGGGCAGGCTCTCTGCTTTGCCAAAGGCTCCCTTCCTTTTGCCCGCAAAGCAAAGTCGGGAATCGTCGCTGGAGGAGACGACGAGCGAGTTCAGGACCAGATCCGGGCGCGCGTGCGTCATGAGTTCTTCAAGGGCTCGCGGGTCGGGCATGCAATCATCATCCAACAGCCAGGCGTAATCCGAATTGCCTCCGAGAAATGCCTGGAGGCCGTCGTGAAATCCTCCGGCGCTGCCCATGTTCTCGGTGGGGCGGATGATTTCCAGCCCCGGTTGCGTCTCCAGCCAGGCAGCGGTGCCGTCCGTGCTTTGGTTGTCCACTACAGTCACGCGGGCGGGTGGGTATGTCTGTCTGGCGAGCAGATTCAGGCAGACCTTGAGTTCCCTGAGGCGGTTGAAGGTGACGACCACGGCAGTGACCCGCGGTCTGTGTGTAGAGGTGGTAGTGCGGGTCATTTTTGAGCTGCGAGCCAGCGCCGGATCGCCAGAGATTGATAGCCAAGCAGCAGCACATGCGCAATGCCTTGGGCCAGCAACACACCCATCGCACCGAAGCGGGGCACAAGTGCGAGTTCGGAGGACAAGAGACTGAGTAGACCAAACAGCAGAAAGTGAAAAAGCACGCGGACATTGCCGACACCCTGGAACAGCGCAGCCAGGCACCAAACGACGGGCCGGAGAACCATGGCCGGCGCTGCAGCCCACCATAGCGGGCTGAGACGAGCTGCCCAATCGGCTCCCACTGCACGCCCGAGGAACCAAGGCAGGATCAGCGTGAGGATGCCCACCACGCTGAGGGCGGCGAAAAAGGTGGAAATGGTAAAGATGCGCAGCAAGCGACGGAGAGATGAAGGTTCCCCCTGATGCCTGCTGTAGGAGGCGAGTGCGACTTTGTCGATCAGATTGACGCTGAGCGAAAGAGGGATCCGTGTAAATTGCTGGATGCGTTCGTAGAGCCCGAGTTCGTACACTCCGCTGAAGGCGCTCAATAGCAGGCCGTCAACTTGGTTAATGCCGTTTTCCACGAGCGCCTGAGGTACACCGTATCGCGCAAAACGGGCATAGTAATGCAGAACTTGGCTTTCCATGGTGAATCCGGCGTGCTTCCAAGTCTCCAGCGCGCCTATGAGCACGGCACGCAGGCCGACTTCGGCCAGCCGCGCCTGTAGCAGCAGCCAGTATCCCGGGGTTTTCCGATCGCCGAGCAGCAGCACTGCAAGCCACGCGCCCACTGACAGCACTTCCACCCAGGCGAGCGCACGGAAGCGGAACCGCTTCTGCGCCATCGTGGTCCCCGTCAAAGTCAGCCCTTCGAGGAGGACCAGCAGGGCCAGCCAGCCGGCGGATTGCGCAATTCCATCCGCCAGCCAGGAACAAGCCCGGGCCATCACAAATACCGCAGTTCCGCAGGCCACGCTCGTAGCCAGCACTGTTTGGAAATGGAATCGTGCATACTGGGGTTCCGGTTCCGCGCAAGCGACCAGGCCGTTCGTGATGCCGACATCGCGCAACAGGCACGCAAGCCCCATGATCAGCAACGCTTGGGCAAAGGTACCGAAATCCGCGGGCAGGAACAGACGTGTGGAAACCAGCACTCCCGCAAAGCGCAGGCACTGACAGAATAGCGAACTCCCCGCATAATAAGCGACCGAGCGTAATTTCAATGATCCTCGCACCCGCGCCAAACAGGCTGTCCACCATCGCACAACACGGGAGGCCGAATGGCCGGGTAGCAATGGATCCTCCAAGGTTGGATGCGTGTTAGGATTGAATCTGCTCCCTGCCGGGCGTCCGTCGCCAAGCTGGTCCGCCCTGCTTGGGAAGATCCGCGCCCGGCGCAGTCTGCATGCCTTGCGGTGCGACCTCCGCAGGCACCCTTGCGGTCAGGCCCAAGATGCAGCCGACGAAGGACCAGAACAGCAGGTTGACGGGATATACGTGCAGGCTCGACCCGGAGAGGAAGCCTGAGAAGAAGATGGAAAAGCACGCACTCGCCAGCGCGGCTGCGATGGTCCGGATGTTCCTGTCCTTCACCCGGAGCACGCCACCGTGGAGCATAATCAGGAAATAAATCCAGATCCCGCCGAAGAACAACACCCCAACATATCCGTAGCGGAGCAGCGCATCGGTAAAGGCGTCGTGTGCAAAATAGCGATCCCCATGATGGACTTCGCCTGGGATGTATCCCTCGACCCCAAATGGCGTCCAATACGAACTGTCCTTGGTCAGATTCATGAATCCGATCAGCCGGTCTGAATAGGTCCCAAGCCGGAAAGCCTGCTGCTGCAATGCGCTGTCCGTGGGCAACTGCGCTTCCCATTCTCCCAGTTTGCTCCCGATATAGTCGGAACTCAGAAAAATCGTGACCAGCAAGGCGAAACTCACGCCGTAGAAGATCTTCGTCCGTCGTGAAGATGTGAAAAAGTAAATCCCACAGATTCCCATGATCGCCTGCGCCCACGCAGTCCGCCCCATACAGATCGCGACACCAATCGCAAAGCTGGCCATGAGAAATACTTCCCCTGCGCGGCCGGAAGCGCGTTTCCGCCACCGGATGATTGCAAACGCCGGTGCCACCGTGGTCAGCATCGCCATGCTCGCCCCGTAGGCATGGCCGGAATTGAGCGTCGAAAAGACACGGATGCGAACGTCGTCGAGTTGCAAGACGGATGAAGTGAACCCGGATTTCATGTAGTCAAGTTCGAAGCCCTGCAGCCCAAAGAAGAACTGGAAAACCCCGTACAACGCCACCGGCAGAAAGGCCCACAAGGTAAAACGCAGAAAGCGAATCACCGCTCTGATATCCGGAATCAGCGCGACAATGAGCAGCGGGGCGAGCACGTAGGCGGTGCCGTCAGTGACGCTCTGACCCGCCCGAAGGATGCTTCGCGAGGCGAGAAAGGCTTTTGAAAATGAAACTGCCATTGCCCCAGCCGCGCATAGGAACAGAAACAACTCGCGCCTCTTCAGAATCCTCCGGTGCCGAAAAATCCTGTGGATGACAAGGCCGACAAAGATTCCGCCGAGTGTGAGCGGTGCGATCGAGAGGATAATCGCAAGATCTGGTTCCGAATAAGAGCCGAAGACGCCCAAGAGCCGCTTGAACGTGTCTAGGCAGGTCGCCATTGCCACCAAGCCGTAGAGCATCAGGCGTGGCGCAACCAACGCCACCAGAAAGCACATCGCCGCAACCACACGTGCCAGTCCCGTGAGCAGGTTGCCCTGGTAAACGAGAGCCAGCATGCAAAGTCCAAACACTCCGGCGAATGCGACCACCTCGATCGTCCACCTTTGGATATTGTCCTTCAGTTCGGAATTAAAATTCATCGTTCGGAGTGCGGCTGTGTTCACGCGGAAATATCAGCCGTGGGTGAAACCGGGGCTGGTGGACTTGGAGTTCTTAATTCTTGTTCGGTGAAACAAGTGTGCCCAGCCCCTTGAATTTGGGTGCCATGGCAGGGTAGCTGGCTTTGGTAGTGAAGTATTCCGCAATAAGGTTGATCCCCGAAATGGACAGGCGCTCCAGTGCCAGATCGTCCTTGAAATCCAACACAAAATCAGCCCCCTTCGCCAGAATCTTCCCTTTCTTCGGGGCGACAGGTTTGCCGTTCTCCTCACTCCAAATAACGGTACCGTCCACCGTGATCGCATAGCGCCTTACCACCGCATTATCATAAATAATTTTCCACACCCCGGCAAACTTCGCCACGCCAGACGCATCCGAGGCAGCCGCTTTCATTCGGTCAATCTCCTCCTGCACTGCAAGGGCCGCCTTGGCTTCTCCGCGACTGCCGAGCGTACGTTTTATCGTCTCAAGCTTGAGCATGTACTGGTTCCGGATCGGGCGTGTGGCAATTTCCACATCCCTCTTAAAACTCGTCCGAACTTGGGTGAGATCCGCGGGTTCGTCCTGAGCAAGGATCGAACCGACGGGCATGCCAAGGGCGATTGCGATCGAAAAAAATGCGGAAAGAACGCGGCTTTGAATCATGATCAGAAGGGGGCTGGAGTAGTTTGGGGAAGTTGTGGCAGGGATATAAGCGTGGTGCCGGAGGATTCTCAAGCCCTGAGGTCGCCGGGGTGGCGTGTCGCCAATTTCTCACGCGCCAGGAGTTCCCATCGGTTTCAATTTTTCAAACTCCGCCAGCGCCATTCCGACGACCTGATCCATGCTCTCATCGTGGCGCGTCACGAGACGACCGGCGGACGTTTTGTTTTCACGCCATGCCGTCGGCCCGGTGGGCGTGAGGTGGCGGAATCACAACTGATTGCGCACATGTGCGGAAGCGTGATCCCGAATATCGCGAGGGTGCCGGCCTCGAGATGCTCCCGCGCATCCCCGCGGCTGTGCTCGCCGGGAGCCGGCAGATCACGATCGGGTTCCACGGCCTCGTTTATCCCGAGACCACCCCGCGCGAGTCGCGCTTTCTCACGGCGAGCCTCATTTTGAAAAACCACACCGGCTAGGCAATCGCGGACGGATCCTACTTCGCGGCTTTCACGTCCTTCACCGTCCATTTTGTCACGGTAAGACCCTTCGCACTGCGGCTGCTCACGGGCAGCGATGCCAGATCGAAATCCAGCTCGCGCACACGCGCGCCGCTGCGGCCGTCGAGCGAGACGTGGAGGGTCTTGGGCATTTCCTTTTCCGTCGCGGCGATGTGCAGGAAGACGACCTTGGAATTTTCGCTCTTCGCGAGCGGGTAGAGCTTGTCGCGCGACAGGCCGCCGATTTGGAATTTCTTTGCGAAGGCCTTCCCGGTTTCGCCATCCTCATAGACCATCGTGTAGAAGTTCGTGTCGCCGTCCTTCGGCCAGATCGCGATGTGGATGATTTCGCGGCCCATGAAAATCTTGTCGGCGACTTTCGCGACCTTGAGCGAGCCGTCCTTCATGATGGTGAGGACACTGTCGAGGATCGTGCACTCCTGCACGAATTCGTGCTGGCGCCAGTTGAGGCCGATGAAGCCGTCGGTGCGGTTGACGTAGAGGCGTTGGTTTGCCGAGACGACTGCACTCGCATCAATCTGCGCAATCTCGTCGTAGCTCGTGCGGCGCTTGATGCCCTTGCCGTATTTTTGCTGGAGCATCTCAAACCACGCGACGGTGTAGCCGGTGAGGTTCTTGAGGTTCGCCTTCGTCTCCTTCATGCCCTCCTCGATTTTCTTCATCGCCTCGTCGGCTTGGAAACGGTTGTAGGCCGAGATGCGTTTGATGCGGATCTCGGTGAGCCGCACGATGTCCTCCTCCGTCACCTCGCGGCGCAACGTCTTGATGAACGGCTTCAGCCCTTTCTGGATCTCATCGAGCACGCTCTCCCACGTCTTCGATTTCTCGATGTTCCGGTAGATGCGCTCCTCGATGAAAATGCGTTCCAGCGAATCCCAGTGCCACTGCTGTTCGAGTTCGCCGAGTTTGATTTCGAGTTCGCGTTTCAGGAGCGCCTTGGTCGCCTCGGCGCTGGTCTTGAGGATGTCGCGGACGCCGAGGAAATGCGGCTTGTCGTCGCCGGTCTCTGGGTTGCGAACGATGACGCACGCCGCCGGGTTGAGCTGCACCTGGCAGCTCGTGAAAACGTAGAGCTGCTGGATCACTTTCTCCGGCTCCGCGCCCTGCGGCAGATGGATGAGAATCTCCACCTTGTCCGCCGTGTTGTCGTCCACATGCTTCACCTTGATCTTCCCTTTCGCATTCGCCGCCAGGATGGACTCGATCAGCGAAGTCGTCGTCACGCTGAAGGGCAACTCCGTGACCGCGAGCAGATATTTCGAGCGCACCTCGATCTGCGCGCGCACCTTCACCTTGCCGCCGCGCTCACCGTCGTTGTAGTCGGCGAAGTCGGCGGTCCCGCCGGTCGGGAAGTCGGGGAGAATGCGGAAGGTTTTCCCCTGCAAGTGATTGATCGCCGCGCGGCAGAGGTCGTTGAAATTGTGCGGCAGAATCTTCGTCGAGAGTCCGACCGCGATGCCATCCGCGCCTTCGAGCAGCACGATGGGAAATTTCGCCGACAGCGTGATGGGTTCCTTGTTGCGCCCGTCGTAGCTGAGCTGCCACGTCGTCGTCTTCGGGTTGAAAAGCACGTCCTTCGCGAACGCCGTGAGCCGCGCCTCGATGTAACGCGGCGCCGCCGCATCGTCGCCCGTGAGCGTGTTGCCGTAATTCCCCTGCGGCTCGATGAGCCACCCGCGCTGCCCGATGGAAACGAGCGCCGCGCCGATGGACGCATCGCCATGCGGATGCAGCTTCATCGTCGCGCCGACGACATTCGCGACCTTGTGAAAGCGCCCGTCGTCCATGTCCCACAGCGTGTGCAGCACCCGCCGCTGCACCGGCTTCAACCCGTCATCAATGTGCGGCACCGCGCGGTCGAGGATCACGTAGCTCGCGTATTCGAGGAACCAATTCCGGTAGCTCTGCGCCAGCGGAGCCTGCTCATCCTGCACCTTCTCGCCCTCCTTGCGCCTCGGAGCCACGGCTTCTGCCTGCGCATCCGCGGGCGCATCGGTCGCACCATTCCCATTCGCTTCAGCCGTCACCGCAATCGGCTCATCGGATGCAGGCGCAGGCGCGGCATCCAAATGCAGTTCTGGCTGATCGCTGGGGATCAGTTTCTTCGATGGTTTTCCGTCAGGCTTGTTCGGTCGTTTGGGCATTGAGAAAATGTCGCGAGCTTTTTCCACAGCCATCCCGCCGTGGTCGAGGCAAATGGATGCACGCCCATCCCAACGCGAAAATTTAGAGCGTGACGCCTACATTGAAGCCAAAGGTTTTCCGAGTGCCGCTCGCTGCATCTCCGGTATTGCCACAATGCAGTGCGCGTAATACCTTCCGCGCATGACAACCATCTCGTTGAAAGTCCATGACACGCTTGACTCTCGCTTGACGGAGGAAGCGCAGCGGAGGCGCACGTCCAAGTCTGCGGTGATTCGCGAGTGTGTTGAGAAGATGCTGCTCGCGCCCCGCAAGGATCGCGCGGCTTCATGCCTCGACCTCGCCGGTGATTTGGCGGGGTGCCTCAAGGGGCCGCGCGACATCGCCACGAACCCGAAACACCTCGAAGACTTCGGCCAATGAGGGAGGTCGTCATCGCCGATACCGGGCCGCTCGTCGCCTTCCTCGTCCGGCAGGCGCAGCATCACCGCTGGGCGCGCGAGACGATGGCGACACTTCGACCGCCGCTGCTTACCTCCGAACCCGTGCTCGCCGAAGCCGCGCACATCCTGCGCCGCCACGGCTGCGACACCGATCCGCTGCTGGCGTTGATCGAACGCGGCGTGCTCAACATCGCCTTCTCCGTCGAGAGCGAACTCGCCCCGCTGCGCCAGCTCATGCGCCGTTATCGCGATCAGCCGATGTCACTCGCCGACGCCTGCCTCGTCCGCCTCGCCGAACTCCACGACAAGCCCCGCGTCTGGACCCTCGATTCCGATTTTCGCGTGTATCGCCGCCTTGGGCGGCTGGTCATTCCGATACTGATGCCGGACGACGAAAGTCGGAAGAAATGAACCAGACGTCCGCTACTCACCTCGTCGTCTTTAATTCAAACACTTAGTGTCGAATGCCAGCCCACCTCTCATCCGTATCTCGACGCACATTTCTGACCCACTTGGGTGGGGTCGGAGTTTTCGGCTCCGTGATTCGCGCTGCCGCGACCCATTCAGTCGATCCGGACCGGATCGCCATTCTCAACGATACGCACATTGGCAAAAACCATCCGTCAAACTCGCCGATTCCTACGCACTTGCGCGAGACGGTGGCGTGACTGGTGGGGCAAGAGCGTCATCCGGCGGCCGTAATCATCAACGGCGATCTTGCCTTGAATGATGGCCAGGCAGGCGACTACGAGCACTTCGCAAAACTCATCGCGCCGCTGCGTGACGCGGATATTCCGGTCCATCTCACCTTGGGGAACCACGACAACCGCGACGTCTTCTACAAAGTAATGAAATCGGAGAGGCCCGCGGAAACGCCGGTAGTATCGAAGCATTTGAGCGTGATTCCTCTCGCCAAGGTAAATCTCTTCCTTCTCGATTCGCTCAAGGGAACGAATGTAGCGCAAGGACTGCTCGGAAACGAGCAACTTGCCTGGCTGGGTCGCATGTTGGACAGGCATCCCGAAAAACCCGCTTTCATTTTCGCCCATCACAATCCCCGATTGGCTGGCGATGAGAAATATTTTGACGGTGGATTGGAGGATTCGAATCCCCTTTGGGACCTTCTCGAAACTCGGGCGCAGGTGAAAGCCTATGTCCACGGGCATGTTCATGATCGGCGCTTTTACCGGCACCGTGATATTCACATCATTGACACACCCGCGACCTCCTTCGTTTTGCGGAACGCTGAAAGCACGACCGGTTGGACCATGGCGCAACTGTCAGATCGGGGCGGGGAGTTCACTACGCTGACACATCTCAAGCAACACGCTTGGAACGGTGCTGTGCGAAAGTTAATGTGGCGACCTGCTTGACGAGGCTTTCTTCTTTAAACCCTTGGAGAAGCCCGGAGGCACTCTACGCTATTGCTTCCACCAGATCCTTCTCCACGCGCAGATTCTCAATGATGAACTCCTGACGCTCCTGCGTGTTCTTTCCCATGAAGAATGAGAGCAGTTCGTCGGAGCTGTAGAGGTAGTGGAGGTTGATCGGATCGAGGGGAACAAGGGACAGATTAATTGATCACACCATCGGTGCGGGCTCCGCCAGGATCGCAGGGTGCCGAGTGCGCGATGAGGGGCGCAATTTTTCCAGCGCGAGATAGATGACGGGCGTGGTGAGGAGCGTCAGGATCTGCGACACGACGAGCCCGCCGATGACCGCGATACCGAGCGGCTGGCGGAGTTCCGAGCCTGCGCCGTGGCCGATCGCGAGCGGGATCGCGCCGAAGAGCGCGGCGAGCGTGGTCATCATGATCGGGCGGAAGCGGATGATGCAGGCCTTGAAGATCGCGTCCTGCGGCGACATGCCCTCCGAGCGCTGCGCATCGAGCGCGAAATCAATCATCATGATCGCGTTCTTTTTCACGATGCCCATGAGCAGGATGATGCCGATGAAGGACACGAGCGAGAGGTCCTTGCCCGTGAGCATGAGCGCGAGCAGCGCACCCACACCCGCGCTCGGCAGCGTGGAGATGATCGTGAGCGGATGCAGGAGGCTTTCGTAAAGGATGCCGAGGACGATGTACACGGCGAAGAGCGCGGCCACGAGGAGCAGCGGCATGTTTTTTAGCGACGCCTGGAAGACCTGCGCGGTGCCCTGGAAGCTGCCGCGGATGCTCGCGGGCATCTTCAGTTCGCGCGTGGCGTCCTCGACGAGATCGGTCGCGCGGCCAAGCGACACGCCGGGCGTGAGATTGAACGAAATGGTGACCGCGGGAAACTGGCCCTGGTGGTTCACCGAGAGCGACGCATTGCGCGTCTCGAAGCGCGCCACGCTCGCGAGTGGAACCTGCGCACCTGTGATCGAGCGCACGTAGATTTTCTGCAATGCCGACGGCTCAAGCTGGTACGCGGGATCGGCTTCGAGCACGACGTGGTGCTGGTTGTAGCGCCGGTAGATCGTGGACACCTGCCGCTGGCCGAATGCGTCGTAGAGCGTGTTGTCAATCGCCGCGGGCGAGACGCCGAGACGCGCGGCGGCGTCGCGATCCACGAAGACGCTGCTTTGCAGTCCGCGCATCTGCAAATTGCTGGAGACGTCCTTCAGTTCGGGGAGTTCGCCGAGCTTCTCCACAATCCTCGGCACCCAGCGTTGGAGTTCGGCAAGGTCGCCGCTTTGCAGCGCATACTGAAATTGCGCCCTGCTTTGCCGCGTGCCGACGCGCACGTCCTGCATCGCTTGCAAGATGAGCGAGATGCCCTGCACGCTTGCCGTCTTTTTGCGGATGCGCGCGATGATCTCGTCGCCTTTTGCGTTGCGCTCCTTCGGCGGCTTCAGCGCGATGAAAAGCCGCGCCGTGTTTACGCTCGAACTCCCGCCGCCGCCGCCAATGAAGGAGCCTACGGTCGCCACGGCCGGATCCTCGAGGACGATCTGCACGAGGCGGCGGTTCAGCTTTGCCATCGCGGGAAACGAGATGTCCTGCGCGGCCTCGGCGCTCCCGGAAAGCATCCCGGTCTCCTGCTGAGGGAAGAATCCCTTCGGCACGACGACGTACAGCCACACCGTGCCGACGACCGTAAGCAGCGCGACGAACATCGTGGCCGCGCGATGGCGCAACACCGCGTGCAGCGCGCGCTCGTAGATCAAGAGCATCCAGTTGAAAACGGCCTCGCTCGCGCGGAAAAAAATTCCCGGTTTGCCGTGTGCGGCCTCGGGCTTCAGCAGGCGCGAGCACATCATCGGCGTGAGCGTGAGCGAGATCACGGCGGACACGAGCACCGCGACGCTGAGCGTCACCGCGAATTCGTGGAAGAGCCGACCGACCAGCCCGCCCATGAAAAGCAGCGGGATGAAAACGGCGACGAGCGAGATGCTCATCGAGATCACCGTGAAGCCGATCTGCCTCGCTCCCTTAAGCCCCGCCGTCATCGCGCTGTCGCCCTTTTCCATGAAGCGGAACACATTTTCGATCACGATGATTGCGTCGTCCACGACGAAGCCGACGGAGATCGTCACGGCCATCAGCGAGAGGTTGTCCAGCGAGTAGCCGGCGAGATACATCACGCCGAAGGTCCCCGCGAGCGCGAGCGGCACCGTGACGCTCGCGATGAAGGTCGGCCAGAAGCGGCGGAGGAAAAGGAAGATGACCATCACCACGAGCGCGATGCTGATCAGGAGGGAGAACTGCACGTCCTCGACGGACGCGCGGATCGTCGCCGTGCGGTCGCTGAGCAGTTCCAGCTTCATGCTCGGAGGCAGCCAGAGCTGCGCCTGCGGCATCGCCTCGCGGATGCGATCCACCGTTTCGATCACGTTCGCATCGGCCTGCTTGAAGATGACGAGCAGCACTGCGGGCTTCGTGCCGTGCCAGCCGCCGACCCGGTTGTTCTCCACGCCGTCCACGATCTTCGCGAGCGAACTGAGCAGGACCGGCGTCCCGTTTTTCTGGGTAAAGACGAGATCCTTGTATTCGTCCGCGCGCAGGAGCTGATCGTTGCTGTAAATCGCGTACGACGCCTGCTCGCCGTCCACGCTGCCCTTCGCCTTGTTCACGTTGGCCTGCGCGAGAAATGCGCGCACGTCCTCGAAGCTCGATCCCGTCGAGGCGAGCGCGGCGGGGTTCACCTGCACGCGCACTGCGGACTTTGCGCCGCCGCTGATCATCACCTGGGCCACGCCTTCGAGCTGGCTCAGGCGCTGGCCGACGATCTCGTCCGCGGCCTCGAATACCTCGCTCACCGGGCTGGAATCCGAGGTCATCGCGAGCACCATGACGGGCGCGTCGGCTGGGTTCGATTTTTTGTAAGTCGGCGGCGCGGGGAGATTCACCGGCAGATCGCTCGACGCCGCATTGATCGCCGCCTGCACGTCGCGCGCAGCGGCGTCCACCTTGCGCGTGAGGTCAAATTGCACGCTGATCGAAGTCCCGCCGAGCGTGCTGCTCGAAGTGATTTCGGTGACACCGGAAATCTGGCTGAGGTGGCGCTCCAGCGGCGCCGCGAGCGACGAGGCGACCGTCTCCGGATCCGCGCCGGGAAGGTTCGCGCTCACGGAGACCATCGCGAAATCCACGCGCGGAATCGGCGCAACCGGCAGCAGATGGTACGCGACGATCCCGAGGATGAACAATCCGATCGCCAGCAGCGTCGTGGCGACCGGACGCCGGATGAATGGCTCGCAGACGTTCACGGCAATGTGCTTTCGACAGGCACTGCGGGTTCGGCGTCGGGCAAAGCTTTTTTCGCGCGTCCGCGGCGCATCCAGCGCGAGAAACGGTCGAGGTAAAGGTAGATGACCGGCGTGGTGTAGAGCGTGAGAAATTGGGAGACGAGCAGCCCGCCGACGATCGCGATGCCCATCGGCTTGCGCAGCTCGGAGCCGGTGCCGTTTTGCAGAGCGAGCGGCAGCGCGCCGAAGAGCGCGGCGAACGTGGTCATCATGATCGGGCGGAAGCGCAGCAGGCACGCCTGGTAGATGGATTTCTCCGGCGGCATCCCTTCGTTGCGCTCCGCATCGAGCGCAAAATCTATCATCATGATCGCATTCTTCTTCACGATGCCGATGAGCAGAATGATCCCGATCAGCGCGATGAGCGACATCTCGGTGCGGCACACGAGCAGCGCGAGCAGCGCGCCCACGCCCGCGCTCGGCAGCGACGACAGGATCGTGATCGGGTGGATGTAACTTTCGTACAGGACGCCGAGCACGATGTAGATCACGATGATTGCGGCGAGGATGAGGAACGGCGCGCTTTTCAGCGACGAACGGAACTCCGCGGCGCTGCCTGAAAACGTCGTCGCGATCGTCTGGGGCAGGCCGATTTCCTCCTGCGCACGCTGGATCGCCGGCACCGCGTCGCCGAGCGATTTTCCCGGCGTGAGATTGAACGACAGCGTGACCGCTGGGAACTGGCCCTGATGGTTGATCGAGAGCGGCGCGGTGAGCGTATCGAGCTTTGCGAACGCGCTGAGCGGCACCGTCTGCCCGGTCGTCGAGCGCACGTAGATTTTGCGCAGCGCGTCGGGCGTGAGCTGGAAGTTCGGCTGCACTTCGAGGATCACGCGGTATTGGTTGAGCTGCGTGAAAATGATCGCGACCTGCCGCTGGCCGAATGCGTCGTAGAGCGTGTCGTCAATCGCCTGCGTGAGCACGTTGTACCGCGAGGCCTGCTCGCGGTCTATGTTCACGCGGAGCTGCAATCCGCCGGACTGCTGGTCGCTCGCGACATCAGCTAGCTCGGGCAGCGTGCGCAATTTTTCGAGGAGCACCGGCGCCCACTCGGCGAGGTCATGTTCGTCCGCATCCTGCAGCGTGTACTGGAACTGCGTGCGGCTCACGCGGCTGTCAATTTGCACGTCCTGCACGGCCTGCATGAAAAGCGAGATGCCTTGGACATTTCTCGTCGCATCGCGGAGCCGCGCGATGATCTGCGTTGCGTTCAGCGCGCGCTCGTCGCGCGGCTTCAGCGCGATGAGCAGGCGGCCCGTGTTCACGGTCGCGTTGATCGTGCCCGAGCCGACGACCGAGGTGACGCTCGCGACATCGGGATCGCGCTGGACGATTTCCGAAATCACGCGCTGGCGCTCCTGCATCGCCTTGAACGAAATGGATTGCGCGGAGTCCGTGACGCCGACGATCAGCCCCGTGTCCTGCTGCGGAAGCAGGCCTTTCGGCACGATGATGTAGAGCCACACCGTGAGCCCGAGCGTCGCAAACGCGACTGTGAGCGTGAAGAACTGATGCCGCATCACCCACTTCAGCCCGCTTTCGTACGCGCCGAGCATCGAATCGAACATCCGCTCGGTCCACCGGTAGAACGCGCCGTGCTTTTCCTCGCGTTCGGGCTTCAGCAGCCGCGCGCACATCATCGGCGTGAGCGTGAGCGAGACGACTGCGGAGACGGCCACAGCGACACTGAGCGTGACGGCAAATTCACGGAACAGCCGACCGACGATGCCGGTCATGAAAAGCAGCGGGATGAACACCGCGATGAGCGACACGCTGAGCGAGATGACGGTGAAGCCGATCTGCTTCGCGCCCTTGAGCGCGGCGTTCATCGGCGTCTCGCCCTTCTCGATGAAGCGCACGATGTTTTCGATCATCACGATCGCGTCGTCCACGACAAAGCCCGTCGCGATCGTCAGCGCCATGAGCGAAAGATTATCCAACGTGAAGCCCGCGAGCTTCATCACGCCAAATGTGCCGATGATCGAGAGCGGCAGAGCGATCGCCGGAATCATCGTGGCCCAGAATTTTCGCAGGAAAATGAAGATGACCATCACGACGAGCGCGATGGTGATCAGCAGCGTGAACTGCACGTCGTGCACCGATGCGCGGATCGTCGCCGTGCGGTCCGTGAGCACTTCGAGCTTCACGCCGCGCGGCAGCGAGAGACGCAGCGCGGGGAGCATCGCCTTGATGCGATCCGCGGTCTCGATGATGTTCGCGCCCGGCTGCCGCTGGATGTCGAGGATCACGGCGGGCTTCGAGCCGACCCATGCGGCGAGGCGGACGTTTTCGACACTGTCCACGACCTCGCCGAGATCGCCGAGGCGCACCGGCGCGCCGTTGCGGTACGCGACGATGATCGCGCGGTACTCGGCCGCCGTGTTGAGTTGGTCATTCGCGCCGATCGCGTACGACTGGCGCGGGCCATCGAAGCTGCCCTTCGGCGCGTTCACGCTGTTTTGCAGCAGCGAGGTGCGGATGTCCTCGAGCCCGAGCCCGAGCGACGCGAGCGCCGCCGGGTTGATGCGCACGCGCACGGCGGGCTTCTGGTTTCCCTCGATGGTCACGAGGCCGACGCCGGTGACTTCGCTCAATTTCTGCGCGAGCACCGTGTCCGCATAGTCGTTCACTTTTTCCAGCGGCAGCGAATCCGACGTGAGCGATAGCGTGATGATCGCCGTGTCTGCCGGGTTGATTTTCGAATACACCGGCGGCCCCGGCATGTCCTTCGGGAGCACGCCGCCCGCGGCATTCATCGCGGCCTGCACGTCCTGAGCGGCGGAGTCAATGTCGCGATCAAGCGTGAACTGGAGCGTGATCTGCGCGTTGCCAAACGAGCTGATCGAATTCATCGAGGTGAGCCCGCTGATCTGGCCGAACTGCCGCTCAAGCGGAGTTGTCACCGACGACGCCATCACGTCCGGGCTCGCGCCGGGATAGCCCGCGGTGACTTGGATCGTGGGAAAATCCACCGGCGGCAGCGCGGAGACCGGCAGCAGCCAGTAGCCGAGCGCGCCCATAAGGATCACCGCGACCATGAGCAGCGCAGTGGCGACGGGCCGGCGAATGAAAATTTCGGAGACGTTCAAGCCTTGGTTGCGCAGTGCGCGCAGCGGTTATTTTTGCGAAATGCCCGGCTTGTGGCCGTCCACGGGCGCGCCGCCCTTCGGCGCAGGTTCGGAAATTTTCACCTTCGAGCCGGGCTGCAATTTATATTGCCCGTCCACGACCACGCGCTCGCCCGCTTGCAGGCCGTCCTCGATCAGCGCCTCGTCGCGCTCGATCCGCGTGACCGTGACCGGGCGCATTTCGACGGTGAGGTCGTCCTTGATCACAAACGCATACGCGCCGTTCGGCCCGCGCTGCACGACGGACGCCGGGACGACGATGCCCTGCTTGCGCACCGTGAGGAGCAGGCGCGCATTCGCAAACTGCCCCGGCCACAGTTGCAGATCGCGGTTCGGAAAAGTCGCCTTGAGCATGATCGTGCCGGTCGCGGTATCGATCTGGTTGTCAATCACCGTGAGCGTCCCCGAGTCCATCAGGGTCTTGTTGTCGCGATCCACCGCGAGAACCTCCAGTTCCGCGCCGCGTTTCTTTTCCTTCTGAATCTCGCCGAGGTTCTGCGCGGGCAGCGTGAAGACGAGTGAGATCGGCTGGATCTGCGTGATGACCACGAGCCCGCGCGTGTCGGACGCGTGGACGACATTGCCCTTGTCAATCAGCCGCATCCCGACGCGACCGGCGAGCGGCGAGATGACAGTCGAATAGTCGAGCTGCACCTTCGTATTTTTCACAGCCGCCTCGTCGGCCTTCACCGTCGCATCGAGCTGCGCGACGAGCGCCTTCTGCGTCTCGTACTGCTGCGGCGAGATCACCTTTTTCTCGATCAGATCCGCGTTCCGTTCGAGGTCGCGGCGCGCGTTTTCGAGCAGCGCCTCGTCCTGCCCCTTCTTCGCCATCGCCTGCTCCCACTGCGCGCGATACGGCGCATCGTCAATCTGCGCGAGCACCATGCCGGCCTCCACGTCCTGCCCCTCGGTGAATTTCACATCCTTCAATTCGCCATCCACGCGCGGATGCACCGTCACCGTATTCAGCGCCTGCACCGTGCCGAGGCCGTCGAGGAAAATGGGCACATCCTTTTGCATCACCACGCCCGCGACGATCGGCACCGGAAACTGCTTCCCCGCCTCCGGCCCGCCCTTCGCGGAATTCTGAGTCCGCAATGCGCGGATGCCGAGCGCCGTCAGCGCCGCGAGCGAGAGCGCCACGATCGTATTCCGGATCGCATGTCCACCGTGGCGCTCCGGCTCCGCAGCCGCACGCACCGCCGCCGCCGGATGATCGGCGGCGGGCTGCGACGGCTCGTGGGAATCTGGCATGAGATTGATGATCTGCGACATTTTTGGGAATGCGGACGGCAGTGAAAGCTGGGGCAATGTAACTCGCGAACCGCGCCAAACCTAAGGGAAAAGCTCGCGGTTCTCCGCAATCCGGCTGATCGCAACCATGAGGGTTGCCCAGCCTGCGACTCTCGGATACCGCTGTCAGCGGAGCCCATGATTTTCCATCTCGCCCGCAAACAAACGACAGCGGGCATTCACCGAAACTGAATCCATGCCGGACTGGAGCTACCGCACCGTTCTTCGTCCGCTGTTGCTTCGGCTCCCGGCGGAAAGGGCACGTAGAATTGCCGTCGGTTCGCTTGCTTTGATCGGACGTTCAGCCGTGGGCAAGGCATTCATTGATTTTCTCGGCCACATGCGCGCGGATCCGCGTCTAGTCAGGACTCACGGTGACCACACATTTCCAAGCCCCGTGGGCATCGGTGCCTTGCTGGATCCATCGGGCGCAGCGCTCGGTGCGCTTGCAAGGTTCGGCTGCGGCTTTTTGGAAATCGGCCCGATCGCCGGGGAATCCCGCGAAGGTGCGGATTGGACGGTTAGCATCGCTGGAAGAAAAATCGCACGCGCCGGGCCTGAACCCACCGTGAGCATCGCCGACGCACTCGTTCATCTTGACGCGCGGCCTGAACACACAGTTCCCGTGTTCGCCAGATTGGCCGATGGCACCGACGAGATGCTCGTCCGCTTCGCCGGACAGATCGCGGGTCACGTGGAAGGCATCGTCCTTCCGAGAGGCGGATCGCTCATCGGCAAAATTCGCGCTGTGTTCCAAAAAATGATCCTCGTCGTCGTGCCGACGGGATTTTCTGGTTTTGCGGAACTCGAAGCGTCCGACGGTGTCTGGATCGTCGGCGAAACAGAGCAGACTGTGCGCACCGTCGCGCGCGCACGCGCCGCGCTGACGGACAAGATCATCGTTGCTGGCGGCGCGATCGATCCCGCCGAAGCGCGTGCCTTTCTGGAGGCCGGAGCCACACTCACGAGTGTGGATGCCGGCTTGGCGCTGTCCGGTCCAGGGCTCGTGAAGCGAATCAACGAAGCACTGCTCTCTGAGTTGCCGCCACTCCCGCTGGAACCGCTCACGCTCGATGCCTCGCGCCGCCCGTGGTTCTGGGCGCTCATGATCGGCCTCGCCATGATTGCCGGCGGAATGGTGGCCGCGATTCTCGCGACGACACGCGTCGTTCTCCCGTACGACGAGGCGCTGTGCGGCATCCCGCGGGGCGCATTCGTCGCGATCAATCCGAAGCTCCTGCCGTTCATGGCCCATGATCGGATGTCCCTCGCCGCCACGATGCTCAGCATCGGCGTGCTCTACTCGGCCATCGCATGGAATGCGATCCGCCGCGGCGCGCACTGGGCAAAGTCCACGATCGTCTTCTCGGCGATGAGTGGCTTCTTCAGTTTCTTCCTGTTCCTCGGATTTGGATATTTCGATCCGTTCCACGCGTTCATCACGGCAATCCTCTTTCAGTTTGTCGTGCTCACGCTTTTCGCACCGCTCGGTCCGGCACATCCGCCCGCGGTGGCCGACTGGCGCGAGACCGCCGCGTGGCGTCGCGGCCAGTGGGGACAGCTGCTGTTCATCGGACTCGGCGTCGGGCTCGTGATCGCAGGAATCGTAATCTCGATCGTCGGCTGCACCAAAGTTCTCGTCGGCACCGATCTGGAATTTCTCCAAAGTACTGCGGCGCGCCTCCTCGTCGCAAACGACCGGCTGATGCCACTCATCGCGCATGACCGGGCGAGCCTCGGCGGTATGTTGATTTCAAATGGCATCGTCATTTGGCTCGCCGCGCAATGGGGCATCCGCGCAGGCGAACGCTGGCTTTGGCGGGCGCTGGCGCTAGCAGGTAACGTGGCATTTGCCGTCGCGATCGGCGTGCATCTAGCAGTGGGCTACATGGATTGGCTGCACTTTGCCCCCGCTGTCGCGGGGTGGTGCCTTTGGCTCCTCGCCCTGTGCCTCACGCGTGAATGGATGTGCCTACAAAAGGATCCAGCCGCCGCAAAATTGATCCCGTAAGCATGCAGCAAAAAGGGCGCGGATTTCTCCGCGCCCTTTCGTTCTGAATCTGCTGAGTCCTGCCCGGATCAGCGTTGCACGCGAGCGGAGCCGCCTTTCGCAAACGCCTTCACCTGCTCGACGGTCGCCATCGTGGTGTCGCCGGGGAACGTCGTGAGCAGCGCGCCGTGCGCCCAGCCGAGGTTCACAGCTTCCTGTTCGGAAGCGCCGGTGAGCAGGCCGTAGATGAAGCCCGATGCGTAGCCGTCGCCGCCGCCGATACGGCAGATGACGTCGAGTTCGCACTGCGGGGACTGGTAGGTCTTGCCGTCAATCCACGCGACCGCGCCCCATGTGTGGCGGTTCGTCGAGTGGACTTCCCGCAGCGTGGTCGCGACGACTTTCACCTTCGGGAATTTCTTCACGGCCTTTTCGATCACGTTGAAGAACGCGCTCGGGTCGAGCTTGCCCTTCGTCTCCACGTCCTGACCCTCGATGCCGAGGCCCTTCTGCAAGTCTTCCTCGTTGCCGACGAGCACATCCACATGCTCGACGATGCGCGCGAGCGTCTCGACCGCCTTGCCGTGGCCGCCCCAGATGTCCCAGAGCTTCTGGCGGTAGTTGAGGTCGAATGACGTCACCGCGCCGCTCGCCTTCGCGGCCTTCATCGCCTCGATGATCACCTCGCCCGTCGTGTCGGAGAGCGCGGCGAAAATTCCGCCTGAGTGAAACCAGCGCACGCCCTGATCGAAGATGGCCTTCCAGTCAAAATCACCCGGCTTGAGCTGGCCCGCGGCCTCGTTGCTGCGGTTGTAGAAAACGACCGGCGCACGCACGCCCTGGCCGCGATCAGAATACACGGTCGCCATGTTCGGCCCGCGCACGCCGTCGTGCTTAAACTTTTTGTAGAACGGCTTCACGCCCATCGCACGCACGCGCTCATTGATCAGGTCGCCGATCGGGTAGTCCACCATCGCCGTCGCGACGCCGGTGTTGAGCCGGAAGCAGTCGGAGAGATTCGCCGCGCAGTTGAATTCGCCGCCGCTCACATGGATGTCGCAGTGCGTCGCCTTGCGGAAAGGAATGATGCCGGGATCGAGACGGTGCACGAGTGCGCCGAGCGAGAGGAAGTCGAGTGCGCCGTCCTGGCGGATGTTGAGGCCGAATTTCATGGAGTGTGTTTTTTGGTTTTAGTGAAAGGGGCGCGAATTTCAGCAACCGGAGGGGTGTGTGGCAAGCAGTTCGGCGGTGGAAAATCCGCGGAGAACGAATGCTCATTAAGTTGATGCGTATGCCCTTCAGGGCTGTGACGTGTTTATTGCTGTTTACCCCGAGCGTTGCCCTGGGCTGGCATGTGATTGTGCCGTTGGCCCTCAAGACATGAGTATTCGATAAGGGTGAATCGTTCTAAAAAAGCTCCGCCTGCGCGGTGTCTGGCGCGGGTTCGTCTGGCGGGATTTCTGCGCTGAAAAGCGGAGGCTCGAGCAGCGGCATCCGCGGATGCTCGAAGCGCGTGAGTTCCTCAGGCGTCGAGGCGCGCGTCACAATTTTCAGGAGCGGCTTGCCGTCGTTTGGATCCACTACGCCGCGCACGATCAGCCCTGCGGGAATGTCGTCCCAGCGCAGTTGCCGATCGCGATCGGAGCGCTCGGCGAAACGGTGCGCCGGCACGTCCACGAGTTCGCCGACTTTCTTTTTCCACCAGCCGAGCGACTCCTTCCGCGCAAACCCGGCCCACACGAGCGCGGCGAGAATCTGATCCCTGCGCCATGCGCGCACGATGCGGCCCGGCCGGAGCAGGCGGGTGTTGACTTCGAGCGCGGCGCACATGGCGGAAAAATCGGCACGCGCCCGCTGGAACACCAGCCATTCGTTCGGGCGGCGCGCGGCGCTACCGCCCTTCGCCGGGATCCCGGCGGGGGATGATTTCAAATTCCGTGCGCACCTTTGCGATGCTCTTCGCGGGACACACGCCGCGCCACTGTATGCCGGGATAAATGATCGCGTCGCGCCCGATGATGGAGCCGGGATTCAGCACGGCATTGCAGCCGATCTCCGCCCGGTCGCCGATGATTGCGCCGAATTTTTTCAGCCCCGTGGGAATGTGGCCGCCGTCCGTCACGACGGTGATCTCACCGCGATCGAGCCGCACATTGCTGAGGATCGCACCCGCGCCGAGGTGCGCCTTGTGGCCGAGAATCGAGTCGCCGACGTAGTTGAAATGCGGGACCTGCGCGTCGTCGAAGATGATGCAGTTCTTGAACTCGCACGAGTTGCCGATGACGCAACCGCTGCCGATGATCACATTTTCGCGGATGTATGCGCCATTGCGGATTTCGCAGTTCTCGCCGATCCACGCGGGGCCTTTGATCATCGCACCGTGCTCGATCACGGTGCCTGCGCCGACGAAGACCGCATTGCTCACGAAGGGCTTGCCGATGAGCTTTGCGAGGATCTGCGGCTTCAGGCGGAACTGCAGGTAGCTCGGGATCTGCCGCAGCGCGTCCCATGCGTTCACGGCGTTGTCGAAGAGCATCCGGTGCTCGGTGTGGCCGAGGTCGAGGAATTCGGAGGGCGGAAAAGTCATCAGCATCGCGTGGCGAGGGGCGTAGCGGGCGGGCAGTGCGTTGGCAAGGCGGCGGCGCGGGTGTGATTGAAACTGGTGCCGGCGATCAGGCTGCTTTGGAGGGCTGCCAGAGATCTTCCCATTGGTGGTTGGCGCGCAGGACGCGCAGTTGCGCCATCGCGTCGGCGTTGGC
>Ga0315909_10002657_pt1 | contig 22587 bp, 12 predicted proteins | sample LakEriMetagenome_11_FD_203527 | JGI IMG/M metagenome (GOLD analysis project Ga0315909, IMG submission 203527) | Freshwater fungal communities from buoy surface, Lake Erie, Ohio, United States - Buoy 2 MA125 | ecosystem: Environmental > Aquatic > Freshwater > Lake | place: USA: Lake Erie, Ohio...
TACTCTTTGGTGGTAAGGCGCTGCGGGAGCCCACGGCAGCCGCGCAGCTGCGGATCGGCGTCCAGCCGGCCGTCAATCCGAACGCGACGAACCGCGTCGCGATCCTCGGCCCGGCCGATGGTGGCGTCCCGCAGCAGCTGTACACGTTCAACAGCTTCGCGGATGCGGCGGCGGTCCTCCGGGGTGGTGACGGCCTCAAGGCCTGCTACCACGCCTTCAACCCGTCGCCGAACTTCCGGGGCACGGCCCAGATCGACTTCGTTCGCATCGACAGTGGTACGTCGGCGAGCCGGAGCTTCCAGGATGCGACCCCGGTCACGCCGAAGACGGCCTTCACGGTCACTTCGGTGGACAAGGGCGTCTGGACGAACGGGATTCTGGTCCAGATCTCGACCTCGAGCACGGATCGTATCGTTACCCTTAAGGTCCCAAGTGCGGCCTTCCAGCGTGGCACGGATGGTGTGGCGACGGTCTCGGGCTCGATCTTCGAGTCTCCCTCGGCCAAGTTCATCACCAAGGGCGCCAAGGCGGGCGATGTCCTGATTGTGACCGCCAACAACTACACAGCGGTGGCGCTCTACACGATCGCCACGATCGTGAGCGAGACCAAGGTGACGGTGAGCGAGACGGTGACTGCCGGCTCGGCCCTTACCTGGCAGCATGTCGCCTACGTCCGTGAGCAAGTCAGCCCGGCCCTCTCGGCGGTCGGCGGCACGAACAACGTGAACGCCAACATCGTCGCCTGGATCAATGACAACGCCGGGGATGTGGTCACGGCGGCCCTCGGGGCGGCGGATGCGACCCTCGTGGCGGCGACCACGGGCAACACGACCCTCACGGGCGGCACGGTCACGGCCCCGACCAACACGGACATCACCAACGCCCTCGTGGTGATCCGCCCGCGTCAGGTCAGCCACATCAACGTGGCCCTGGCCTGCGGCACGGAGTCGGGCGAGCTCAACTTCGCCGGCCTCCTCACGGGCCACCTGAACAGCGTGGACTGCGAGATCCCGGCCATCGGCTACATCGGCGCGAAGGCCGACAAGGCGGTGGCGCAGGCGATCACCTTCGCGGGCGCCCTCAACAGCGCTCGCCTGGTGTACACGTTCCAGACGGCCTTCGATGCGTCCCTCGATGGGCTCGCGACGGAAGAGGTCCCGGGCTATCTCCTCGCGGCCAAGGTGGCCGGCCTCGCGGCCGGCGTGGATCCCCAGATCCCGCTCACCCGCAAGCCGCTCTCGATCTACGGCCTCAAGGCGCTCCCGGCCGGCAAGATCCTCGACAAGGCCACGCGTGAGAGCCTCCTGGCGGCGGGCATCCTCCACGTCTTCCAGCCGGTCGGCACGAACACCTTCGTGATCAACCAGGCGGTGACGACGCTCCAGAAGAACGACGAGCTCTGGGATGCCAATTCGGCGAGCTCCCCGGAGATCTCGCTCATGCGGATCGTGGACGCGGTCCTCACGGACCTCCGCCTCTCGGCCGCTGAGACGTTCATCGGGGCCACGGCGACGATGGCCAAGCCGGTCATCGAGCACTTCGTCGCGAGCTACCTCCAGAGCCGGGTGGGTGACCTGCTCCAGAGCTACAGCGGCGTGACGGTCACGCAGAACCAGGATAGATGGTTTATTCAGTTCGGCATGATCCCGAATTATCCCGTGAACTTTGTCTTGATCACTGGGACTATTGTGGGGTGACCACGCTCCATGATTGGTCTCACAGCCCCCGGTTCCCCCGTGAACCGGGGGCTGTGGCGCTCTGGGGGATGAGAAACAACCCGCACTGACAGGCTGAGGCACGAGGCCCTCGAAGGGCGCAACCACACTGACGCTTCCGCAGGAGGGGGCACATGGCAGATCGCGTTATTACGGGGGCCTTGATCAAGATCTCGGTCACCCCCAAGGGCGTTGCAAACCGCCAGACCGAGGTCATCGGCCGGGCGATGGGGATGAACATCCAGGAGCAGTACCGCGTCCAGCCGGTGTATGCCATCGGCAACATCGTGGCGCAGGAGCTCCCGGTGCTCTCGTACGCGGGTGCCTTCTCGATCCAGCAGTTCGGGTTCTCGCGCACGGCCGTGCGGAACCTGATGAGCCAGTTCCAGCGCAAGGGCGCCCCGACGGCCACGGACACGGCGGCCTTCGTCCGTCAGCTGCTCTACACGGAGGGGGTGGACGTGACCGTGACCCGCCGCGAGAAGCAGGGCACCCAGGAGGTCGAGGTCCCGCTCGCGATGATCTCGGGCGCGATCTGCACGGGCGAGTCGATGAACATCCAGGAGAACCAGGTGGTCATGCGCGATGGCTCGTTCGTCTTCGCGGAGCCGGTGGCGATCGCGGCCTCCTAACGCCTCTCCCCGGCACGCTTGAGCCAGGTGCCGGCCCAAGACCCCCAGTGTCCCGGTGACACTGGGGGTCTTGCGTGTCGTGAGGTAAACGCCGCAAGGATCGGCGTCGAGAACACCAACCCCCTTCCATGAGGCACAGTATGGCGGCGAATACGACGCCCAAGTTCTGGTTCGAGATTGACGAGCTCAAGTATGGCGCCCGGTTCCTGACGATCGCCGAGCAGGTCCAGGCGCAAGTCGACATCGAGCGCCTGACGAACGGCAAGTTCTCCGTCTGGTCTAAGTCCGGCGACGAGACGCTGGCGACGGCCGCCATGATGGTCCAGATGGCGGTCTACCTGAACAAGGCGGTCGTCGCCTGGCCGCCCGAGCACCCGGCAGAAGATCTCCTCGAGTCGGATGACCTCGACCGGGTGTTCCGGATGTGGGGGGCGTACGGCGAAGCCGCCAACACGTTTCGTCAGCGCGGGCGACCTGCGGCAGCAAGCCGTCACGTGGACGAAGAAGTATCCACACCGGCGGTGGTTCCTTGACTACTACCGCCTCTCGCCTCGGGATCCCGGCTACCTGAGCATGACCGATGACGACATCCTCTTCGACTACTTCACGGTCGAGGAGCGACATCGTCGGATGCAAGAGCAGTTGGAGCCCTGGGAAGAGGAGGGAGCGGGGAAGAAGGAAGAGTCGATCGACCTCCTGCCGAACAGCACATTACCGTCGCGCAACGCGACGACGGCAGTGACCGCCGATCGGGAAGATTTCATCAAGTGGTATGAGGCGGAGGTGGGGCCGTGGCACGAGAGAGTCTAAGCCAGCTGCTGCAGCGGGTCGGGAACACCATCGACGACAATGGTGAGGAGATGTCGTCGATGGAGCGCCAGCTTCGCATCATGAACCAGACCAATCAGGTCTCGACTCGTGATGCGACGAGGCGCCTGTCGATGGCGGCCCTGAGGGGGATGAACAACCAGTTCTTCTACCCTGTCACGCAGGGTCTGCAGCTACCCTTCAACCCGATGAGCTTCTCGTATACCCTCGGGAATTCCGTCCAGATCGCCGAGCAGTATCAGGTTCTCGAGAAGCAGTCCAAAGCCTTCCTGAACAGTGGGGGCCGGGAGGTCGTCAACCCGGAGTCGCTCGAGCGCTTCAAGGATGCCTTCTCCGCCATCGGCGCGACCAAGGGGGACGTCCTCCAAGGCATGCAGCAGATGGCGATGATCTCGCAGCAGCTGTCCGGGAATCTCGATCGGGCGACGCAGTCGGCGATGAACTTCGCGAAGGCGAATGGCCTCCAGGCCGGCACGGCGATCGCGGGCGCTGGCACGCTCGCCCGGAACATGGGTGTGACGCTGAACGCCGACACGAGCAACCGGATGCTGGAGAACATCCGGCTCCTGGCGGGTGGGAACAACGCTCGGTTCGAGCCGACCCTGCAGGCGGTGACGTCCCTGCAGGAGGGGACAATCCAGTCGGGCGCGATGGTGCGGCCGGATGGGCGCTTCACGGACAACGCCATGCAGCTGCTGTCCGGCTTCCAGCGGCTCAACCCAGAGCTCTACGGCTCGCGCCCGGATGTCGCGGTGCAGCAGGCCGGGCGGTTGCAGGAAGCGGGGAAGGGCATGCTCCTCGGCTTCGCCATGGACTACGCCGCGTCGAAAGGCTTGCCGACGGATATTGCCAGCGTGTACGCCATGCTGGAGAACAATGACCCTGGCATGATGGGGTACATCGGCAAGACGATCGGCTCGGATGCGGGCCTCAGTGAAGCGATGGTGCTCAGCCGGGCCATCAGCGGGAACTTCGCGCTCGACCTCCGGAAGAATCCAAATGCCTTCGAGGGCGGATTCAATCCGCTGGGGATTCGCTCGCTGGACGACCAGGCGAAGCGGGCCGGGGACGCCACCACCGCGACGGACAAGATGCGGGCCGGGTATGTCAACAGCCTGCAGGACACCGGCAACCTGATGACCAAGGCGGTCAACACGTTCTCGTCTGTCGTAGACTTGTTCGGGAATTATGTGACCATGCTCGCAGTCAGCGGGGTCGCTGGGTTGGCGGGTTCAGCGGTGGGCCGTGCAGCGACCGGTGCCGGCCTTGGTGCCCTTCGCGGAGCTCCAGCGGCCGCTGGGGCCGCTGCACGGGCCGCTGGGGCGGCGGCCACTGCTGGGGCAGGTCTTGGACCGGCTGGTATGGGCGGCGCCTCCTCGGTGCTGAATGCCGCCGGGCAGCCCCTCACGGGGGCTCGCGTGGCCGGTGCTGGCACCCTGCTTGATATCGCCGCCTCGGCGGGCACTTCGGTCCCGTCGGCTGCTCCGACCGGGGTGTTGGATGCGGCTGGGCAGCCGGTTATGAGTGCCGCGAGAACCGGCCTGCGGGGCTTCCTGGGCAAGTATACGCTCCCCATCATGGGGGCTGTGGGCTTCGGCCACCTCGGCTACGACTTGTACAAGGGGTACACGGACGCCGACTACTACAGTGATGCTCGGGACGGTGACATCCAGCTGCAGCGCTTGAAGGAGCGGCGTCCGCAAGGCAGTCGTAAGGAGCGTGAGGCGGAGTTCCGTGCCCAGCGTGAGGCGGCGAAGGCGTCGTCGGCAGCGGTCGCGAATGATGCGGAGGCCTTGCTCAAGTCGCGGAAGGCCCGTGTGGAGCGTATGAAGGCGGCGGATGCACGGGGTGAGGCCGCGTATGACTCGAGCCCGGACGCGGAGCCGGATGAGCTCCGCATCAGCCGACAGAAGCTCGAAGCGCAGTATGGTGTGGAGTTCAGCGACTTCAGCTTCGCCCGAAGCCGACAGGCGACCATCAACGAGCGGGCGAAGAATGGTAGTCCGCTCGGACCGGACGCCCCGAATAGCCACCGCGTGATGCCGGACGGCACGTCACGCTCCGGGGACTATATGCGGATGCGCGATAAGCGCACTAAGCAGTATATCGACCCCGAGAGCGCACGATACCAGAGCTTCATGCGGGCCTGGGATGCGGAGACACCCAACTTCCACCCCGTTCCTGAAGGGCACATCCCGAGCACGATCCACATGCAGGGGACCGGGCCCGACAGTGTGAGTGCCCTCGATAAGGCGGCGAAGCAGACAGCGATGTCGCTCCAGACGTACTCCAACCAGATGGACATGGCGGTGCTCCAGCAGCGCTATGCGGCCGCGAGCGCCTTGATGCCCGGCACGAGGCTCTTCGGATGAAGCGTCACCGGAGTCCGACGGTCTTCATCCAGTTCCAGAGCGACGTGCTCACGAACGTGGAGCCGTCTCATATCGTCGCCGTGACGACGATGAAGACGCTCGCCAATCCGGCGGGGATGTTCGAGATCCAGCTGAAGACCGGGCCTGAGAAGCACTCGCACGATTATGGTCCCCGTGAGGAGCTTGGTCAGCCCGCTGACGTCGACTACTGGTTCGCCCGCATCAAGCCGATGACGCTCTGCATCATCGCCATGGGGGACCCGACCGACGTGGCTGTGGCCCGTCGGGTGTTGCAGAGCGAGGCCAATCGCTACCGAACCCCAGCGGCCATCACGGCCTCGCTGGGGGATGATGCCCCGGCCTTCCAGCGCTCGATCGTCATGGTCGGCTTGGTCGATGAGGTGACCTTGACGACCGCGATCAGCATGCAGGGGCCGCAGCGCATGATGACGATCACCGGTCGCGACTTCGGCAAGATCCTGATGGATGACAACATCCGCCGGATTGTGCGCGGGGCTGATCTGGATGGGGTCGATCACCGCCTCGTCACCGTCGGGGATGTCCCGAACGAGGTGGCCACGCGCCTGATCAATCGCTCGACGCTGCAGGCTCGAGACCGCTATTGGGAGCCGATAAGCGGGGGCGGCGCCGCTGTGAAGCAGCCGCTCTGGGAAGTCCTGATCGCTTCGCTCATCAAGGCTCCCGGGATTATGACCGTGCTCGATAACAAGAACGCGGTCCGCGACTACTTCAGCACCATCGACATCTCTACCGAGCTTCAGCAGTACTACGTGCGGGGGCTGCTCTCGCTCTTCTGGTTCAATGGCCCCCTCTGGGAGGCGCTGAAGCAGCTGGTGCCGACCCCGATGGCGGAGCTCTTCGTCGATACCGTCGGGCTGCGGAACGTCCTCATCGCCCGCCGACCGCCGCTGTATCGCTCGTCAACTATGCCGGAGTACACCCAGACCGTCGCGGACTTCCTCCAGGTGACGGGCTATCCCATCGAGGTGGCGACCAAGGTTCTGCAGCCGCAGGTGATCGGCGAGGATCAGTTCACCTCGGTCCCGTCGCGGGTGGCCGGCAACACGTACCACACGGTGAAGGCCGAGGACATCGTGGTCTCGGCCTACGGCCGCTCGGGCGTCGGCACCATGGCCCAGTACCAGGTGGTGCCGACCATCCTCATGCAGGGAGAGATGGCCGAGATGGCCACGGAGATCGGGGTCACGGGCGCCTACATCTATGATCTGGCAGCGGGGGCTCGCTTCGGGACCCGTCTGTTGCAGGCGGCCTGTCCCTGGGATCTGGAGGGAGATGCAGCCATCAACGTCCCAAGCCCGTCGCAGATCTCAGAGACCAACTTCAACACTAAGGCCTTGGCGGGGACTGTGACGGTCACCGAGCGGGCTGTGGCCGGTGCGGAGACGGTTCGCCTCTACTACCTCTTCCGGGACGCCGCCGAGTTCATCTCGGGGAGCCTGACTATCCGCGCCCGCCCGGAGATTCGGGTCGGTGACCGCGTCCTGATCCCGAGCTTCGGGAACCTGATCGTCTACGTCGAGTCGGTGCAGCACTCCTTCCGCTTCGGCGCCGCCTTCGTCAGCCAGATCAGCTTCTCACACGGTCAGCCGCTCTCGCCGAGTGGCCGACTGGCTACCTATGAGAAGGCGCCGCCCAAGGTCAATGTCGGTGGCGGTGGCGGCTTCAATCTGTTCCGAGGCCTCCCCGACAACCCCGTCAGCGGTGGGGGCGGCGTCAATCCGTTGCTTGGTCCTCAGGACACTCGCTAATGCCGCTCCCATCTATCCTGGGGGGTGTCACCCCCCTCGCCCATGCCAGCCCTCGCTCCCGCTCGGTGCTCCGCACCGGGCGTGTGGTTGCCCCCTGTGACCCTTCGGATGCCAAGTATCAGGACTACGTCAAGCGCTGTCTGGCGACGTGGTCGGTGGATGTTGAGCTCGAGAACGGTGAGTACATCCCCAACTGCCGGGTGCTGAGCCTCCAGGGCAACAGCCGCGAGGGCGTGCGCCGGCTGCCCCGACTCCCAAGCCCCGGAGCCGACAAGAGCATCGTCCCCGGGGACCTGGTCGTCGTCGGCTTCCTGAACGGCTTCGCCGATGCTCCGGTGGTGCTCGGGACCCTCAGTGCCGTCACCCACCCGAATATTCCCGCCGACACGCAGGAGTCGGCCCAGGTCACCACGAAGGACATCAACGAGGCTCAGGACCGACTCGAGTACATCGACTGGTCGAACAAGCGGCGCCCGCTCGTCACCTCGACGATGACTCGCAACACCGGACTCCGGCACGAGTTCGAGCACAAGGGCGAGCAGTGGGTCGGAGGGCAGCCGGTGATGGCGCAGCGCCTGGAGCGCTCCCTCGGGGGACGGTCGATCGAGAAGGAGCAGACGGTCGAGGTCGACAAGAACACGGTGGCGATCGTCCGCGAGTCCAACCGGAACGGAATGGACCTCCGGGACGCCCACATCGTCCGGAGCTCGGCTGGGACGAGCTCGGTCACGGTCGAGGATCTGCAGGCGCAGGTGCTCCAGCTGACGCAGCAGGTGGCGGAGCTCTCGAAGCTGGTGGTCCGCTCGGATAAGGGCGAGACCCTCTTCCTGCAGCAGGAGACCCCGAAGCTCCGGACCACGATGGTCTCCGACAGCAACTCGAAGACGGTCACGGTCCTGGCGGAGGATCGCCAGCAGAACACTCGGGCGGGGTGGACGCTGGGGTCCGGTGGCTCGGTCACCCTCCGCCGGAACTCGAGCGGGAAGGCGGAGACCACGGTCTCGCTCAACACGGACGACACGATCACGATCCAGTCGGCCACCGGCCCGACTATCCACCTCGACAACACCGATGTCTTGGTCTCGTCGGGCAAGGCCACGGTGACCGTGAGTGAGTCAGCGGGTGTGAGCCTCGTGACCAAGGAAGGGACCTCGATCTCGGTGGTGGATGACGCGATCATCCTCGCCGGCCAGACCTGCACGATCAACGCCCCGCAGATTCACCTCGCGGGGGGCAGCATTCTCCTGGGCCCCTCGACGGGCATTCGCAACTCGCTGGTCTCGGCCGAGCGCTTGAACGTCCGCATGGCGGCGATTGAGCTCGCGTTGCGAACGCTGGCGACCTGGTGCAAGAATCACATTCACCCCGTGTCCGGACCGGTGGCGGGGCGGAGCCTGCTTCCGATGCTTCCAACGGCCACGCCGAGCGTGATGATCAACCTCGTCACCGACACCCTCCGCACGACCAAGGGGGTCTAAGTGTCTCGCTTCACACGCCCCGCCTTCACCGCCCCCAAGGTCCCCAAGCCTCCGAAGGCGCTGGCCACGATCCTCCCGATCATCGCCCGCGTGACGGCCCTGCTGCCCGTCGTCATGGCCATCCGTTCGGTGGGAATTCAGTCCTTCCTCATCAATGGGGCGCTGGCCCAGGCGAAGTCGCGGATTCCCGAGCTCAAGCAGCGGCTGCTGAAGTCCAAGATCGTGGCCAAGATCCAGCCCCCGGCTATTCCGCCGGCGCTGAATGTGAACCCGCTGGAGTATCTGGAATACGCCCGGGAGATGCAGGCCCTGGCGGCGAATCCTCGGGCGGCCCTGGAGGGCAAGGTCCGGTCGAAGGTCGATGAGTTCGGGAATGCGGCGAAGCAGAACGTGCGAGACAGTCTCCAGGCCTAAGCCTCTGCGTGAATGAGGACAACCCCGCAAGGTCCCGCGAAGCGACCGACCTGCGGGGGAGAGCGTGGAGATCAAGATCGTTCCAGACAAGGACGTCCCGAAGACGACAGCGGAACTGCTCGAGCGGATCATGGACCCGTTCGGGGTCTACTGCGTCCTCGAGGTTGCCGTCACGCCCACCGACTCCCTGTTCCACGTCTTCCCCGTTATGCCCGAGTCGCTGGAGGTGGCCCAGCGCTACCTCCACACGATCACGCCGACGCAGGGCGGGGTCTTCATCGACGACTTCGGGCGAGCCCCGAGTCCGATCGTTCTGAGTGGCACCTTCGGCCGGAGCCCCCGCGTCAACATCGCGCTCGGTCAGGACGCCCTGCTCGAGAACTATGGAAAGTTTCTCCAGCTGGGTGGTGGGGGGCTCATCAGCGACCTGATGGGGACGACGGCTAGTGGTGGCGCCCTCCCGGTCGATGAAGTCCGCCTCCAGCCACGGCCGGATCAGCCGTCGCAGAGCTACCAGTTCCCGACGACCGGCTACCGGATGATGAAGATGCTCGGTGAAATGGTCGAGCTCTCGCACCGGGTCGATAAGAAGACGGGCTATCTCCCGGTCTGCCGCTTCTACAACTTCGCGTACGGCGCCTACTACGAGGTCGCGCTCGAGAGCTTCGATGCCTCGATGACGGTGAACCGGAACGGGCTTTGGAACTACCGGCTCCAGATGACCACGATCCGTCGCCTGAACGAAGACGGCAGTGGCCTGGACAGCATGCAGTTGACGCTGCCGAAGGATGCCAAGGCTGTCTTCGACCAGCTGAACGCCGACTACCAGGACCGCATCAGCCGCCAGCAGAGCCGTCTCGATCTCGCGAAGCTGCAGTCGCCGATCGAGATCGCAACGCTCTCGAAGGAGCAGGAGCTCGAGAACAAGGTGAAGCGGCTGCAGCGCGTGTTCGATGCGGTGAACAAGACCGTCCGCACGATCGACCGCATCAACGGCTTCGTCACCGCGCCCTCGGCCCTCGATCTGATCGGCTATGGTGCGGCCTATCTCGATCGCCGGCTCGGGCTCGACGGGGGCACGGTCGGCACGTTCATCAACAATGTCCGCAACATTCCCCGCCTTGCCAAGGCCGTCGAGAACATTGTCTATCAGGTGACTCGGCGACTCCCGGCCGAGATGCGCGACCTCCTGATCTCGACGCGCCGCGAGGCGGAGAGCATCGCCCGCCAGATCACACCGATCCTGCAGTCGATCCCGGCCTTGCCGCCGGTGACGATCCAGCCGGTCGCCCCGATCACCTTCACCTATGACCGAACCCCCATCCCTCCGGTATTGGGTGGGAACGGTTCCTTGGCGCCGACGCGCAACGATCCGCTCAATATCGACCTCGCCACCGTCGAGATCATGGAGCTTGCGCTCAATGTCGAGGACGCCTGCGATGCGATGGAGACGCTGCTCTACGTCTATGGCGCCTGGGACATGCCGAGCCAGAACACCACGGCGGTGCTCGGCTCGAGCGAGAGTGCCGCAGCCTCCATCGATGAGGGTTCAGCGGCCAACTCGCGGCAGTACATCATCAAGCAGGGCGACACGCTCGCGAAGATTGCCCAGTGGATGTACGGGGACGAGAACAGCTGGCCCCGGATCGCGCAGGCGAACCGCGCCCTCTTCGGCGACGCCCTCGCCGCTGGTGATGCCTACAACGAGATCGGGCCCTCGGACTACCTCGATCTCTATATCGGTCGAGTGATCACGCTCCCCTCGGATGGCGCCCTGGGCGGGACCCTGGTCCCGTATGTCTGGGATGAGCCCATCGGCACGAAGGCCATGGGGGCCGATCTCCCGGACACGCTCCAGACGGTCACCCGCACCGATGGAACGAAGGACCTGCTGGTCCTCTCTCCGCTCGAGACCCTCCTGCAGGGCTGCCTGCACCGGCTGCGAGTGCCGCTCGGAGCGATCGGCGATGACCCGGACTTCGGGTCGCAGCTGCCGGGGCTCATTGGGCAGACCTTCGGAGCGCTCGATGACGCGATGAATGCCGCCAAGGCGGAGCAAGCCCTCCGGGCCGAGGGCCGTCTGGTGGCCGTCAACAACGTCGCCGTCGCGCACTACCAGGATCGCCTGGGCATCACCTTCCGGGCCACGGCCCGAAACGCCGGCTCGCTCGGCGCTGTCAACGTCTCCCTGTCGCGTCAGTCGCCGTAAGAGGTCCGCATGCAACTGTACGATCGTGGCACCCTGATCAACCGCATGATCTCGGCGGTGCGAGCCCGCACCTCGGCGATCACCTACTTCGGCCCCGGCCCCTTCCGCGCCTTCCTCTATGCGGTGGCCGGCGAAGTCCAGCACCTCTACTACAAGATGTTCCAGGTGGAGCAGCGGCTTGATCCGCTCTCCGCGCAGGGGGCGGCGCTCGATGCGTATGCAGCGGGGCGCGGACTCTCTCGGCTCGGGGCCAACGAGGCCAGCACCATCCTCGAGGTCGAGGCCGATGCCGTCATCAACGGGACGGGGACCATCACCGCGACCGGGACCTCGGTGACCGGGATCAACACGACCTTCCTCGCGGAGCTCGCGCAGGGGGACCTCCTGATCGTGAACGATCAGACGGTGACCGTGACCTCGGCGGTGACCACCAACACAGGACCCGTGACGGTGAGCAGCGCTCTGACCGGGGTGACGGATGAGGCCTTCCAGATTCAGAAGGTGGCGGTGACCCTGGCCTCAACCCCGACCCCGTTGCAGGCGAGCACGGCCTCAGGGGCGATCTTCCAGGCGGTCGAGACGGTCACGATGAAGCCCTCCTTCCAAGGGAGCACGACCCTTCGGGCGGTGGTCCGGGCGCGGTCGCTCGCCACGGGCTCGTCGCTCAATGTGCCGGCGCTCGCGATCCGGAATGTCCTGACCCCGGAGGTGGCGCCTAAGCTCTCGCTCCAGGTCCGGAACCCGGCGGCCGCCCAGGGTGGGGCGGAGGCAGAGAGCGATGCCAACTTCCGCACCCGCATCCTGACGCTCTTCGCGGGCCTCAATCAGGGGACGCCGCACTTCTACGAGTCGCAGGTTCGCACCCTGAACTCGCGGGTGGTCCGCATCTTCCTGGCGCGGGGTGGGCAGCTGAATGAGGTGGCGATCTACTGCGCCACGGCGGACGGCAGCCCGCTGACCGCGCCGGAGAAGCAGACGCTCCTCTCGGGGCTGCTCCCGCTGGTGCCGGTGCAGACGATCGTCTCTATCCGGGACATGATCCTGCAGGAGGTGAACGTCGCCTTCACGACGACGCTCGCGACCGGGGCCACGATTCAGCAGGTGGCGAATGACCTCGCCGGCCTCTATCGCGAGTACCTCAACTGGTCGACCTGGCCCTTCGGGCAGGCCGTGCAGGCAGATGACCTGCTCCGCCTCGCAAGCTCGACCCCGGGCGTGGATAGCCTGACGCTCTCCTCCTTCAGCCCGCAGAACGATCTCCCGATGGCGACGGCCACGCTCCCGCGTGTCGGAACGATCACGGTGACGGACGCGACCACGGGCCAGTCGTCGGTGGTGACGCAGGTCCTCTCGATCTACCCGAACGTCTGAGGTCCTGATGCGTCTCCCGATGCTTGAGCGGCTCCGCAGCCTGCTCTACCCGATGGTGGAGCAGAATGCTGTCTCGGATGCCATGCTCTACGGGCCGGATGAGATCCTCGGCACGGTGGATGGGGCGCTCGACATGCTGGCGAACGATGGCCGCCATGTCGACCCCGGCACGGTGACGATCGCCGCGAACCTGACGACGCTGACGCAGGTCCCGGCGGTGGACTATGTGCAAGCAGATGGGACGGTTGTCTACAAGCCCACCGTCGACTGGAACACCCGCTTCCGTCCGGGCGACGAGATCATCCTCGGGGGCTCGGCCAAGGGCAACAATCTCCGCCGGGTGGTGGCGACCGTGGCCGGGAACGGACAGTCGCTGACTGTCACGTCCCCCGTGACAGCCGCTGAGAGCGGGCTTCTCTACGGCAAGACCACGTACGCCCTCCTCCGTCGGTGTCAGGAACTGCTCCTCTATCCTGGGGGCTACGAGACGGACACGGAACTGCGGACCCAGGTTCTCGGGCAGTGGATTCAGATCATGCAGCGGCGCGGGAGCCGGGGTGGTCTTGTCGCGGAGATGGAGCGGATCACCAACGCGGAGGTCACCCTCCTCGAGTCCGCGCCAGACCTTGATCTCCTTGGGGCCAACGTCGCCTACACCCAGAGCACGATCAGCCTGAACGGTACGGGATGGGCCAGCGCCGTGGCCATCGGGGACTCGCTCGCGATCACGAGCTCTGTCTCCGACTCCAACGGGCGCTACACGGTCTATGACGTGACCGGGACCACGGTGAAGATCGGGCACCGGGCCGCTCGCTCACAGTTCTACCCCTTCTTCTCACCGAACAACGCCGTCGAGCTTCAGCTGCGCGAGGACCGCCAGCAGAACCACATCGCGGTCCGGCTCTTCAACAGCACCGCCAATCCGGCGACGGTGGGCCTGACCCTGACGGCGACTGGGGCCACGTACATCGGCGCCTTCCAGCGCGGGACCACGGGGACGACAACCCAGGCTACGACCGGCACGCTGGCGACCGTGACCCTAACGGCCCCGGCGTATGCGACGGCCGAGGTGGTGCTCCGTCTGAGCGGGGTGACGGCCACGTCCACGTTCCAGCTGGCCGTCACGGGCGGCACCCCCCAGCGGGTGACGCTCGGGGAGATGGGCCTCTGTCCCATGACCACCGACACGGCTCCGAACCTCGCGGCCCTCTGGCCGTGGCGCTGGGGTGGGATCGTGGCGACGGGTCTCCGAAGCCGGCAGAACGAGACGGGGTTGGCTGTCCGCTTCAAGACGAAGCCGGGCTGGTTCCTCGAGGTCTCGACGGTCGGGCACGTTGAGGAAGATGCTTATACGATGGCGTCTCCAGACGAGTTCGTGGTGCTGGAAGTCGACCACCGGAACTACACCAACTACACCGAGCGCACCCTGAACACGTTGGTGCGTGAGGTTCTCCTCCCAGCAGATGTTGACGGGGTGCTAGGACTGCTATGAGCCAGCGAATTCTGTTCAAGGACGGCCTGCGCGTCGGCAAGAAGGAACTGCAGCTGCTGCAGGATAGCAGCCTGGAGAACGTCGCCGAGGTCGCTCGAGCGCTCGCCGTATCACTGCCGGCCGTGATCACGCTCGAGGGTGACTTCGGCAACCTCGGCGCCGAGTGCCGCGTCACCGCGAGCGGGACCAACGTCGCGATTGCCACCGGCAGTGTCCTCCTCTCGGACGGCACCTTCCTGACGATTGGCGCTCAGCAGACCCTGTCCGTTCCGGACGGCTCATCGGCTCGCCCGGTCGTGCTCAAGGCGCTCGAGTCCCCCTTCGCCCCGGGGACGGTGGCGATCGGAGCCGCGAATCGCCTGACCCTGGCCTACACCACGGATGCCGCCGGGCTCGATGCCACGGACATCTACGGCCCGAATGAGTACGTGCGCCTGGTCAATGGCAGCACCTCGCTCGGGACCTTCCGCATTCAGTCGGTGACGGCCACGACGATCGAGCTCGCCGAGTCGGTCCCGGGGACGACCGCCCTGGCGGGCCTCAAGCATGCTCCGGCCGGGAAGTTCTTCCCCGGCTATCCAAACATCGGGGAGACCACGGACCTCCTCAGCTACCTCTCGCCGGAGCTCCGGCTCGAGACGGCTGGCTACAACATCGGCGACAACGAGATCATCCTCGCGACGGTCAGCCGGAGTGGGGCGACGGTCACCGTCACGGATGCGCGAGTTCCGATTCGCGTCCGTGGTGTGCCCCTCATCCGTGATGCCAACGTCGCGGAGGATGCCGCCATCCAAGAGTCGAAGATTGCGCTCTCGGCGGCGCTGTTGACGGCGAAGGCGAACGCCCCGCTCCAGACTAGCCTCCGCAACAACCACACGACGGAGAACGCCTTCTACGTAAAGGGAGCCCCGGGATCGGGCGGCGTCCGAGTGCTGACGACGGAGGACCTGGCCGGCATTCGGCGCGACAACGCGGACCCGGCGATGTCAGCCGTCACGCTCGATAAGACGACGATCAGCCTCGCGCTCAACGAGACGACCACGATCAAGGCGTCGCCGGTGGGGCTGGTGACGGGCTCGGCGGTGACGTACACCCTGGTCTCGGCGGACCCGACCAAGGTGGATATCGAAGGGGCGCCGGTGGTAACCGGTAACGAGACGACGTGGACGCTGAGGGGCAAGGCGGCCACCACCGGGTCCGTGCAGATCACGGTGACAGGTTCGGCCACAGCGGTGGGCGAGAGTTATGCAGCGGCCAGCCGGCAGGCGTTCGCAGCGGCCACGGTGGGTGCCTCTGGCGCCGGCGATGCCATCACGGCGCTCCGTATCGTTACCCAGGAAGGTGCCGCGCTCGCGACGCCGGCGTCGCTGACGGCCTCGGGTACGACGGGCCGAACCGCCTCGATCAGAGCGGAGGCTACACTTCGACCCGCCGCCTCGGCCGCCACGCTCTCGTATGCATGGTCGATCACGACAGGCAGTCAATTCGTCACCCTCTCCGCCACGACCGGGCAATCGATCACGGTCACGGGGGTGGGAGCCGGATCGGCGACGATCCAGTGCCTCGTGACTCCGTCGGGATCGCTTGGGGGCACCCTGGCGACCCCGCGCTCGGTTACGCAGACGTTCACCGTGACCACCGCCAGTACCACTGCTCTGACGGAAGAGCCCAACTTTCGCATTAACTTCGTCAAGGACACGAACAACGTCACGGCACTGGTTGAGTGGGGCATCAACGGTAGCACGACGTCCCAGTCCTCGACGTCGGACACCTGGACATTCCAGATGAACGCGGGAAATAACCTGGCGGTCGATATCGGTCCAGATGAACTCCGGGACATGGCGTACTACCCGACGTCAACGGCGCAGACCAAGTATTTGATCATCAGCAACACGCCCGCGACGACCACCACCAACAGCACAACTGGAGTTGCGACCGGTAGCGCCTTCACCTTCACGGTGCAGAAGCTGTCCGCAGGCGACAATCCGCCGGCAGCCAACGGTGGGGGTGGTGCCTTCATCCAGTCGCTGGCGGAGAGTTGGTCATTGCAGGTGGTGCACACCCCCACTGGGGCACAGACGCACAACGAGTTGCGGATTCCGTACAATGTGCGGAACGTCATGCTCGATCGGAAGGCCTCGGGCGGGCACCGCTTCACGTTGACCAGTGCCTACTCGACCCAGACGAAATCGACCGTTAGGACGATCGTCTGGGGCGCCGGTGACGTTGGGCTCCCGACCCTCACGATCCCCCCTGACTTCATCACGGCGACCCCAGGCGTGGGCCAGGTGCTGTTCCGCTGGGACCTCGAGCAGATCAGTAACTACGACCGCAGCCTCTTCGACATCAAGACGGCCTCTCGCGTGGGTAATCCCGAGTCGAACCCGTGGAATACCTTCGTCCGCCAGGATGATTCGACCAACACCCCGCGCTTCATGGATCAGGTCGTTTATGGAAGCCCCGGCACTCCGGTCGCCCTGAAGCTCCAGTTCACGAACGCGGCGGGGCAGATGGTGCAGCAGGGGGCGACCGACTACCACGCCATTCGGGAGTCGCTTGTCTCCTCGACTAACCCGGGCGGGACCCTCGGGCCGTTCGTCTACCCCTTCGACTTCTCCACCGTCGCCGGTGATGTTCACCCCTGGGTGAACATTGGAACGGCGCAGAACCCGGTCTGGGTCTGGATGCTCACCCTGGTGGAGGGGTCCTTCCCGACGCCGGTCTCCCTCTCGCGGATGGAGATTCGCTTCTTCCAGGATCCGGTGACGGGGGTGACGCCGAGCAATGCGACGCTGCTCCCGGGCAGTGCCTCAATCAAGGGGATTGTCTACCCGTTGGGCGACCCGTCGTCGGCGATCGCTGGCGATCCCACGGCGACCTCGGCCGTCAAGACCTTCAGCGAATACTCGGGCTTCTTCTTCCAGAAGGATCAGAAGTTGACGGTGGCCATCGAGCGCCTCGGTGTCCGGCCGACGCAGGGCAAGGGCTCGCTGATCCTGTGGTACACCGAGTATCGCGCTGGTGGCGGCACGCAGCTGTAAGCATCCTTATGGCCACTACCTACGGTTGGCAGTCGAAGCGCTACACGTTCGGCGCGGCTCGTGACGCAGTCGGGGCGGAAGACGTCGCCGCGACCGTACAGGCGGGCATCCCCTCCCGCCTCACCGTGGCCGCCTCGTATTACGCGGGTATCGGGGACACCGTGCGTCTGGTGGCCCGGCTCGGGGGGCAGCGGACGGGGATTGGCACCGTCTCAGCGGCGGCGAATGGGGCACTGACCTTCAGCACGGCCCCCACACCGGCCCTCACCTACGGGCAGATCGTGCTGATTGGTGGGAGCGCGTATCCCATCGTCTCAGGCAGCGGCACGAACTACGTCTCGAGCCGGCAGGTAGCCGCTGCGAGTACGACCTCGTGGTCCGTCGTGACCGAGCTCGAGCTCCTCAAGCACACTGGTACGGGGGTTCCCGCGACCGATGAGCCGGCGCTTACGCGCCTGGATGAGGAGATCGATCTCCTTCAGGTGGCGAGTGACCTGATCCCCGGGAACGAGGCGGACTGGTACATCAGCTTCCGGGTCGAGATTACCTCCGACTATCTGGACCCGACGCCGGAGTCGGTCGACTGGCCCTTCGTTCGGAACGAAGCCGTCGAGCTCTACCTCTACCGCAACATCATTACTCAGCAGGTCGAGGTCCGCTCGGACCCGGTCTCAGACACCGAACTCGTGGCCAGCTGGCGGTCACCTGCACAAGGTGATCGCAAGTATCTCCCGCTGCAGGGGGTGCAGGCACTGTTCTTCTTCAAGGACAGCAATCCGCCGCTCCGGGCCGCCACGGTGCTCTCGGATACGAAAGGGCGTGTGGCCACGTCGCTGCCCCCGGCGACGTATAACGTCCGCTTCATGGGAAGTGGCATCAACGAGGAGTACTTCCTCGTGGATGACCGGGCCCTGACCGTCGGCACGGGATCGAACCTGACCCCCTGGCGTAATGCCTCGACTCCCAAAGTCGCCCAGTCGGCCGAGTTCAACTTCATCAAGAGCCAGTTCGGGACCCTGTACTGGCCGGGCTACGTGGTGGCGGAAGACTTCACCCCGGAGCGGGCCCCGTTCCGTGATGAATCTGCTGAAACGAATGCCTACGGTGACAACTATGCGATCCAGCTGTTCGGTCGCGTGTTCGCCGGGAAGTCGTACGTCGACTACATCGGTGTCGCTATTGATCCGCCGCCCGAGTAAGCCATGCCGATCTTCAAGAATCACCCGGTCGTTGAGGGCGCTCTCTATCTGAAGCGCCTCCCCAGCGAGCCTCGCTTCGAGGCCGCTATTGGGGTGGATGTGTCGCTGACACTCGACCGGACGGCTGTCAGCGGTCGCGGCACCGGCACCACGACGGTGACGGCTACGATCGAAGCTCGAGACGCCCAGGAGGTGGCCATCACGCCCGCCATGGTGGCGGTCTCGTTCCGCCCGGCCGGCTTCCAAGGGACGGGCCAGATCACCGCCAGCGGCACGGGGCTGTTCGGGATCAACACCTCGTTCGAGGCGGAACTCGCCCCCGGCTTCGAGATCATCGTCGTCGAGGGGGGTGTGACCAAGCGGGCGACCGTGGTGAGCGTCACCGATGACGATACGGCGGTCATCAGCACGGGCCTGGGGACCATCTCCACGCTGACCGACTTCACGGTGGGTCGTTGCAAGCTCGGGGCAGCGGGGATCACGCTCGACAGTGCGGCTTCGGACCCGGCGAGCGGGCTCTACGTCTTCACGGCCCCGATCGAGGTGGCGCTCCACCCGGACCCCACGTTCCCGATCGACGCCCGGACCGTGAACCAAGTCGTGGTCGCGTCGGTGCAGACCACCACCACGCGTCGGGGGCGGGCGACGGCTCGCTTCTCGCTCACCGCGAAGCGACCGACGGCGGTCACGAGTCTCACGGCCACGCCCTGGATCCGGGGCATTCGCCTCCGCTGGCAGACGCCAGCGGTCTCCACTGACGAGAACGTCGTCGTCTCCTACTACCTGTTCCGGAAGTATCCTCTCATCGCCGGCCAGACGCCGACGCTGACCAGCACCGAGGTCAATGCGGCCGTCGGTACGGCGAACAACGCCGGCACGGCAAGCCAGCTGAAGGTCTATCGGGTCACCGGCAACAGCTACTTCGATGCCGAAGACGACTTCACGAAGGTCTACCACTACTGGCTGGTAGCCGTCGACCAATATGGGCAGTGGACGGTGGATGGGACCGACGGGCCCTGGCAGCCGATGGCCTCGGCCTCACCGGGACGCATTCAGGATCCGGACTTTGAGGCGGGCTCGATCAACATCGCGTCGATTGCGGAGCGTGATTCGGTCGCGAACGCCCTCTCGGCGGGCACCGTCACGACCACGAAGCTCGGCGTCCTGAACGCGGCCTTCGACCCGACCCGGTTCCTGAGCAACGCCCGGCTGAACAACAGCCCGAGCGGCACGATCAGCACCGCTACGGACCCCGATGACAAGCTCACGGGGATCGTGACGGGGACAGGGACCGCCTTCACCTCGCAGGTCTCGCCGGGTGACCTGCTTGTCGTCGGCAACACGACGGTGAAGGTCAATACGATTGAGTCGGCGACCGAACTCTTCACCTTCACGTCGCCGGGGACGCTCACGGCCCAGCCCTACCAGCTGGTCCATCTCACCCCCGGCTCCCCGTATGTCGCCTGGGGGAAGGTGACGGTCGTTGTGGGGGCACTGGGGATGCCCACGCTGCCCTACACGGCCCCCGCTGGCGAGACCGACAAGGCCGTGCTCTACTACGAGCAGAGCACAGGCACGATCGTTGGCAAGAATCGGTGGATCAAGGCGGAGGAATCGGCCGCTGGCTTCATCACGATCGCGGCCAACAGCACGACCATCACGGGCACCGGCACGGCGTTCCAGACGCTCAACCTGAAGGCTGGGGACGTCTTGATCGTCGGCTCGTATCGCTTCGAGCTCGCGGCAGATGCCGTCTCAAATACCAGCCTGACGATCGTCGGCAACCAGTCGAACGGGACCAACAAGAATCCGGCGCTGTCAGGCCGGACCTTCACGATCTACCGGACGAATGCTCCGGCGGGCACGTACGAGGGGGACTTCGTTCGCCCCACGGGTAGCGGCACGGCCGACGGGGACATCCTCCTCGGGTTCAACGATGGCGGCACCTTCTATCCGTCGTTCACCGGGACGTTCATCTCCGGCGACTACATCCAGACGGGCACCATCGAGGCCAACAAGCTCGATGTGAACGAGCTCTCGGCCCTGACGGCTAATCTGGGTGAGATCACGACCGGGATCATCTACGACAGCAAGACCGCCCCGACGGCGGTGATCCGTCTGTCGGATGTGACTGGGGTCGGCATCGGGCAGAACGCCGCCGGACAGCCCGTGATCGGGACGCCGGCCTTTGCGAATGACGGCAGCTACTCGGTCCTGCCCGCCACGACGTTGGTGCCGCGTCTGATCGACATGGCGGCCTCGGGCCTGGCTCCGACCGCCGTCGAAGGGGCCCCGAACCGTCGCTTCATCTCGGTGATGACTCTCCGCGAGGGCGGCTTCGAGGACGTCTTCTACGTCACGGCGAACGGTCAAGCCTTCTTCTCGGGCAATATTGCGGCGACGTCGCTGACCGTCACGGGGGCGTCGACACTGCAGAGCGTGAGCGCGGGCTCGGTGACGGCCACCTCGATTGAGTCGAGTGGTGACCTGAAGGCCCTCGGGGCCCAACTCAGCAGCACCTTGCGGGTCGCGTACGGGGCGTCCTCAGAGGCCCGAGTCGGCTACTACCAAGTCGCGGCGACCGCCGGCACGCCGACGACGACGCCGCTGATTACGGCTGCCCCAGCCAGTGTCAGTGCGGGGAGCACCGAAGTCTCGAGTGGCTGGTCGACGCTCACGGCGTCGTATATCGACAATACCGTCGCGCCGCCGACGATCGCGACGCCAACGAGTGCCGACTTCACCCTGAAGTTCCGCCCCAAGGTTGTCACGATTGCGGGGTTCCTGAACACCGAGGCCCTCGCTGCCAGCGCGAACATGTTGGTGACGTTGCAGCGCAACACGGGGTCGGCGTGGGTGACGGTCCGGGAGTTCCTCTATAACGCGCAGATCAGCGATTACTACCTGCCGAACCAGGCGGACCCGGGCGAACCGGTCACCTACTCGGTGGTCACGCCGCTTCCGGCGCAGGCCTACTTCTCGACCTTCGACGGCACTGCGGGCTCCGGTGGCTACGTCACGTTCCGTCTCGACACCGAGTCGGCGGCGTCTGCCTACACCCGGACGTTCACACTGCCGGTGGGCATCTTCGATCCGGCGGTGCCGCCGCAGTTCCGCTTCCGTGTCACGGCAAGCACAGGTTATTGGGGCGATGACCCGGGGAAGACGAGCTTCCTCGATCTGCTGTACTACATCGAAGACATCAGCCTGACCTACGTCTTCTCGCAGGGTGGGGCGCAGGTCTCCCGCTACAACAGCCTGTCGACGACGGAAGGCTTCCTCTACCTCAAGCCCCGGACGGATCTGACGGCGAACCCGGGGACGCCGGGAGAGCTCGCCGTCGACGGCTCTGGGGCCACCCCGATCCCGAAGTTCTGGAACGGGACCGCCTGGGCGACGATGGGTGGAAGTGGCGCCGGCAATCTCGCCGTGAGTGTGAACGGCGGGGCCACAAGCACAGGGATCGCCACGCTGAACGTCGTCGGCAGTACTGGTGTGACCGTTGCTGGCACAGCGAACGGCAACGCCTACACGCTGACGTTCTCGGGCTCGGGCGGAGCCTACACGCTGCCGGCCGCAACGACCAGCGTGCTGGGCGGGGTCTCCGTTCCAACGACGGGCGGGCTGACGGTCAGCGGGGGTGGCGCCCTCTCCATCAATATCGGTTCCGGTCTCAGTATTGGTGGTGATGGCAAGCTGAATGCAACCGGCGCGCTGAGCGGTACCGGCACCCTGAACTATCTCGCTCGCTGGTCTGGGGCATCCGGTCTCACGACCTCCATCATCCAGGACGATGGGGCGAATGTCGGCATCGGCATCACTCCCAACACGTCCTACAAGCTCCTGGTGTCTGGAAGCCTGAGCGCCTCTGGCGCGATCTTCACGGGCGGCGTCCAGATCAGTGGGGGTGGTCTCACGCTCAACCCGACGCAGGGCAATCCCGCGATGACCCTGAGTAACGGGACGTCGGACTGGAACGGGGTTGCGAACGCGTCGGTGGGCGCGTCAGCCACGCTCTTCCGCTACGGGGGCTCGATCTTCCGGGC
>Ga0315909_10002658_pt1 | contig 22578 bp, 26 predicted proteins | sample LakEriMetagenome_11_FD_203527 | JGI IMG/M metagenome (GOLD analysis project Ga0315909, IMG submission 203527) | Freshwater fungal communities from buoy surface, Lake Erie, Ohio, United States - Buoy 2 MA125 | ecosystem: Environmental > Aquatic > Freshwater > Lake | place: USA: Lake Erie, Ohio...
AGATCAGCCAAGAAGAGCTGGAGGATATCTACTACAACGACTATTGGGTTCGCGGGAAGTGCTACAAGTTCCCGTATCCTCTGTGCCTAATTCACTTTGACGGTTGCGTCAACACTGGCGTGGGTCAGGCCGGAAAGTTCCTGCAACGTGCCGTGGGGGCTCAGGATGACGGGATCATCGGCAACAAGACCATTATAGCATACGAGAAGAAGGTCGATGACGTTGGCCTTGAGCCCATCTGTGACTCGATCATGCAGCAGCGGCAGGACTTCTATAAGCTACTGGTCAAGTTGGATGACACGCAGAAATCGTTCAGTAAAGGCTGGAGTAATCGCCTCACAAACCTTAAAGAATACATAGCATGAGCAAGCTCACCATCGCACTTGGCTCCTTTATGGGAGGAACTGGAAAGCAGTATTGCCCGGACTGTGGCTGCGACATGAGGTCGAACGGCACCTGTTCTGAGTGTGGCTACGGTGAAGATGAAGCCGAGTCGGAGGACGAAGACGAGGGTGAAGATGAGGGCATGGACACGCAGGTCATCATGGACATTCGGGACGACCTCCAGCGTGTTGTTGAGAAACTCGGTAGGCTCCTTTCCCAAGACTAATGCCTGAAGACAGCCAGATTGCAGTGGATACCGACAACAACTTTGTCGGGTTTGCATCGCGCCTTGATCCCTCCAATCTGAAGCCTGGATACGCGCAGTCCTCAAGGAACATGAGGCTGCAACGGGGCATCGCCCAGCCCCGGAAGGGTTGCGAGCGGATGACCGACGATACGCTCAACCAGAACATGCAGTCTGGTTCCGGGTACTATGTGAACGCTGCCGGTGAGGACAATGTGGTGATGGTGTTTCACGATGGGATCGTCCTGTTTAACACGCAGACACAGCAGGTCTCACAGAAGTACACGTTTCCAACTGGAAGGTACTGCCCGATTGGGCAAACGAGCAAGCAGACTTACAACAAGGGAACCTATGTTGTAGCGCCAATAACAATACCGCCAACAATACCTGTTACTCACTACACAGCATTTGCCGTAGTGCCAACAACCATTGGGGTAAGTATTGGAGATGCGATAACAGTAGGATTTACATCCTTAAATGCTGAGTTATTTTACACAAACTTTAACGTTTTAGATGTAACTCAAAATAACATCGTATTTTACGATAATGTTCAAAATGAGTTTCCAAACTACATAACAACAAACATATCGCTAACTGTTAACTCGTTTTCGTTTGAGCCAGAACTTGTTCAGGCGCTCGATAAGCTGTACATCTTCCGTGGACTTGCTGGGCCAGAGATTGTTGCTACAATTACCAATCCATCAATTGCTGGATTTGCTACAGTAACAATAACCGTTAACACTGCAACAGCACATGGATTGCGGGTTGGATCAGAAGTAAATGTAGTTGATACAAGTCCATATCCATACACGCATGGTTACTGGCATAAAAACGTAATTGTTACTTCTGTGGCTAGCCCCACGCAGTTTACGTTTTTATTTACAAATCCAACCAATCAAAACATTCAAGCCCACACAAATCTTGCTGGCTTTAAGGTTCAGCAAGCCAACCCTCCGTTGGTGTGGGATGGAGTGTCAGCATCGCTCAGTTATGTTGACCAGACCGGCGTTAATGGTGGTGGTACTTATCCGCTGCCTCCAGGCGAGTTTGGATTGTACTTCCAGAACCGGATCGTTGTTAAGACTTCTAAAACAGAGATTACAGCCACCGACATTCTCAGTGACAGGTACGACCCACTGAACGTCTACGTCATCAACCAGGGCGGCAACGACAGCATTGTTGGCGCTCTCCCGTGGATCGAGAACCAGTTTTTGCTCTTCATGTCCAAGAGCATCTATGTCGCGTTCATTGATCCGCGGTTTGATCCGACTGAGCCAGACAGGTCGCAGATTACGGTCATCACTACAGAAGTAGGATGCCTTGCAAGGCACAGTATCGTGCCGGCTGGTCAGTTTGTGTTCTTCTTTAGCGGTAAGGGCGTGCACATGCTTACCCCCCAGCTTGATCTGAAGCTGCTAGGCAACACGCTGCCACTCAGTGAGCCAATCGACGACTACTTTGATAACGTAAACTTTGATTATGCGAAAAGCGTTACGGCTAGCTATTTTGACAATCGCTTTTTTATTGCTTTTCCAGTTGGCTCCTCGATCAACAATAACTCGATATTAGTGTACAACACGCTAAACCAAGCGTGGGAGACCATAGACACTTACCCGTCTGGGATGTCTATTGATAACTTTGTTCCTGCTCTGTACAACAATAAGCGCAGGCTGTTTATTGTCTCAAACATCGGGAATGCATTCTTGGTTTCGGTTACACCGCTTGGGTCAACAACTCCGGTAAATGTGCTTTACGGAAAGTACGGTGGCATCTTCTTGGCCGAACAACTTGATGGTGGTGACGAGTTTTTGGGAGTCACAGGCACACCACTGCTTCCGTTCTCGTTACCAGCCACACTTAGTGCAGCCTCTTATGTTGTTGTGCCTGTAACGGCAAGTATCCGATCTCGAGAGTACACGTTTGATAGCCAGCTCACAAAACGGTTTAGCCGGGCTGAGTTTCAGTTTAATAACACTGCTGGTGATGACGTGTCTATTTTGGTGACCGTGCACGACCCTGACGTTACGGAAGAGGTCATGCGGTACGTCTTTACCGGCTCCGCTCAGATTGACGGCACACTCAGGCCGCGGATAGCCATGCGTGGTGTTGCTATCGACACTGAGGTCGTTTTTAACCTAGGCAGACCAGCCTTGAAGAGCACTAGCATGTATGCTATTAACTCGAACCGGGCAATGATCACGGAAGAATAATATGGCTCAGATTCAAGCTGGAACAACTTACGTTGATGGTGCGCAGGTAACCGCTGCCAACCTAAACGCGCACGTTAACAATGCGGTGCTCGTGCCTGGTGCAATTAGCGATCGAACTGCGGTAGACTCCTGCACGACTTCTGATAGTGTGCTTGTCCTTCAGTCTGGCACGCTCAAAAGGGCTACACTAGCACAGGTGCAGACCTCGATTGCGCCTGATCTGAGCGCATACGTCAACAAGAACGGTTCGGTGGCTATGACCGGTGAGTTGACGTTGTCTAGCTCAACTCCCGAAGCAGTCTTGTCTGCTGCCTCCAAGGGGTACGTTGACACTGGGCTAGCCACCAAGCAGAACACGATTGGCTACACGCCGGCCAACAAGGCAGGAGACACGTTTACGGGACCAGTAGTGTTGAACGCTGATCCCTCTGTGGCTTTCGAAGCTGCTACCAAGCAGTACGTTGACGCTGCCGCTGCTACAAAAGCTAGCCTAACCGGGGCTACGTTTACTGGTTCTGTGTTTTTGCCGTGGAGCCCTGTACAACCTAATCCGGCGCTTCAGGAGGCTGTTAATAAGTCATATGTAGACACATTTACCATCTCCAGAGGTGGTGCTACAGTTGCGGGGACATACGTCTTTTCAGGCAAGCTGCAAACTGAGTCTGCGCCAACGGTTGCTAACGATGTCGTTACGAGAGGTTACCTTGAGAGTGTATTTGACTCCATCACTCAGCCTGTAGCTTCTGCGTACTTTTACACGGCAGTCGTTCCATCAACGACGGTTGACAACAGCAGGTTCCTTGCGGTTACCGCCACAAGGACTGCCGGCTCGTCCACGATGACGATTAATTACGGTGGCCTTGCTGCCAGGTACTATGATCCTGCTGCTCCGTTCTTTTTGCAGTATCAGTACGTTGGCATCAACACTGGCACCGCTGGTGTGACTGGCAGGCTTTACCAGATTACGTCCACCAATCTTGCGGCTAGGACGTTCACCATTACGACTCCTGAAACCACTGCATTTAGTGGCGGTATCCAGCTTTCGTTGGTTTATGATTCCACTAATTTGAAGACCGGCGAGTACGGATTTAACGTAAAGAGCATATACATGGATATAACTGCATATTCTAAGTTTTATGTTAATTACATCAGGGACATCATTTCTGGAGAAAGTGCACCAGCAAGTCCGACAAACACGCCAGTTAGGTGTAATCAGGTTTCTGGTAGCGGGAACTTATATCAAGTATCTTCGTCGTTTACTCTTTCAATGAGGGATGTTGGAAGGACTGATTATATTTACAATCAAGATATTGCAGAAGGATTTGGTTCCAATTCTTTAGGCAACCATATTGGTTATTTTTACAATTTTGCAGATGGTATTTCATATCCCCTTTGGGCAGCTTCCTTCTTAATTACCGCACAATTGCCACCGGCTTAATCGTGAAAAAACTTACGCCTGAACTGTGGAATAAGATAGTCGAGGCGTTTTACCAAAAATCACTCAACCACCTAAACATGGTTGGGCACTCAACAAAAAGTGAAGTTGAAAACTACCTGTCATTTTACGGAGTCCATAACTCCATTTATTGGAGCGAACAGGACGGTGAGATACGGGGCGTTTCAACGGCACATCCCGGCAAGCGAGATTTTGATTGGAATTGGTCAGATGAAGATGGAATATGGACTGCTCATGTAGTATGGGCGGACAACGTAAAAGCTCACGCTGACGTGTTAAAACAATTTTTGCAAACCAAGCATCCAGTTAAAGAGCTTTACACCTGGAGAAAGGAGCAACCAGTTCCGTTAACTGTTAAGAAGTTAGAAAGGATTTTGTCTTATGGGCGGCGGTAAATCTACAACCATTCAAGCACCCGCGGCTCCGAACTATCAGGAGTCGATGCGAGACATCCTGAAAGCACAGGTGGAGATGGCTCCGCAGGTGTACGAGCAGGAAGCCATTTACCAGCCCAAGTATGCTGAACTACAGGCAAAGACTCAGGCTTATCTCGGTGAGCAAGCGTTGCAGCAAGCCGCCAAGATGTACCCGCAGGTGGCTGAGATTGAAGCTGGCTATAATGCTGCTAATCGTGCTGCTGAACTTCAGCAACTGCAAAAGACCCTTCCTCAGTACCAACAGGCATTTGCCGCACTGACTCCTGGTTATCAGGAAGCCCTCGGTTCCGCTGGGCAGCTAGCAGAACAGTCCTTTGCCAGATCACTAGAGACTCCGCAGCTTACGGCTTTTGAGCGAGGTGTTGGTGGCCCTCAGATGCAATCTGGCCTTAACCGCATCAACCAAGGGATCGTTAACCAGTATGTGGGTACGATGCCAGGGATGGGCGACTATGCCAACTTCTTGGCCGAGAGTTCACGAAGAGAACTGGAAGCTGGGAAAAGCCTTACTGAGGAAGAGCAACGGCTTGCTGATCAAGCTGCCCGGTCTGCGTTTGCCGCTCGAGGCACAACCCTTGGCAATCAGGCTATCGGTGCAGAGATCTTAAACCGTTCTCAGGTAGCTAACCAACGCTATCAGGAACGTCTTGGCAGGGCTCAGTCGGCAGCCAACCAGATTCAGGCTATCTACCAACCCGCTTTGGCTGAAGCTACCGCACGCCAACAAGCCGACTTGCAGTACGGACTTGGCGCACAACAGCAAGCCTTCCAGCAAGCAATGCAGCGTGGCCAAGCAGAGCAACAACGGGCGCTGGCTGGCACACAGATTCAGGCTGGTCAAGCACAACTCGGAGCAGGAGCGATGGGACAGCTTCAGGCGGCTCAGGCTCCTGTGCTGCAAGCCTTCTACAAACAGCCCATCCTTCAGGGGCAGGTTGGCTCTGCACAACAGATGGGCTTCAACATGGGCCAGGCTGCGGGACCGCAGCTATTCAACCCGGAGAGTCAGACCGGCATGGGTAGCATTTATGGTGCGTACAATGCGCAGATGAACTTGGCTGGTGCCAACGCTCAGGCGAATGCCAGTAAACAGGCTGGTAAGTCTAGCATGATTGGGTCTTTGGGGGGTGCTGCGCTGGGTGCTGGCGGAATGATTGGCGCAGCAGTAATACTGTAATGACTGCTGAACAAATTATATTACTTGCACTTAAACATGCAAAACGTCCTGCTGTTCTTTGGAGTGGCGGCAAGGATAGCACTGTGCTGCTCGATCTCGCCAGAAAGGCCCGGCCTGACATTGAGGTAATTCACTTCAAGCTGCCGTTTCTATCGCACAAGTACGCCTTTCATCACCTTGTACAAGAGAATCTAGGGCTGACTGTTCACGATTGGGTTCCTGTGTCTGTGGCGTTAACACACGGGAACAACCGCATAGACGTGTGCGAGACCTACTCGCTCGGGCAGGGAAGCCTGAAGGTCATGCGCGGCACCGAGCCGCGGGAAGCCGGGATGCCTTGGGTATGCGGCAGAGAGTGGCTCAACCGTCCCAAGGGGCACATCGTTTCTGACTTTGACGTGCTTCTGTGTGGGCACAAAAGTAGCGACGAAGATCCTTTAACTGGAACTGTTCCGCTTGAGATAGACAAAAAGATTTTGGGGCCAAACACAGAGATGTGGTTCCCGCTGCGCAACTGGACCGACCAGGACATCTCTTCGCACATCAAGACCAACGACGTGGCCTTTGACACGAACAGGTACGATGAGAACGTGGTTAGCAAGTTAGACAAGCACATGAACTCTGACTACGTTCATGCCTGTTTCAACTGCGTGGACAAGCGACTTGGCAAGTTTGTGGATTGCCCAAAGTTTGGCATCCAAGTAGAGAACGTGCATGAGCATGTATTGCACGACCAACCCGTCGCAGAGTATTGCAACATCCGATCTGGATTGCAGAACCTGCGGAGCATGTTGCAGCCACAAATGGAGTTGGCCGGTGCTTCGCCGGGACAGGGCTGACGCTACAGGTATACCACCAGAGTTAATTCGAGATGACTATCCGCTTCTTAAAACTTGCAACAATAGGTGTGCTGCTCTGTCTGGAGTTGTTGGCGAGTCAGTTTCGTGTACAATTTACGAAAACCGTCCACAGGCTTGCAGGCAATTCAAAGCAGGCAGTCCACTTTGTTTAGAAGCTAGGAAAGCATTTTATGGCTAAACCAATTAACCTTTACCAAGGCCCAGCTCCGGCTGCCATGGGCATGATGGGCCAGGGCATCCTCGAAGCTGGTGCTCGCATCGGGCAGACGATTCAAAGCGGCTACGAGTCCATGGGCAAGGGGCTAGCCAGTGGGATCTCAAGTGCAGCCAGTTCGATTGCCGGAGCTTACGGTGACTACAAAAAGATGGAGTCTGGCATCAAGGCATCCGAGAAAGCCTTCGACACGTTCAGGAGCTTCCTTAGCCCTGAAGTCCAGAAGAGCATTGACACCCGGATTGAAGAGATGAACAAGGACACAAGCCTGTCCCTTCAGGATAAGGCTGCGTTCTGGGATCAAGCAAAAGCTGTCATGGGTGGTGCGATCAATCAGAAGTTCGCCATCGACAAGCAGCAGCAGGAGTTGAACGCCGCAGCAGCCAGACAGCGGGAGCAGATTGCTTCGCAGGAAATGATGCCGTTTGGGCAACAAGCTGCTAAACTGCTATTTGGTGCTTCAGGATCTAGCGCAGGGCTTGCTCCTCAAAACCTCTCAATCCAACCAACTCAGCCTAACAAACCGGCAAGCGTGTTTGGTGGATTTTTTTAATAATATGGAACTTCCAGGCTCTTACGCAAACTTGATGCAGTTTGTGCCCGAAAAAGCACGGCCTATGGTGGAGGCTGGAATGAAGGTGCAGGCAGAAAGAAGGAACGCACTTGCGTCTCAATTAGCTCAACAGCAAATGCTTCTTCAAAGCCAGCGTGATGCAACCGTGGCTGAAGTTGAAAAGCAGTTCTCTGAGCTTCCTGACGAAATGAAGCAGTTCCCTGCTGTGCAGCACGAACTTAAAAGGCAGCAGATCCTTGCCGACATGGACATGGATCGTGGCCTTGCGTCGCTTAGTGCATATGGTCAGCCCAGTGAGGTGCTTAATAATCAGTTAAAGATGGTTAAGGAAAAGTACGATAGATACGAAGAAGCACTTAAACCATGGGAAACCACGGAGTCAAATAAGACCATCAAGCAAAACTGGCATAAAATTGCAGATTCAAACAAAAGGGTTAACACCCTAATTTCTACAATCTCAAAAACAAAAGAGTTACTTGATTCTGGTGACAAGCAGGCTGCAATGGACAACATAAGGATGAATGTCCTTAAGCCTCTTAACTCTATTGACTCTGATGATGCGATTCAGATCGGGGAAGTTTTGTTGAAGTTCAACAAAGTAATGACCGCGCCAGAAACTGCTGAGTTTGCGGGCAAAAAGATTACCAATCCAACAGTCTGGTTTAACAGGTATCTTCAGGCAAAAACCAAACAGGAAAAAGAAGGTATTCAAAAAGGGTTCTTTGAAACGATTGAGACCTTGTTTGACTCGGACCCAGAAGGGTTTCTTGAGACTGCCATTGATGGGGCAAACTCTCATGTTGACTCGTACAACAAACGGCTTCGTGAACAGGTCATCAACACCACAAGCCCCGGCGTTGCAAGGCGCATGGGTGCTGTTCCGCTGGAGTATGTTTCGCAGATCAGAAAGCCGCAGCAACAGCAAACTAGCCCACTTTCTACACGAAACCCGCTTGGGCAGACCATGATCTCTGGCGGCGCAGGCTCTGCCACACCAAATCCGGTACAAGGCCCAGTTGAGGAGCCAATCCAGGATCCATTGCATAAGCCGCTTGGAGGCTCTACAATTATCAGGATCATTCGTTAATATGGAACCACAAGGTCAGCCAGTCCCAATCATACCTGCCGGCACAAAGGTTAAGCTGCCTTACCACATCAATCCTGAGACTGGCAGTGGTTATGAAATTGAGGTGCAGACAGACACTCCTCAGCCAGAGTTTCAGGCTGAAGTAGATCGTTTATTTCCAAAGACGCTGGCGTCCCTTGCAACGCAGTTGCTTGATAAGGATCCGACTGCACCCATGTTGTCAAAAGAAGACTTCATGGCAGTCTGGAACAGTGCTCAGGCTATGGACGCCGGGAAGACTGAGGCACAGAATCAGATCAAGGGTGGCCCAGGATTCTTCAAGAAGGGCTACGATGTGCTCAAGCACATGGCCAGTTACATCGGTGAAGGTGCCGCTGAGACACTTGGAATTGCTGCTTCGATGGCACCATCTGTGGACATGACTGGTTCCATGGACATGGATCCAAACGCTCAGTCTAAAGCCGGCATCAAGCTCCTAAATGGCATCCTGACAGGAACTGGCAGACTTATGGACGCGGCGGGCGTTGTGGGAGCGCTGGCTTGGGACAAGATCGCCAACGACCCATACTCTCTGTACACCACCGGCAAGTATGCGCAGCAGGCTGAATATATGCGGAAGGCTCAGGGCTACGGGATGCTGCCTGGGTCTACTCAAGAGGAAATCGACTCTGGCTTAAAAGCGGGCAACATCCTTGACATCACCTTGCTGTTTCCAGCGGTCTCAGCCCTTACAAAGGGGATGGGCAAAGCCGGAGAAGCCGTGGCGGGACAAGCGCTTGAAGAGTTCTCTAAAAGCCTAGCACAACGCTCCGTTGATAGCCTTGGGCGAAGAGCCTTGGGACAAGCAATGGAGACTGCTGGTGGAGCGCTTGAAAAGGTTGGCTCCTTTTCTGCGCTTGGAGATTCGCTTGCCCGTGGATTCTTAAGAACCGAAACCGCAAAAGCTGGCACAGGACTTAGTGCCGTTGTGGCTGGCAGCGTCCTTCCAGATGAAGGCCCACTCTCGTATGCCGGAACCGCCCTTCAGGCTTATGGTGGGCTTCGCTTTGCCCAGTACGCCGGTGCTGCCACGAAGTGGGCGGGACGAGTTCTTGGCTCCGAAGAGTTGGCTTCTAAGATCATGCAAGATGCCATGCGCAACGCTGAAGTGCAGGGTGCTGAGCGTTTGGCAGTCAAGTTGGTCAAAGCCGCTCCAGATCCTGCTGTTCGTTTGACGCGCAAGGTTCTCGATGGAGCGATGATCCCGGCAACCATTGGCGCTACTTTGAGTGGAGCGCAGGAAGCCGCAGATCCTTTTAGCACTCCCCTTAGTGTTGCGCAGGCTGCCACCTATGGCGCTACTGGTGGAGCAGCGATTGGCGGAGCAATTGGTGGGACAACTGGACTTGCGGCAGAGTTGACCGGCAAGGCTGCCCAACAGGCTTTCGTGCGCGAGGTGCTCACGGACATCGTCACTCGTCCAGAGGAACGGTCATTTATCATCAACAACCAAGATGTCTACATTCCGGATGACATCCAAAACAGGTTGAATGTTCTTAACTCAGAGAACATGACTACACGGCAAAAGGCTTCCCTGTTTGGGATCCTTGACAGTGCCGAACACGCTGGTGTTGATGTAGCTTTCATCAACGACGCCACACCTCTTCCTGATGCCTTGGGTGGTTCTGGAGCCAACATGGGCAAGGGTGTCAAGTTCGTCAACGACGCCGGGCGCAAGACGATTTTCATCAACGCTGATCAGATTAACCACACTGGCGCGATACACGAGGTGATGCACGCCTACACCAGTGACCAAGTGGCATCTGACTTTGTGCGGAACCTGTCTAAAGAACGTGGCGGAGAACTGGGCGCGTTCCAAGAGCTGGGCACGATGGCTCAGAAGTATTACGACACCCAGGCTCAGACCAATCCTGCGGCTGCCGAACAGATCAAGGCGAACATTGACCGGATGAATGATCCATCCCTGCCTATTCAGGACAGACTTGTGGCGGCAACAAATCTGGCGCATGAGTACATCGCTGAAGGCGTTTCGCAAAGCCTCGCAGACGCCAAGCCTGAGTCCCTGCAAGACTTCCGCGGTTCTGCCATCTCGGCGTTTGCAGACAAGGCTTTCCGTGGAGCTTTAGAGAAGTTCCAGACTGCAACCGGGATGAGTTCTGTTGGTGCAACTCGCGATCCTATCTCTGGTCACTTCTTTAAGGATGGCAAAATCATCAGCAGTCAACCGTTGGCAGATATCACCAAAAAGATTCAGACTGCCATCAACACGCGCACTCAGGTGCCCACCAGTGTTAAAGCTGCCACTAAACCATTTGTCGAAAGGGTTCCGAAGGACGTTCCTATTGTTGGTGAAACTATGCAGAACGGTGGCCGTGTTGTGGCCGTGGAGCCGCGAGCAACCTATGAGGACACTCATCCCAATGGTGCTCTAACCACCGAACAGGAAAAAGCTGTCTACCACAAGGCTATCTACAATCAGGTAGCTCAGGCTATGGGCGCAACTGATGCAAATGCTGTGCTCATCCAGCAGGGTGTTTATCCCGGCAACATTCAGGTTGGGACTCCGATTATTTACGCAGACAAGCTAACGCCTCAGCATGTCTCTGCTTTGTTTCAGGCTCAAACTCAGCATGGCGCTCCGCTCATTGCGCCAGAAAACCGTGAGGCTGTTGCTCGCTTTGCTCAGGCACTTAACGATGGTCACCTTGTTTCCGTAACGCATAGTGTGAACGTCGGCAAATCTACCGGCAAGGATCGTGCCTACACTGCCAGGGTTGCTCAGGTTGGGTTACCAATGGCGTTCAGCATGACCAGTGGCAAGAAGGGTTCTGGCCCCAAGATGGAGTTCTTCAACCTATCGCTTGCCAACGACATGATCAATCTGAACCGGACTTACTCTCCGGCGATTGACGCGGCACTCAGGGATCTGCGTGTCAACTCACTGGAAGATGTTGTGCCATATGCTAAGGCGTACATCGACAACCTAAGCTCTACAGGATCGGTGCCATCAGCAAGGGCACTAGCCGCTGTGGCCCCAGAGGGAGCCAGCACGAAGAATCTAGAGTTCATGCGCGACATGCTGCATATGTCTAGCGCAATTCAGCCTAGGGCTAAACGTGGCGAGGTTCGTATTAATGAGCCCTACATGGACCCGATGAAGTTTCGCAACGTTCCAAAACCGGAACTCGAAGCTGTCACTCCTCAGGGAGAAAAGTTCAAAACCACTCTGTCCCGTGAACGCACTGGCATCCAGAGTATCCGACTAGATGGGATCAGTGATGTTCAGCTTTACCAACCTAATGGTCAGCCTGTGCAGGTTACGGTTGATAAACCGCAGCTTGTAAACAAGATCCGCGCAAACTTTAGTCCAGCAACATCAAAGCGGGAGATGCTAGCAAACGGAGAGACCGTCACGGACAACGTGACTGGTGAGCGGATGATCATCTCGCCCAAGGGTACGGCAAAACTGTTTGATCCTGCTGGTCAACTGGTTGGAGTTTTTGAGAACGAAGAGGCTGCTGTTCTTAAAAGCAACCAAGCAAAACTAAAAGCAGCAACAGCAGAGACAGAGGCGAATGCCAGGCCAACACTCCATCGCGTATTTGAAGGTGGTCAGCCTATAAAAGTGACTGGGGAAGGCGTTTTTGCAGCCAAGCAACCTGAGCTTGCGTTTCGCATAACTGGCGAGCCTCAGATCAAAGATATTATTGAATCTGGTGTTGTTCGAGCAAGAGAAGGCAAAATGCGCGGCGGAAGATCTGGGGAGACCCAATGGTCCCGTGGCCATGAGTCACTAGGGTACAGGGCTTCTTCAAATGATAACCGGTATATTCTGGTTGCCTCTTCAGACATTAATGGTTTGCAAGGCGGGCTGCCTGCGTCTGACCTATTGCAGGTTTTAAAATCAGAGAATGGACAATGGGTAGATGTTACGAATGAAATAAAAACATCAGCATCTGGCGCAAGAGGCGTTGCTCAAATAATCCCTCCTTCTCGCAGGTTTAACGTCGAGTCTGCTGACATCCGCTTTTCTCCCAGTAGAACCGCTGCTGAAAAACGTGCGGCTGAGGTTGCTGCTGAAGAGCGCAAGTACGGTGTAAGCTCACGCACTGTGCCTGTTTCCATGATCCTAAACGAGGGCGAAGAGATCAGCAGAGCTATGAACGAGATCGTTCGTGAAAGTACGCCCACTCTTGTTGGTAAACTTGGAGCACCTGAAGATCTCGAAGCAAGGATAACACGAAGCCAAGCTGTGCTTGAACAGGTTGCTCCAAAGGAAGCTCTAAGCAAAACGGTCAGTAAACTTGCCCGCAAGCGCAAAGAAATCCAGCGCAAACAGGCTGAGATTGAAGCTGCTGTAGCCAAGACGGAAGCTGAAGGCACCATCGGTCCTGTGCCGGTTGGTCTGCGACCGCTGCCAGCAGTGAAGACTTTCAAAGAACTTGGTGACCTGCCTGGTGGCAGTCCAACACGGCTGCCATCTGAGCTGAAGATCAATCCAGAGCAACTGCGTCAGGTCTTCCGTAACCTTGACGTTGAAGAGTTCCCAACACCACAGGAAGCACCTCCTGCTGTCACAGATCTTATCTCGCAGAAAACTCCTCGCTCCGAGATCACGCACCGCACTGTGCTGGGCAACATACAGTCCGAAGCTGCCAAGACTGCTAGAGTTGGCGACATGAAGATTGACCAAATGCTCAAGGCCATGAGCGAAAAGCGTGAGGCCATGTTTGACGCTGAGCTTGCCCGTGTCAGAAACAAGTTTGACACTATGGAGTTGCAGGGCAAAGCAGAGGAAGCCCGGCAAGCTGGCATTGATCCTGAGATTGTGCGTCTTCGTAATGAGCACTTTGCTAACGTACAGCAACAGATTGCTCAGGTTGCTGAGCCAGCTCCGCTTAACAGTGGGACACCTGAGCCACCTGTGGAGACGCTCTTGCCCAACATGGCGACCGCTGCGGACGATCCTCGTATCCCGCGGGACATTGTCATTCAAGCCAGCCGTGGTAAGTTTAGGATTTGGTCAATCGGTAGACAAGCCGTACAGGCTGTTACCGACACCTATCAAGAGGCACTAAAAAAAGCGCAAGCTATTCAACTCAAACGCAGGAGAAAACAAAATGCCGCTTAAACATTCTAAAACAGAAAAGGCGTTCGTTCAGAACATCAAGACTGAGATCGCATCCGGCAAGCCACCCAAGCAGGCTGTGGCTATCGCCTACTCAGTGCAGAAAGAGGCCGCTCGCAAGGCTTCTGCAAAAAAACGCTAAAGGTCTGTTGACCTCCAGCCGAATCTCTTGTTGCGTACAACCGTGTGCGGTTGCTGCGGGGACTGCCGTCCTTGCCCGCACTCGACGACAACAAACACATAAATGAAAGTAGCAAAAATAGCTGACTTGGCCAATCTGGCCGACGGTTCGATCATCGGTGAAATGTCAGTCCAGGTTAAGGCTGCATTCCCGCCCAAAACTGGCGAGGGCAAGTACGGTCCGTGGCGCGTGCAGGCTGCTGTGCTAAAGGACTCTACCGGAGAGGTGCGTGCCTCCTTTTGGACTAACGAGGAGATTAAGGACCTGATCGGCCAGACGGTGACCATTAAGTCCCAAGGTGGCGCAAAAGGTTTGCAGGGTTTGTCGGTTAAGTACTCCAAGCACTCCGACAGCAACGAGCTAAACATCACCGAGAAGGCTGCGATCATTGACTCTGCTGCCGGCGCGTTCCGTCAGGCTGAGACTGCCAACAAGGTGAACGCTGCTCTCGCCAGCGGTCAAGGCGGCGGCACCCCGGCAGATGCCAAGCGTCTCATCTTCCAACGCGCCCAGCTCTATGTTGAGTGCGCCAAAGCAGCAAAGTGGGCCGCTGGCGAAGCAGGCATCACGGACGCTGAAGGCTTGCAAGCACTGCGCTCGAGCCTGTTCATCTCCGCCGACAAAGCCAACCTGTGGAATGTGTTTCCGGCTACTGCGACTAAGGCTGCCCCCGCTGAAGTGCCCGACGAGATCCCGATGGGCGATGACGTTGACGAGTTCAGCAAGGAGGCTGGGTGGTAAACAGCCGCGCCAAGGGTGCTCGTGGAGAACGACTCTGGCGCGATGAACTCCGGGCTGCTGGCTTCACCGCAAGGCGGGGTCAGCAGTTTGCCGGGGGCACAGACTCGCCAGACGTTATCTGCGAGGAACTTGCCGGGCTTCACTTTGAGGTAAAGTGCGTGCAGGCGCTCAACCTTGACGGTGCTATCGACCAAGCCAAGCGAGACGCTGGCACACTCAAGGACTGGGTCATCGCTCACAAGAAGGATCACAAGCCATGGCGCGTAACTATGAGCAGCGAGTTGTTCTTCAAGCTCTTGCGCGACGGCATGGATGGGCTAAACAAACTACCGTAACAAGCTGACAGGGGCGCGACTGTGGCAACGCGCACACTTAACAAACTAAATATGAACATCACGATCAAAATCACCCACAGCAACGGGACTGCCATGGACATCAGCATTCCCGTTTTAACGCCCGAAACCACGCCGTCTGCGGTGGTGACACCCGAAGAGACACAAGCGGCATCAGAACCGGCCGTCTCGTCGCAGGACGCGCCATCAACGATTGTAGATGAAGAGGAGCTTGAGCGTGCATTCCGCTCCGAGGACTTGCGTCCAACTGGGAAGCGGTACAAATCGGTTGAGGCAATGGTTGCTGATACGCTTGGCTCGGAGTTTGTTTCCAAATTCCTCGCGTGCGATACCACTGGAGAGAAGAGGGTGGGTGAGGATGTGGGGATAGGTAGGATAGGGGGTGTGGGGGAAAGGAAGGATAAGGGGGAAGGAGAGGGGGGAGAAGAGAACCGTGTGCTCGTGTTTAAGTGCGTTGATGGCGATTATACTTTGCCGCCGGCACTACACTCTGACTTCTGCGCTGCGTTTGGGACGACCTTCACCGAACGCGAGTTGACCTTGGCTCGCTTGTGGGTCGAGACCAATCCTGCCAAACGCAAGACGCGCCGCGGCATGGGGCGTTTCCTCAACGCCTGGATGTGCCGGGCACAAGGCGAGAAGCGCACTCCCTTGTCGCAACGTACCGGTTCCCTGCTTGAGGCTAGCAATCCCTCGCAGGAGGGCTGGTAATGCTTGAGGCACCAACCGAGTCGGAACGCGGCATTGCCAGCATCACGCTCAATCATCCTGAGCTGGTTCTCAACACGATCAGCGATGCCAACTTTAACCCGTCGTTCATTGCTGACGGCTTATCCCGGAACGTCGTCGAGGTTGTCCTCGATCAAGTTTCCCGTCGAGCCGTCTGCGATGTGCGGGTCATATTTGAGCGTCTGCGTGAGCGAAACGAGCATGTGCAGTTCCATCAGTTGACGGACCTCTACACGCTCATGCCTGTGGCTTCCGCACTGCGGGAGTTGATGGACATCGTCAAGTCTGCTGCAAAGCGGAGAGCAGTAGCCAAGATGCTAGCCGAGGGGCAGAAGCAGATTGCCGCGGCAGATGTCACAACTGCGGATCTGGTGAACACACTCTCCACCGGGATTGAGCGCATCCGGTCTGAGATGACGCCACCTGCCAAGCTCGACACGAAAGCATTGATCATGGATGCGATCACTCGATACCAGGAGGGTGACGATCAAACCCAACGCATCCGCACAGGATACGACAAACTCGATAACCTAACGCCCATCCGTTACGGGGACTTCCTTGTTATCGGTGGCCCAGAGAAAAGCGGCAAGACGATGCTTGCCCTCAACATAGTAGCCAACATTCTGAATGAAACTCGTTAACCTAACACCACACAAAATTGTCATCACGGGCCATGAGTCCGTGGAGCCCAGCGGGTACATTGCCCGAGTCAACACCCAGATGGTCCACCACGGGGACATCAACGGAATACCCATTGTAATTGCCCGCAACCTGGGCGTGAGCAACCTGCCTGAACCTAGACCAGATACCATGTACATTGTCGCCGGACTTGTCCGCATGTTTGTCCCTGAACGTAAAGACGTTTGCAGTCCTGCAAAACTTATTCGCAACGAACACGGTGCAGTGGTTGGTTGCAGCGCACTGGAGGTGAACCCATGAGGAAACTAGCCATCATTATCGCAATCATCGGGCTGACCTATCTAGGTCTAGCCATCCACATCAGAACCACACGTCTCATCTCGCCACCATGCAGGTGCACCGAAGGACCGCGGCTATGAAAAACATCGGACTTATCGGACTGGCTGGATCCGGCAAGGACACTGCGGCTAAAGCTCTCTATCCTTTAGGCTATGTGCGCTATGCCTTTGCCAACAGGGTAAAAGGCTTGGCATGGGGGTTTGGTTGGGACGGAAAAAAGGACGAACGAGGACGAGCTTTGCTGCAAAACATAGGTATGGCTGGGAGACAGTATGACCCAGAAGTCTGGATCAACTACGTTAAGCTAATGATTCAGTCTGAGATAGATCCGGGCCCAATCGTGTTCACAGACGTCCGCTTCCAGAATGAGGCTGACTACATCCGCAACGGTGGCGGAATCATCGTCCGCATCGTCCGCCCAGGACAAATCGCAGAAAATCACGAATCTGAGCTAAAGCAGTGCGAGGTGGCTGCCGATATAGAGATCGTCAACGGTGGCACAGTCGAAGACCTACACAACAAAATCAAATCACTAATTCAATGATCAAACACAACTTACCCATGGCCGAGTACCGCGCACTGCCGGGACTCTCGAAGCACGAACTGGACAACTTTGCTGTTGCGCCAGCCTACTACCTGCACCGCAAGTCGCAGGAGTGGAAGCCAAGCCGCTCAATGGAGATGGGCACACTCATTCACTCGCTGGTGCTTGAGGGGCGTTGCGATTACGCAGTGGGGCCTGAAGTGGACCGTCGCACCAAGGCCGGCAAGGAGGAGTGGCAACTCTTCTGTGAGGCGAATCTTGGTAAGACCATCGTTACCCGTGAGGAAGCTGCTGTCATTGACGGTTGCTTGCAGTCATGTGCCCCTCTCATGGAGCACTGCGTCTATCAGGACGACGACATCGAGTGCTCAATGTTCTGGGAACGTGACGGTGTTGCTTGTAAGGGGCGTCCCGACATGATCGCCAGTATCAACGGGGAGGAATGCTTGGTGGATCTCAAGACGACCAACGACATTCGCAACTTTGAATCGTCGTTCTATCGCTTCAGGTACGACGTACAGGCGGCTTGGTATCAGTACGGTTATCAGAAGGCAGCAGACTTGAACGAGTTGCCAGGCTTCTGGTTCCTTGTTGTGGACACTGAGGCACCTCACTTGGCCCAGTTCATGCGGGCCGGCAGCGAGATCCTTGAGCAGGCTAATGCCAAAATCGAGGAGGAGCTAGCCCACTTTGCGCGGTGCCAGACCGCTCAGGAGTGGCCTGGGTTGCCCGAGTTCAAACTTATCCTGCCCCGCTTTTAATAAACACCACTCTACTCAAATATAGCACGGGAGGCACTGGAATAATGGCTACAGACTTAGATTACGTAAAAGAGCATCGGAGAGCAGAAGCTGCTGAGAAACGAGTCAGGGAACTTGAGTGGTTGGTTTGGCAACTCATAGATGGCTCAGAGCTTTTGTTTGATGACCTGCGTTCTCTTCGCAGCAGCAGAATCTGTGATGCTATAGACAAGGCAAAGAATTACCTGCGCAGCAAATGAAAGAGTACGTTGCACTCCGGCGCACCCGCGTGCGTGACGGTTACGAACACCTGCCGCGTCCTAAGCTCACTCAGGATGTCCTGCTGGTGGCCGAGAAAGCCGCGTGTCAGGCCCTCATCGACGAGTTGGCTATCCTACCACACAATCAGTCTACCGAGGAGATTGAGGTTGATCTACTCGTGACTGTGTACGACGGGCACAAGACGCACAACTCAAAGGAAATCAGGCGCGACAACGGGAAGAGGTTCAGACGATGAAGAAGGGTGTACTGATCATTTCGCTTGAGATGCCAGCCAGCCAGATTATTGACCGCCTTGTGGCACGTCTTGGAAGCGTGTCGCTGCGTGCACTGGCAGAAGGCGTGAAATCTGAAGGTGAGCTTGCAGGAATGCAGCGTGCACTCAACGTGCTGCACCGATCGAACCTGATTATCCGAGACGACCTGTACGACATTCAGAGCATTTGTTCTGTGGCGCGGGCCATGTCGAAGAGCAGCGTCGGCCTGGGTGTGATGTTCATCGATTACATCCAGCTCGTGCGTTGTGAAATGGGTAAGGACAGTACTCGTGAGCGTGAGGTGGCCGAGGTCTCCCGGTCGCTGCGTCTGCTTGGGCTGGAGCTTGGGTGCCTGGTGATAGGGATCACGCAGCTTAACGAGCAGGGCAAGGCCCGTGAGTCCCGTGCCATTCAGCAGGATGCCACCTGTATCATGGCGATCGAGATTGACGGGGAAGAGAACCGCAAGGTTAGCATTCCGTTCCAGCGCAACGGTCCATGTGGGGTTAGCACACACTTACGCTTCAACGGCAGAACAGCAAGCTTCTTAAACTCATGAGATTCGCAGCACAGAGAACTATCGCACTTCAAGACAACCACCCTTCTGGGAACACCGTGTACATGCCGGACATCGTGGACAAGCAAGGCTCCATGATTAAGGCGCTCCGAGATTGGGAGCGTCGCCGCGGGATTACGTTCAGCTACAAGGGCAGGTTCATCCAGCCCAAGAAAAAGATTGTTGAAAAAAAGGCTAAATCCGAACCAAGCAATGACCGACCAATCAAAGTGCCGAGGACAAAACGGCCAAAACAAACCGCAGAAGAAAAACAAAAACTCAAAAATGAACGCAACAAAAACTACCGAAACCAAAACATGCAGCTCCACCGGCAACGCTCCAAAGACTGGCGCGCCAAGCTCACGCCGGAACAAAAAGCGGAGGTCGCTCGTAAGCTACGAGAGTGGAGAGCAGCTCGAAAAGCCAATGCTAACGTCAAAAATGGCGTGTAAGATCCTGAACTGCCACATAACTACGCTAAACTACCGTGTTAAGCGTGGCTACATAACGCCTATCGTGATCCGTGGTATGCGGTACTTCCTGCTTGAGGATGTAGAAAGTCTTAAAAGATACAACCCGGTGCGTACCAAGCCGCATTATACTAGGCGCATTGTTGTTGCACCTGCGACACCGACCCTGTGGCAGCGCATTAAGGCTCTCTTTGTATGAGCTGCATCCTTTGTGACATTGTGCTGCCTGAACTTCAGGAGGAAATCATCCGGCTCAAAAATCAACTTAAAACACTGAAACATGATAGCCATGGCAAACACGACAGCGGTGCTGTTCGATCACAAGACGGAGATGATTCGTGCGGTGACATACGACGGCAGCTTGGAAGATCTGCTGGACATCCTGAAGGTGAACTGCATTGACACGATCCGCTTGGATGACGAGCACATTATCATCGTAGATGACGAGGGTTTTGTGAACCAGATCGAGAGTGGTTTTGGCGTGCAGTACAAAGACAAGCGCGTTGAGTTTGCTGGCAGCGGGTTGCTCACCGGCGACAGCTACGGCAGCAACGCTCCAATCACGCTGAACTTGGCTGATCTCAAAATTGATGTTCTGAAATTCAAATATGAAAGATCCGAAGAATAAGAAGCCGCAGAAGAAGCGTGTGTACAAGTCGCCGGAAACTCGTGCAAGGCAGCTTGCCGGACTGGCCAACGTGCGCATTGAGGACCACGTCATGGGCGTGACAGGCATCGAGAAGGTCAACGGTCAGGGTTACCTTGCCGGTGTGTCTGAAGACATGAAGAAACAAGTCATTCAACTCTACTGCGAGGGTTACAGCATCCGGGCCATTGTGGAGAAGACCGGCGTTTCGCAGACGGTCGTGCACGCCATCAAGACGCATGGGCTGGATCACGATAGCCAGTTTAGGGAAAAGATGTACCAGGCTAGTCTCAAGGAAAAGCTCCAGCAGGTGGCTGCTGGGGCTGCGGACAGGGTGATTGAACTTATGCCCGAGATGAGTGCCAAAGACAGTGTGCTAGCCATGGGAATCGCCACAGACAAGCTGGCTGCACTGGAGCGCAACCGTGGCCCGGAGAGCCTGCATCAGCATGTGCACGTCCACACTACTGCGGAAGTGGGGGATGCTTTCATGCAAGCCATGAAGCCGAAATAATGTGGATACTACCCAAATCACTCATATCAGCCTTTGCTCAGGATACGGAGGCATTGACCTCGGACTCCGTAGAGTTATCCCAAACCTGCGCACAATCGCTTATGCGGAGATCGAAGCCTTCGCCTGCGAAAACTTACTTGCGAGAATGGAAGGCGGGCAACTTGATGCGGCTCCGATCTGGAGCGATCTCAAGTCATTCCCTTGGGCAGAGTTTTCTGGGCTGGTGGACATCCTCTCTGGCGGCTACCCGTGTCAACCGTTTAGCGCAGCAGGACAACGTAGAGGAACAGAAGATCCAAGACATCTCTGGCCATTTATCTCAAGTGGCATTCAAGTGGTACGACCCAGACTGTGTTTCTTCGAGAACGTGCAGGGACACATTAGCCTTGGACTTAGAGAAGTCATTGCAGACTTGGAAAGCCTTGGTTACGAAACGGCGTGGGGAATATTCAGCGCGGCTGAATGCGGCGCGCCTCACCAGCGACGCCGAATTTACCTCCTTGCCAACTCCTTGTGCGAACGAGGACAGCTTCAGGTTGAACGGGAACAGCCAGCAGAGCAGATGTTTGGAAGCGAGGGCGCGACGTGGAGAACTTGGAGAACCTGGCCCACTAAACCCGCAGTTTGTGGAGATAATGATGGGACTTCCAATCGGGTGGACAGATTGCGCCTCCTCGGAAACGGAGTAGTACCAGCTACGGCTGAGTTAGCCTTTAGAACACTAATAAATGAAATCCAAATTACCGCAGCTCGTTAACTGGGCGCAACCCCAGTGGCAGCACGCAGCCTCCGGTATCCGCTGCCGGGCCGACTGGCGTAATGCTTACGTCTATGAGACGGATGCCGGGCTGATCATCGCTTACAGTCAGTCCCACGCAAACGAGAAAGCTCGTGAGGTAATCGAAAACGGGGACGTGATCAGAAATGAAGACGAACAAGAACAACAATTCTGGGAGGCAGAATGATTGTAATGCCAGCAAACGCGAGTGGATGGTTTTGGCACTGTCTTGCTCGTGAGACGGGGCGCATAGGGCACCTGTTTTCGCCTGGAGCGCAACGAGGACCATGGCCATGGTTTCCATATGCACTAGACAACGGTGCCTTTGCTGCGTGGGATCAGGATGACAACGTGTGGCGCGAGGATCTGTGGGACGTTGAAGCGTGGCGAAAGATGATTCGTTGGGCAGATTCAAACACACAGAAACCAAATTGGGCTATCGTTCCAGACTGGATTGGCAGTGGCGAACGCACCATTGAGCGGTGGTATCAATTCAAAGATGAAGTGCCATTTCAAAAAGCCTTGGCGGTTCAGAATGGAATGGGCGTTGCTCAAGCCAGAGAACTTGAGCCTGATGTCATCTGTGTTGGTGGTACTACAGACTGGAAATGGAAAACCGTTGAGATGTGGGCCAAAGAATTTCCGCGGGTGCATGTGCTGCGGGTAAATTCACCCACAAAACTAGCATGGTTAGAGCAGCTCGGAGTCGAGTCCTGCGATGGGACCGGGTGGAACCGTGGCGACAAGACGCAAACTTATGGTCTGGAAACTTGGGCGCGATCACTTGCCGAACCAACCAAGTCGCTACTGACTCCATTCGTTTGCAAGCAACCTGATAAACAACAACTCACATTCTTATGAGCCCGCATGAGTTACATGCTGCTTGGGTTCAGAAACAAATTACAAAAATGAAGATCATATTTAACGAGCAAGGCTACACTGCCCAAGTATCACCTGACACCACTTGCGTCGTCCACCGCAGCGGGGAACTGGTTAACGGTCAAATGCTGCACACTCACGTCGGGGAGAAGCTGCCAAGTC
>Ga0315909_10002665_pt1 | contig 22527 bp, 51 predicted proteins | sample LakEriMetagenome_11_FD_203527 | JGI IMG/M metagenome (GOLD analysis project Ga0315909, IMG submission 203527) | Freshwater fungal communities from buoy surface, Lake Erie, Ohio, United States - Buoy 2 MA125 | ecosystem: Environmental > Aquatic > Freshwater > Lake | place: USA: Lake Erie, Ohio...
CTAATTTGAAAATTTGGTTATACACAGGCTGATTCGCTCTATGTATTCTTGCTTTCAATTCTACCAATTCATCCGATAATTGGTCTATCTTAACCAATGTATCAGCCATTGAATATCTGCGTGGATTGCCTTCCTCAATAGAATTGAATTTTTGAAGGATTTGGTACTGAGCTTTCAAATCAGTTACCAATTTGTTCTTTTGTTTTAATGCCTGTTTTACGTTCATCTTTTATACTTTTAAATTTTACTTCGTAAAGATACGAAACTTTTTTATTATTTCCAAATTTATTTTAAGATACTATTTCGAATAGATGCCACACAAATGGTCCATCTTGGAATGTTCCAACATATTTTTTGTTCGTATCATCAAACGAGTGTCCGGTCCCAACAACTGTAAATGTTCTGGTTTGCATCTCATTATCAGAATTTACTAATACCCAAATATGTGGTATTTCATTTTGTGTTTGAACTGCTAGCACTTTACCATCTGATGGTATTTGAATCTCATTATGTACTGCCTCTAATTTGTACTTCCAAATTTGTTTTATCATAATTTAATTAATTTAATTGTCTATATCTTTTTTAAATGGTTTTTCGTATTTTGGTTTTAGTAACTTCCAAATAATATGGTCATATGGTTTTCTATCCCACATAGCAAATAATATAGGTTTCAAAACAGCGTTAGTACCACATCTATCCAAATGCTCAACGAATTCTTTTTTAGTTGGTTCTGGCTCTCTATCGTTATATTTCCCATATCTGAAGTAATCATGTATTTTTCCACAATATTCCGAATATTGGTAGAATCCATATTTCATATGGCTAACTTGTTCTTTTACCCACTTATCAAATTCGTCTGGAACTCTATCTAAAAATTCATCTAATGAGCCACCATCTTTTAACAATTCCCAAATATCTTTTGAAGAAAAATTGGTTAGGATTTTATGTAAGCGAACATACTCATCACCTTTGATTTTCATTCGCATTCCACTTTTGAAACGAATTACATATCCTTCTTTAGATTTTGATATTTCTTTTTTAAGTACATCAAATCCTTCGCCAAATGTGTTATACCTAGTTACAACATTCAATCCAATGTTTTTTATGATGTTTTGAATACGAACATCTTCGGTATCACTATGAAGATTAACTTCAATGCCTGTTTTTGTATTTATCACACCTAACAAAACAACATCTTCAAAATCATAATCACATACGATTCGATTCTCTTTGTAAATTATTTCAAAAAGGTATGTGTAATCAGTATGTAACTTTTGAAAATTATACTTTCCCAATAATTCCTTACCCTTCACCGCTTGTTCTGAAACAAATGAACCACGAGTTGCCATATGCCATTCACCATTGTAATAAAAGCAAATACCTAAAGAACCATCCATTTTTTCATACACATCAAAGTATTCATTTGGAATTTCGCTGTGTTTGAATTTATTCCCTACTAACTCTTCATAATTAAAGAATTTTGGAAATGGTTTAGCAATCACATTACCTTCAGTATCTAATATTAATCCCCTACAATTAATAGTAACATCATCCCACATCGAATCATATTGACAAGTTCGAGTGTAGTTATAAATTGATAAAGGAAGATTCGGATGAGTTTGTTTCATCACCAAGCCCCTATCTATATAATCCTCTAATATGTTCAATTGATATCTCATCTATGCAAAGATACTAATAAATTTTGGTATTTCCAAATTATAATTTAATCTCAAATCGGTCACGCATTTGCTGAACTTTATCATCCGGTACTCCATGTACGTTCACACCACCATGTCTATTCTCAACAATGATAGAATACACTTTATAACCATAAGTTTCTGCAAGTTTATAATAATGTTCCATTTCCCACTCTTGCGTAAAGGTATTTGATACTATAATTTTACTAACATTAACTTGAGGGCTATCAACTTTCATCCAAGCTTCAGTTTGAGATTGGCAATATCGGTGTGCCAATTTGATTTTTGAACCATCAAATTTATACTCACCATTTTCCATAAAGTATTGGTCAGCTTCAATAATAATACCATCAATTGATTTAGCCAATGTAGTTTTACCACTACCTGGCAAACCTCTTAGTAAAAATAACTCTTTCATAATCTTATTTATAGTTTTCAACAATTTCGTGGTGGTCAAATTCAAACAAACTTTTGATTGGTTGTTTTCTCATCAACATTATAACTTCACTCATATCAATAGGATACAAGTTGTTTCCATCACAACCAACATCCATCATCTTACCCAAACCAATTCTTTTATCAGTTGGGAAGTGAACATGTCCATGTAAATGAATAGCTCCTCTAGCCATATTATCCCAACTTGCAATTGGAAAGTGCATTAAGGCAAATCTTTGTTCATCCATCAATGGTGTACCAACATTCCATTTTACATTCAAGTTAAGATATTTACTTACCGAACTGAAAAGGGATTGAACATCTTCTCTATTGTTTTCAATATGGTGGTCATGGTTACCTGTAATGATGTGAACGTTCTTACACACAATTTGCTCTCTGAACTTTTGTATTTGTTCAAACCCACCAAAACTCCAATCACCCAAATGGAATAAGATATCATCTTGCCCAACCACTTCATTGATGTTACCAACTAAGTGAGCGTTCATATGTTCTAATGTTTTGAACTCTCTACAAGTCACCGGGTCAGTCCACTTTGTTGTGGCTGAACAAATGTTTGCGTGGTTATAATGCGTATCGCTTGTAAACCACAATCTTTGTCCTTTTTCTAAGGTTAGTTTCATAACACTATTGTTCTATTTTTTTATGTTTAACTTTTCGAGTGTACTTTTTACGGTCACGATATACGTTGGGTCTAGTAGCCATATTGATTTCTTGTATGGTTACCACAATCATCTTTAGCTCTTTATTCTCTTTCATATCTCTCTTTTTACAGTGTAAACATACGAAAAAAAATTGATATAGCCAAATATTTTTATGCCTTTTTTACCTTATAAAACAACATTATACCCACCAGAAGCAGGTTAAATCCGTAGTTAAATAATAATGGGTAATCCCATAGGTGAAATGCGTAAACTATCATAAAGAGCTCCCCAAAGAACCACAATAGGAGAAAAGTCCACCCTAAATGACAGGTACTATCTTTTATCGTTCTAAATACTTCGGGTACTGAACATATTGCTAATAATACCCCACCTATATAACCAATAGTTTCCACTATATTAAATTTCTTATTATAATTGTCAATGATATCAATATCCAAATTGTATTGAATATAATTAATGTAGGTAATTCCTTTTTCATTGATGCCCAAATTAATAAAGATGATGTTAATAATGTAAAGAAATGCATATACCATAACTCAATACCAAATATCAAACCAGGTACAATGATTATAGCTTTAGCCATCCATGCAAAAAATTCAATTACATTATAATCTACCCAATATTTCCCATCTCTAAACATTAGGATACGATTCCAAATTTTCCCCCAACCAACACTAGTGTATAATGCTGATAAAAATAAAATATAAACAATTAAGTAAATCATAATTTTATCCATTTATTATTTGATTCTAATCTAGTTTCTGCTATAAATTCCATATTCCACTCATCGGGTGAAATAAGAGAAAGAAAAATACTACCATCACCCTTTCGATACAAATAATAAGTTTCACCAATTACAGGAACAAAGTTGTAAGTTGCAGAATATACAAATTCGTTCCACTTTACTTCATCAACTAATTGTTTAAAATCTTCTTTTATCTCTTCGTATTTCTTAGTAAAAATCTTATTAGCACTTTGAGCCTGTCCTTTCTTCCACCCACCAACATCTTCCAATTTAATAGCAGGAGCGCCTATGTTTGAACCATACGTTAATTCTTTTGAATAATAACCTTTGGTTTCATCCCATACAACCAAATCAGGTTTCTTTTTTTTACTCATAACTTTCTCTATCAATTCCAATAACAAAAGGAAAACGAGGGATACCATCCGGTGTTAAGTTGAAATACTTAATCGTTGCCTGTTTACCTATTAATTCTTTTTTACTCTTTAACATTTCAGCCGTTTCTTCCCATGTCCCCTTCACATTTGATTTGAATCTCTTCCCTTCTACCGTTTCAAATACCATATAACCAGCAGTTCCAGTTCGGTTACCCTCACCTTCTACGATATCCAATATAGTATATTCTTCATCCACAAATGATTTATGCTTTAACAAAGATTTACTACGTTTGTTTTCATACTTACTATTCATTCGTAGCATCTGGCCTTCATAACCTCTTTCAATGTAGTTCTCATACCAATCCGTAATGTAAAACTCTTCTGTTATAATATGTGTTTCAACTTTCTTTACACAATTAGGAAAATCCAATGCTAATTCATCCAGCTCTCTCCATCGGCCGTTGAAGGTTTCATCAACCGAAGGTACATCATAAACATGATACTCAATGTTTTTAGAACTCTCTTTCAAATCAGCTTCAGTTGGTTTGGTTTTTTTCACCAATGAAACAATCTTATTGAAATCATTAGCAAACTTATCAGCGTACAACTCACCGTCCAATATCAAATCCGGCTCATGCTTAAATAGTTTATCCAATGCTGTACGAATATGTGGTGCTGAAATGATTGGTTTACCATTTCTACTAAACATACCATCCTTTGTTACGATACAACGGATACCATCTAACTTAGGTTGTGAAAAGATTGGATATTGAATCTTATCTTTATAATCCTCCCACTTAGCTGCTAACATCGGTTCAAAGTATTGCTTCTCATTAATGTTATTCACATCTTCAAAGTAACCACTCTCTAATTTCTTTGTACGTTTAGCTTCAGCTTCTTTAAGTGCTTGTTCACTATCAGTAGTACCATTTGCTTTACCTACATTCTTACCATACACTACCGTCCATTCGTTTGTAGTGATAGCACCCCCAACTTGTCCACTATGGGTTCGGTACTTATTACCATCTACTTCGATTGTCCACTCTTGGGTTGCCCCTGTCTTAGTTTTTTTGTAAATTGTTTTTAACTTCATATTTTTATTTTTTATACCATTGGAAATCCAGCAGCTGAATTTGTTGTTGATGGAAGTTTTGGAGCCCATCCTTTTGAATGATTACTATATGTAGGACGTGGTGTCCATGCAAATGAGTTAACTGCCATTGGTGATGGTTGTCCAATACTATCCCAACTGCTTTCCCACCTATCAGGTAATACACCATCTCTAATAGTTACCTCACAAATAGCTGTTGGTCTGAATTCTACTATATCTTTACAAGCAATTTTACGGAAAACGTTTTTACGATTTTCTCTGTCCACTTCAATAAATGTAATTGAACGGGCTTTAACCGTACAAACCTTTAGTTCCTTTTGGCTTTTTTTACCATTTTTAGAAACGTGAACTTTAACAAATAAACCTTTAACAAATGAATCGGGTAATTGAACTGCTTTCATAACTTTGATTTTTTATTACATAGTAAATATACGAATAAAATCGGATATTTCCAAGTATTTTTAGCAGTTTTTGGGTTATTTTATGAAAAAATACCCATTGATAATCAACCAGTTATGATTTAAAAAAATCTTTAATAAGTTTGGGTATGTAAGTACCTGCTATTAGAATTCCAATCGAAAATAACCCTATTGCAAGCCCTCTGGTTGGGGTGTGGAATAATTCATGCAACATCCACATAGTGTTAGCAGACAACCAAGAAAGTACCACTAAATTGCTCCTACGTTCATTTCCAGTGGTGTATAGAATCAGTAATAACGAAATAAAAATGGTTGGGATTGCCAATATTAGGCTTACCCAACCAAATTGTAATAACCACGCCGCATCTTTGAGAATCCAAAGTGGAAAGTGTAAGTTATCTAACAAATCTTTAAGTCTTCGCAATATAATCCTAATTTATAAAAATAAATATTAGATTCTTAAAAGAATGTTAAATTAACCTATTTGAGTTGGTATTGAATGCTCAATCTTTACTCTTACACAAGTTTGTGGTAATCTGGAATTCATCAAATAATTGTTAACATATCCCATAATATTTGCTGAACCAATTGGATTGGCTGAATGTGTGTAAATTTGAGGAAGTGGTATGTAAGTTGTCATACTTTCCGCCACCAAAAACTTAGCACAATCCATACCTGTTTTCTCTTTTATATTAGAGTAATCCAATGTATAGTTTGGATGAACATTGTTGTAATATTCATTCATAGCGGTATCACCTAAGTCGTGGTCCAATGAAATAACTTCATATGAATCCAATCCATTTAGTTTTATATGAGCAACTAACTCATCATAACTTTTTACTAACTGCCACTTTTCATCTTTTGGTACTCGAACATCATCCAAGTATAACCAAATCTTTTCTTTTTTCATTACATTATAAAATTTATTTCCCTACTCACAAAATCGTAATTAAATGTAATTGGTTGATTTATGGCTTCATACCTTAAATTACAGCTACTACCATTAAAGGTGTATATATCACCCCATTCATCTTTGTAGGGTATCGTTCCCCATCCATATCCTTCATGGATATGACCGGCAAAGTGTAAGTGTGGTTTCACTTCATGTAATCGGTGATACAAATCAGCACATCCTACATTTTGATTTGTATTTTGTGCTCTATCATTATACCCATAGATAGGACTGTGAGTTATAACAATATCAGTATCCATTGGTATAGTATTCCATACTTCATTTATATCATGTCCTCTATCTTTATTGAATCCCCAACCATATCCGAATGATGGGCTCATAGGCGAACCCCAAATATTAATACCTTCTAATTTAATAGAACTATTCTCTAAATAGTACATACCACTAGGTAAATTGCCTAACATTTCCACCAACCATTCCGGCTTACCATCAGCACATTCAGTATCGTATTCAGTTCTACCTTCAAAGTGAGCTAACTTATCTCTCAATAGTTTTTCCCTATCAAAGGTCATATCGTGGTTACCGGCTATAAACACTTTGTGTCCATAATCCTGCTTATCAAACCATTTAATGAATGATTCAACTTCGTGCTTTCTACCCAAAGATGTGATATCACCCGAGTGAATTAGCAATACACCACCTGGCAATTTACCATCCAATTGCTTGTGTTTATTGTGTGTATCTGAAATATGTGTAATTCTCATAGTACAAATATACGAATTTATTTTCGTATTATCAAATTTTATCTATGAAATAAGAAATTAAAATTACAATTCCCATACCAATAATAGCATAGAATGCTATTTTATATGATGATTCGATTTGCTCTTTTCGTTTACCTTGCCAATCGTTGGTATCCCATTCTTTATTCTTCATAATGTAGAGTTATTTTTGAATCTTCTTCCAAAGTATATTCAACCATATGTCCTCTTTGAAGTATTAATTGAATAGTCCAATGGTTATAATCACCATCTGCAATTTCTTCGTTTGTAACTCTTGAAAATTCAATTATCTCATTACTTTCTATATCTTGAAAGCAGATATGTTCTGGTTCACCAACCAGTCCTTTGTTTACTAATTTTGCTGTTCTCATTTTAAAATATTTTTTATTGATACCAAATAATAAATAGGTACATATATAAAAGATTTAATAATTACAATAATTTGAAATATCGGGTCAAATCTTGCATCATCATCCAATTCCTCCATTCGTTTATTAACTCTGAACATAATAGGTAGAGCCAATAACACCCAAATGGTTATAATGTTTAAGATAGTCATAGTTACCTCTTTTTTATAAATATTTATTAAAAACCTTTTGATATTCTTTGTGAAACTTCTTACATAGATTCTTAGATACCTTTTTACTAAATTTAGGATAATCCCAACCAAAACACATATAAGCCTGAATTTCATCATAAACTACCGAATCAGTATATCCCATAGTTATTAAGTTACTCCTAAACTGTAACTTAGATTCCAAAGGTATAGCATCGGTAATTTCATCTACTAATTCTTTATACTCTTTATTTGTATAGTACAATCCATGTGCAACTTCGTGCTGAAATGTATTATCTTCCATATCCTTAGCCCCAATGATATAGGCGTTCATATCCCTTTTACTCTTTTTGTTGAACATACGGGATTGAACTTCCCATACAATATCTTTCATCGTTTCATCCCATTTACTTTTCCAAGTATCAGGTAATGAACGTACACCATTGTATCCTTTCTTTGGTGTTTTATCCTTACCTTCATAACATTCCCAAGCAATAGGTAGTGGTATATTAAAGCCACCCCAATCAAATGCGTAAGTAAATGCTCCCCTCTTTGTATTAGAATACCATTCGATGTAGTCCCATACATTAAAATGCTTACCTCTGAAATCAGGGTTTGGGGATTCGTAGAATTCCTGTACTCTTAGGAAAGTCATAGGTCTAGCATAATCATCTTCCATAATTACAGCGAAAATTCTATCCCTAACTTCTTCTATCTTATAGTTTTTCATAATTTAATTTTAAAGGTGACAATTCATGTTACACATTGTTAATAAAAAAATATTCCTTCTACAATCCATATCTGCTCTACTCATAGCAAGGAACAAATTGTTAGCTACAACAGCTTCTACAAATCCACCACCAGCGTATGAACTTTTATCTCTGGTAGCCATAATGGAAACCATAATATCAATAATGTGTTCACTTACTTCAGTGTCCCAATCTTTAGCGAATTGGATAGCTCTTTCTCTATATTGCTCTCTAATATCCATAACTTACTTTTTTATTATTTTAATATAAATTCTTTGTATATGTTTTTTATGTCAAATGGAGTTATTCCTAAATACATTGTATCTTTAGAACCTCTTTTACCTGAATGTTGTGGTTGTAATCCAATTAAATTTTCTTTTGGAATTAAAAATATATTTGATTCAGTTGGTTCGATAGCCAATAAACAAATATGCGTATAATCATCTTTTGGTCTTATTTGTAAAAACTTAAAATATCCAGTTCTATTTAACATAGATAATTTAACCTCAACACGCATTTCATTTACGTTTAAATCAAAATCTGGTTTATTATGCTTTCTTATTTGAAAATTTCTTTCTTTAAAGAATTCCGAGCATATTAATTCACCTACTTTTCCCTTAACGGTTGTTGGTAAACCATATATCCATTCGTATTTAGAATTTTTCCAAATACTTTTTGATATAAATTGTGGTTTTATAGTTTCACAAATATGCTCTATCATAATTTAATTTTTATCTACAATCAGCAATTACCCAATTAGATGGATTAGCTACCTTAATCACATACTTAGCGTCTGAATATCGTTTACCTTCTTTAGCTATGTATCTTTGTGTTTTACGATTCTTATATGGTGTTCTTAGATTATCCAATATATGTGAGAAACTATTCGAACCACCTGTAATTATTTTGTAGTACGTTTCCAATTCACCATGTGATACTGCACCCTTTCTATCAACGAAATCTAAAAGAGATTGTGTAATATAACCACGTTGTTCAGAATTTGGAATGTTAATAGAAGCATCTTCATCAGCTTCTTCGTTACTTACATAGTGTGAACGAATTTCATCTACCAATGGATTAGCATCACCCAATACATTTTTCAATGTAGAATCTAATCTATCGTTATAAGAAAAACCATCACTATCATATTCCGTCTCATCTTCTCTATACTCTTCTGCTTTTTCCAATACCCAATTCTTTAGGGAATTGTTACTATATCCCATACCAACAATAAGTGTTTGGAAAGCATCCATAACTTCATTCAAATCCAAATCGGAATGGTCAATCTCTACCGTTGTTTTTGTTCCATAAGTTTGTGCCGTAAATATAGCCGGCTGATTTGCTTTGTAATTCATATACTTTATTTTTTTAATTATTAATAAAAGAAACTATTCCATGCAATCCAATTAGGTATCTTATACCTTACTCCAACAAACTCAGGTTTAGGATGTTGGCCATATAACGATGGAACTGATTCAAATATACAATTTGATTTTCCTACACTTACCAATCTTGCTCTACAAGTTGGTGATTGATTTTGAGAAACCTCTTTCCCAATTACTGATTTTAATTCTTCTATCTGATTCATATTCTTAATTTTTATTTTTAACTTAATGAACTTAATATTACACCTTTGTAACCCATACTTTTTGCCTTCTCAATACCTTCCCACTCAAAGAAAGATTCACGTGGTTTCTCATAAAGATACACATTGAAGTTTCTACAAAACGTCATTAAGTGTTGTGTCTCCCATTCATAATCCATTTCCCAACATTGTTTGTCAGGTGCGAAAGTGGAATAAATCCAATCCGATACATCGCAGATATTTAATACTGCAAATTCGTTTTCCAATTCAGCAATAACTCGGTTTCTACCTTCTATTTCGTATTGTGTTACATTCTTATTCATATACTTAATTTTTATAGTTTATAATTAGATACCTTGCTCTCTACGCAAATCGTATTCTTCTTTTTCAAATTCTGAATACTCTACCACTTTAAGGTAAGGTGCGAACTTAGTTTCATAATACCCATTAAGGTTAGCCAAACTAATCATTGAATCAATGAACGATTTACGAACATAGGTCATATCCGATGAACCAAATCCCTGGTCTTCCGGCCAATCTGAATAATCTTCCATTACATCATTCAAAGCCTCATACACCGCATCGGCGTAAGTGATAACTCTTTTTGTAAACTTTCCTTCAACAGGGAAAGCGTTTCTAACTACATCAAATCCTTCGATTAACGAAGCGGTTGCTAAAACTGAATTGGGGTTAAATGGTAAACTCATAATTTTTATCTCTTTTGATTACATAGTAAATATAGAAAAAATACCCGAGTAATCCAAATATTTTTTGGACTTTTTTCGGGTATTTTCAAAAGATTTTTCATTGAAAATCAACACGTTATGAGATGTTGATAATCAATCAGTTATGATATTTGGTTAGTCCAAATAACCCATTTTTAAGTTATGGGATTGGTTCAATTCGAACATTATAGCATCTCTAATTGCCTTCGAATTTGCTTGATTTGTAGGTAGTACCGAATCTAAAGCGGATATGATATCAGCATTTGAATATTTCAAAGCCATCAATTCGTTAATTTCATCCATCTCTTTTTTGTACTCATCCGATTCATAATATTCTTTAACCATTTCAGACATTTGCGCAATCTCTTCATCGGTTGGAATATATTCTTCGGGCATTACATCACCATTATCATCAAATAGTGATAGTTGTTTATACTTTTGTATATATTCAACATATTCAAATGCTGAAATATCGCCGATAGTTTGTTCGTCCATTTCTTCTGGTGTTAAATTGTTTAATAATTTTTCTTTTAGCTTTCCCATAATTTTAAATATTCTCTTCTCTATAAATTGTTTCAAACTTTTTTGGTAACTTACTATAATCCAACTTAAAGTTTGCCGGCATTGCTGCTACGATTCGTTTGTTACTATAAGGAGTGTTGTTTGGATTACACCACTTTCTGGTCTTTCTCAACCAATTGTAAAACATAAGATATGAATTTGCTTTCTTAATATAATTCTCAATATCAATATTCAATCCCCATTCATTAATCATTCGTACACTTCTCATTTCATTATCCCTTTCCAACTGAATAGCTATTTCGAATGCTCTATTCAATGTTTCAGGTCTTTTGTACTTACCTGCCAACCACTCATCTATAACAGGTAATGCTCTACCAGCTTTTTTCCACAAAGATAATCCATCCTGCCATTGTGTAAGGTGACAATATTCGTGAACTAATATTTCTAATCCATCCGGCTTACCCATCGAACATGCTAATATAGCTCCATACTTCGTATCAGCATCATCAAAATATCCACTACACTTAATTGTTGGCGAAAGTTTTACATACTTTACATCTTTAATATGTGTCTTAACGCCCAACCTCTTACATTCACTTTTTACAAACTTAATAAACTCTTTATCATTTTTAGTTAATCTCATTATACGGGGTTTAATTTATACAAAAATACGAAATTATTCCGAAACTACCAAATTTTAAATCCACCACAATTACGGAGAAATTTAATCCACCTTTCAATATGTACTAATGAACAACTATGAGCAGATTCTACCATTGTACCATCCTTAGTAACAACAGCTGAATGTAGAATTGTACCATATGGATATTCATTATTTAATTCATTAATAATATCCGAATGATAAAATTGACCAGTACCAGCTACAACCCAACTTCCCATACAAATTTGAATTCGGTCTGTGGATTCTGATAACTCTTCGTTAAACTCTACCTTCACTACATCTTCCAACGCAGATGCTAATAATTCACATTGCTTTTGTGTACGAAGTCCTTTACCATCATTTGAACCCCAACCTTCGGTATTCATTTTTAGGTTTTTAGTTTGAATTGCAACTTCACTTAACATATGAAGTGGTCTCCATGACCACCAATTTGAACTAAAGTAATCACCATCATCATTTAAAGGCTTTCTGCCTGAAATATCTACTCCCATAATTTAAATTTTACCAAGATGAAGAATAATAAATACTACCATCAATAAACCCACGCTCATTCCTTTCGGAAAGGAGAGATTCTATGATATCAATTGTGTTTTTCAAATCGGTGAAATACCACTCATCATATTCAGTACCTCCAAAGAAAAATCCACTTTGAGATGGTAGTAACTCTTCAGCCAATTCTGGTTTATCTACAACTTTTTTACACAACTCAAGCAACTCTTCTAATTGTGATTCTTCAACGTAGTAATCACCACAATCATCTTCACCATTTTGTACGTTTTCTACAAACCAACGGTGAATTTGATTAGATTTACGCCAATAACCAACTTCTTCTTCGATGTAAGATACACGTTCAGGTTTAATATGTTTTACAACCTCACCTTGCTTTGTAACTTCTACTTTGAAGTTATCATCACCTTGATGTTCCCATTGCTTAACATAAGTTTTTTTACTAAGATACATGTCTAGTCCCATAACTTTAATTTTTATTTTTTAGGGTTTATAATTATTTCTAAATTGTTATCACTAAAGCGAAGTCCAACTACTTCACCACCATTACCATTTTCATTGGCCTCTACCAACTCCATAAACTTTTTAAGGTCTACTGCTCTTACGAAGATACCACCCTGGCATTCTCCTTCAAATCCATCTTTCCAAAATATTTGTTCGTTAAACATATCTTTATTTTTTTAATTAAACTCTTTCATCTTCATCATCTGCCATATTCCAATCACCCCAATTTAATTCATCACTTTCACCATCCTCATCATCATAAAAATATCCTTGTGATTCACAACTATCAGGTCCATAGTAATCGTATCTCCAGCCATTAGCTTCTTCTACTAAGTTAGGATACTTAACACCAAACGTATGGTCACCACTTCCATTATCTTTGAAAGCCAAACTAATACCATAACTTCTTGCTTCATCGGTATATGCTTCACCATCCACTTCATAAGTTAAACCTTTTTGAGAAACGAATCCATTCATTTCGGCAAGTAACTCATAGTAATCCTTACCACCGAATACACCATAACCTTCATAGTTATCTTCGGTCCATACATTACCTTTATCATCTAACATTTCTACTTTGAAAGAACCTCTATTAGAGTAATTGTTTGAAATACTCTTATCAGTGTCCATTGTTTTCCAACTGAAAAATCCCATAACTTTAGTTTTTATTTTAATGAATATTTTTGTACATTTTCTGTTTCGTTATACACAGGAAGTTTTGTTTTGAAAAACTCTTGAATCCTATATACACCCATCCATTGAACATCTTCCCAACGCCCATTTGAAGTTTTAACATATAAGTTCCACATATTAGGTCCACCAAAATCACTCATAGATTTTTCTGCACGTAGGTTACTTTCTTCTGCTTCAAAATAACTAATGCCATTTGGCGCTGTGTAATTGTAATTCATATACTTATTTTTTATTTTTTAACTGAATAATGTGTTTACAATCTTTGCCACGTCCGAAACTATGTGCAGGACAACTACAAGTCCAAACTCCTGCATCATTTACTACTTTGTAGGTATTACCTTTACTACCTTCCATTTTGTATGTTTGTTTCTCTGAATTCTTTTGTACTTCTTTCTTAGCCCCAAATGTGATTTTTTCCCACATACTTTCCAACTCTTCCCAACTATACTGCCTATCCACTTTAATCCAACCTTCATTAGTACCAGTAGTAACAATATACCACTGCTCACTTATAGGGGATTGAAATGATGTGGGGGGTAAGAATGAACGTAATTTCATATTAGCGATATAATATTACAAAACTACCAAAATAAGAATCAAATACTTTAACAAGGTTTTCGTAGTCACCACTCATCATTTCGGATTGAATTTCTTTACTATCAAATCCCAATTGTTTAGCCAAATTACTAGCAGTTCCCAATAGGTAAAATGCGTTTCCTTGTGGACCGGTGAGGTCAATTTCAATAGATGCGGAAGGGGTTTTTTTCTTAATCATAACTTATTTTTTACAGAACAATAATACGAATAATTTCTGATATTACCAAATTTATTTGAGTTTATAGGAAAAAAGATATCCACAATCATCATCGTAATCATCATCTTCTACAACATTGATTGAAGGTCCTACAATCTCTTGCAATTTATTGGAGTTAATTCGTTTCCAATACCCAAAGCGAAGATAAACATCATTACTACCACCGATAACCTGTGAAATGTCAAACTCACCAAATTCGGCTTCAATTTTCTTAATAGTTTCTAAGTAAATTCTCATATATATCTCAATTATTACATGTCTAATATAGGAATAATTGCCGAGATATCCAAGGATTTTGTAATGTTTTTTTGACAAAAAAATAACTCATTGATTATCAACGAGTTATATTTTATCGGTTTTTGTATCTTTAATTATCTGATGTACAGACAGTTGTGGATTCTCTTTAGCGTATGATATAGCCCTTAAAATGAATATGGCTATCTGGTCTTTCTTTTCTAATTTTTTAACCAATTGAGTTAGGTCATCTAAGTTTTCATAAAACTTACCCATAAGTTATAATTTGTAATCCATATCCCTAGTAACAATTATTTCACCAGAATTATGGACCGGAGTGTAAAATTCAAAATTGTGAAATTCTAATATAAATTGAGTTAATGTTTTCATTTTAGTAGAATTTCCAGTAATGATTCTGATTGGTAGTTCTGATGAATTTAATAGTGCGAAGTTTTCAACAACTCCTTCAACCTCACTATGTAATACACCATGTAAATCTAACTCTTTCATAATTCATTAATCAAACCATTGCCTACGATTAGTTTTAATATTCTTAATCCCAGCGTCTCGGTATTTAGGGTCATCGCCTAATCCCAATTTAGATGTAGCATTTACTATATTACGAGCTCTCTCATCATCACCTAACTTACCAATATCTTTTGCTTTTTTCAACTCCGTAGTAGTTAGTGCATCACCTTTAGTTAGAGCTGCATAATGTTTTGTTTGGTATGTTCCCAATGGTCTTGTAAATTGCTTTAAATGTACTGCCTTTTGGTCCAAATAATCTAAACAATCTTCGAAAGGTAGTTTTCCAACTTCCTCTTCAGTTAACTCATTTTGAGGGTCATATTTTATCATATCAATAAGTATTACGATTCAAATATATGAAATTATTTCGAATTAACAAAACTTTTTTTAATTCCTTTAAGTAATTCGATTCTATTTTTAAATATTTCTTGCTCAAACTTATACCTATCATTCTCCATATACTGCCTAACAATATCAGTTATTATTGAAGTGTATCTTGGAGCGGCCGCATATTCTAATGCAAACTTATGATTTGTTATAGTAACACCAAAATCATTTACCATAATGTAATACTGAAGTCTTTTGTTGGATATGTAATATCTTCCACTAATGGGTGAACTAATTACATCAGTATCTTTTTGTTTTAGCATCAAATTGATTACATCTTTGATATGCTCTTCCGTTTCATTCATTTTGTAAGTTGGGATTATCTTTTCCCTTAACTTACTATTAAGATTCACTAATAATTTCAGCATCTTTGATTTCATTTACTAAATAATGTGTTCCGTTACTATCTCTAATTATTTTATCTACGTGGTATGCATTACAAACCTCTTCAGCTCCAAATTGCTCAATGGCTTTTATAAACCAACTATCTATTTTAAAACTTCTTTTAACTTGATATAAGTTATTATTGAAGTTTATGATATTATTGTTCATCATGTTGTCTAAATCCTTTTACTTCTACTCTACTAGCAAAGTGTAACAACCAATTTAACTCTTGCTCACGACTATGAATCATAGCTTTTGTTAATCCTAATAATTCAGTGTCCCATTCATCCTTTACCCATTCGGTAAATAATTTTGTCAACAATTTTGATTTTAATTTTCGTAACATATTTTATTTTTTATTAAATTGAATCCAATTTTCTTCTTCTACATAAGCCTGAACTTCATATGGGTGGTCTGTATATTCATATCCCATATTATAATATCTAGTCATCCAAGATGGTGATTGTAAATAATGGGTGTATTCATGTACTAATGTACGAATCAACTCTTCTTCACTTTTTATATTCTTCCAATACAAAACTATATCATTATCATCCGAAATAAATTCACCTTTTAAATTTTTATCAGTTCCATCAGAATATACTTTATCTTCTAATGTCAAATATGGATAAGATTTAAAATGTTTACTAAAGCCATATACTTCGGTAATTTTATCCAAATAAGTTTGGGCAATACGTTCTACTTTCTTTTTACTTAATCCATTCATAGTATGCATGTTGATAAGCTTCTATTGGTGTACAACCTTCTTCTAAATATTTTTTGGCATATTGTTCAACTTCATCTCTCAATCCGAAAGCTGAGGCCTCTTCTAAAATGAGTTCAATATCCAATTGCTCTTCTAAGGAAAATAACATATTAATTCTTTTTTACATTAATGTTTGGTCTGAAAAGAATTCCACTAAGGAAATTAATACCCATAGCTTGATACAAATGTATTTTAGGTAATCCAAAAATATCAGGCATCAACCAATTCCACAACCACATAGTTGGGAAAGCCATAAGAATTGCGGTAAGTACAATTATACCCAATGCTGCTAAAAATATTTCAAATGGTTTCATTATTTTTTAATTTTATATCGGTTATCTTTTACATAAGCTTTTCCGTGGTTTCCTTCCACAAACATTTCGTTCCACAACCAATCACAATATTCGGGTGTTACACTCAACTCTAAATTCTCATTAAAGAAAGTTAGAGCCTTAACGAATTGTAAACGTTTACGAGCCAACTCTGGGTTAATACTAATTTCAATCATAGCATCATTTAGGTGAGAACCAACCACGATACCTAAGTTAATTGGGAAGAGTTTCATATCTATTATCTTTTTTATTACATAGTAAATATACAAAAGATTTTCGAGTTTTCCAAGCTTTTTTTCAACTTTTTTGACATAAAAATGTAACTCATTGATTTACAACAAGTTACATTTTAAAATTTTCCCAAATACTTTTTAGTAGTTATTGTAGTAAAATCTTCTAACAGCAGCACCCAACTCTAAATCGTTTGAGAATTGCTTTACATAGTGTTTTGGGATTGCTATAAAGTCCTTTTTAGAACCTTCATTATAGCAGTTAATACATAGCTGACCTACACCTTCGATATATCCGTTTCTCATATCTATGTGTGTTTCAAAGTCATATGGGGTTTCCGAACCACATGCGACACAATTGTCTTTAGCCATCACTTTAGTTTTTTAATTTGTTCTAACAATTCAGGATGTTCTAACAACAATTCAGGATTTTGTTTAAGAGTTTGTATGGTAATATCATTTTTTAATCTAGTTGTTGACCAACCATGTGCTCTGGAAGTGTAAACAACTTTTGGCGGAAGGTCATCGCCAGTAAATCTCTTACCAATATAATCCTCTCCCAAAATTCTAATATCGGGTTTGAAAAACTGAATAAGTTTATATAACTCCTCTTCGGTTTGATAAGTATATACCGCATCTACTGATTCCAATTCCATTAAAGTATTGTATCTTTCAGCACGTGGTACAACCGGTGAGTATTTATTAGCCCTATCTACCGATGGGTCATTTTGAAGAAACACCATAAAGTAATCACAATGTTTCTTTGCCGTTTGAAAAGTATAAACGTAACCCGGATGTATGATATCAAAATTACCAGCGGTAAATCCAACTATCTTTTTTTCTCCATTTATAAGCATAACGTTATTGTGTTAATAATTCCCATTTGAAAGTTTTACGATTTCTTTGATATTGTTCCATACTCCAATTTAAATCATCTGTATGGATAGTTACTACTTCAATCAATCCACTTTCTATATATGTTATTTTTACAGAATATTCCATTTTTCTAAATATAATAAATTATTTTGAATTGTCCAAATAAATATTTTCAACATACCACTCTAATATCTCTTCTCCCTCTTTTATATCAACTAAAGCTATACCCTTTGAATCTATGTTTTGAGTATAATTAGTTTTATATGCAGAATTACAAAAAGAAAAAGAGTGAGATAAAAAATTAAACCCTTTAAAAAGTCTAATAATTTTATATCCACACTCTTCGTTTATAAAATATTTATCCAATAAGTATAAAACTTCTCTTGGTATTTCCTTTAATCTTTCGTTTGGTATTATATAAATTCCAGTTTCACCTTCCCAATTTGGAAATACCTGTTCACCTTTTTTTATATCTCTTATTGAGAAAACGCCAACACCATGTATTGGTGAAACACCAACTTCGGTTTTTATATTATTTTTCAGATGGTCTATAACATCATCCACCGTTGAATAACTTTTTAAAAAACCATCATCATTATCGTAACTTATTTTATCTATCATTTTTTTACTTTTTCCAAACACCATGTCTTAGTTCGTAAAACACATTTTTGTTTCTATCAATAAAACTCCAATGCGCTTCAGATAATCCAAATGATTTATCTATGTGATTTAATACTACTTCAGGTTCAAAATCTTTACAACTGTAAATATCAAACTGAAACATTGGTGGGGTTTCTTTATCCCAAACGTGGATGGCGGCGTGTGATGTTGCTAAAGTTACTGTTCCGGTTATTCCTTCGTTTCCCGGTTCATCAACATAAACCGATGTTGGACCAGCAACTACTTTCATTCCAACTTCTTCAACTAACTCCGATAGCCATTTGTTTAAAACTTCTTCTTTTTTTGGTGGGTTAATCATATAACCCTTAACTAATAAATGTAAATGATTTGGTATAAACACTTTTTTAATTTTAATCTGGTGATTTTGAACCTATAACCTGATATGCATCCCAAAGTTGTCCTAATGCATATTCTATTTTAAACTTTATTTCTTCATCCGATTGTGCCAATGGATGTTCCACACAATGGTCATTTAAGTTAGACATTATAACGTGTAATCTATCCATTAATTCCAAATAGTGACCATCATTGATTTCTATATTTTCCATAGCAAATATAAGTATTAGTATAATTAATATGTGGTATCATTATAACCAAGTTCGGTTATTAATGGAGATTCTTTTAATATATCCTTAAAATAATCAGGAATTTGAATTTCTGTATTTCCATTGAAATTTTGAAATGGTTGATTTATTTGATAATTCCTATATTCATGTGTACCGGTATCTATTCCAACAAAATCACCAATACCCGCACTCTCTCGCATACTATATTCTTTTGTTTTTTTCTGAAATATATCAGAATCGTATTCCAAACCTATACAATCCATTATTCCTTTTATTTCTTTTTGGTTATCTAAAAATAAATCCTCATAACGAATACAATGTACGTTTTTAAACTTTAAATGCTTTGCTTCTAAAAACAATCTAGCTGCAATCATATATTCATGTACCATATGATTTTCACTTTCATATGGATATCTGTATCTTTTTAAAAGACTTGTTAATGCGTAATATGGGTTGCGCAATATCACAATTATAACATCATTTTTATATGGTGTATTTTCTTTGTCACCAAACCCATTTCTTTTTAAATCGAATCTAATAATTGGGTCTTTCCATAAAAAGAATTCCCTATCGGAATTTAAGTATTGTTGATACTTTTCTTCGATAGGGAACACAGACTCATCTATTTGTTCAAACACATTTTTACATTCACCCAATTTTGATTTCAATATACTAGTCCCACAATGCGGAAATCCAGTAACAATAATCCTTTTTTGTTCTTTCATATTATGATTTTACTATATGGTCTGCACAATAGGTTACAATTGGACCTAATGTTTTATATCTAACTTTATATCCCATTCCTTCAACCAATCCAACTGCTTGTCTGAACACTTCATTTGATTTGTATTTTGGGTCTGGGTTTAAATCAATATCAATCCAAGTTACTTTAGGTAATCCAGAATTTTTTAATTCTTCAGCTGCTTCAACAGCGTACCAAACTTCATTAAGTAACCTAACATTTCTAACTTGTTCTTTTTGGGTTTTCCATCTATTAAATATAAGATGAGCACCCTTTCCAGTATGGTATAGTGCAACTACAACCGCATAGATTGTTGAATCAGCATAGTTCTGAGAATCACATCCAATAAGTAATTCAACATCTTTGTGTTGTTCTAAATAATCCCTAACGTAATCAACTAATTCAAACTGCTCTTTTGAATCCATTCTTTTGAACTTCATACCATATGTTTTAAAATTTTAGTACCCAAAGAGAGACTCGAACTCTCAAGCCCTACGGCCACGGCTTCTAAGACCGCTGTGTCTACCAATTCCACCATTCGGGCTCATTGACATATTGGATAAAGATAAATATTTTATGCGGAGAGGAAGGGATTCGAACCCTTGGTACAATGTTACTCGTACAACGGTTTAGCAAACCGGCCCTTTCGGCCACTCAGGCACCTCTCCGTTGGGGTGTAAGGACGGTATCGAACCGTCTTATCTAGCTCCACAAACTAGCGCTTCACCTTAAAGCTTCAAACACCATATTGGCGGAGAGAGAGGGATTCGAACCCCCGGTACCTCACAGTACAACGGTTTTCAAGACCGCCGCGTTAAACCAGCTCTGCCATCTCTCCTTATTGATTAGAAAATATTATTTTCTTTATCAATTCTTCTTTTTGCTTCTTCAGCTTCTTTATATACTCTTACCCATGTCAAAAAGATATCAACGGGTGCCAATGCCCAACACATCATTAGAATAGCCAAAGTATCCAAACCAGGTGATATACCTAAACCACCTGCTCTAACATCTCTATTCCATTTACGTGCTGACATTACTACACAATAAAGAAGTGTAAGTAAATAATACGTTAAAAATACGCTCATAAAAAATAATTTAGTTGCCCCTCAAGGATTCGAACCTCAACTCTCTGGACCAAAACCAGATGTCCTGCCGTTAGACGAAAGGGCATTATTCTCAAGCATTCTACTCCCAGCTCCGAGGAATTGTATCTAACTTAGCCCATCTCACCGCTGTATGGGTACTTGAGTTTTTAGTAATTGAAAAACATCTATTTCTCTTTCGGCCTAATACTAACAGGCCCACTTTGGAGCGGGAAGCCGGAATCGAACCGGCATATCCAACTTGGAAGGATGGCATAATAACCGTTATACTATTCCCGCGATGGAGCGAGAGACCGGGCTCGAACCGGCCACCCCAACCTTGGCAAGGTTGTGCTCTACCAAATGAGCTACTCTCGCAATTAAGATGAGAAGGTGTATCACGTCTGATAAACCAATGTATCTACGCAGCTATCTATGGAATATGCGCACTGACCTTAGAATCACTTTCGATTACTTCCCATCTTTTGTGGACCAGGTAGGAATCGAACCTACTACCTTCACATTATGAGTGTGCCGCTCTAACCGAGTGAGCTACAAGTCCAATTAAGAGAAGCTTGGGTCTTTCAGGGTTACTGATTGAGTGCAATAAGTGAGCCCTTCCTACTATTAACCCTTTTTCGGAAATTAATACACTCTACCTCTCAATTACAGCTAAACTACTTCTCTTTTGTGGAGGATAACGGATTCGAACCGTTGACCCCCTGCGTGCAAGGCAGGTGCTCTAGCCAGCTGAGCTAATCCCCCAATTTATCATTTGTACCAGAGGTGGGAGTCGAACCCACACGAGCAACTGCTCAACAGATTTTAAGTCTGTCATGTCTACCATTCCATCACTCCGGCAAATTTAGTATCCCCGATTGGATTCGAACCAATGACCTACGCATTAGAAGTGCGTTGCTCTATCCAGCTGAGCTACGGAGACAAATTAGTTTTTCAAAGAACATTACAAATATACGATAGAAATTTGAAATATACAAGTCATTTTAAAAAACGTTTCTGCGGTCCCACGGAGAATCGAACTCCGAACTCAGGCGTGACAAGCCTACATTATAGCCGTTTAACTATGAGACCGAATGAAGAGCTTCCATCCGGAATCGAACCGAATTATCTTGATTACAAGTCAAGCGCATCGCCTGCAATGCTTTGGAAGCTTTTAGCGATAGGAGAACGTCCCAGCCGCCTCTTTCTCCTACCTAATA
>Ga0315909_10002670_pt1 | contig 22516 bp, 21 predicted proteins | sample LakEriMetagenome_11_FD_203527 | JGI IMG/M metagenome (GOLD analysis project Ga0315909, IMG submission 203527) | Freshwater fungal communities from buoy surface, Lake Erie, Ohio, United States - Buoy 2 MA125 | ecosystem: Environmental > Aquatic > Freshwater > Lake | place: USA: Lake Erie, Ohio...
CCCAGAAGGCAGTGATGGATGCAATAACGATGCGCCAGGTATTACCGAATACAGTTTCTAGTCCTTGCTGGTAAGTGCTCATGTAGTCGCCACCAGCCGGGGTGAGTGACACCACCACCAAAGACATCATCGCAGCAAAGGCCAATGCCGCAAATCCTGCCCATACGGCTCGACGATCATGAGCGTAGCCATAGACTTCGGTCAGTATGTCGCCAAACAAGTAAGAAATTGGGAAAAAAAGGATGCCTGCGCCGTAGGTAACTTCTCCAAGCAGGGGTAGGGTGATGACAGCGGCTTTGCCTGCACCGATAAGATTTGAACACAACAAAACGGTAACAAAGGCAACTAGCAACAGATCGTAGTAGCGGTAGCGGCGTACGGGTTGAGTCGACATGATGTTATCGGCGTAGAAAGCCGCTCCGAAAAATAAAATTGAAACAGTGAAAACGAATCGGTGTGCTAAGTTTGCACAGTCATCATTGGCATCAGATCATCAGTTAGCCCAGCCGATGATTTTTGGTGATCCTTTAGTCAGGTCAGCAAATCTGGCAACTACAGTCTTTAGAAGTCTGTTGAATTAGTCTTTCGCTTTGAGATTGCAGCGGCCTTTTTCTGAAAAGAGCTTGGGCTTGTAATAAGAAAAACTGCGCTTATCTGCCAACTCAATATCTTCCTGGGTCAAATAGCGGCCAGTATTAGTCATGTACTCATTGGCCATCAAAAAATTACCTGTTCCGATTTCGATTTTATAAAAATACTGCTCGATAAAACGATTGTCTACTCTGCTTTGGTCTTCGTGCGCAATGATCAGTTTTTCATCCCATTTGTCGACAACGATGTTTACTAAATTTTTTTGCTCTTGATCTTTGCGGGATATTTTCTTGGCGGATTCATCAACGATGAAGACGAAATTACATAGATTGGGGTATTCACGACAGATGAAATCATTGCCGCGCATTTTGGTTATGGAGCAGCGATAGACAGCGGCATGCGCTGGTGCCATTAGCATTATGACAGCCGCGCAAGCCAGTATGGATTGCATCACAACGTGTTTAGTTTTGGTCATTACGTAGGGGGGAGTAATCCGTCACGCGTACGGAACAATTCCGATTATAGAGTAGCCTGAGTCAGTTCTAGCATGAAGCCAGCTGAGATAGTAAGTTAGGTGCTTGCGATGCAGTTTACTTAATTACGTGGGTCTGCCCCGGGTGGCGCACTCGCAGTCGTTGATGGGTCATCGTCATAGTTATTAGCGATTAATTGGCCGTGCACACTGGCGCCGGGCTCAACGGTAATAGCACCATGCTTTATGTTGCCGCGCACTTCTGCGCCATTGGTCAACTCTACATTGCCACTGGCGATGATGTTTCCAATGATCTTGCCAGCCACTCGTACATTTTGGGCATGTATATCGCCGATGATCTCGCTGGTTGGGCCGATAACCACCCAATGGGTTCCACCCTTCGACTGTTCTATATTTCCCTCCAGGCGGCCATCAATACGGATACTTTCTTCTACATGCAGCGTACCCTGAAGGCGCGTGCCAGCTCCCAGAACCGAACTGGCCATGCTGAGAGCTTTTCGGTTGGAAGGTGATTTCATTTTTGAAAACTTTTCATACTGTTTTTGTTAATTTGATTATTAACGTAACAAGTCATAGGTAACTACACCCTGATCCAAATTGCCATTAGAAGCCTTCTAAATGCGGCATGGCTGCTGCAGGTCCAGTGGCGGGGCTGCTGCCATTGGGGGCTTTATTTGCAAACGCAAAGTCATCCAAGGCTGACCCGGCCTCAGCCGTCTCAGGGGCTTCATCAAAGGGGATGACTATCTTGCTTGCTTGCGGGGGTGAGTTAAGCGGTTTGGGTTCGATGTCGGCCATAGGCACGCTTAGGTCGGCGGCTAGCGCGCTATAGGATAGACATACCCAGAGCAATAGAGATTTGAGGGATGATTTCATGATTAGCTTTTACAGGATCAGTGAGCGAAAAATCGCGTAAACCGAATCATACCGGCTACTCGCAGTTGCGCGCACTAAGCCGTGCTAGCATCGAGATCAACTTTACTATCGAGTTACCCATAATGAAACCCATTAGAATTGATTTCGTTTCCGATATTGCTTGTCCATGGTGCGCCGTAGGCTTGGCATCGCTTGAGCAGGCTATAGAGCTTGTTAAGGATGAAGCCACTGTTGAGCTTCATTTTCAACCCTTTGAGTTGAATCCTCATATGGGTTCTGAGGGAGAGGATATAGTCGAACATCTGTCTCAAAAATATCAGATGTCCCCTGAACAAGTAGCGGTCAATCAGCAACGCATTGCACAACGTGGAGAAGAGGTAGGTTTTCACTTCAACCAAGCAGGCCGCAGACGAATTTACAATACTTTTGATGCGCATCGTTTGCTGCATTGGGCAGAGGCAGAGTGTGGTGGCCACGCTCAGCACAAATTAAAACGTTCACTTCTGGAAGCCTATTTTACTCAAGGTGAAAATCCATCAAGTCACGCTGTGTTGCTCGATGCCGTCGAACGTGCTGGCTTGGACCGAACGCGGGCAGGTGAAGTAGTGAGCAGTGATGAATTTCGTAACGAGGTCAGACAAAGTCAGCAGCTTTATATATCTCAAGGGATAAACTCTGTACCAGCGGTGATTATCAATCAGCGATTCTTAGTTCAGGGTGGACAACCAGTTGACGTATTTGAAGGAGCACTGCGTCAGGCAGCGGCTGAAACATAAGCCGCTGGTGTCCAACAAGTGGCGAGCGCAGTACTAAAGATTCGAGCCGTAAGAACTTACCTTACTTCGTTTGTACGCGCCCTAACATCCCTCATCTTTGACAGAAATTTCACCATTGAGATGTATCGCTTTATGTCAACCTGCTTGCTTATTAGGTAAATGCCCCACCTCTTTAGCAGTCTGATCAATTTGCCTGCATAAACGAGAGTTCATAGTAAATCGTATGCATCCCTTAAAGTCAGTTGATATTTTTTGCGACGTTATTGATAACTTTGGTGACGCTGGCGTGAGCTGGCGATTAGCACGCGCGCTATCCACTAAAGGGATGTCGGTCAGACTATGGATTAATGATCTATTGTGTCTGAAGCACTTAAGACCAGCGCTGGATGTCTGTTTAGCGGAGCAAGTACTCGATGGGTTTGAGGTCATCGCTTGGAATGAACAAGCCGAATTCGACTATCAACCGGCTGATGTAGTGATTGAAGCATTCGGATGCCGACTGCCTGACTCTATGCTGAATCATATGGCCAATGCCAAACCTGCACCTGTTTGGATTAACTTGGAATATCTGTCGGCTGAGTCATGGGCGATTGGCAGCCACTGTTTGCCATCACCTCATCCTCGGTTGCCCTTAACGCAGTATTTCTTTTTTCCTGGTTTTGTAGCCGAATCGGGTGGGCTGCTACGAGAAGACAGTTTGATGCAAGCACGTTTGGCATTCAATTCAGAGATGCGTGCAGCATTTCTGAAAAAACTAGGCATAGATGTTCCCTTGAATACTAGGCTTATTTCATTATTTTGCTATGAGCAGGCACCGCTTGAGAACTTATTCAGAGCGATGCGTTCGGGGCCACCGACGCTGTGCTTAGTTCCTGAGGGTGTAGCTAAAAATGCATTGAGTCTGCTCATGGGGACTGATTTATCAGCAGGCAGTCAGATAAGCGACAACCAACTAACAATCAAGATCATTCCTTTTTTAGAGCCCGACAGCTACGATCGCTTGCTGTGGAGTTGTGATGTGAATTTTGTGCGAGGGGAGGATAGTCTGGTGCGTGCACATTGGGCACATCACCCCTTTGTTTGGCAGCTATACCCTCAGGATGACGACGCGCATCTCATCAAATTGACTGCTTTTCTGGATCATTATTGCTCAGGCATGAGTGAGTCTGATGCGCAGGTTGTCAGGGCTTTCTGGCTGGGGTGGAATGGAAAGCCTGAAGCGACTCTTGATTGGATATCTTTCGCAAAAACATTGCCATTATTAGTCACACACCACAGGCTTTGGTCGGCGAAAGTGTCATCGGTGGATGAGCTCTCGACTCAACTAATTCGTTTCGCAAGTAAAATCGGGTAAAATCTCGCGTGTTTTCACTGACTATCCCCCGCGCATACATCACTTATATTCGCGGGTTGGTCACTTCAGTAACCTCAGACTATCACTATGAAAATCGCTCAAGAAATCCGCGTTGGTAATGTCGTCATGGTTTCCGGCCAGCCTATGGTCGTAATCCGCACCGAATTCTCCAAATCTGGCCGCAATGCATCCGTGGTCAAGATGAAAATGAAAAACCTGCTCACCGAAGCTGGGCTCGAATCCGTTTACAAGTCCGATGAGAAGTTTGAAATCGTGAACTTGGATCGTAAAGAAGCGACGTATTCATACTTTGCTGATCCGCTGTACGTATTTATGGATGTCGATTACAACCAGCACGAGGTTGAATCAGAAAATCTGGGTGATGCTATTCATTACCTTGAAGATGGCATGGCATGTGAAGTCGTCTTCTACAACGAAAAAGCAATTTCCGTTGAGTTACCAACCACAGTAGTGCGGGAAATCACCTACACTGAACCTGCTGTTAAAGGTGATACCTCGGGTAAGGTACTCAAGCCAGCAAAAATTGCCACCGGATTCGAAGTCTCGGTGCCTTTGTTTGTAGGTCAGGGTGACAAAATAGAAATCGATACGCGTACAGGTGAATACAAACGCCGTGTGTAATTTGCTCTATGCTTATAAAAAAACCGCAGCGTAGTCTGCGGTTTTTTTTATATCATTTGCATCGAAGTTTTATCAAACTACCCTAAATAGGAAGATGCTGGTCGTTGCGTCATAAAATTTTTCGAGCGAAATTTACAAACGAATCTTAAACGTTCCTCGCCTGCAGAACCCAATCGTACAGGTTGAAATTTTAGTTTTTCTACCGGATGCTCTGGCTCTTGATGCAGAGGTTTTCCACCAGGTTCAGTGGTACGGTAGTAAGCATTTCCGGTGTAGGCGATTTTGCCCGTGCTGCAGTCGAAATAATTGATGTAGGTCGATGATTGATAGGGAACATCATCTGGCCCGTATTGGGGCACTGACCAGGAAGTTCTGAGGAAGGCGCGCAGGTAATCATCTTCACGAACAATACTGCCCATATCGACATACCAACTCACGGTTTTATCTTTTTCTTCTGTTTCTGAAATCAGCTTCCACTCTGTGGCATGGGCAGAGTGGGTCAGCAGTATCATCAACAGACTTGCCAGCATTGTTTTCATGTGCACCTCGGGCAGCAATTACTAACGCAGATCGTACCGGAAATGGAAAATTGCTGCCTGCGGACCCGAGGATGAACCTTATTCAGGGTCTTGGTAGCCCAGCCTGTGAGAGATAGCATTTGCACAGGCATTTACTTGTTTTGCAATGTTGCCACTCCAATTAGCATCGAAACTTCCTGCCGGACCTATAGCCGTGATGCCCAGCCTGATGGTGCCTGTGTGCTCAAAAACAGGCGCACAGATCGCATTGATACCGGGTATGGGTTCGCCCTGAACACGCGCCATGCCGCGCTTACGCACATCGATTAACAGGCTCTCGAGAGCTGGGGCTTTCAAACCTTGGGCTCCAAATGCGGCTGCGATGCCATTGCGCTTTTCTTGTGCGAGCATACGATCGACTTGCCGCGGAGGTAAAAAAGCAGCGAACACGCGGCCAGTGGCTGTCGATTGTATGGACATGACCGTACCAGTACGCATGTTGACGTGAATTGGGTAACTGGATTCGGCGATATAAATGATGGTGGGTCCTTGATTACCCAGCACGGATAAGCCGATTGTTTGGTCGATGTCATCTGCCAGCTGGGTGATCATGGGTATGGCGATGCGCACCGGGTCAAGCAACTGAAGGCTGATTAAACCCAGCTGCAGTGCGAATGGCCCCAGCTCATAACGACCCGTCAGGAGATTTTGCTCAACCAGCCCAAAGCTGCCGAAGCTCACTAAATAAGGGTGAGCTTTGGCAGAGGGCATGCCCGCTTTTTTAGCCAGATCACCCAAACTCATGGGGCTGCCTTCCTCGACCAGGGTCGTTAGCAAGCGACCGCCAATTTCTATGGACTGTATGCCGCGTCGGCTCTTTGCTGAGGATTTTTTAGGCAGATCAGACATGTTGATTAGTTAGTAACGGCTTATTCAACCCATGGGAATAATTCGTCTATAACAAACGAATTGACCTAAAACGAATTCTATCTTACCCTCGCCTGGACTCGCTGACTAGCGCAAATTGATGCTGAGCGCGGCCACCACATCACATAGGTCGTGTTTTTTGTACATACAAAATTTTATTAGTGACCTTGTTACGGAGACGTTCATGAGTGCCAAGCCATTTGCATCGCAAGCCGATGTGCAAGAAAAGAAAACCAGCTTTATCAAATTGTCTGAAAACGCCTATGCCTATACGGCAGAAGGTGATCCAAATTCGGGTGTAATTATTGGCGATGATTCTGTCATGGTGATCGACACCACAGCCACACCTATCATGGCGCAGTCGCTGATTGCGCATATACGTGAGATCACTGATCTACCCATCAAATATGTGACCTTGACGCATTACCATGCCGTGCGAGTGCTGGGGGCTTCTGCTTATTTTAAAGAGGGTGCGCAGCAAATCATTGCATCACGCGGCACGTATGAATTGATAGTCGAGCGCGGTGAGCAAGACATGAAATCGGAAATCGAACGATTTCCACGACTGTTTGCCGGGGTAGAGTCGGTTCCAGGATTGACGTGGCCAACCTTGGTATTTGAGCGTGAAATGACTCTGTTTATGGGCAAGCTCGAAGTCAAAATCATGCATGTAGGTATGGGGCATACCAAGGGCGACACCATCGTTTGGATACCATCACAAAAAGTATTGTTTTCGGGTGATCTGGTCGAGTACCAAGCTGCCGCCTATACGGGGGATGCGCAGTTAGAAGAGTGGCCTCAGACACTAGACGCATTACGTGCCATGGATGCACAAAAATTAGTGCCAGGGCGTGGCCCGGCGCTACTTAACCCTGAGCAGGTGAATGAAGGTTTGGATTACACACGCGATTTTGTCACCACCTTGCTTAAAAGTGCAAAAGAAGCCGTAGCAGCGGGTCATGATTTGAAAGCAGCGATGGCTCATGTGCGCTCGTACATGGATGCAAAGTTCGGCCATGTATTTATTTATGAGCACTGTCTGCCATTTGATGTCACGCGCGCTGTAGATGAAGCCAAGGGCATTAAACATCCCAGAATTTGGACTGCTGAGCGTGACAAAGAAATGTGGCATGCGCTACAACACTGATTAGTCTGATGAAAACGCGTATGCAACCAGATTATCAACATCTGAAATTTCCTTATCAGCGGCCAGCGGATTTTGATCAGGAGCCACCAGCGCACTTGCCTGTCGTAATAGTAGGCGCTGGTCCGGTGGGGTTAGCCGCAGCGATCGATCTGGCACGGCATGGCGTGCGTGTTGTCGTACTTGATGATGGCGATAGTCTCTCCGTAGGATCGCGTGCATTGTGTTACGCAAAACGCACCTTAGAGATCTTAGATCGCCTTGGTTGCGGCGATGCAGTAGTAAATAAAGGTGTTTCCTGGAATATCGGTAAGGTTTTTTTTCGTAATGAACCTCTTTACAGTTTTAACTTACTACCTGAGCCTGATCATCATCGTCCAGCCTTTGTGAATCTTCAGCAGTATTACTTGGAAGGGTATCTGTACGAGACCGCGCAGCGATTGCCGTGTTTAGAAATCCGCTGGAAAAATCGCGTAAGCAATGTTAGTCAGAGTTCTGCATGTGCAGAAATTACGGTTACGACTCCCGACGGCGACTACCGCTTGACGGCAGATTATGTGATTGCTGCCGATGGCGCACGTAGTCCGGTGCGAGCTGCATTAGGGTTGGAGAGCAAGGGGCGTGTGTTTCGCGATCGGTTTTTGATCGCAGACGTCAAAATGAAAGCCGCGTTTCCAACAGAGCGTTGGTTTTGGTTCGATCCGCCGTTTCATCCTAACCAATCGGTATTGCTGCATCGCGAAGCGGATGATGTGTGGCGGATTGACTTTCAATTGGGTTGGGATGCAGATCCTGAAGAAGAAAAAAAACCAGAAAATGTGATCCCCCGTGTGCGTGCTTTGCTAGGGGAGCACGTTGATTTCGATCTGGAATGGGTGAGCGTTTATACGTTTGCGTGCATGCGCATGGAAAAATTTCGTCATGGGCGTGTGCTGTTTGCGGGTGATGCGGCGCATGGCGTGTCACCGTTTGGTGCGCGTGGTGCAAACAGTGGCATACAAGATGCTGATAACCTGTGTTGGAAGTTGGCGCTGGTGCTGCGTGGCGAAGCCTCAGACAAATTACTCGATACGTATGGGGAAGAGCGCGAACTAGCAGCGGACGAAAATATTTTAAATTCCACACGCTCAACAGATTTTATTACGCCCAAAAATCACGCTAGTCGTATTTTTCGTGATGCAGTGCTGTCACTAGCAAAAGAACATCCCTTCGCACGTCGATTGGTGAATAGTGGCAGATTATCGCTACCATCTACGTATGGTGCATCATCATTAAATACGCCTGATGCCGAACTTTTTGCAAGCTCTATGTGCCCGGGATCACCCGCCAGTGATGCGCCTATCTTGATTGCGGCAGGTAAGCGCGACTGGTTTGTTCAGCAACTAGGCGAACAATTTTGCGTAGTACTGTTTACGGATCAGTACCAAGCAATTCAAGATCTGCCCAACACCCGTGTGTGGCAAGTGCTTCCTCAGGCAGCACTGAGGAGTACGACTCATGAACGAGTGATTATTGATGTCGATGGTTTAATCGCACAGCGCTATGACGCCAAGCCCGGCACAACGTATTTATTTCGACCTGATCAGCACGTTGCTGCACGCTGGCGTCAATTTGATCAATTAGCTATTCAATCTGCGCTGAGCAGAGCATGTGTGTCGGAGCAGCCGGTATGAGTGAACTGATTACAGAAAATAACTTTGCTCAGCCTGATGATTTCTATGAAGCGTTAATCAGTATGCATAGCGATTTGACGCCAGAGCAAAGCGAAGCCTTGAATGCGCGCCTGGTGTTATTGATGGCCAACCATATAGGTGACCTGTCGATCATAAATCAGGCCATGACGTTGGCACGCTCGTCCATTGTTACTCATGAAACTACGGAGTAGACATAGCCATGTCTAAATTAATAAATTCTTATTTGTCGGGTTTTGGGAATGAATTTGCTACCGAGGCCCGTCCAGGAATATTGCCCGTAGGGCGAAATTCACCGCAAAAAGTAGCGCGTGGTTTGTACACTGAGCAGCTTTCTGGAACGGCATTTACAGCGCCTCGCGCAGAAAACCGGCGTTCATGGCTCTATAAAATACGGCCTAGTGCCGTACATGGAAAATTTGTAGAAATAAATCATCCCACGCTGCGTGGTGGTTCGTTCCATGAGTTAGATCCTTCACCGAATCAATTACGCTGGAATCCATTTCCTGTTCCCACAACGGCGTGTGATTTTATCGATGGCTTGGCCACTATCGCTGGTAATGGCAGCTCTGATACACAATCGGGCATTGCTATTCATCTGTATCTGGCGAATCAATCGATGACCAATCGATTTTTTTATAATGCCGATGGTGAGTTATTAATCGTTCCTCAATTGGGTGAATTGAGCTTGCGTACGGAGTTTGGTGTAATTGATATTAAACCCGGCGAGATGGCAGTCATTCCGCGTGGAGTACGTTTTGCCGTTGATTTGCTCAGCGATACAGCGAGGGGTTATGTCTGTGAAAATTATGGATCGCTGTTGCGCCTTCCTGATTTGGGCCCCATAGGTGCTAATGGACTAGCCAATCCGCGCGATTTCTTAACCCCTGCAGCTGCTTTTGAAGACCAAGAAGGTCAATTTGAATTGATCGCTAAATTTTCAGGGAAATGTTGGACAGCACCTATAGACCATTCGCCTTTAGATGTCGTTGCATGGCATGGTAATTACGCGCCGTATAAATATGATCTGGCGCATTTTAATGTGATGAATTCGGTCAGCTTTGATCATGCTGATCCGTCGATTTTTACCGTACTGACGTCACCATCTGGATTAGCAGGCACAGCCAATCTTGATTTAGTTATTTTCCCGCCGCGCTGGATAGTGGCGGAAAATACATTCCGGCCACCGTGGTTTCATCGCAATGTCATGAGCGAATACATGGGTTTGGTACATGGCCAGTACGATGCCAAGGCCGAAGGGTTTTTACCCGGCGGTGGTAGCCTGCATAACTGCATGTCAGCCCATGGGCCTGATGTCGCGACGTTTGAAAAAGCGAGTCATGCAGAATTGATACCGCAAAAAATCGATCAGACGTTAGCTTTTATGTTTGAAACGCGCTTGCCGCTACGGCCGACCAAGCTGGCAATGGAATCACCTCACTTGCAGAGTAATTACATGGACTGCTGGCAGGGATTTAAAAACTATTTTACTAATTAATCTAAGTTATGCATCCTAATACACCGTCGTTGAAATCATTCATACCTGTTGATCCATCATCCGATTTTCCTATACAAAATCTGCCCTTCGGTATTTTCAGTACATCACGCACACCAGATTTACGAGTGGGCGTGGCGATCGGTGATTGGGTGCTTGATTTGGCTCAATTAGAAAAAATAGGTTTACTTATGCCGAGTAGTCGTTCGGTATTTGATAAAACCAGCTTGAATGATTTCATCTCGTTGGGTCAGGCAGTTTGGCGTTCTACGCGTGCTCAGATTAGTTTGCTACTTCGTAGTGATCATGCGCGTTTGCGTGATGATGCGCAGTTGCGCGCAAGTGCATTAATTCCTATGCATGAAGCTATCATGCATCTTCCGATTACCGTAGCGGGATATACCGATTTTTATTCATCCAAAGAGCATGCAACGAATGTAGGCTCCATGTTTCGTGATCCTGCGAATGCTTTACTGCCCAATTGGCTACATCTGCCTGTAGGTTATAACGGCCGCGCCAGTTCTGTGGTCGTCAGTGGTACAGACGTTCGTCGGCCTAGGGGACAAATTAAACCACCCACCTCGGAGCAACCAATTTTTGCAGCGTGTGCCAAGCTTGACTTTGAATTAGAAACGGCATTCATAGTGGGCGCTAATACAGCGCTGGGTGAGCCCGTCTCGGTGAATGATGCAGAGGACATGATTTTTGGCATGGTGTTATTAAATGACTGGAGTGCGCGCGACATACAGCAGTGGGAATATGTTCCGCTTGGACCGTTTAATGCAAAAACGTTTGCAACCTCGATTTCACCATGGGTAGTCATGATGGAGGCGCTGGAGCCATTTCGCGTGGCTGGTCCAGAACAACAGCCGCAACCCTTGCCGTATCTTCGTCAGGTTGGTAATCATAGTTTTGATATCGCACTATCTGTCGATATTGAGCCCGCTAACTCTAAAGAGCCCACCACGCTTTGTAATACCAACTATCGCGCTATGTATTGGAGCATGGCGCAGCAGCTGGCACATCACACGGTTTCTGGCTGTAATGTGCGAGTCGGTGATCTCATGGCGTCAGGCACCATTAGCGGTACACAAACTGATTCATTTGGTAGTTTGCTGGAGTTAAGTTGGAATGGGCAACGACCCGTGACACTGAGTGATGGACACACACAGCGTAGTTTTCTTCATGATGGGGATGTACTTATTCTACGTGGCGCATGTCATGGAGAACATTATCGTTGTGGATTTGGATCGGTGAGTGGGCGGATAGTGGCCGCACTAGACACCAACTGAGAGAATTTCTCAGCCGGTCATTGAGCAGTTATCATGGTTGGCTTTTAAACGCTAACTCAGCAGACTCACTCAGTGGCAAAGTCAGTGACGTGCAGCCTTCAAGACAAGACGGGTACAACCCGCACGCTAGGGAGAAAACATGCAGGAACCAGGCTTACTTGATACGGAAGCAGCGTTTAGTCGCGGTCCGTTAGGAGAAAAACTCTACGTGATAACGCGCATCTTTGCGTTTGGCGGTGGACTAGGTTTCATTGCCTTAGTCGTCATGTCATTGATTTCTATCGTTGGTCGCAAACTGGTTTCTATGCCCATACCTGGAGATATCGAGGTCATGCAAATGGGCACCGCTGTGGCATCGGCGGCCATGCTTGCCTATTGTGAGATGGAGCGACACCACCTGCGCGTCGATTTTTTCACCGCTTCTGTATCGCCTAGAACGCGTGAACTACTCGATACGCTTTCTCATTTATTGCTGGGTTTGGTGGCCGCTTTGATTGCGTGGCGTACGGCCGTTTCTGCAATGTCTATTAAAGAAGCTGGCGAGACTTCAATGATACTTGCCTGGCCAGTATGGATAGTCGTGGCAGCGATTGTTCCTAGCTTTGCTTTACTTGCACTCGCTGGTTTTTATAACGCGGCTATGCACTGGAAATCAGCTGCATCAGGAGTATCCACATGAGCGGCATGACGATAGGCATGATCATGTTTGCCGTATTGATGGTACTTTTGGCACTGCGTGTACACATAGGTATAGGTATGTTCTTGGTGGGTGCAGCCGGTTTTGTGGTCATGAATGATTACGCATGGCTGCCCTTGCTAAATGCACTTAAAAATCTCGCCTACTCACGGTTTTCAAATTACGACTTGGCCGTGATCCCCCTGTTTATGCTCATGGGGCAGTTTGCAACCAATGGCGGATTATCGCGAGCGTTGTTCACCTGTGTGAATAATTTCGTTGGCCATTTTCGTGGCGGTGTTGCGATGGCGGCGGTAGGTGCATGTGCTGCTTTTGGTGCTATTTGCGGATCGTCTCTGGCAACCGCTGCGACGATGGGACAAGTCGCTTTACCTGAGCTGCGTCGATATAACTATGCCGGGTCATTGGCTACCGGAGCGTTAGCTGCAGGCGGCACCTTAGGCATCATGATTCCGCCCTCTGTGCCCTTAGTGATTTATGCGGTGTTGACGCAAGAGTCTATAGGTAAGCTGTTTATGGCAGCGATTATCCCCGGCCTGCTGGCGATGCTTGGTTATATGCTAGTTATTCGCTTGGTAGTGACTTTCAAGCCCGAGGCGGGCCCTGCAGGTGAGCGTGTTCCCACTGCCACTGCGCTGCGCTCTCTGTTGGGTGTCATACCGATCATTCTGGTTTTTGTCGTGGTAATTGTGGGTATTTACGGTGGCTGGGCCAATCCAACTGAAGCGGCATCGATTGGTGTTTTCGCTTGCGGGTTATTAGCTATCGCAGGTGGCATGCGATTTGAAGGTATTTTAAAAAGTATCACGGGTACGGCTCAGGCAACTGCGATGATTTTTCTTGTGCTGCTGGGTGCAGACATGCTCAATGCGGGGTTGGCTATTACGCAAATGCCGACGGAACTCGCCGGGTGGGTGCAGGGCAGTGGTTTGCCACCGCTGTCTGTGATTTTTGCAATTCTGCTGATTTATATTTTTCTTGGCTGTGTGATGGATTCGTTAGCAATGATATTGCTAACCATTCCTATTTTTTATCCGATTGTGATGGGCCTTGATTTTTGGGGTATGACCGTAGCTGATAAATCTGTCTGGTTTGGTATTTTGGCATTGATGGTGGTGGAAATAGGTCTAGTGCATCCACCTGTAGGCATGAATATTTATATCATCAACAGGTTAGCTAAGGATGTGCCTGTGATGGAAACCTTTAAAGGCGTTATTCCTTTTCTGGTGTCTGATTTGATTCGTACAGTTGCTCTGGTTTTTTTCCCGGTCATCTCGCTCTACCTGGTACATACACTAGGCTCATAATTTTCTCTTCTGGGTACAGACATGACATTACCTACACGCACACTGCTCGTATTGCTGGCATTGTTGGGTTTAGCAGGAACTACTTTGGCTCAGGTAGTGACGCTCAAGGTTCATCATTTTTTGCCGCCCGCATCGACAACACATAAAAATTTTATTGTTCCGTGGTGTGAAAAAATCGCCAAAGAATCGGGAGGTCGACTGAAGTGCCAAATTTATCCTGCGATGCAGATGGGTGGCTCGCCACAGCAACTGTATGATCAGGTCAAAGACGGCGTGGCAGATATCGTCTGGACAGTACCGAGTTATCAGGCAGGGCGCTTTCCGGTAATAGAGGCGTTTGAATTACCTTTCATGGTTCAAGACTCTGAGCGTGCCAGTCGTGGGCTGTGGCATTACGCTACCCGCAACGCCACAGCTGAATTCAAAGGTGTTAGGCCGATTTTGTTTCATGTACATGATGGTTCTCTCATGCACACAACAAAAAAACAAATTAAAACCTTAGAAGATTTCAAGGGCTTGAAACTAAGAGCGCCGACTCGTCAGGGATCCAAAATGCTGGCGGCGCTGGGGGCAACACCCGTGCCCATGCCCCTGCCACAGGCTGCCGAAGCGCTATCAAAAGGGGTAATTGATGGTGTGATGATTCCCTGGGAGGTCGTACCGGCTGTGAAATTTGATGAGGTAACCAAATTTCATACCGAAGCCGCGCCAGGCGAGCCTCAAATGTCCAATACGGTATTTTTATTCGGTATGAATCCGGCGAAATACGACGCACTACCACCAGAGCTAAAAAAAATTATTGATAGTAATAGTGGCCCTGACCCATCGGCCTGGGTAGGAAAAGTATTTGCGGATGATGCGCTGCCCGGAAAAAAATCGGCTGAAGCACGTAAAAACACGATGTATGTTTTGCCTGCGGCTGAACTAAAACGCTGGGAGGCTGCAACGTTAATCGTCACGGAAGAATGGATAAAAGATATGTCAGCTAAAGGTTTTGATGGCAAACGATTATTTGATGAAGCCAAGGCTGGCAGTAAGTAAGCAATATTTTTTTATAAACGATTTTTTTCATGTCGTCTTTTGACTGAAAGTAAATTCTCGCTCACTGTTTTCTTCATGTGTATCAGTTACTCCGTAAGCGAATCAAGGAGTTAGCCTCTTTTTGTGACGCAGTTCACGTCTTTTTTATTCGGCCAGTATCGAATCCGGTATTCGCTACAAGCAGTAAAAAATTATCTTTTAGAAAATATTGAGTCGCCCTTTCGGGATGTAAAGCCTGTCAATAGTGTATTTTTCGCTAAAAATCATAACCAATTGATTTCATTAGATTTATATAAAAAATGGCTATTAATAAGTTGTTTTAAAGATACGTTTATTTCGCAAAAATGCATCATTAACAGTTTATTTTTAATCAAACTCTTGAAAATGTTGCACCGATGACATATAAATTAACATTCGAGTAATTGCTCGTTGGCAATTCGGCCGTATTTGGCCCTTTGTTACCTAATAAAAATCCCAAGGGGAGAACCGCCATGGACAAACATCCTCTGGTATCGCAGGATGGCTACGATCCGAATCGTTTGCTGGATGCGTTAATCCAGAAGCTGAATCTAAAAAATGATGCTGCTTTGTCGCGTGCACTGGAAGTGCGTCCGCCGGTGATAAGTAAAATCCGGCATCGCACTTTGCCAGTTGGCGCTTCACTGCTTATTCGTATGCATGAAGTAACTGATTTAAGTATTCGTGAACTGCGTGAATTGATGGGTGATCGTCGCAAACGCATACGCATTAGCGAGGTTGATGGAAAGCCTAGAAAAATTGACGACGATATTTAAGTTGTTAGTAGGTAAAAAAACGCAGTTTCTGTACTGATTTGACGATTATGCAGTACAGATGTTCGACCAGGGGCTAAACTCTTCATCGAGTTAGCCCCTTTTTATTTGCCTCACATGTTGCATCGCATGATGACTTTCTCGTTTTTCGAATGCAAAATTCATCTGTAGAAATTAAATAATCTATCGCCAGAAGAGCGAGAGGAGACAGAAACCCGTCATGTGCAAGCATGGCGGGTTTTTTTTGATGAAAATTGAAGTCAAACACACCCTACAATTTATGTAGTTACTATCGTATTTTTAAAAACTTCCTCAAAGAAACCATAAGCAAAATTTATATCTGGCATCACAAACAGAAAGCAGACACGGCTAAAGAGGATTGATAAAGTTGAATTTGTCTCCTCCAGCCTTCAATAAGGATGGATTTAACCCGGCTAGCTCACGCATAGTCGGGTTTTTTTCTGATGATTTCTGGCCACTGCGTTGGATCAAGTTCAGATAATCAATAAAAATCAGTCACTTAAGCAATCTTTCGCTACTTATCCACAAATCTATCCACGGTGAATGCGATTCATGATCTGCGTTGCCGTTTCTCTTATCTTGGTGTAGCGTTGGGCCGTCGTTGGAAGTCCAACTAAATGCCCTGTTGGAGTATTTTTACGGAGGAGCGCATGTATCAGACCATATTGGTGGCATACAACGGAACGCCTGAAAGTCGAGTGGCGCTTCAAGAATGTCTACGTATGACGCCAGCCCAAGGAGCGGCTATACATTTATTGGCCGTAGTAAGTCCACCGCCCTATCTGCTCGTTGGCGAGTTTGCTGCAGCTGCGGTGCTCAGCGTGGAGGAGGGGCTGACTGTAGAAAAAGAAAAAATGGCTAAAGAACTTGAGGCTGGAGCTGCCATGCTGGCCAATGCAGGTTTGAATGTTATTCCTCATCTTGAGATAGGCGAACCCGTTAGCGTCATCGAGGAGTTAGCCCATGGGCTTAAAGTTGAGCTGGTCATCGTAGGACATTCAAGGCAAAAACCCATGGCCTTGCGCTGGTGGCGTGGCAGCACAGACACGCTGCTGGTAGAGAAATTGAAATGCAGTTTGTTAGTGGCATCGGGACCTACTAATTCAAGCTAGATGAGCGGGGGCTGAGCCAGCGCCGTATGGCTCTTGCCGACAGTCGTAGTGTATTGATTACGCGCGCTATGGTTGTGCGTTCGGCTTGCGCTGATTGATCCTCTAGCCAACGATGTAATTGGTACTTGGCAGCATTAAAGGCTAGCTGTAAGGTAGCTAAGGGATGGCGCAGCATATCGATGGGTGTTCGGTAAATTGTGAGGTGATTTAATATTTCGCGCATACCCAAAGCAGAACGCTTACTGCTCATATTGCCGCCTAATAAATGAAAACGCTTTGCACCTAACTGTATGCAATGCAAAATCATTAAATGCCGACTCAGTGTGCCTAAGCCAAATGGGTCATATCTAGGATCATGAGCGGTGATAATAGAAAAAATATCATCACCAAAACGACAAGCGAGTGTGCCCGCAGCCAGACCTTGATCAGAGGCTACTAAACCTACCATGCCATGAGTGCGCATAAGTGTAACCAGCTCATTTGTTGCCTGACCATTGAGTGCGGATGATTTTTCTTTTACTGCCATGCGCGAATGATTGAATCGCACCACTTCCCGTATCAGGTCTTCATTCACGCAACTTCCGGCATAAACACTATGGCTGAAATTAGGTAGTAAACGCTGTGCACGGGTGAGCGATTTTTTTATGGATTTTCGAGTAGATTTTCCAAGTTGGTTCACATAAGCCAATTCGGTTGTCGGTAATGTTACGACTATATCTTCAGTACACGGCCAGCTCAGATGAGGTCTGGATAACTGCTCTTGTGGTGGAGTAACGGCATGAAAATCTATTTGTGTAATATCGTTCTCATGGCTGAACATGTACTCGCAAAAATCGTCAATTGCTTCCCTGCTTAAACGCATCCCTTCGTTAATGACTCGGATAGTCTGTCCAGCTTTTCGAAAAAGAAAAATAGATTCTGGCTGTAGCTCAGGACTGCGCCATTTAACGTAGGTGCTGGCGTCACCAAGGCTGTGCAATTTAAGTGTGGCTAGAGATGCGTGCAGGTTGCCATAGAGCGTATCCAGAGCTTGGGTTACGAAATCGGGTATGTAGTTTGGGTAGATAGACACAGTTGAGGCAGACTCAATTCGAACCATACTGAAGTTGGACATAGTAATGGCACCTCCTAAATGCACTGGAGTAGTTGGGTTGATGGCTTGTACTGTAAGGCTATGCAGTTTTCAGCAATGACTTGTATCGTTCATACTGACTGAACTGAGGGGCGCCAATTGGAACTGGGCGAAGCTTTCTGCAGCTATTGCTTGATCGTGCTCGCGAGACAGGCATTTGGTGTCGTGCCTTTTTGGCAAAACGCGACGAGCAGCAGATTTGTGAAGATAGCCAATCACAAATACTTGGATGGCAAGTCAGGCCAGTTGTGCGATATGGGGCAACCTGAATCTAGGAGTAAGCTGATGACAATTACCTCCGAAACGCCTCGTTTTAATTAATCAGTACTTCCTTTAGCTAGCCAAAATAGCTAGACTCTTGAACTTTTTTACGGAATGCAATGACGGACTTAGTCAATCTTCAGCAGCGCGATGAGCAACAGGGCAAGGGCGTGTCTGCGCCGGCTCCAGTATCCCGTGAAAAAACCGCTCTCGAGGTAGCGCGCCGACGTACCTTCGGCATTATTTCTCACCCGGATGCAGGCAAAACCACTCTGACAGAAAAGCTTTTGCTTTTTTCAGGTGCTATTCAACTCGCAGGTACAGTGAAGGCCCGTAAAAGCGGTAGACACGCGACCTCTGACTGGATGGAAATCGAAAAACAGCGGGGTATCTCTGTCGCTAGCTCGGTTATGCAGTTTGAGTACCGAGATCATGTCGTCAATCTGCTCGATACGCCAGGACACCAAGATTTTTCTGAAGACACCTATCGCGTGCTCACAGCAGTTGACTCTGCATTAATGGTTATAGACGCGGCCAAAGGCGTAGAAGCGCAAACGATCAAGTTGTTAAATGTCTGCCGCATGCGTAATACCCCGATTATCACGTTCATGAACAAGATGGATCGCGAGACGCGTGATCCGCTGGAGTTACTTGACGAGTTAGAGTCGGTACTTGGAATTCAGTGCGCACCAGTGACTTGGCCTATAGGCATGGGAAAATCATTTCGTGGTGTCTACCACTTGATGCGCGATGAAATTATGTTGTTTGCGCCCGGTAGTGAAAAAGCAGATCAAGAGTTTGAGATAGTCAAAGGCTTAGATAATCCGCGGCTTGCGCAAATGTTTCCAATGGAAATCGAACAATTAAAAATGGAAGTTGAGCTGGTGCATGGAGCTTCGCATCCGTTTAATCTTGAGGCGTTTCTAAGCGGGAAGCAGACGCCTGTATTTTTTGGCTCGGCAATTAATAATTTTGGCGTGCGTGAAATTTTGAATGCCTTGCTTGATTGGGCGCAGCCACCCAAAGGCCGCGATGCCACGCTGCGCGAGGTTTACCCTGATGAGCCGTCGTTCTCGGGTTTTGTTTTTAAGATTCAGGCAAACATGGATCCCGCACACCGCGACCGTATTGCTTTTCTGCGCGTTTGCTCGGGCCATTTTGAGCGCGGGATGAAAATTAAGCATTTGCGTCTGGATAGAGAAATCAAAGTGTCTTCTGTAGTGACTTTCATGGCGTCGTCGAGAGAGCAGGTTGAAGAAGCCTATGCCGGCGATATTATTGGTTTGCCGAACCACGGCAACATGCAAATCGGGGATAGTTTTTCCGAAGGTGAACCATTGCAGTTCACAGGTATTCCTTATTTTGCACCCGATTTTTTTCGATCAGTTCGAATTCGTAATCCACTCAAGATTAAGCAGTTGCACAAAGGTTTGCAGCAATTGGGTGAAGAGGGTGCTGTTCAGGTTTTTAAACCGGCACATGGCGGTGAATTAATTTTAGGTGCGGTCGGTGTGCTGCAGTTTGAAGTAGTCGCTAGCCGTTTAATGAATGAATATGGTGTCGATGCTGTATTCGAGGGTACCAGCATCAACAGCGCGCGTTGGATTTCCTGCGACGATAAACGCATGCTTGCAGAATTTGAAAAATCATCTGCAGGTGGCAATCTGGCTCATGACGCCGCAGGAAATCTGGCTTATTTGGCCAGTTCAGGCGTAAACCTCAAGCTCACTCAAGAGCGCTGGCCAGGCGTGACGTTTCACTCTACCCGTGAGCATGCCATTAAAGTCAGCTAACCCTCCCGACTCGCGGTTGCTCGGTTCCAGTTGCTGCGTATAGCGACTGGATTAGCACACCTTTAAGCGGCTATTGCCTAAAAACGAGTTCCGTTTTTGCGTGAAGTCAATCGGGACAGCGGGCTTGGTATTTACACTACATGTGCCTGAGCGGCTTAGCCGCAATTCCTAGATTAAACCAGTTTTCATGTGGGCTTCGGTCGCGCGGGAGATTTTGTTAGTTTTTCGGAGGTAACACATGCTTACAGCCACTTATTCAATAGTCGCATTAGAACTTGAGCAAAAAAAAGTGCGCTGGACGTTTTCTTCGCTTCAGCACTACATACGAAATAGTATTCGACATATTCGATCTGCAGGGGGTATCGATACTGAGCAATTGGTTAAAAGAATTTCACAGTTTGAAAATTATTGTCAACAGCGCCGTATAGCCATATTTTTAATTCCTGTTTTACGAAAATGTACTCATGAAGCAGATGGCTTACTCGATGAATTGGAAAAATTAAACAAAGCCAGTATCGCCTTAGTCAAATCATTACAGCAGAGGTTGCAGCTTGTTATAACAAACGGGGCTGCAATGATAGAAGAATTATGTACTTCGCTAGAGCAGTGTTGTTTAAATTTTTATCAGCGCTTAAATCGAGAAGAAGAATTGGTTAAATTAGCAGAGCGGGTAATGCCTAATGAGGCGTGGTTTGGATTGGCTACCAGCTTTCTGTCTCAACACAATCGAAATTCTGCTACACAGTTATCATTTTTTCTTGACGAAGACTAACCACACAGATCTGTAGTAATTCCTTGCTTCATGCTTAACTTCACCAACGATGATTGCTAAAGGGATACGACGTAGTACGTAGTACGGCTTGCATATCTTTTCATAATTTGGCATGGTTCTGAAAATCTTACGTTTTTATGGAACTATGCCAAAATTTTTTCGATTCACCACACTGTCTTTGCGTGACCTGAGCATTACATTTGGTCCGCCTCTTTTATTGGTGATCATGGCAGGCGTGATTGCCTATCGAATCATTGATCCATCACCTCCAAAGCAAGTAACTATTTCTGCGGGACAGGAAAACAGTGCGTATGAAAATCTGGCAAAGCGCTACGCGACTCTGTTAGCCAGAGAGGGTATAGAGGTTAAAGTAATCCCATCTGAGGGTTCATTAGAAAATCTCGAGCGTTTAAAAAATCCTGATTCGGGTATTGATATTGCCTTTGTACAAAGTGGTTCAACCGATTTGGTTCAAGCAGAAAAAATTGGTTTAGTGTCATTGGGTAGTTTATTTGTCGAGCCTGTCTGGCTGTTTTATCGATCTGATAACCGACTTGATCATCTCCAGCAATTTCGCTCATTGAAAATTAATGTTGGCCCACCGGGTACGGGAGTTCCTCAGCTATTCGGAAAATTATTGAGTGCCAACGGGATAGATCCCAAGCGTCTGTTATTAACTGATATGGAAAACACTCCTGCAACAGTCGCCTTATTAGCGGGCAAAATCGATGGCATGGTGTTCAGTTCGGCGGCAGAGGGACTGTTGATACAAATGCTGCTGCAAACACCTGGTATACGTCTTTTCAATTTCTCGCAATCGGAAGCCTATTCCCGACGGTTCCCTTTTCTTTCTGCAGTGAGTCTTCCCAAAGGAATTATTAATTTAGCCCGTAATCAGCCCTCTCGTGATCTTCAATTAATAGCGCCGACGGCTACTTTGGTTGCACGCGAGGATTTGCACCCCGCGCTGATAGATTTGTTCGTTCAAGCAGCCGCTGAAATTCATGGCGGGCCGGGTTGGTTTCAGCGGCGCGGTGATTTTCCAAATGCTGACTACACCGAGATTCGTGTAGCGGCCTCGGCTGATAAATTTTTTAAACAAGGGCCACCGCTACTGAACCGTTATCTCCCTTTTTGGTTAGCGAATTTTTTTGATCGTATGTGGTTGGTCATGGTGGCGTTGGGGGCACTTCTTTTACCTTTATCCCGAGTGGTACCACCCTTGTACGTCTGGAAGGTACGCTCACGTATCTACCGATGGTATGGTCAATTGCGCAGTGTCGAGCAAGCGGTGGAGGAGGCAAGCGGGGCGGGCAAGCGTGCTATTTGTGATTACCAACTTAAACGATTGGGTGAGATCGAACAGCGCGTAAACCAACTCACTATTCCATTGTCATTTGCAGAAGAGTTGTACGATCTTCGCAGCCACATTAATTTTGTGCGCAAACGAATTCTTTGGTTGCAGCAGAGTGCAGAGGTTCATAGCACTGCGTGAGATGGGCAACCGCGCGAGCACGCCATGCCAGGGCGGGCTTTATACCCCAGAAATAAGCTTAAGTTTGACGCACCTGAGTGGTTACTGCACCTTGGGAATGCACCATAATAGTGCTTAATTTCAAAAGCGCACTTTAATGGTGCTTTTGTTAGGCGTGACGGATGCTGAATTTTATGTTCGGTAAATTTGTAAATGGTCAAAAGCCATTGGTTTTATAGGGGAAATTCCAACCTTTTCCATAGGCTCAGGATTGTGCCTGTAGCCATTGTTAATGGCATGGAACCTGCTATCATCA
>Ga0315909_10002671_pt1 | contig 22515 bp, 27 predicted proteins | sample LakEriMetagenome_11_FD_203527 | JGI IMG/M metagenome (GOLD analysis project Ga0315909, IMG submission 203527) | Freshwater fungal communities from buoy surface, Lake Erie, Ohio, United States - Buoy 2 MA125 | ecosystem: Environmental > Aquatic > Freshwater > Lake | place: USA: Lake Erie, Ohio...
GAAGTATCTTTTGCATCAATAACCATAAAAGCTGTACCTTCATACATAGGCAATTGAGGCATTACAGAATTACCTAACATTGAGTAATACTTATCAAATACAACACCACAATCACATCCATGATCTCCAAGCAATACGGCTTTTACCGTAATAACACAAGGATCAAGTTCTGCAAGACAATTTTTAACATCTAGAACAAATATCTTTTTAACAAAACAACCAATGCTTTTAATATCTTTTGTAATAGCATAATTTGCCCAACGAGTAAATACAGGCACATCATTTGCACTATATCCACCCATATCTTCTATGGCATTAAAAACAGGAATTTTAATTGATTGTAGTCTGCTTGTTGACATAAGCTCTATATTCTATATCTGTTTCTTTTAATTTTTTTGCAAGTTCTTTTTTTAACTTGTCTTTTGTCTTAAAAATGTATCCTAAATAGTGCGCTCGGTTATGCCTCCAAAATGTTCCATAATACCAACCTAGCCTTTTAAGATTTATTTGATCATGCCAATTTACTTTTTTTATTCCTTGCTTTGTAACTAATGATGGTTTTTTTGAAGGCATTTTACTTTGCTCCCTACGATAAACTGCAATTTTGCCACCTTTATTAGGAAACTCAACTAGCTCTCCTTCTATTAACGCATCTTTTACTAATTCAAAATATCTTTTATAAAATTTTATTTGTTCACTTACTTTTAAGTAATTTCTGTCATTTGCCAAATGATTTTTGACAATTTTATCTATTGTTATCACTTAGAAATAAGTTGATTTGAATCTCTTGAATCTTGAACAACATCGGCAAGTTGACTGCTTTCTAATTTAAATTCTTCAGTTAATACATTTAGAATTACTCTATTTGCCATTTCTGCCGTAATAGGATATTCATCAAATTCTGTAATTGCTCTTTTTTGATTATAAAACTGAACTGTACCATTACCAGAGTAAGTTGTTGTTACGGCAACAAAGCTTGCCCCGGCGGCATAAGGAACGCCATTATGCACTATTTGCTTATCTACAACATAATATGTTTGTCCAATAATCAAATCGGTATTTGCTACATTTTCAGATTGAATTACAAATCCTTCTTTAGGATTAGAAAGCACAGCAATAAATCTAGCTTTTTTTACAACAGGAGATAAATAAAATGCATCTCCAATTTGAAAAAATTGCTTCATTTTCATTCTTTCATGATGTTCAGGTATCTGACTAAACAAATCAAATGCAATAGGAAAATACTTCTTTGTATTGCATACACTTGATACTCTTACACCATTATTAAACTGCATACTAATATCATCATACAAACCAATCACTCTTGGCAATGTAACTTTTGCAATAGGACAATTACATATAGATATATTTCTATCTTCTGATGGATTTATAATTGTCAAATCGCACATTCCTAAATCTTGAAAGAACACAGGATGAATAATACCTGTATTTTTAAAATCTTCTACAATTAAAGAACCACGCTTTTTATGTATTAAATACTCAATATATGATTCTTCTAAACGAGAGTCATTTGTAAACCCAAGTTTAGTCAATATCATTATAATATCGTAGGTTAATTCATTAAGCGTCATAGCAGTTTGTATTTATGGTAAAAAGGGGAGAAAAGAATCCGAAAACTCTGTCCTCCCCTTTTGAATTTAATTGCTAACCTTAGTTAATAAAATCAGCAGATTGAACAGTAACCCATTCGCTAACAGTAGCAGTAGCAGCAGCAGTATTTCCATTAATATGATATATAAATGGAATATAAGTATCTCCTGCAACCAATGTTTTAATTGGATTAGCCAAAGAACTAGTTACATCAACACCATCAACAAAGTATTTAACTGAACCATCAAGCTTAACACTTATTTGCAATGTGTGTGTTTCGCCTGCAGCCCATGTTACACCTGTCAAACTAGTTGATACAACAGTAGCCAATATTGAAGTTCCAGAAATTGGTTGTGCTGCAACATTTGAACTAAGCCATCCTAAAGAAAGCAAATCCAAGTTTGCAATTGCTAAGTTGTAAGCAGTTTTTTTGCGGAATCCTACAAGCATTGACAATACATTTGTAGGCAAAGCAATTGATGCTTTAAAATATGTTGAAAACTCATGCTTGCCAACAACAAACTCTTTAGGATTGTTTGTAAATGTACCTGTGTCATAAATTGAACCTTCACTAGCAGTAGCATCATGTTCCAAATTAAGACCTGTATTAGTCATTTGTGGAACAATTTGAGTAGCTGCACCAATAAGGTAATTGCTGAATACGTTATCACCTGTGTTTAAAGCATTAATATCTTGTGTAGCACCTGTTGCAACACCATTTACAGATGGAAGACTTGTAGCATTAACATTAATAGAAGAACCACCAATACCATTATCAAAAAATTCAACAACAGCTTTAGGATCGTTTTTGTACATTCCAAACAGTTCTCTGTGCATTTCTCTTTCAAAAGCAAGATAACCTGCAGCATTAGTTGTAACAGTACCTTTACCATTGTCTACAAATACAGCAAATTCTCTTTGCTCATATCCCATAACATCAGACACAGTTGGAACAGGCCTAAGAACAAGATAAGATATAAGAAATGCATTATACTTTTGTCCTGCAACGGGATCACCACCTGAAATAGTCTTAGGATTATTGATTTCACCGCCAATAAGGTTGTTACCAAAGTAAGCGTAGAAAGCAGGAACGCGACTAGCAAGATCAGTTCCATCACCAAATGAATATTGACCAGCAGTTGTAAGAGTCAAATCACCTGTAACAAATCCAGTTCCATCAGCATTTGTAGATACTTGAACAGTTGTAAATCCTTTGCGTGGAGTAACACCACCTGCAGTTGGAGATGGATAGTAACCTGCATCATCAGTAAGAACCAAAGCACCTGTACCACCATTAACACTAGCAGTTACAAACAAAGAATCAATAGCATTGATTTTTGCAGCAAGCTGAGTTGCAATGTAAGTTCTTTGTGCCAAAGCATTTGCACCAATTGTTGTAATAAGTGCAGGAGTAGTAAATGCAACAGAAATCAATTGCTGTGCATAGCCTTGATACCTTTTAAAAGGATCGCCAAGACGCAATTTATAAACTGTTGATGCAGTAGGAGTGTAAGTAGGACCAAGAGTCCATACTTGCTGTACCTCTGCTTTATAATTTATCTGTTTAATAGACAGAATGTCGTTATACCGAATTTTCTGACTGCCTGTGACGGACAGATAACCGCCACTGTGCGATACATCAGTTTTAGCACTTGATGTTAACAGCACTGACTTTTTAAATGCACTAAATTCCATTTTTTAAAGAATTTTTGGTTAATAAATTAGTTAATTGAGGGTAAATATATAAATGTTTTAAAATATAATAACGATTTAATTTTTAACACTTTGGTTAGTTAAAAATGTTACTTTGTTATAATCTTCTACAGTTCCCATCATTGTTGCACTAGCAATATCACATATTTCATCATGAAGCTTTTCAGGCAAATCACAATCAACCGTATTAGATACAGCTATTACTTGACCACTTACTAAATTTGTAGATAATGCTGTAAATTGTTGTCCTACAAAATAAGGTGTTCCATTTACATCACAATCTACTGATACATAATAAGAAGTACCAATAGATAATGCGGTTGCAGAAGGATTTATGTAATTGCTTGGCAATCCAAGAGTAACTTTTGCAGGTTGACGCAAATAAGTTATTTGTGCCGCAGTAAATGTTCCTGTTCCAAATTGTACATTAATGCCTGCAGAATTAAAAGTATGCCAAACCCTATCTTTATCAAATGAGGCAAATTTAAAAGGATTCCTATCAATCTTTGGTAATTCTGCATGAGATAGTTCTCTTGAATAAGTTTTTACTCCATTTATAGTAACCTCACATAGAATAAACTCTCTATAATTTGCAGGAAAATTTGCTCTTTGTATAACATTTGCTACAGGAACAATTACAGGACTTGTATTAACAAGAGTATTTAATTCATCAATAACAACTTGAACTCTTTCAAAAGAATAGCTTTTTCCTTGTTTAACATTATCGAACCTATCCTTAATTATCTGATTTATGGCATCATTAATTGCTTCATCGTATTGATAGTTATCAAAACGTGCGCTAGCAGTCCTGTCATTAAGGAAAGCTATTCTTTCTCGGAGTTGTATTATATTCATTATTCAGCTTTAGATAATTGATTTACTTTTTCATCAATTTCAGCCATTAAGTTTTCAATTTTCTTATTATGCCAATAAGGAATGTTTAAACTTTTAGCTTGATTACGGATTGCATCCTCCTCAGATAAATTAACTTCAGGCTCAACTTTTTTATCTACAGAATTAGCAGCTTTTTGCATTTCCATAAATTGAGTAAACCTAGCATTAAGTTCAGCAGTCAATTTATTAGATTGCTCTAATTGCTTTTCCAATTCTTTAATACGCTTTTGTTCTGGAGTATCTTCAACATGAGCAGTAGGCAATATATCTGCACCATTTTCTCCTGTTTCTTTATAATATCTATCTCTTTGCTTTGATTCTGCATTTAATGTCATTAATAAAGCATTGTTTTTTGTTAAATAGTTAATTGCAGAATATTCATTATCTCCAAGATACAAACCTTGTTTAGTTGAGTATCCTTTCATTGGATCAAAATCAATTAAACCTGTTGATAAACATCTTTTTAAAACAGTAAGAGTAGGTCTATTAGCATCATCGTATTTTTGACAAAACCATTTTGGTGATTTTAGTGCTTTATCATATACCTTACCTTTTACAATTGCATCAGTATCATTTTCAATACCTGGAATTTCCAATATCATTGCAAACTCACGGATTTCATTGCCAATAATTTTTTTAGCCAAAGCAATTGCTCTTTCAGTATATTCAACATCAATAAGCTTATTTTGTGCTTCTTGTTCATGATCTAATATACGATAAAGTGGTTTTCCAAACTGATTAGGAGAACCTTCTACAAAATGACACATCCTTACACATGCCCATTCTTTAGCATCTTGTGGATTTGACAGATCATATATTCTAAAATCTCTGAGCGTAATACGTTGAAAATTTACTTCTCCCGTTCTATAATCAGTTCCAATTGGAATACCATAAGTAATTCCTGTCCTTTGATCTGTAAAACATTTAAAAGAATTATTAGGATCAACCTTTTCTTTCTTTTTTAAGTAAATAAGTTCAACTTTACCGCTTCTTGGACACATTTGAGGATTTTCAAAATTTACCAATTTAAGAACATGTCCATGTTGGTTTTTCATTTCAATATACATTGGAGTTGTATCTCCGGCTGTTGTTACAGTAGTTAAGTTTTCCATTTTTCAGGTTTTAAAAGGTTTTACCCTTGATTATTTTTTCTTTTTTTTCTTTATTGAAATAGTTTCACTATCTTTTTTTTCAATTGTAAAATCTTTATTTACAACATCACCTACACTAACATTAGGCATTGATAATAAACCATCTTTATTGATAAACATAAGTGTTCCATTTGCTTTAATAGATACTGAACCTTTTGCAAAAAAATCTGATACTTGTTTTTTGCTTAAAAGTTCATACACTTTATTTTCTTCGTTTTTCATTGTATTTTTTTTATACAGTTTAATATTTAATAATAAAAAAGGAAACCCGGCTATCACCCCGGGCTCCTTTTCTAGCTGATTAATGATTAGGGAGTCATGTAGATAATACCGCTAGATACGGTGTTATACATAACAATCATTTTTTCAGACAATACCTCAAACCTGATGGCATCTTCTGCAGTGTAAACAGGTGAACCTGTTTTTCCTGTCAGACCATTGATTTCAGCAGAAACCTCTTTACGAGAGAATCCATTTCCACCTTTGGTAAGGATTTCCAAGTTCCTTCTTCCGTTTTCAGTAGAAAGATCAAGGAATACCATCATGTTAGAACGAAGAAGTTTACCGTTTCTTCCTCTTTCAGTATATTTTTGTTCGTTATCCCATTCTGGGTGCTTAACAAAAGTAACTTTGTTACCATTGATATTGAAAGAAGCAAAAATGTAACCAACATCTACAAGCTTACCACCAACTTTTCCGTTGCCTTCGCCATTGATATTAGTCCTCATTCCAAGGTCATTATAAGCATAGTCTTTAAGCAAACGCTGTGCAGTAGCATAACCATCTGTACCTGTAACTACAATCCATTCTTTTTCAGAAATCATGTTACATTTCTTTTCAAGAATAGTCATCATATCAATGATATCATCGATAGTCTGAGTTCCATCTACAGCTGAACCATACAGAACGTTTGATCCTTCAATCTGCCTCAAGATACCATCACCTTGTGTAATTGGAAGTCCTGTTTCAGGATCAGTACCAAGCAATGAATAGTTAAGAAGTTTACCTGTGTTAGGATCTTTCATTGAAGAAATACCATCCCAATACATTGTTTCATCTTCCATCATCCTTTGTACACGAGCTTGTTGCTGTTGAACATAATACCAACCTTTAGCAGTAGCACCGTTGTCATTTTCGTATTCTACCCAAAGAACATCTGAACCAGCACCACCTGAAATACCAAAACCTTTACGGCTGATAGTCATGTGTTGGATAAATGTATCAGGAGTATGGAAACGACCATAACCACGCAGTGATTTTTCGCTATAAGAAGTATAACCACCGAAACAAGTTTTTGGACCTTGTTGTGGAGCAACGTGTGTAGCGAAGTTAAACAGAGTTTGATCAGGAGATTTAAAGGTATAGATATAGTTACCATTGCTTCCTGTAGGCAGACCCATAACACGAGCTTGGAAATTTTGACCATGGAACAAGCAGTTCATGCCTGGAACCAAATAATCATCTTTCATAGACAATTGGAAAGTTCCATCAGGTTGTGTAGAACCAACTTGGAAGTTGATTTCAGAAGCCTGTTGGATACGACCCATGATGTCAAACTGATAAGCATTGTTACCAATAACTTTATCTTGTGGGATTTCACCGATAGCAGTTTTTTGGTGACCAATAGCATACTGACTAGTAACACCTGAAACAATCAGGGTAGTAAGCATACGCTTATCAGAATACTCAAGAATCCTACGAATAGCAGGATATTTCAATTGATTTTCAATCAAATTGTACTCAGTAGTACAGGAAGGAGTCCATTTACCCTGCTTAACCTGTATTTTACCTAAATGTAATGACATTGTTTTTTTAAGTTTTTAATTAATAAATAAGTTAATGATCTTTTATTAATCCTCCAAATCTTGTTGTAATAGGTCAAAATTCGGTCCATCACCTCCTGCATTCATATTGTTTGTACGACCCGAGCCGCCATTTGCTTTTGGTGGAACGTTTGCAAGTTTTCTGCGGAACCTGTCCATACCTGCATCATACTCCATTGTTTTAAGCATCTTTAAAGCCTGATCCCCGAAGTAATGTTGCATCGCGGCTTTAACAGCAATTTTAGGATTTTCAGCAAATAACTGCCTGAGTTCTCCTGATTCCCATTTTTGCTTGATAAAGTCTTTTTGTTGCTTCGTTACTGGAATGTCAAAGAAAGTTTCGGTCCTGCCTAATTCTTCCTTAAAGGTTTCATTTTCTTGTCGTACTTTTTCTTGTCTTATTTGTTCTTCTCTTTCTTTAATTTGCTTACGGTCTTCTACAACCTGTTGTATTACTTCTTGCCTTTTAAGCTCTAACCCTTGCCTTAATTTATCGGCATTATGATCTAACATTGATACCACTTGTTCATTAGCAGTATTTTCATTTAAAACAATTTCTTGTTTCATCATTAATGCTAATTCAGTATCAATCATTTTATCTGTAAATCCTCTTGCTTGTAAATCAGCAGCCAACAATTCATAATTATCTAATTGCAAATAACTATCAATTACTCCTGTTGGATTTTGGAAACTTTCAAATGTGCCACCATTTATAACGTGTTCCATATAAAGCCTTTCAGTTTCAGGAAACTTTGCAATATCCATTATAAACTGTTGTTTTTGTACTTCTTCAACAGCTTTTTGAATTGAAATTTCCTTATCCTGCTTAACGGCTTCTAAATATGCATCTACAGAATCTTCTTCAATCTTTAATCCTTGTGCTTCAGCCATTGCTAACCAAGTGGTTTCTTCAATGGTATCGGCTTCTATTGTTTTTTCTTGGAGAGGATCGATATAACCTTCCTCGCCAGGTAACTTAAAAGTAAGATCGTCATCTTGATTTACATCATTTTTAGTATCTTCTTTTTTATCATTTGAACTATCCGTATTATCATTTGGTTTACTATCAACATTTGTATCAGTCCCAAATTCAGGAACATCATTCGTTGTATCTGTAGTATCTACATTATTACTTTCTGTTAAAGTGTCAATTGTAGTGTCTCCAAATGCTTCTTCTAAAAGATCAAAATTTGGTGCTTCAGCAGTCGCTCCGCTATCGCTAGAGTCTGCGTTAAAATACATTTTTCTTAAATAGTTCATGGTTTTACATTATTGGTGCTGATTGTGCAGCTTGCTGGTTAAGCATTTGTTGTTCTTGCGCAGCATTTTGTGTAGTTAATTCGTTCTGCGCGTATAACGAATCCTGTATAACATCTAGGCCTTTTTTAATTTTAGCCAATTCAACTTCATGTGCTTGTCTATCTTCTCTATCTTCAAGTGCTTGCTGATATTGTGCTTCAGAAGCTTGTTGTTGTAATTGCATTTGTTGCTGAGAAGCCGCTGCTTGTTGTTCTGCATTTACTTTTTGTACTGTTTCCCAACCTCTTTGCATGACAGCAATTGCATCAGAAATAGATTCTTGCGCCTCTGCTTCCATAACATCAACGTATCGAACCTCTTTACTATTTAAAGCATATTGAGATAACATTTCCATTCTTTGACGCAAACGCTGTTCTTTTGTGCTATCGGCAATATGAACACCAAAATTGTATTTTACAATTTCAGGATCAATTCTTAAAAATCCATACTTCTCAGAACCAAGTATAGACTCCCATTTTTTACTGCCTTGATAAACAATATGCAATTTTGTCATTTCAGCCATTCTAGTCAATATGTTTTCAATATATCTTTCAAACATATAAAACATAGGAGCAGTAATTGCTCTTGAAGCCGATATATTCTGTTGAGCATTAGTAACCGTAGAAGATGCACTTGTCATTCCTTGACGGTCATTATTAATACCTGTAAGCTTGTCAAGAGTAGTAGCAATATCTGTTCTTAATTGAATTAATACAGAAAATGAGTTAGAAAAACCCATATCAATTTGCTGTAAAATTCTATTGACATTTGGATTTGTACTTGACAAATTACCTGTTGCAGAAGAATTATATCGCAACAAACCATCATTAATAGCTTCATAAAGCATATCTCTGACCGATTTGCCTTTTGGCAAGGATGCCTCATCAAAACCTAAGATATTACCATGGAATTTGGCAAGTTCCCGGTTTATTTGATACATCGTTGCATTATACATGCGCGATAAATTATCTATAGTTTCTGACAAAGGCACCCTAGTTCCATTGACAGTATTGAATAACATTCCTGTGTATGAACCACCAATAATTCTTGATGGATCATCTTCATAAAACATTTGGAAAGGTTTTTTCCGACAGTTAATATGAATATCAATACCTATACGAGTTGCTTCCCATACTACTTGTCTGTATTGTGTTACAACCTCTACTTTATCTTTTTCAAATTGCTTATCAAAACGAACACGATTTTCATAGTATTTTTCTACTATTAAATCCTGCTTATATCTTACATCCGGATTTGTTTTGCTTGGAATAAGTTTTGTCATTATAGGCTCAACCGAATCCCACTCAACTTCCAAAACATCAATCGTAAACTCTCCATTATCCATAGAAAAAGGGCTATACCTACCATAATCCCCATTAAGATAATCAGACTTATTATTGGCCAAATATTGTAACTTCTGCCTTTGCTCATCAGTTAGTTCATATTCATTAAGAATTTCAGCAACAGTCAAACGTTTTCTTTGACCACGAATCATTGATCTTTTTATAAATGGATCGTTGTTTAATTCAACAAATATCGCATCTCTAGGATCAATAGATTGATATGATGCCTCGCCATTATCTTTCATAAATACTTTACCCCAACACATTGAAGCAAGTTCTACATTTAAGAAATCGTTGGCTAGTTTTGTTTTTGTATCATCTGAAGCTAATGTTTCATTAACAATGATTTGCATTATAGCTTCATTCTTGTTTTTAAAATTGATTTTTTTCCATCCTTCTTCATCATCAATATCTGGCACTTGTAAGCCTTCCATCGGATCCAAACCATTTTGCTTTAAAACGCTTAATTCTTTTTTGGCAAGTGATGCACCAATCATTACAAGATATTGATCTTGTTTTTCTGCAACTGCCTCAGAATTAATAGTATATACTGTAGAACGAATTGGTCTATCTATAAATTCGCCATTTAAAAGATCAATTTTGGCTTTTCCTAGTCGATAATCAATAAACTTCGTTCTGTTCTTTTTACCATAAGCCTCAGTCAAATACTTGTATGTATTTGCATTTGATAAGCCATTGTATTGATTAAAATATTCAGTAATTTTTCTATTGTAATAGTAATTACGCTGAATTAATAAATACGTAGCAAAGTCAAGATGTTGGATACACCATTTTTCATCTTTCTCATTTTCAGGAATATCCTGCCTCGGAAACTGATTTTTTATACGCATTTTCGCAAAAATACTAAATTAACAATATGGACAACTAAATGTTAAAAATTTACAAATCAGGAGTTTTCTTCCTTTTCTTGTATTAATTTCATTTTTTCGGCTTTATCCTGTCTTACTTGTTTTTGTACAGAAACTAAATACTCTGTGCAATTTTTACATAAAATACAGTTGTTTTCACTTAAATATCTATGTTTAACTACATCAGGAATAATTTCTAATAAGTTTTTTAAATGAGTATAGAAGTCCTCTAATTCTTGTGTTGAAAATTGATTTTCTGTTTTCATATTATTTAAAACTACCTGTTTCTACATATCTCATAAAAGGATCATGATAATCCTCGTTCTTTCCATTTTTAATTACAGGAATCATATTGCCATGTGCATCTTCAATCCATTCTGTAATAGCCAAAGGATCATTAACCATTAATTGATTATTGTCTTGTGGCATTAATCCCAAACTAACACATTGCATTAAAGCAATACCTAAAGCATCTACACAGTCAGCATCTGAATTTAATGTTCCTTCATCATATCCTAATGATTCTTCAATAAGATATATAAACCATATTTTATGACAATGTTGAGTAAAATAGTTTTGTAATAAACCTATCATTTTAGGCTGAGATGTTGCATTAATAGATACTCCAAACTCATGCACTTGTTTAGAATACTCACTTTCAAATTTAGTTGGTCTTTTTGCCAAATAAGACATGCCTCCATTTTCTTTGAAGTATTGAATAATAAGAGGTTTAGCATGATCAATAAGCACATTACCCATTAATTCATAATAAACTGCTACCATCAAACACAACTCATAAAATTTCTCTTTGGTTTTAGGCCTGCAACGTATTATTGCAACAGGTTGCATATTTTCTACATTTGGAATCATGTGCATTTGTCGCAAAACAACCATTGCTCCTAATGATTTAGAAGTTAAGGATTGATCAACGTCATAACTATCAATACCACCTATAAATAAATTTTGAAATCCTTTTACAGGGTGACCATCATCAAGAATCATTACAGATGATTGAGCAACTTCTGGATTTAATAAATCTTCATCAGATAATGGAACCATATCTACTTTTAATGGATAAATAGGTTGACCCATTCTATCGCGAATCCAATCAGGTTTCCAATGTTTATATTTATTATGAGTCAAAGATTTTATTTTAAATCCTTGGTCATTTAAAATTTCATGAGGAAAGTTATTAGAACCCTTTCTAATAAATACATCCTCAATTTTTGTTGCTACGTTTTGTTTTTCTCGTAAATAGTCAGTTTTATCAGGCTTTTTAAATAGTTCAGCTAAATATGTATCTATAGCCTGTTGAGCAGCTTCTTCATCTTCCATGCCAAACCTTTGATAAGGCTTATATTCTTGGAGATTAGGAATCTTTTCGTATCGCGTTCCATCTTGATTAAATTCAGTTTTTGTAATAGGATTTACTGCACCTCCTACATAAGGAAAATACATTCTAGTTCCGGGAATAAAAAAAGGAATCAGTCCAAAAGCTTCTGCGTTAAGATACATTTCAGCCATGTGTTCTGTTCCTGCTTTAGAACTATTACCTGTTCCATAAACAAAAGCTGTTCCTACCATCATTTCTCCTACCATGAAACATTGCTTAGTAGCAGAATATGCTTCTTTACCTTTGTCAAACTCTCCAAACTCCTCAAATACGCAATCATTAAGATAAAGACCTTTAAATAAGTTAGGATCAGTTTTCATCCATCTCAATAGTATTTGTGCTAATGATCCCTTATCTCCAAACTTACCATATTCATCTTTTTCGTTCCATCCAAATTTAATCTCTCCTTTATTATCTACCAATCTATCCATGTGCAATTCAGGTGCAACCATAGAATCACCAATATCAAATTTGGTAATAAAGTCAGTTACATAATCCTCATTACCTGCGGCTACTCCTGCCTTATACCTTGGCACAAACCGAGTTCCATGAGATAGCACACTATTGGTCTTTTCTGATATACCTTTCCTACGAGCCTTTGGCATGATAATACCTTTAAACTCTTGCTTTGCACGTTCAACAGTATAGAACCATTCCAAGTCCAAATCAACATAGTCAGGATGATGTGATCCCCTTAATAGGGTAGTGATGTAATAAAAATTAAGGTAATAATACATTCTTCCAGGAATCCAAATCCCTCCTGTATTATATCCATGAATGCAATAATAAAATTGTTCTTCCCACCAACTTTGCCAAGCAGCAGTTCCTACTACCTTGCCTCCATCTATACTTCCATCAGCATAACTAGGAATGCCATATTTAGCAACAGGGTGTGGACAAAATTGCTTTGTCTTTATAATTGGCCTTTTAGGACATATTATTGGCCCTGTGGTTGCCATGGTTGCTGTGGTTTTTGTAAGTTTTCAAATGCATTTCTACTGTATTGCATAATCTCAATCAAACTTCTATTGCCTTTTCCTTCTAATATTGACTGATATTCACTTACTCCTGTTAGAATTTCTTTTTCTAAATCTGCTATATTTTTTCTTAATTCTTTTATTGATGTCAAAGTATTAGTAATCTTAGTTGCTACTTCTTCCATTAATAATGCTCCTTGTAGCAAATCAAGCTTTTTTTCTAATACTTTTTTTAATTCTCTTCTTCTATCATATTGCAAACTCATGTAATCATTCATGGCAGTTTTAATGCGACCTTCTTCCCATGGTTCTATTTGCATTGTTCCATATACATGATTTTTTGCCTTACGATACCTTTCTTCATCTGGAAATTTATTATAAGGACTATGATAATCTACAGCCAATATAACAAACAAAAGCTCGTCCTCCGATAGATATTTCATCGAAGGAACAAGCTTCATACAATTTTTATCAAGTATTACTTTGCCATCACTAGCAAGTGTAAATATGTAACTCATTAAAATTGCTTTTTAGGTAAAGAGTCAAAATGCTTAAATAATACTTGTGCTTCAGCATACATAAATGGCAAAGTGATACATTGCCAATTTAAAGGATCATTTGGTGGTATTACAATTACTGAAAGCTTCCTTACAGGAACATCAGGAAATTGTTCTTTAGCCATTAATCCATATCCTGCCAATTGCAAAGCTACATCATTAAATCTACAATCTTGCAAATAATCTAATGGACTTTTCATCCATTGATCATACTTACTTACAAATTCAATACCTTTTTCGTAATTTTTGTAATCGTAAATGTCAATGTATTTTACTTTTGATTTTGACTTTTTTGCACAAATCTTATCTGCTGTGCCGGCCACACCATAAGTATCTGAGTAAAGAACCTGTTCACTATATACCCTATCATATTCATGAAATAAACTGAATATGCTTTTTACCATAGGATATAAATCACTTAATTCATCAGGTATAGATGCAGTTTTTGCATAAGTTTCAAGAGCCAAGTGATTTCTTGTTCCTAATGTCGCTGCACCTATACCTTTTTGTGTCCATTCATCTCTTTTTTGTTGACTTGCATTTTTATATGCAAAACTATCTTTAAAGTCATTTTTAACTGACTTTTTGACAGCGGACATTGATGAATATTCTTTACCTGTTAATCTACAGAAATACTGATGCGTGTCTTCTTTTAAATAAACCTTGTCGCTAAACATGACACCTCCCAAGATTATTCAAATGATGGTGGAGCAAGAAAAGTGTTATCTTCTTCTATTACTTCTTTTACTTCTTCTACAGCAGGAGTGAAAATATCCTCACCATACAAAGCTTCGGGAGCAATTACAATACAACCTTTTTCTTCTAGAATACGCATAGCTTCATGTGCAATTTCATCATCTGACTTAGACATCATTTCAGTCAATTGATCAGGTGCTTTTCTTTCATAAAATTGCATAACAATCTGTTTGTCACTATACTTATTCTCGCCCTTCATGTATTTATCAACTTCAACAATTAGCTTATCAAGTGCTTTAGATACACTTTCAAATGAAGCATAATCATCTCCTTCTGAAATAAATGGAGTGGCATAATTAATAGTTTTATTGTTAATGCCTGTATCTACTTCACCAATAAGCTGAAATCCACCTGCAGTAACTTTAAGGCCATAAACTGTTCCATTGTTAACACATGCAATATCTTTGAAATACTGATCCATTGTATGAAAGCAATTCAATAGTTCTCCTGATACAGGCACTTTTCTCTTTTCTTTTCTTTCTACTTGGTAAGTTCTGCCTTCTACTTGTTTGCTAGTAAGGTATTCAATCTCTAATCCTTTGAGACCACCTTCAAGCATTTTTACTTTGCTGATTTTCTTTTCTTCATTCATGGTTTTTAAGTTTTAATTGTTAGTTGCCCCGTAAGGATTCGAACCTCAATTCAGTGAACCAAAATCACTTGTACTGCCAATTATACGACAGGGCAATTTTAAAAGCAAATTACAGAGGCTATCAGTGGGTTTCAACGCATTGGATTTTCTGACCTCGCCAATGTATTTCATTTGATGATGAATTTTTACCGCCGGATTGCTCCTTAACCCTTTTTACGCATGTAACTTGCTTTATACTAATTACAACATCACTTCTTCAAGCTGTTAAATAATTAGTAGATCCCGACCTGTTCCCGGTAGTCAATCACGATTAACATTATTCCATTCTTCTTGATTTGCAGGATGACAATTTTTCATTGCTACCTTGTTGCCCTTATAAACATATATGATAAGATCATCATTATCATATATGTCTTTGTCAACATCTTCCTCAAATACAACAACATTAATTTGCGTAACACTTCTTTTTGTAATACTGAAAAATCCTTCCATTGATCCATCTTTTATAGAGTAATTGATAGAATAAGGATAGGTTTTGTCGTACTCCTTTGCTAAATTTTCTGCATCTACGGCGGCCCACATAAACGCATCATCCATCTCGCTGCATACAGCACGATAGATATTTCTTACCTTAACATTTTTACCGCTTTTTTTACTTACAAAAATTTCCATTTTTACCTCCAGGTTTTGTACAAATAAACAACAAATTTTTAATATTCAAAAATTAAATAAAAAATATTTTTACATTTATTGCCATAAAATCTTATCTTATAAATTATGAAAACTGTAAAGCCACCTAAAGATGCTATGAAAATGAGAACCCTCAAAGCATCAGCAAAAGAAACTGAAAAATATGGTATGGTGCCTAAAGGAGAATCTTATGACCCTCGCCCATCTTTCTCTATGTCTGATTCTGACCTCCCTGAAATTAACTCATGGAACATAAACGGCAAATACAAAATTATGCTAGAAGTGGAAATGCAAGGTATCCGAAAAGAAGATTATGGAACCAACAAAGGCAAAAATGTAGCCAATTTTAAAATAGCTAAAATAGGTATTGTATAATTACCTAAAAACAGTTAAAAACCCATTCGCGACACATTTTTTATAAAATCATAAGTTATGACCTGCCTAGACTCAAATATTCTTATCATACTCCTCCTTCTCTCTGTCATAACAAATACACTCACATATATTCGATACTTCTTTGAAAAAAAGAAAAATGATTACCTCTCAGCTATGTATGATGACTCTAAAAATCATCAAAAATACTTTGACTAGTTGGTAAACTGAACAACAATATCTACACCCCTGCCTGATTTGTGTATATGGTCTGACGTGTGGGCTGGGAAAAGTGGGGGGTGGGGCTGCCTTGACGGGGGGGGTCTTCAGCGTGAGGCCGAGAGAAGGGGACCCAAAACTTTTTCAAATAAAAATATCAATTTCTGAAATGAAATGGAGGAAATTGTAGTTAAAGCTTTAGGCCAATTTTTTGTTTGAGAGTATTGGCCTTGGAGTTGTAACAAAAAAAATATACATATTTCTATGTATACTTTTCAAACATTTCTCCACTCACTAAATTTAACCATATTTCTATTTCTATTACATCAATTATATCTCCACCATAAACCCAATCATTTTCATCACCACTATATACATTCCAACTTCTTACTTCAACTAATACGCAATTTTCCATAATAACTATAGCCGCATTAGAGACAAGCTATATCATAAAACAAATAAAAGAAAAACTCTCAATTACGAGAGCGTTTTCTTTGTATATACTCATATATCTCTACAGCAATAGGAGTTATTACACATAGAGAATAAAACGATAATACAACAATAAAAATCATGTCTTTCATGGCTATAAGTTTTAGTTCAGGGAGCAAATAAAAAAAGAACAGCCCATTACGGGCTGAACTTAAGCTAGAACGGAAGATCATCGTCTGAAACGAAATCATCCTTTGCCTTGAGAGAGCGTTCATACGCTAAGAACTCCTCCCAAGACAATACATTAGGCTCGTTTGCTTGATAACAAACATCTAAATACACTTCGTATTTAATGCCTAATTCCTGCAATTCCGTTTCTGTTTGAGATTCGAAATACTCATCGCTGAAAGGATCGCAATACAGGGAATAATCATCAATGTAATACATAGCTATAAGGTTTTAAAGTTCAGGAAATAAATAAAAAAAAACACCCAACCATATAGGTCAGGTGCTTATCTGCTAATATCTTTTTCTCAGATACAATATATTATTATGTATTGAGAAAGATATTTTGCGATAGCCGCGCATAAACGTTCCTGTGTATTCAGAGGTCCAACTAATCAGATTGATAGTGCCTAATCTTTCAACAGGAACGCCTATGAACAGTTTATCAAACAATTCAACAATAACAGCATCTTGCTTGGTCATTGGAATACAGATGTCATCACAATTATTTACAACATATTCAATGCTGTCTAATAGATTGGTGATCTGTTTTGTTTTGAAATCGTAATTGTTCATGGCTCTAGAGTTTTAAAGTTTAACAAATAAATAAAAAAAAGGTTGTTATATATTTTATTCTATTTATATTTGCCATGTCGATTCTTTCATTACACCTCCAATGTTTATGTTGTGTCGAAAAAAGCCCCGGATTATACCGGGGTTTTTTATTAACGATAGTGTATATGACACAGACCTTCAGGAGTCTTAGTCTTACGTTTGCATTGTGTTCCTGCTTTTGTTTTAGCTGAACATTGAACAGATACAGCCAATCTGCCTGTTTTAACATCAATCCAATTCTCAGGTTGTTTTTTTACAACAATTGAGTCATTAGGATTATTTACCATTGTCGCAGGTTCAGCGTTGCTAGTGCAAGCACCTAGGCTAGCAATAGCAAATATCATGAGAATATATTTCATAAGAAGCAAATAAAAAAAAGAACCTTCATGTGCACATAAAGGTCTTTTGTCATTGCAATTCGTTCAGCATTCTGTTAACAGCGATCAGGCTTCATGTTAAGCGGCTTGTTGAGCATGATGCATTTTACCCGGCCGGCTGCATCACTCTAAGCTTGAGCCCTTGTCCTTTTCAAATACTCTGTAAGAATGCATAAGCAAAGACAAAATGTAAATAAAAAATAACCATGGTTATTATGCCATGGTTATAGTATAGTCCTTCCAACTACATGTCCACCCATGTTCTTTTAGGGTTATTAAGGCTCACAACACAAATAAAAGAATCCCGATTGCTCGGGACTCTTTGGTGACTATGCCTCATTGTTGAGTGCTTCGATTTTGGCGAGAGCATCTGCTGCAGGCATGAACCTACGGGTCTGAGTATAACTCTTACCCATGGAGTTCTTTTGCTCACGGAGTTCAATACCGACATTAGCACCTACGAGGTCCTCAACATCAATATCCTCGCCTTCAGTAACACCGCAAGAGTATGCAAACTCCGACAGCATATTGATGGCGACCTCCGAACGAGCCTCAGATTCAACACGCTGTTTAGTGTCAATGTTTACGGCATAACTTTCGTTACCGTTATCTGAGGACCTAGCTTCGAACTCCTTGTCACGAAGCTGAATGAATACTGCATTCCTGTTCTCAGGTTTAGCAGCACCCAATATCTTCTGAGACATTTGGCTCAGGTCTTGAGGCTGAATATCCTCCAAGCGTTTATAACCACTAGTATTGAAGTAGTGGGTATGAACACCGAAGGTATTGGTGAACTCAACCTTGAATTGACGGGTCAGGTCAGTCCAAGCACCATTTTTCGCAGCAGCAGTTTCAGGAGTTACAGATTTAACTGTTACTACATGGAAGCCTGCAGGCATACCACCTGCGAATGTGGATTTTTTTGCGGTAATTTTCATAACGCGTTGTGACTGTTTGTATCGGTAGTCTACCGTTTTAGTGTGAAACAAAAAACAAATAAAAAATACACTAACAGAAAGAGGGAGGGATGTGCGAACAGGAGAGAAAAAAAGCACACCGAATGAACGATGTGCTTTCTGCTTTGCTTGGATGCGTTAGCCATAATAAATATATTCATATATTCATAAGGCAGGCGCAAGCGAGAGACATTGGGACAGCGCTTTTTCAGCTGCCTTGTTTGCCGATCTGAGGATACCAAGGTTCCTCCAACAAACACCACAATCATTGTCATGGTTTCTCAATTCCAAAGCAAGAACCGTAGCAATTGGCTATGCCACTCCACAACGGTTGGCCTTCTTCAGGCCTTATCCTTACATAGTAGGTCTGCCCTATCAAGGACAAGTTCAAGCAGACAAAAGATAAATAAAAAAACAATGGCTTTATCCTGCCGAGGAACGGTCACATTAGCTTACTTACCGAGAAACGGTCAGATTTGCTTACTTAAGCCGTCTTTATGTATGTAATATTCCCTGCTTACCTCATAAATACCATTCATTTTACGCTTTATGATGCCCATTTTAAGCAATTGTTGCAACGAATTGTCTATGGTGCTAGTCGCTATAGTTTTATTGTAATTTGAGGCGAATTGTTTTTTGAAGTAGCTATGAACGGGTATAATGTTTTGGTCATTCATATTAGCTACTATTGTGGCGAGGAGATCTTGGGCAATAGGGGATAGTAGGGCGGTATCAATCCAAGAGCCAGGGATAACATAGACAAAGTGATCATCAGAGAAGTGAAGTCTTACAGGGAGTCCTTTGAAGTTTTGTTTTGAGATGCTTGATGTTTTCATAGTCTGTTATTATTTGTTTTTTTAATATTAAGTCTCCTTTAAATATGAATAATGGGTTTAAGAAATAGAAGGAGTTGTTTACTTTGGTTATGGTGTTATTGTATTGTAGTTCTGTTATGGATTTGTTTATGCTCTTATAGGATATATTGTATATCGCGCAAAATGCAGATTTGATTTCTTTGGTTAGGAGTATCCTGTTGTCATATCTCATGTGCTGTGACATATATACCAATAGCCGCTGTGATGGGCCGCTCAATTCTATCAGTATACTAGGAAAATCATCTCCGTATTGCCAAAAACCGTTTGATGTTTCAGTTTTCACTCTCCAATGTTTAATTTAATTATGCAAATATAGATAACCTTTCTATTCATGCAAGTATAATATATTAAATATTTTATAATTTTTTATTAGGAAATGTCAATTCTTTTCCATATACAACTTTTGCTACTATATGGTAGAAAAAGTGGTTAGATTTGCTACTGTGTGGTAGCATGATTGCTACTGTGGAGTAGCAAATGATCTCTGAAACCCTTTATTCCGTAAAGAAACCTTTTTCGCGTATAGAAAAGTATCTTATAAGGCAAAAGAATTGCATTAATAATAAATGTGGCAATTGTATTGTGATACATGATTAATAGTTATTTATCAATTCAATTATAATAAAAAAAGCCTATTGCGTTTTTCAGCAATAGGCACCTAAGGGGTTATAGGGGAAGCGGTAGCGTTTCCCCTATGTTAATCTTCATTAAATTCAGGCTCCACTAATAGATTACAAAGATTGAGTTTAACAAAACCTGTAGATATAGCTATACCTGTATCTTCTATTATTCCTCCATCTATAAGAGCCTGTAATATTCCTTCATTTTCGCTATAATTCTTAATCAGCACTTCATAAGATTTAAGTGGGAAAGTAGGTAGATTAGATGTAGCATCTGCTATAGGTTCTTTTGTTTCAGCATCTATAAGCATTATTGCTAAATTTTCATCTTTGTAATAACCAAAGGTTACTTTACAGTTATAACCTAAGAATTGAATTGTTGGTAGTTTTGATGTTGTCATTGTTATATTGTTTTAAGGTTCACAAAGAAAATAAAAAAAACCCCTAGATGATCAATCTAGAGGTTTTAAGATGTGCTATTACTACAAGGAATGGTCCAATAATCAGGTACGATTCTAGGCCTACGGTAGATTAGCGTCTGGAATTATTCCCATCATCCGCAGTATAGTAAGGTCATATATTATTCTAACTCAGAGGTAGGCATAAGCGAATAAATATACTAGCACAAAAAATAAATAAAAAAACCCTCGGCATTGTGTACCTCCGAGGGTCTTTACCTACAAACCATACTAGTAGTTTCAGTAGGATTTAGCGTCAGGACAGGATTCGAACCTGTAAGTCTTTGACAACTGGCATTGCTACCATCATTGTGCGTCTACCAATTCCGCTACCTGACTATGTAAAAGCCCACTATTTAATACCTATGTATGCCTGCTAGATATTGTTGCTCACCATACTACGCTTAGCATGGCTGTGGGACCCATATAGAGAGAGCATTAAGCTGTTACAATAACTTCTGTGCCAAGCTCTGTTAGCTTTTCAACGCGAATAAGATAATCACTATCATATACTTTTGAGATATATGCATTAGGAGTTGGATTCCAAAACCTGCGACTTGTTACAAGAAATACATAATCTCCAAGATTCCAACGATCTAATTGTATGTTGTCAGATCGCATTGTTCCTGTGCAAATTGCATCACCTTCTGCAATATGTCTTAATACTTTTTCTTTACTAATCATAATAAGAGTTTTAAAGATACAAAAAATAAATAAAAAAACTAGGGTATATTATAATATTTCTGTAGCAAAAAGATGTTTTTTTATTTCAATTTTGTCTTAAAAATTTTAAGATGTATATGTTGTTTTAAAGTTAGAAAGTCTCATTGTTTCATTACAATGAGGCTTTTTATTATTTATTTGGAAATATTGAAAGTAAATTGTTCATTTGTTGTAGAAATTTGGAGGAAAATGATCAATTCTATAGTAAAATTACTAGTTGATGAAGCTTTTAATGTCGATTGCTCAATAAAAAGTGGCAAAGAAGAATATACACAAGCTAGATATGCTTATTTTTACATAAGCAATATATATCTTCCTCGTAGTCAACATATTATTACAGGATACATAGGATGTAAACGAGGTATTATGCCTTATGGCCTTAATACTTTTAAATCGTTTTTATTTAGCAGTAGTGTTTATAAGGAAAAAGTAAGAATTATTGAAAATCAAGTAAGCACATTACTTAATAAGCAATTAATAAGAGATATGAAGAAGAATAAATGTATATGCATAAGAAAGCCAGATGATAGTGAATTTAATAGAATAAAAGTAGATTATCAATATGAATATATAGTTATAGATGATGCTGATATTAACGAAAGACCATTTGTTATAGTATTTATAGCAGATGAAAATTATATTAGTTTAAGCTTATCTAAATTCAATGAATATTTTAAATCAACATAAACAATTACTTAAAAACAATGAACATGGAGGATCTATTCAAATTAGTGCATTTTACAGACTTAAATGGCAAAGACAAGTATTATTTATTAATTAACAATGGAATTGAATTGCGTCAGCAAGAAATTAATGCTCATGAATATTTAGAACTTAAAAGTGCAGAAAAGAGTCATTATGAAGTAGAAATAAAGAAATTGAAGCACAAATACACTTTATTAAATAAGGAGAAAGTTTAACATTGCCCCGGGAAACCGGGGTTTTCTTTGTTTTTTTTATTTATTTTCTGAACTT
>Ga0315909_10002673_pt1 | contig 22506 bp, 37 predicted proteins | sample LakEriMetagenome_11_FD_203527 | JGI IMG/M metagenome (GOLD analysis project Ga0315909, IMG submission 203527) | Freshwater fungal communities from buoy surface, Lake Erie, Ohio, United States - Buoy 2 MA125 | ecosystem: Environmental > Aquatic > Freshwater > Lake | place: USA: Lake Erie, Ohio...
GGCCATCCCTACCAATGATTTCGATGTCGAAAGGATTGGCGGTTGCGTTGAGGAACTCGATGCGGCGCACGTTGACGGTCTCCTTGACCGCAAGGTTGATGGCACCCTTGGCCACCACCTCAACGTCGCCCTTGATGGACTCATCCTCATCGTAGCGCATGTTGTACACGAACTGACGCTCGACGATGGGTTTAACGATATCGCTGTCAATGTGCATGACGACCTGACGTATGCCTTTACCAGCAGCACCCATCAGCATCGACAGACCCGATGAAGTGCGACCGGCCCCCTGCACATTCAGGTCGCCATACACATAGGCCGGAATACCTGAGTGGTCGTCTGCGAGGCGGGAGAACTTCTCGTAAACGGCCATCAGTTCGCTTGCGCGAGAGTCCGGCTGCGTGAAACGGATCGCTGGCGCGGACGACCCAACCGGATCGTTGACCGTCTGCCAGATTTTCCAAGGCGATAGCTGGGTGATATCCTCATTGGCCGGGATGCGTTCGAGGTTGACCTCGACCTGCGGACCAGAGGCGATCCCCATGTTGTTCACCAGTGCGCGGGCAGCCGCGTTGCAGACACCCTGAAGGTCCTCGATGATCTCGGGGATACCCTTACCCCAGAAGGCACCGGGGCACTTGATGAAGCTGGTCTTCGAGTAGGGCTTCTCACCCAGCGGGTCGTAGTTCAGAACCGCCTTGATGACGTAGTTACCGACAATCCAGACGTTGGCGTCGTACTCGCGGGCAGGATCAGGAACCTCGTCCTCGGTCATGCCCCACTCGATGAGCATCTTGCCGCTCACCTTACCCCAGAACTCCAGCGCGTCGAACTCGGTCGTCGGGCGCATGTAGCTATAGTACTTGCGCTCCTCCTCGTCCTTCTGAAGCTCCACGTCCTCGTTGATCCACGACTGACCATTGCCGATCTCAAGGACCTTGCGAATGGCGTCGTCATCGTAACCCGGCACACCGATAAGGTCAGACAACTCTGTGCGTGACAGACGGTGATGCTCGAAAACATACCCCTCGTTGAGGTTGCTGATCCCCGGCTCCGGGTAAATACGGAACGGATCGACCCGCTCATACTCGGGACCAAGGCGCTCAATGGCCTCGACCTGCGTGCGACCACTGGTCGTCTTCCACCCGAGCGCCCGCTGCCGACGCACAATCGGCCCCTTGATGAAGGCCGCAGGGAACGTGACCAGATCGGTGATGAAGTCGTTGAACGCCGTGTTCCAGCCGCCCTGCGCGAACTGGTCCTCGATCTTGGTCTTCATCCGGTCAGCCCTGATCTGGGTCTGACGCAGCACTGCGAAGCGATAGTCTTGACTGACCATCTCGCGCAGTTCCATCATCTGCTGTTTCGTCGGAGCTTGTCCGGTGTTCTGCACGATCTCAAGGACCTTCTCGGCGAAGGCACCCTGCACTTCGGCAGACTGAGCAGGCGACAAGTCAGGGATCGGTGTAGCATCGAGGTCCCACGGAGGACCGCCGCCTTCGAGGAGAATGTCACGCAACCACGACTCAGCGGCACGACACTTCACCTCGGTGATCATCATGTAAATCTCAGAGCCACCTTGGCTTCTGATCTGCTGGAGCTTGTCTGCGTCGTACTCGCCATTGCGCTGGCGCATGGCCCGAAGCATGATCTGCTCAATGGGACGCTTGGCCATCTCAGCCACATCCCAGCACTGCCGAAGGTAACCCGTCAAGCCAAGGATGACAGGCTGGTTCTGTCGTTCCTGAAGCGCGCGGTCAGCAGCTTCCTTCTCCTGACGAACCAACTCGTCATTCCCGACAACACGAAGGAAGGTTAGACCAGCCATCTATCAGTAGCCCTTGCAACCCTTCGACATCTTCTTGACCGCCTTGGCCCCGGCCTTCACAATATCGACCTTGTCCGGCATCCACATGGTATCCTTACTGACGATATCCATCGCGTGGTCGCAGGAGTAACCTTGATTGACCAGATTCGCCGCAGCACGCATGTTGTTGCTGGACGACAGCGCCTTGGTCTTGTTCATGCCGTACTCGTCGGCCTGTTCCTTGATGGCCTCCATATAGAGGTCACCACCAGTCTTGGTCTTGGTGCCGATCTTATTACCCATATACCCATACACAGGCTGCTCGCCCTTGATGCCGGACGTGTCCATCTTTGGGTTTGTCGAGTAAATAGTCATGCCTGCACCTCGTAAGATGTTTGGGTTAACTTAGCACGAGGTATTGCAGGGGACAACAGTCAAAAAATACCCCCGGAGCGGGAGGGGGTACGCTCAACGGGGGTAAGGACTAGGAGTAACGTCATGTCTGACATGTATGGTTATATCAGGTCCATCCGGCTGCCGCAACCCTTTTGATCTCGCGCCGCTGGGTAACCATCGCACCCTCCCCGGCACTATGCAGATGGAGGCATAGATACTGCAACGCTTCGGCTACGTGACTGTGCTTGTTCTTCTCGATCATCCCATCGCTCTTGGGTTTGTAGCGGTAACCGCCCATCATGGCAGCCTTGAGCGCAGTGCAGCGCGGATCGAGCAGAAACCCCGGATCGCCGTCCACCTGCCGCATGAGATACTCATCAACCGCGTTGATCCGCGCCGAGACGTTGTTGGTCTTGGCAGCCATGACCCTGAGGCCCTCCGCCTTGATAATGTCCACAGCACTGCGCTCGTCAGTCTGCGCCCGCTGGATACCAGCCGGGTCAGTGACCACCATGACCGGCACGCCGGAGAAGCGCTCGTAGAGCAGCGGCTTGAGCACCGTGCGGATAAATCTCTGGATGCCCATGTCGAAGCTAACCGCCTCGGCGAGGATGAGCGCCCGCCCCCTCGGGTCCTGCTGCCCGATGACAGCCGCAGGCGTTAACCCCAAGTCCATCCCGACGATGATGGGCCGCACCCCGTTGACAATGGGCCTGAGCATCTGCTTGGCCATGTGGTAGTCCGGCCTGAAGTACTTGTAGACCGGCTGCCCTGCGGTGCTGAGGCCGTAGTCCCCGTCGATGAAAACCCGGATGTACTCTTCCGACCGCCCCTGCGTGTCGTAGTACCCTTCGGGCAGGTTCTCGATATTCTCGGCGTAGGGACTGCGACCTGACGGCTGCTTGAACACATCCCAGCCATTGTCGTTGAACGACACGCCGTCTTTGGGGTCGAGGCGTTCCATCATGTAATACCACCAACTATCCATCACTGGCGGGTTGGTGTCACAGAAGGTGCCGTGCCATGTTGGGCCACCATCCTTAGCGGATGGAAAGCGACCAACGCGCTTCGAGAGCGCGTCGATAATATCAGGGTGAATGTCACGACACTCGTTTACCCAAGCAAAAGTAGCTTCGAGGGAGTTCAGGTTGGCCACATCGTCTGAGTCATCAAGGGCACGGAACATGATTTCACATTCTACGTCGCCGACTTTGAAGAAGTAGGTCTTCTTCGTGCGTAGGTATGTACCGCACTGACCGGGCGGAAACCAATCTAAAAATGATTTTATTGTCGTATCTTCTAGCTGCCTAGCAGTCTCGCGGACGACAATACACCGGGTCCTACGTTTACCAGTTTCATCCGGATGTTGCATGGATGCCCGCCGAATTATCTCGAAACAACAAGTAACTGACTTGCCGCTGCCCACAGGTCCCATCAACACGCGCATCCGCGCATTGCTCTCCATAAAACGCTTACCGGTAGGCGGCGGCGTATAATTTATGGTTAGTGACATCAATCTGACCCTTGCATTAAAACATTTCTTGGTTACAATGAACTCCGTAACCAACATGGTGATGATATGCTTAAACCGCTACCCCCTGCAAGCCTCCTTACTGAACTCCTCTCGTATGACCCCGAAACCGGAGAGTTCATATGGAAAACCAGACGCCCCGACCATTTCACACCGACCCTTCGCCGCACTACGGAATGGCAGTGCCGGTGGTGGAATAAGCGTTTTGCTGGTACCATCGCAGGATCACGTGATCCTAACGGATACACCCTGATCCGCGTTAACGGTGTGGACTACCGCGCGCATAGACTGGCTTGGGTTATGACCTACAACACCGAGCTTGAGTTTATCGACCACATCAACGGAGACCGTAGCGATAACCGCATTACCAATCTCCGATCTGTTTCGCATAGTGGGAATACCAAGAACGCAAAACGCCGAGGCGATAATCTATCCGGTATGACCGGAGTCAGCTTCTTCCGACCCAAAGGGACGTGGCGGGCACGGATCAACCACAATGGTGAGACGATTCTACTCGGGTATTTCCGAACATACGAAGAGGCAGTGGCCGCACGTAAAGCTGCCGAAAAAATCTACGAGTACCATGAGAACCACGGGCGCTAGTGTCTCATCCTGCCTTGTTCATATTCCTCGCGCCGGTCTATCGCGTGATGCACCCAGATGCCGGGATCGTCCTCATCCTCCGATGGGCAGCACCAGCAAGACGGGTCGGCCAAGTGATCCTTCAAGTCACCAAGCGGGACGATGTGGAAGTGTTGCGAGTCATCCGGCTCATAGACCATCGCTGCTACCCACTCGAACCGCACGGCATCAGTCCAGTACCATGACGATGTACTCAAGCCCGTGTTTCTTGGACCTGACAATCTTGGTCCGATAGGACCTGCCATCTTCGCGGAGCATGGCCTCGGCTGTCGAAGCGCCACTGGCCGTCCGCAACCTCAGGCATGGAACGCCTTCATAAGTACTCGTCGGAGTCAACGCCATCGCTGTCATCCTCAATCACGCGGGGAGTCGCATCGATGACCTTCATGTCGGACGGCGAGGAGCCAAGGTTGATCATGATCTTCACCCCGCCCGTACCGGCATTGTTGTCGTTCTCGGTGTTCTTCGGTTCGAGACCAGCCCACTTGACCGTACTCTTGATCAGGTCGGCCTTGACGGCTGGGGAGACAGCCGGGTCGTGGATCAACATGTAACTTGTCGTCAGGAGTTCTTCCGCCTGTGCCCGCGCTTTGAGTCGGAACGTCAGTCCCTTCTCCTTCACCTCGTCGCGGTAAGTCTCCACGCGCTTGAGGAACACGGGGTCCTTGTTGAACACCAAGAGGTCGTCCGCGTCGATGCGGTGCCGGTCCTTGATCTCGTCGAGGCTCTCACCTGAACCTTCCAAGCATAGGGCCACGTCAAACGCGAGGCGGTCGGTCCACTTGGTGAGATGGAGAGGTAGGCTGTCCATGGTTGGAAAGTAGCATTTTCGCGGGGTTCGTCAAGGTCAAGGGGGAGGGGGGTGTAGCTAACTATACACGTTGGTTTTTGGGGGTCTCGTTCAGCGCGGAATACTATCCCATGGGGGGCCTGCGTTTCGCCAGTCCATGTGCCCCCCGGGTCGCCTCTGCCATGGTGCGCAATCGCCACGCGACAAGCCGCGCAATAGGGCATAACTTTACATTCCTGTCACTTTAGGCGATAAAGGGATTGTCGAAACGGAACGCCGCTTCGACGGGCCGGGACCCGAATCCCACCCGGCTCTCTTTGACAAGCCTCGGGATAGGCAACTGGAGACTTAGCTATGGCTAAGGTTTATGAAGGTCGGTTCGGCATCAAGGCCAACCGCAAGGGTGAAGTGGTCCTCGGCAAGCTCGTGGACGGCAAGTACTCCGCAGATGATGCGGCTGTCGTTCTCAAGAAGGTGCAAGCCATCGCCAAGGAGCACAAGCTGGTCGCTCGGGTTTTCAAGCCCGACGCCAAGGGCACGGAACCGGTGATCCTCGCCGACAAGTGGGGCAATCCGTACCTCGCTCTCCTTCCCAAGCGGGAAGGCGTCAACGCCCCCAAGCGCGCCGCTTGGTTCGACTGACCAAACTGGGAGGCGGGTTCGCCCGCCTCCCTTCCTTTCTGAAAGGCAAGCCTATGTTCATCGCACGTAAGACCACGGAAGTGGTTCGCCTGACTGATCGCTACGGTCGCCCGACCGAAGTGGTTGTTGAACGCAAGCGCAAGGAAGCTACCATCCATCGCCTGCAACAGGTCTATCACTTCCGACTGGCCTAAACCTAGGGAGGGGCGCAAGCCCCTCCCGCTTCACTGAGGTGACCTATGTTCCACGTTGTTTGGTACGAAGGCTGGACCGAGAACGTCCACAGCTTTGACACGAAGGACGAAGCCGCTGCATTCATCGACCTCACTGGGATGGACCCGGACGAGTTCGAGATCGTGGAGAACGAGTCCGCTGACTTCTAACCCCAACCCCACTGGCTCCGGCTGGTGGGGTTTCTTTTCGCCCGCTACGCGAGCGCTTTCGCGTCGTCGTACCTCCTCCCATACGTCGGGGGTTTATAGCTCTGCTAGCGCCGCTATCAGGCAGATCACAGGGGGCTGTATAGTTATGTCATGTAAAGTGTATAGTTATAAATACTTGTAATAGAATCAACGGTTTACCACTGGAATAATCAACAATCAAAAAACGCGCGGAACAAACCGTGAAAATAGATTGTGTATAATTTTTACAAACTTTACGTAAAGTGGGGAGAAAGCCACGGAAATCCAAGGGGTGAGTGAGTGTCTGTATAATTAATTTAATATAAACAATATAAATAATCCAACAATTTTTTGTTTAACCCTTTTTTCAGAAGCAATTTTTTGGAACAATATAGGAACAAACATACTACTATACAACCTCTCAACAAACATCACTCCCGTTCGCCTTATTATCTCCAAAAACCTATATTATTTATATCATTCCTTTGTTTTCAGGTACTTACAGTAGATCATTTGGCTAACTATACTATATCATTGCGCAGTGTATCGTTTCATTTTAATCGCGCGTTATCAATCAGTTACACCTAACTAAACACAATCCAATCAAATTTCAAACACGTTTTTATTTTGATTTTAAATTTCCAACGCGTTTTTATTTTGATTTTTACACTACCTCATGGCTAACCATACACTCTGCCGCGCCTCGCCGAAAAACCTCGGGATTTCAACGGCTTGCGCCGAAACTTGACGCCGAACGGCGGGAACGATACACTCGTCGCCGAACCGCCGATCAAATTTCAAACACGTTTTTATTTTGATTTGGCTGTTCAGTTACCTTAAACCAAGGAGTGAAGGTCATGAACCGGACCAAAGTTTACACCAGTTTTGCTGATCTCAAGGGTGTCTACACCCCCAATTTCAAGGCCCTTACTATACGTCCAGTTCGTCGCCACTATCTCAGTGCGGCTGATGCTGTGTATGATTTCACCATTGGCCATGACTTCGTTGTCACTGACCAGTCCTCCCCTTTCGATGGCTGCCTGATCTCAGTGCTGGATAAGCGGACCCTGAAGGAGCACGGTTATACCGATGCTACCCTCGAATATAACAACGACATGTCTGTGGAGATCAAGCTGTGAACCCGATGGAACGTACAATCGAACTGTCTATCGACGCTGACAAGCATGTCGAGATGGCTGAGATCGCCGGTAACAACGAGCTTCTCAAGGCCATTGGTTACCTGTCTCAGTGGAACATGAACCTCAAGAAGGTTCGTATCATTGGTGGTGTCTATGACGGCAAGCCTGAACTGATCGCTACCTATTGGCGATACGACCACAATGAACCCCAACCTATCGCCTATCAGATCGGTGCCGTCTGGCACGGTGATCACTTTGGTTTTCACTCGTAAAGTAAGGATGAAGTCAATGACGGATAACAACACCAAGTCCACTGTCGTATCGGGTTGGGAAGCCCGCTCTCTGGTTCAGGAACGCAAGCTATTCCGCAACAATTCCAAGACCGGCAACGGTCCTAAGTACTCCACTTTGTGGGGTGAATGGCTGGGTGATCTCTATGTGGTCTATAGCTATGGCCGACACTGGCCGCTGTGGATCAACTGGAAAGGCGTCTGGTTCGGCAACATCGACAGGTACGGTCGGACTACTACCAAGCATTTCTCTCAGACTCATCCCCTTACTGGTTACGTCCCCATGTCCAAGCTGGAGATGGAGCATTTTGTTCTGTTCGGTCAGCCTGAGGAGAGTGCCTTGGTAGAGGCAGCACAACTCAAGCTCCTGCCGGATGAACTCGTGCCACTGGCTGTCAAGGCGAGGATTGCAGCATGACCAAGGAAGAACTGATCGAAAAGTACCGCCATTTCAACGTCGAGCATACCGAGTGGTGGGATTGTACCTACGATAATTTCATGGAGGACATGGCCAAGATCGGTATCACAGTGAAGGACATGTCGTTCTCTGGCTTCTGGTCACAGGGGGATGGTGCGTCCTTCACTGGCTACGTCAACGATAACAAGTGTTTCTTCGAGGCACACAACCTTACAGAGACCTATCCATACATAACCAAACTCATGTCCATGGGTGGTGACTTCACGCTGACAATCGAGCGGACCGGCCACCACTACGTCCATGAGAACACTGTCAGCGTCGATCTGTCATTCGCTGATATGTTCTTCGGTATCGCACCACGGGACGACCTGCGTAGTGCTGTGGCTGACCACTTAGATAAGCTGCTGGACGCTGAGTATCTGGCTCTGATCGACGAGGTGAACACCATCATCCGTGGGCACTGCCGCGATCTCTACCGCCGTCTTGAGGAGGAGTACAACTATCTGACCAGCGATGAAGCTGTGTGGGAAGCCATAGTGGCAAACGAGTTAGATCAACCAGAAGAGGAGACTGTGTAATGCGTGTCGAAGACGAGGAAATCCACGTTCGTTCCATCCAGCCTATCGTGGCCCGTGTCGGAGGTGTGGACTTCGAAGGGCAGAAGGCTGTCCGTGTAACCATCACGGTTCTACCCAAGACGGGGCAAACTGTCGACGATCTGGACTTGGCTACGGCCAGTTTCGTCCATGCTCAGGAACTGTTCGGGGTGCTGAACTCTATCGTGAGTGAACTGGAGTCCATTGGCGGACCCGGTGATGCACTCAACGAGGACCTGTTCGAAGAGGCGCAGCTTTTGCTGCGTGATATCAAGGAGTACTGGTAATGCGTTTGTTTACCCTGCGGCACCACCGCAACGGACCACTGGTCAAGGACCAGTTCGGTGACGTGATCTACTACGACAACAAGATGACAGCGAAGCACCATCGTGACCGCATGGGGGGTAAGACGGTGGTGTCATTCGGCCCGGACCACAAGCTCTATGAAGGGAACTGATTATGCGTGCTGAACTTCTCAAGCAGACTCTCAAGGCTCTCTATCCCATCCAGCGTACTGTGCTGATCGTCGGCCCTCCGGGCGGTGGCAAGACCACTATCGTCCGTGAAGTGGCTAATGAACTGGATGTTCCTGTCATCATGCGCAACCCTGCGTTGACTCCGGTCGAAGACTTCGGTGCTCCCGATATGCTGGCCGAGGGTAAGTCGTTCGGTTACAAGATGCCTGACTGGTTCCCCTACAAGGGCAAGCCCGGTACGGAACGTGGTGGTATCTTGCTGTTTGACGACCGGACACAGGCTGGTCCAGATCACCAGAAGGCCATCGCTCATCTCTGTCAGGCTCGTGACCTGCATGGTGTACCACTGGCTGATGGCTGGCAGGTGGTGTCCACTGGTAATCTCCAGTCTCACCGTGCTGGTGCTGTGCGTACCCTGAGCCATCTGGCTAACCGTGAGACCACGCTGGAGTTCGAGACTGACCTCAACGACAGCACCAAGTGGATGATCGACCACAACGTCAAGCCCGAGGTTATCAGCTTTATCCGGTTTCGTCCCGGTCTGCTGCATGACTTCGATCCGCAGCGCGATGCCAACCCGACTCCTCGTAGCTGGGTCGAAGGTGTCTCCGATGTGCTTGGCACTGTGCCCTACGAGGCAGAATATGAGTGCTTCAAGGGTGCCGTGGGTGAGGGTGCAGCCGCTGAGTTCGTGGGTTTCATGCGTATCTGGCGCAAGCTACCCAACCCCGATGCTGTCCTGATGAACCCGTCTACGGCTGACGTGCCGACCGATCCGGCTACGCTCTATGCACTGGCTGGCTCTATCGCTGCCCGGATCACTGACAGCAATATGGACCGTGCGGTTACCTATGCCGAGCGTATGCCTGCCGAGTTCTCTGTGCTGATGGTCAGCCATGCGGTGCGCCGTGACCCTGACCTCGCTTCGACCCAAGCGTTTATCAAGTGGTCGCTGGCTCACCAAGACGTGCTGTTCTGATAACAACCTAGTGGAGTAACAACTATGAAGCTCAATGATCGTGCTCTCCTCGTGTCCCTGTCGATCTCGCAGTGGACTGCCCGCAAACTTGACAAGAAGGCCACCAAGGAAGTGGCTGATATCAACCGTGCCAGCACCAGTGCTGGTCGCTACAACAAGTCTCTGCTTCCGCTTAACGATCTGCTTGCCAACGTACACCAGAAGACCGGTGTGATCCGTGAGAAGTTCGCCAAGAATACCCTGCCTTGGGGTATCGACGGGACCCGGATGCTGCCCAGTGCCAACTACCTCCAGTTCATGCAGGACTTCCGCAAGGAGAAGGCCGAGTGGCAGTCGCTGGTTACCACCTTCCTCGATAACTACGAGTACCTCGTGGCCGAGGCCAAGCGGTGGCTGGGTGATCTCTATGACGAGAAGGACTACCCCTCCAAGGAGAGCATCACCAACAAGTTCAACATGGACATGGGTATTTTCCCGGTGCCGAGCAATGACTTCCGTGTGGCCCTGTCCAGTGATGAGCTTACCCGTATCCAAGAGGACCTCGAAAGCCGCATGGCAACCATCCAGCAGGAAGCGATGAGCGACTGTTGGCACCGGCTGTACAAGCATGTGGAACACATCACCGAGAAGCTGTCCGACCCCAAGAATATCTTCCGTGACAGCATGATCGAGAACGCAAGGGAGACCTGTGACCTACTGACACGTCTGAATATCGCCGAAGACCCCAACCTCGAAGCCATGCGGCAGCAGGTGGAGCGCAAGTTGCTGGACCACCACCCTGATACCCTGCGTAACGACCTCGATGTCCGTCAGGACACGGCAGAGGAAGCGCGCAAGATCATGGATGCCATGGCCACTTTCATGCAGGGAGCGAACTGATGCAAGTAGCAGTGAAGCGTGAGTTCACCGGCGATGTCGCCGCCCTCACCCGCCGTCTGGCCAAGGCCAAGACTTCCCTCATCCTAGAGCATCCCTTCGTCGGGACCATCGCTCTCAACATGCCGTTCATACTGGACGAGTCTGTCCCCACTGCGGCAACCAATGGCAAGTATGTCAAGTTCAATCCGAGCTTCATCGATCCGCTGTGTGATGAGCAACTCAAGTTCCTCGTTGCCCATGAGTGCTTCCACCCCATGTTCGAGCATAACTATCGGCGCGGTGAGCGCACTCCGGGCAGGTGGAACCGGGCCTGTGACTATGTGATCAACCACCATCTGACGCAGGAAGGTATCGGCAAGTTCATCCCCGGTGGTTGCCTTGATCCCAACCTGTTCAACGCAGGCGGTGGCACCAGTGATGGCATCTACAACCTGCTGCCTGATGATGACGATGACAACGGCGGTGGCGGCGAAGCCTACGATGAGTGCGAGGACGGTGGGGGTAGCCCTGCTGATCAGGCTCAGGCCGCTGCCGAGATGAAGGTTCAGGTTGCTCAGGCAGCGCAGGCTGCCAAGATGATGGGTAAACTGTCGGCAAACATGCAGCGACTTGTCGATGCGGTGCTGCAACCCAAGGTCAACTGGGCTGACGTACTTTGGCGGTTCATGCAGAAGTGCAAGAACGATGTCCGGACCTATGCCCGACCGAGCCGTATCTTCGCAGCGCAGGGTCTCTATCTGCCGAGCATCACGGGTGAGACCATGGGTGAGATCGCCTTCTGTGTGGACTGCTCTGGTTCTATCACTCCGCAGCAGATCAATCAGGCGGCAGCCGAGATCACCAAGGTGTTCGAACACTTCCGTCCTCGCAAGCTGCATGTGATCTACTTCGACAGCGAGGTGTCCCATGCGGATGTTTACGAGCCGGGTGACACGCTGGATATCAAGCCTCATGGTGGTGGCGGCACTGCGTTCAGCCCGGTGTTCCAGTACATGGTGGACAACGACATCGAGCCGGTGGCCTGCGTGTTCCTGACTGATCTGTATTGCTCCGACTTCGGTCCGGAGCCTGACTATCCCGTGCTCTGGGTCAGCGATGGTGCTGACAAGGCACCGTTCGGCGAGGTGGTGAAGTGGTAAGCGAGGTGAGTGTAGTGTTTGATGACGATGAACCCGAGGGCCTTGGTGCCCTCACCATCCTGCTTGGGCAGGCGTGTTCTGGCTATGAGATGGGTACAGTGGTGACGGCACTGCTGTACCTGCTGGCCGACTGTGCTGCCCAGAGTAACGTACCCAAGCATGAGTTCCTAGCGCAGGCATATGAGAGCCTGTCCAACCTGTATGATGACATGGAGAACAGCAATGGCAACCGTTCGCATAACTAAGGAACTGACTGAGCAGATCACCGGTAACGCCCGTGCCAAGTTCACTGATCGGATCAGGGCGGTGGAGGCCACTGCCCCGGTAAGCTGGGGTGACTACGTCTACGAGAAGCTATTCGGTAAATACATCCCGCTCATGGAACAACTTCCTGAAGGGTTCTTTGACTTGACAGACAAAATCATTGTGCAGCGGATCGGTGGGCAGGCAGTAAACCTGCACTTTACACTGTCCTCACGCAAGCGGTGGCCCAAGCGTTTACCCGCTGATGCCCCGGCAGAAATGAACTACTATGGCGGTGCAATCACCCTGAAAGATGATCTCGTGTGGGGAGAACTCCACGCAGAAGTCGTGGCGTGGAAGGACAAGTGTGCTGCGATCCGCAAGCAGGCCGAGGAGTTTACGGAAGGGGTGTCCAAGATACTGGCGTCCTACTCGACGCTGTCGCCTGCCCTGAAGGCATGGCCTCCGCTGTGGGAACTGGTGCCAGAGCATACCAAGAACAAACACAAGGAGATCGTTGAGCGTAAGAAGCCCGAGAAGGAAGTACCTGATATCGACACGACCAAACTGACCGCAGTGCTGGCAGCAAGCAAGATGGGAGGACTGTGACATGACCAAGAAAGAGATGATCATCCGCACGATGTGCGACTTCCCCAACCTCAACAAGTGGCAGATTGCCAGCCGCGTGGGGTGCCATCCGACCTATGTAAGTCAGGTCGAGAACCAGTGGCTCAAGGACACTGCCAAGGACGAGAGACAGACAGAGATGTTTGAGGAGGATAAGCGCGTCGATGTGCAGGATATGAACACGATTGACACCATCCTCGCAGAACGTGGCTCTAGGTATGGCAAGTTCGAGACCCATGCAGAGATCACGCAGCGGTACAAGCGGTTGACCCACAAGTTCCTGCACAACTCAGGCAAGGAGCTTGACCACGACCAGCAGGAAGCACTCGACATGATCTTCCACAAGATCGGACGGATCATCAATGGAGACCCCAGTTACATCGACTCGTGGGATGACATCGCTGGCTATGCCAAGCTCGTGGCTGACAGACTGAGGGGAGACTCCAAGTGACGGACGAACAGAAAGATATCCTCACAAGGGCAGCGGCTGCCCTCACCGAACAGAACCGGTTGCGCGATGCCATCCGCAGGAACGACACGGAACTGCGTGCGCTATGCCGAGCCTATGATAAATACTTCGGGTTGTGGGGCTGTGCGCCCCACCACCTTCGCATCGCTGCCGAGAACCACGGCCTGCTTGACAAGGCTGTATAGTTCGGTAGTCTCCCCGCAGAAATAAACGGAGTAGCCCGGTGGACATCTATACCATTGATTTCGAAACAACTTATGACCGAGACTATTCGCTTTCGAAGATGACCACCGAGAGCTACGTCCGTGATCCCCGATTCGAGGCGATCCTGCTGGGCATCAAAAAGAACAACGGCCCGGTGAAGTGGATACCCAAGCCGCTGATCGAGCCGTTCATCAAGGCCATCGACTTCTCCAAGTCGGCCATCCTCTGTCACAACACTGCCTTCGATGGGGCTATCTTGTCATGGCACTACGGTGTGAAGCCCAAGCTGTGGCTGGATACCCTGTCGATGGCCCGTCCCCTGCACAACGTCACTGTGGGAGGTAGCCTCAAGGCGCTGGCCCAGTACTACAAGCTGGGTGCCAAGGGCGACGAGGTGGTCAACGCTCTGGGTAAACGCTACGCTGACTTCTCCAAGCAGGAACTGGAGCGCTACGCTGAATACTGCGTCAATGACGTGGAGCTAACCTACCAGTTGTGGCTGAAGCTGAAGAAGGAACTGCCGCCCTCTGAGTTGCTGGTGATTGACCAGACCCTGCGGATGTACACCCAGCCGATGATCGAACTGGATGTGCCCCTGCTGAAGAAGCACCTGACTGACGTGCGCCAGCACAAGGAGGACGTACTCAAGGAACTGTCTGACATCGTCGGTATGGGTGAACGCTTTGACCCAGCGGCACTGAAGACACTGCTGATGAGCAACCCTCAGTTTGCCAAACTGCTGAACCTGCTGGGTGTGACAGCGCCGACCAAGACAAGTGCCCGCACTGGTAAGGAGACCTTCGCCTTCAGTAAGACTGATCAGGCTTTCCTCGCCCTGCTTGAGCACCCGGACGAGCGTGTCCGGGCTGCGGCTGAGGCGCGGCTTGGTACCAAGTCCACGCTGGAAGAGACCCGGACCGAGGCGTTCATCGGGATCGCTGGCCGTGGCCCCCTGCCGATCATGCTCAATTACTATGGCGCACACACAGGCAGGTTCTCAGGTGGCGACAAGGTCAATCTCCAGAACCTGCCGAGCCGAGGTAACACCACCATCCGTCAAGCCCTGAAGGCACCGGAGGGATACGAGATCATCGCCTGCGACTCCAGTCAGATCGAAGCGCGCACTGTCGCGTGGTTGGCAGGACAGGACGATCTGGTGCAGGCGTTCCGTGAGGGACGCGATGTCTATTCCGAGTTTGCCAGCGAGGTCTATGGCCGCACTGTAACCAAGGCGGACTACACTGAGAGGTTTGTAGGCAAGACCTGCATCCTTGGCCTTGGCTACGGTATGGGGGCTGACAAGTTCCGTAAGACTCTGACCCTTGCCAAAATCTACATCGACGAGAACGAGGCCGAGCGCATCGTCCGTCTCTACCGCCAGAAGTACTGGAAGATCGTCCAGCTATGGCAGACCTGTGGTCAGGTGCTCAAGGACATGGTGGGCAACCGCAATGGTACGCTCAAGGAAGTCATCACCTACGATAAGGAAGGCATCCGGTTACCGAACCACCTGCGTATCACCTACCCCGCACTGCGTCAGACCAAGGATGGGTTCCAGTACATCAATGACGCACGGACATATCGCAAGGCGCTGAAGGACCGGGTTGCTGGTGGCACCCTCGAAGACCTGCCGTGGATCAAGATTTACGGCGGCAAGGTCACTGAGAATATCGTGCAAGCTCTGGCCGGTATCATCGTGCGCTGGCAGATGACCCTGATCGGACAGGCCGGACACTTCGTGGCCTTCCAAGTTCATGACGAGAACGTGTGTGTAGTACCTACGGCCAGTGCTGAAGCTGCCGAGGCAGAGATCATTCGCATCATGTCCACGCCACCGGCATGGGCACCCGACCTTCCTGTAGCCTGCGAGTCGGGGCGGGCAGATAACTATGGAGAGTGCTGATGGTATACATTGACATGGTTGAACTCACCGTGGGTGCTGCTGCGGTTGGGATTATCGGGTTCTTCGCAGGCACACTGTGGGGGATACGTGGCATGAGCCAACTGCTCGCCGATCTGTACGCAATGGAATGCGAACGCGACTACTACCGCAACCTTACCCCTGAGCGTGACAAGTCTGGCAAGTTTACCAAGAAGGAGAACATCGATGCGTAAGTATATCACTGGCTTCATCGTGGGCCTCGCCATGGGCACTGTCGTGCCTGCCGCTGCGGCCACCATCGTGGGTGGCACTGGCTACTTGTCGGGCTGGACCGTCACCAAGGACGGGGATGAGATTTGCTACATGCCCTACGTCTGGACCAGCATCCGGGAGATCGAGTGTGACTAAGGACCTACTGTTTTAGGAGAAGTGTGATGCCGACAGTACACTACAGCCACAAGGAAGACCGCTACTGGGTACACGATGGTGATGACATCGTGTGGTTCGACGGGCCGCTGGAGGCGCAGCAAGGCGCACTGGCTATCGACCGCAAGCACGCCATCCTCGCCGAGGTCAAGCTGATTGCAGCCTACTTCCGCCGCATGGGTATGACCCAAGTGGCCGCATCCATCGAGGCCGGGGACTACAAGAAATGACCAACGAAGAACTGGCCGGGGTGGATGAACTGGTGGGGCGGTTGGAACTGGGCGACCTTGCGGCAATACCCGAAGCCGTTACCGCGCTTCAATCCCTCACCGCCACCGCGCGGGAAGCCGAGGCGCTGCGTGCGGAGAATGCGAGGCTGCAAGCGCGGGCCGATGCTGCGCGGCGGGATGCGTTGGAGGAAGCGGCGAAGGTGGCGCGCGATTACGCAAGCAAGGCGGCGCAGCGAGGCTGGGTATTGAAACCGGGCAGCATTGTCACTGCGGCTCGGCACATCGCTACCACTATCCGCGCACTCAAGGGGAACCCCAATGGATGAGGACGAACTCACCCTCTATCTGGGCAAGCGGGTTCTGGAAGACGCCGACAAGCTGCGGCTCTTCATGCCAGACTGCTACGCGCGCTTCCCGCTGGAGTGGTGCGGACACACGTTTGAAGTCCGCGTGATCTACCAAGGCCCGACCGATGACGCCTAGCCTTCGCCACTGGCTGTGGCTAAATTTTGGATGGGATATCTACGATTGGAACCCCGATGATCTCAGATTTTAGCAAGCAGCCCATCGTTCTGCGTTGTGCAGAGATGTTCTCAATTCATCCACGCGATCTGGTCGGTGACTTCCGGTTCAAGTTCCTGATGCCTGCCAAGTTTGCATTGTGCACCGCACTTAGGACACAAGGGATGTCCTATCCGAAGATCGGTAAACTCATGGGTCGTGACCATAGTTCAGTGATCTATGCTGTTGATCAGGCGACATGGCGCATGGGTAAGGACGAAGCATACAAGGCCAAAGTCCTTGAGTTGGCCAGCATACCACTGGAGTACGATGATGGCGTTTGACAAACAGACACTCGATAACAGCAGCACATGGCTTGAGAGCGACCGACTGCACCGCAAGGGGATGCTGGTCGGGAGTGCCAAGCTGTTCAATGCGCTGGTGAAGGAACACCCGAAGATCGTCTTCGCACTCAGGACCAAGCATAGGATAACGGAGAACTGCGATGCTGCTTAGTCACGACGAGCTTATCGATCTGGTGTCACGTAAAGTGGTACATCCTGTGGATAAGTCAGACATTAACGCTGCAAGCATCGACATACATCTCGGTGATACATTGCTGGTCGAGCGCACACCCAAGGGCTACTACCACCGGATCGTCGATTACCGCAGTCGCACACCGCTTATCATGGACAGACATGTCATGGATGAGGACGGCTACGTGCTGGAACCGGGGGAGTTCATTCTGGCCCAGTCCACTGAGACGTTCAACTTACCCACAGATATTTCTGCCGAGTACAAGCTGAAGTCCTCGATGGCTCGCATCGGGTTGGAGCATATGAATGCTGGCTGGTGCGATGCTGGATGGAACGGCTCGGTCCTCACCCTCGAACTGAAGAACATGACCCGTTACCATTCGATACGCATCCGTCCGGGCGATGCGATTGGGCAGATGATCTTCTTCCGCCACAAGGCGGTGCCTGCGCAGGCGTCCTATGCCACCAAGGGTAGGTACAACAACGACACACAAGTCTCAGGGATCAAGTCATGAACGAAGAGAAGGGTATCTACCTGTCGCACTCCTATTCCTCCATGAAGCAGTTCGAGAACTGCCCGCAGCGGTACTACCGCCAGCGCATCCTGAAGGATATCAAGGACGAAGGTGGTGAGGCCAGCAAGTATGGCGAACGCATCCACGAGATGCTGGAGCGCAGGCTCAGGGACAACGCCGAGCTACCGCAGGAAGCAGCCCACTATGAACCGCTCTGCAAGGGCGTTGAGAAGTTGGCCCAAGGCGGTGAGTTGCACGTCGAGAAGGAGCTTGTCCTCAACGACAATCACGAGCCGACAGGTTGGTGGGACAAGGACGCATGGCTGAGGTCCAAGCTCGACATTCTGGTACTCAAGGGACACGACGCGGTCGTCATGGACTGGAAGACTGGCAAGCGGAAGCCCGACTTCTTTCAGATGGAGATATTCGCAGGTCAGGTGTTCAAGCACTTCCCCGAAGTGCAGCGGGTCAAGACCACACTGGTCTGGCTGAAGGACATGAAGATGGACAGCGAGACCTACGACAGGAAGACCGACTCGCTCGGTATCTGGGGCGGGATCGCAGCAGCCACTAGCCGCATCGAGCAGGCGCTGTACTTCGACAACTGGCCCGCCAGACCGAGCGGGCTGTGCAACTGGTGCCCCGCACAATCCACATGTAAATGGGCGCGCCGCTGATTTTGTCACTTGACACCTGTGTATCGTAAGCTACCTTGGGGTTATTCCGCAGCACCGCCGTTCCTGTCCGATCTAGGGAATCGTAAGGGTAGGGCGGCTTTGAAGGAATACCCTCGGGTGAGCAGACGTGGCTGCAAACCTGCACTGAGGAGTTCTTATGGGAGCAACTACACCCGAGGGCCGGATCAAGAAGCGTCTCACCGAGATGCTGCGTAAGCATAAGGTCTGGTACTTCTTCCCCGGTAACAACGGGTTTGGGAAGTCTGGGCTACCCGACATCATCGCCATCGTGCGTGGTAGGTTCGTAGGTATCGAGGTGAAGGCAGACAGGACCAAGAAGCCAACAGCCCTGCAATGGAAGACAGGGCACGAGATCAAGGAAGCAGGCGGTATGTGGTTCCTCGTCTACGATGATGACACCATCACCCAAGTAGAGGCGTTTATCTGTGCTAGTCATTGAGAAGGCCAAGGCGATTGCGCTGAAGCTGAACAACCCCAACCGTATTCTCGACACGATCCCTACCGCCAAGCATATCTCCGTGCGTGGTATGGACCTCGTGGTCGCACCGCATCGGCTTGATGAAGTCCGTGTCCTCAACAACATGGGGATCAAGGCCCCATCACCCATCCTGCATTACTATGACTGGCCCGGTCGGTTCACGCCGTTCGATCACCAGAAGGAGACCGCTGCGTTCCTGACCCTCCACCGCAAGGGGCTGGTACTCAACGACATCGGCACCGGCAAGACCCAGTCTGCATTGTGGGCAGCGGACTACCTGCTGAAGACCAAGCAGGTGAAGAAGGTGCTGATCCTGTCGCCACTGTCCACACTGGAACGTGTCTGGGGTGATGGTATCTTCCTCGGCTTCCCGCACCGCAAGTTCGCCGTGCTGCATGGTACGGCAGAGCGCAGGCGCAGGCTGCTGCAACAGGACGTGGACTTCTACATCGTCAACCACGACGGCTTCTCGATCATCGCTGACGATGCTCATGGTATGTTCGATCTGGTCATCGTCGATGAGGCAGCCGTGCTGCGTAACCCCAGCACCCAGCGGTTCAAGTTCTTCCGTAAGTGGATGGCAGCGAACCCTGAGACACGTCTGTGGTTGATGACCGGTACGCCGACTCCGAATGATCCGACTGACGCATGGGCACTGGCCAAGCTGGTGGACAGTCCGAACTGCAAGTCCACGTTTACTTCATTCCGTGAGCAGGTGATGATGAAGATTGGGCAGTGGAAGTACGTGCCCCGCCCGGAGTCCACCGACATCGTCAAGGACATCCTACAACCAGCAGTGCGGTTCACCAGAGACGAGTGCTTTGACCTGCCGGAGACCATCATCCAGACACGTCAGGTTGCGCTGACAGCCGAGCAGCAGAAACACTACAAGGCCATGCTCAAGGACTTCATCGCCGAGGTCGGCAGCGATGGTACGATCAGCGCGGTGAACGAGGCAGTCAAGGTCCAGAAGTTGATCCAGATCGCCTGCGGCGTGGCCTATGGGGATGATGGTCAGGACATCGAGATCGACGCCAGCCCGCGTGTCAAGGTGGTCAAGGAGATCATCGAAGAGGCGGGCGAGAAGGTGATCGTCTTCGTCCCCCTGACAGGTACGCTCCACATGCTGGAGAAGGAACTGTCCAAGCACTGGACTGTGGGTGTGGTCAACGGTCAGGTCTCGTCATCCAAGCGTGACGTGATCTTCAAGGACTTCCAAGACAGCAAGGACCCCCACGTCCTGATCGCACATCCGGGCACTATGGCCCACGGCCTCACGCTGACAACTGCGTCCACCATCATCTGGTACGGACCTGTCAACAGCAACGAGACATACGTCCAAGCCAACGGGCGTATCGAACGGATCGGCAAGAACAAGACTTCGAATGTGATCCATATCGAAGCGACCGATCTTGAACACCGAGCATACGAGCGGCTGAAGAACAAACAGAAACTACAAGGACTGCTGCTCGACCTAATCCAAGAGGAAACAAGACGATGACCATCACAGTGGATCAAGCCATCGCCGCATACATGAAGCTGCGTGGTAAGAAGGCTGAGGTTGAAGCCCGCATCAAGGATGAAGTGGCCCAACTCGAAGCCAACATGGACAAGATCGAGAAGTGGATCAAGACGCAGGCTGACACGATGGGGGTGACCTCGTTCAAAACCCCGCATGGCACAGCGTTCCTGACCACCAAGGACTACGCCAACGTCGAGAACTGGGACGCCACACTGGCGTTCATCAAGGAGAACGATGCCTACGATATGCTGAACAAGGCGGTGAACAAGACCGCAGTGCGCGGCTACATCGAGCAGTACAAGGCTGTACCTCCGGGTGTGAACTACGGCACCAAGATCGAGGTCAGCGTCCGCAAACCAACAGCGAAAGTGGAGGACTGAATGATCAAGCGGATGATACGCAGGTGGCTGGGCATTGCGCCCGAGCCAGATTACTACGAGTCGAAACTCGTAGAGACACGCGAGGCCCACTCTGTACTGTCTGAGTCTGGCCCTGCCATCATGGCCTACCGGATTAGCAACGGCTACATCGTTCGGACCTTCGACCGGTCGCTTCTTAACAATACGATGAAGATGCCCACGCTTACCTATTGCAAGGATCACAACGAGATCGCAGAACACATCGTTGCCGAGCAAGCCCGCTCCGCCCTTGGTGTCGGGCACCAGTATGAACTCCCACTGACCAACGTACCCATCAAGGTTCCCGGTCGTCTTGGTCCCGTCTAACAAGCGTCTAACGTCAACACGCTCACTACAGGAGAACTTATGAGCACGTCCCTTATTCCTTCCAACATCCAAGTCCCTGCCCACCTCGCTGCCCGCATCGGTCAGCAGTCGGCTCTGGCTGCCTCGCTGGCTGCCGGTCTGGCTCAGGGTGACAGCTACCCGCGCATCAGCCTCAAGGGGTCGCGCTTCCGCATCGTCGAGGGCAAGACCGAGACTGTACTCGACCAGACCAAGCTGAACGTGGTCATCGTCGGTGCCAACCCGCGCCTGTCCAAGACCTTCTACGCCAAGCAGTGGGACCCGAACGATGAGCCGAGCGGACCGGACTGCTTCTCGCTGGATGGCATTGGCCCTGACGCCTCCGTCCAGAACCCTGAGAACGATCTGTGTGCATCGTGCCCGAAGAACGCTTGGGGTTCGAAGATCAGCCCGACCGGGCAGCAGATCAAGGCTTGCGCCGACCAGAAGCGCCTTGCCATCGTGGCGGCTGAGGACCCCACTGGTCCGGTCTATCTGCTTCAGGTCACGCCTGCTGCGCTCAAGGGTCTCAACCAGTACCAGAAGGAACTGACCGTTCGCGGTATCCCGGTGGAAGTGGTCAAGACCACGCTGTCGTTCGATACTGACGCCTCGTTCCCCAAGCTGAAGTTCGGTTTCGGTGGCTTCCTTGACGCTGAGACCCAAGCTGCTGTGGACGAACTGTTCGGTAGCGATCAGGTCCTTGAGATCACGGGTGAGAAAACCGCCAGCCGCCCTGTCGAAGTCCCGGTTCAGGCCCAGCGGCCTGCGCCTGTTGCACCGAAGCCCGCTCCGGTCGAAGTCGTGGAGGAACCAGTTGCCCCTGCGCCTGAAGCGGCCACTCCGAAGCGTGGTTTCGGTGCAGCAAAGCCAGTGGCTGAAGAGGCTCCGGCTCCCAAGCCTGCGCCCAAGGCCAAGCCCGCGCCCGTAGCTGTGTCCGAAGGTGGTGACGCCATGTCACTGGCCGACGAGATCGCAGCGCTTGTTGGAGGTATGGATAGCGATGACTAATACCGCAATCGACTTCACCAAGGTGGAGGCACTGCGGAAGCACATGCTTCTGACTGTTCAGGACATGTCTGATCTCTTTGGCGTAACTCGTGCGACGTACTATGGTTGGCTGCGCGGTAAACCGATCCGCAAATCCAATGACGCGACTGTTCGGGTTATGCTAAAGAGGCTGCTCGCGGTTATGACGGAGCACTCATGGCCCATGCCGGAGGTGATCGCCGCAGACCAGAAGCAGAGGAAGGAGCGCCTCCAGCAGCTACTCAACCAAGACTGAACTAGTGGGGGGAGCAATCCCC
>Ga0315909_10002677_pt1 | contig 22477 bp, 28 predicted proteins | sample LakEriMetagenome_11_FD_203527 | JGI IMG/M metagenome (GOLD analysis project Ga0315909, IMG submission 203527) | Freshwater fungal communities from buoy surface, Lake Erie, Ohio, United States - Buoy 2 MA125 | ecosystem: Environmental > Aquatic > Freshwater > Lake | place: USA: Lake Erie, Ohio...
ACCATGTGCGCGTGGGAAATGCCGTCCGGGTGGAGGTTGTCGTATCGCCAAGCCCGATGTTCGTGATTGCCGAGCGTGATTAGCTTGCGCGGCTTAAGCGTCCCCAAGCCTCGCTGGAACTCTTTCTGCGATGCGTGAAAGCTGGCCAGTTCCTGCTCAAACGTCGGCTTTGAAAAGCCCTCAAACGTCGCCCGGTCATTGAACGACGAAAAGCAATCCATCGTCATCCAGTCGCCAACGGACACAACCCAATCGACGTTATGTTCCGCCGCAAACCGGCCCAGCCAATAGAACCGTTCCTTATTAGGAAGGTGCGGGCTATCGTGGGCATCACCGATGACGCAAACCACGATAGGGTTGCCCTCTGGTATCGGCTCCTTAATGTGGTCTTGCGAGACCATTGCCGGGGCGCCGGGCGAGTGATGCTGATACTGGCGTGGCCGGTAAAGCGTGTCATCCGGCTCTAGCCCGTAATGAAGTTTCGCCGCCGCAATCCGCCCGTTCATCGTTCCGCGTGAGATGCCCCACGCATCAGCGGCAACCGCGACGGCACCTTGGCCCGCCCCACCCATTCCGATGGGTCGGAATCCTTCCCTTAACTTTTCCTCAACGCGCTCGACTGTCTCAAGCGCAACTTCACGGGAAAGGGAAGGCTGGGCCATGTCAGATCACCAAAAGCGCCAGAACGGGCGGGGAGGGGTCGCCAAGGCGCGAGATTGAGCGTCGAAGGCTTGGACCGCCAAATCCCTCCGACCGTCACACACGGCCAGCATTAGGCCCCTAGCGTCGTGCGTGACTTCTAGGTCCGCAATGGTCGGGCTATCGGGCAGGGTCGGCAACTGGCACGGCGTCCGCGCCGCTTCCGGCAGAGTCAGGACTGGCGCAGATTGACGGGGCGACGATGCACAGCCGGTGATCAGCAGCCCGTATGCGAGCCACGCGGTTAGGGTCCAAGGGCGTTTCAGCATCGGGTGCCGTCCTCGCTTCGGTTTCAGCTTGGCGGGCAAGGTCGCGGATTACAACCTCCCGCGTGTGAAAGGTTTGTGTCGCCGCTGCAATTTCAGCGTTGCCGACCGCCTCGCGCTCTAACACCGAGACCTCCGTTTCCAGCCGGTCAATCTTGCGGGCATCAATGCCGAACGGGTCAAACTTGAGGCCGAGAAAGCTAGGGCGGGCCACACTGGCAAGACCGAACAGCACACAGAACACGGCGAACAAAGCAATCCAGCCGGTCGGGGTGATGATGCGGAGATATTTCACAGCGCCGTAGCTACATCAAAAGACGGACAGGCTTTCGATACGCCTGGCCAGTCCCTATGACCGCGAACGACAATACCGGGATATTTCGCGCGATAGTCCGCTACGACTTTCCGCAACGCGACTTTCTGGGCTTCCGTCCGGGTATCGGCTGGCGTCATTGCTTTGTTGTTCTCGACCCCGCCAACATAGCAAATGCCGATGTTGCCGGTGTTATGCCCGCCCGTATGAGCGCCGCGCTGATTATCCCGCAAGGTGCGAACGACCGTCCCGTCAAGCTCAATGACGTGATGATAGCTCGCCTGCCCAAAACGGTCCATTCCAATCTTTACGATGGCGGGGGCCTTCACGTCGCGGCCACGCGGGGTTGCCGCACAATGAATGGTCAGAAACTTGATGCTCATGGCTTTTTCCAGCTTGCGACAATGCGGGCAATGTCAGATGCGCTTGCCCCGCCCATGTAGCAGAAACCAAAGAACGCTTGCGAGGCGATAAGGGCCAGCGCGATGTCTCGCAACGGGCCACCGTCTGACAGTTTCCAGACGATGCCCGCGAGTAATGCAAGCGTGACCGTCACATAGCCGATGGTGACCCATCGCCGCCAATGAAACGACGGCTCAGGAAGCGGGTTGTCCGGGTCGGTCATGCGGTAGGCTTCCGGCGCGAGGGAAGGGGCAACAGCCGCTGGATTAAGTCGGTCAGGTGCTTAATCTGTTCTTGCAGCCGGATGACTTCATCGCGCGTGTTATCGTGCGCGGCTTCCTTGGCTTGCAATGTGGCGACGATAGCGGCCACCGCTCCAATCTGGGCAGATACCGCCGCCACTTGATCGCCTGTCGCCTTGCCATTTACGCGGCCTTCAAGCCGCACAAGCCAAACGATGACCGCGACACCCGCGAGACCAATCGTGATGATGGGGCCAGGTTCGAGGGTCATTAGTTGATAACCCCCGCCGTTCTCAAGTCGTCCTCAAGCGCCTTGAACCGCTGCGATATTGCCTTCACGGCGTTATCGGTCGCTTGCGCTTCGGCTTGCACATAGGCCGCGCTGACGGTCTGGCCTGCATAGGTTGCGTATGCACCCTTGGCAGCCGTTCCAGTCGCCGCCGTCCAGCCGGTTTGTTTCTGAACCGCCCGCACCTCAACAAACGTGCCGGGGTTACCGTCCACAGTGCAGAACCAGCCGAGGATACCGTTTGCGGACGGGGCTGAGTTCTGTATCCAGTCGCCAGCGGTCCAATAGCCCGTTGTTGGAACCGCAGACAGGAAGTTGCGACCTTGCACGTTGCGGGTATTGATGAAGACGTTAAAGCCGAACGCCGTTGAGTTTGGCCAACCCAAGAACGAGCAATCCGCAACCACGCATCGGGTTAGAGACGCGCCGCCAGAGGTCAGGAAGCCAAAGCTCTTGTTCGCATCGCTTGGCACGTCAACCGAATAGGTCACATCGGTCTGAACAGCCGCGCCCGCGATTTGAACGCCGTAAGACCCCGCGCCTTGACCTCCGGGAGCCACATATCCCGAGCAACGCACCCTATCGAGCGCGAACGTTTGGAGCGCAGCGCCGCTGTCGTCGAGATTGTGAATGATAATTTCGCCGTCGCGGCAAGAACCTGCTTCGCCCGCCTTAACGCCAGCAGCCGTGCCGCTAGTGGTCGCGTCTATGACGAAGCGATCAAGATACGAAAAGTCAAACGCCCCCGCTCGCGTGGTTTTGATGCACGAACCTTTTGCGTTCAGATTTTTTGACCGCAGAAAAATCGGCCCGCCAACGGCAGTGCGGCGGTTAAGAACCGCGAACCCCTCGAAAGTTACCGTATCGACGTTCCAGTCTCGGGTCGCATCGTTTGTGATCGCATGGCCGATACAAGCAATGCCAGACGTGCCGACCGTATCGACTTCCCAATACCCGACGCTTCCGTTGAATATCCGGTGCTGCGCTCCATCCGCTTCAATATCGAAGCCGCCGGGCATCACCGAACCACCAATCGTGCCGCCAACCTTGATCGAGTTCCCGCCTTCCGACCGCCAGCGCAGGCCAGAAATAATCGACACCGCATTGCGCCCGTCGTCAGCCGAGTTGATGGCGGTGACGTAGCCGATGTAGAAATCAGAGGCGTTCTCGGCCTCTACATAGGGCGCAATGTTAGTCAGCGTCGTTACGACAATACCGTCGCCCCGGATTTCTCGGAAGTTGATCGGGCCGGTGATCGACCATTGATGTGCGCCGCCGACGCTGATGCAATGGCATTGCTGATCTTGAACGGTCGAGTTTGGTTGGTTTGTGCGGTTGCCGTCAAACCATCCCCCAGCAAAGATAATGTCAACGCCGATGGTGTCGGCGGTGTGGATGCCCGCATAAATCGGCGAGGTAGAGACGCGGACATTCCAGTCAGTGCTACTGGTCCGCGCCTTGAGGAGAATATCGCCCTCGATGATGATTTTTGTGTAATTGTAAGTCGAGCCGATGAGCAGGACGCCCGCCAACTTGAAGGTGTAGCCCATCGGCAAGATGATGGTCTTGCCCTTGTTGGCGTCGATAGCGGCCTGAATAGCCGCGCTATCGTCAGTCGTTCCGTCACCAACCGCGCCATACCCGAGGACGTTTACAGGCGTGTCCCGCAATTCCGCTTGCAGCGTTCGGTTGACGGCTCCGGTTCCGGTGCGGATAAAGTTCACAAACGACGAAGCAATCTGCCCCAGCGCCGTCAGGAATGCGCTATTGTTCGCCGTGGCCAGCAGGGAGCGGGCAAACGAGGTCAGGTCGGCCATTGCCCACGTTCCCGCGCCGGTCGCGTAAGGCATTTTATTGGCAGCGGATGTAAGGCCAGCGATAGCAGCGAGGTCTGGGTCATACGCGACCACATCGCCGTAATAAAGTGAGGCTTTGATGTTGTCTCGGTTGCGTAGGTCAATGATCGGCAAGCCGTCCGCGTCGGTAATCGCCACCGAGTAAGCAACCGCCGTATCTGCAAAGATTGAGGGAAATACCCCCGCCGCGTCAGCAGAAAGCGGGTTAGGGTGCGCGACGTTGAGAGCCGCCGTAGTGTAAACCGGCAGGAGCGTGGTGGTTTCGTTGACGTAAAACGTCAGTTTCGCCCCAGCTACCGGGTTCCCGTTGATGTCCAGCGCGGGCATACAGTTGGGGATAATGATACGGCCTGCCGCCATCTGGTAACTCCGTCATGGGAAGCGGCGTCGTCCGACGCTGCAAAGTGTGTTATTAGTCGCGGATGCAGAAACATCCGTTGTGGGGACAAGATACGTCCCGTTGGGCTTGGTGGCAGCACGTCATGGCGTGGGTGTTATTTATTCCCGCCGTTTGGTTTATTGTAAAGGCTGCCCGATGGATTACGGAAGCGGTCCTACCATTCTAGGCTGTTGAGCGGGCGCTTGGCTCATGCCCGATTGCGCCGCTAGTATTGGCGTAATCTGCGAAACAAGGCGACGGGCCTCCGGTTCGCCCATACGGGTGCGAAGGATAGCCAACACTTCATCCGGCCCGCTTTGCAGCCCGACCCTGACCATTTGTTCGGCCATGTCGTCGGAAATACCGGCTGACCTGAAAAGGTCGAAAACCCCGCCAATCGCGGCGAGCGGGTTTCCGCGCGCAAGATTTCCAATCACGCTGCCGACCTGATTAATCTCGTTGCCGTCCTGCTGATTTAGGAACGTATTTGACCCGGCGCGCGGATTGACGTTCCGTCCCGTTTCCAGCGCCATCCGTCCGACCCGCCCGCCTTGACGCAAATCTTCAGCCCCAGCGCGGCCCATTAGAGCCTCAGAACGCTGGAACTGCCCGCGCCCGGTTGCGAAAGCGTCCAGCACACCCGCCGCCCCTGCCGGGGTATTGCCCGCATTCTCGACGCCAGACCGTGCGGCGGCTCGCGCTACGTCAATCTCACTCGCGGCCCTGTTTATGCCAGCGCCAACCGGAATAACGCTTTGACCATCGCCACGGGGCGAGCGCGTCATCATCCCTTGGATGCCTCGCACAAAGTCGCGGGCAGTGCCTCGGTTGCCCACGAAACGCTCGCCAATCTCGGTCGCGTCTCCAAGCCTAGCGCGTTCAGCATAACCAGTCAGCGCCGCGTCAAGGGCAGGCGATTGTTCGCGCGCTTGTGAACCAATGCTGCGACCCAAGCCGCCGACAATCCGGCGAGTGTCGCTGCCGGGGTCGCCAACGGTTGACAGGTGACGCCGCAGAAGGTCTGCCGCCGTGACTGACAATTCCAGCCCTTCGTCAGTCGCTTCTCCGACAGCGGTTTGCGTCGAACGGCCCGCCATGCGCCGACCGAGTTCGGCTAGTTCCAGCGCGACCGCCCGCTCTGCCGGGTCTGTGGAGCTTTGGTAAAGAGACGCGGCACTAGCCACCCCGCGCCGCCCTTGCGGACTCCAAAGCGCCTGCGCCGTGTTGTTATCAATCCGAATGGGGGGACCTGCACGGGCCGCGTCAAAAGCAGGACGGGATGCCGTTTGCTGATAGCGTTGCAGCACCTCGTCGATTTCGTTAGGGGACGCTGAAATAGGCGAAATCCGCTCGCCAAGCCCGGCGACGAAATCTTGACTATCAATGCGGCGGCTTGTGGCAAAATCTTCAGCAATCTCCCTGCCGGGGGTCTGGCGGGTTGCTGCAACGCGGATGCGCGATTGCGCCACCGAACCACCGGCATCAGCCGGGACCGGCTCAATCCCGTATGCGCGGGCGTTGGCGATGCGTTGCTCATATTCGTTCGGGCTGACGCCTCGGAACACCGCGCGAACCGCTCGATCTTGACCCGTCATCGGACGGCCCATAATCTGCTCCATGCGGTCTTGAAGCATATCCGACACGCGGGTTCCGCCTGCGGTATTGACCATGCTGCCAATACCGCGCGCGGCTACAGGAACGCCGAGGCCAATAGCGCCGCCTGTTACCGCTCCGCGAACTGCGCCGCTAAACTCTTGCCCTTCAGGAGCCGTGGCCGCGCCCGCCACCGCACCAACCGGCGCACCTGTTGCCAAGCCTCGCCCGCCTGCCGACGCCCATCCCGGCGCGCTTGCAACGTAGCGACCCGCCGCAATCGCACCCGGCGCGACAATGCCGCCCGCAATGCTCAAGCCAAGGTCAAGAGCGCCGTTTTCTTGTCTGAAATCCGCATTGGCGCGGTCTAGTTCCTGCCGGTAAGCGTCCCTGAGTTGCCCCGACGTAAAAGGAATTTCTTGGCCAAGCAGTTGGGTGCTAAAGTTTCGTCCGCGCTGCTGGGCGGCAACCATTTCCGCCTCAAGCCTATCAGAAAGCCCGTAGCTTAGGCCCCGCGACAACGCACGAACGCCGCCCGAAAAAGCGCTGCTTGCACCGTCTTCCGACATTTCGGCCCGCGCAAAATCCCGCGCTCGGCGCTCTTGCTCCGTGTCAGCAACATACGTTTGCGAGGCTTCGTCAAAGCGGCTGTATGAGCCGGGATAGCCCGCCTCGCCGTGCTGCACGACGGTCGCGCCAGTATCTTGCGGGTTTGCCGCCTGATAGCGCGCTAACGCCGCCTCGGGATTTTCCGGGCGATATCCCTCACGAACAACGCGCTGGATTGTGTCCTGCGGCGTCCCAGCGGGAAAAACCACCACCCGGCCATCCGGCATGGTGATTTCGACTTCTTGTCCGGGCGATTGCTGGACTACTGCCATTCGATTTCACCCGTTGCTGGGTTGTAAACGCCGCGAGTTGCGACAGGCTGGCCGGATGCCGCATCGACCGGCGCTGGTCCTCTTACGGCCTCGGGTTGAACCACAGCCGCCTCACGTCCGGGGTTTTGCGCCTGCCATGCGGCCAGAGCTTCGGCCTCTGGCGTTCCCGGCATGGGAAGGGCTTGTGCGGAATACCTTGACCACCAGCTATCAAACGTCTCGCCGTTGGCGTTCGGTTCAGACGGACTGCCGAGGTTTATCCTCCATCGGTCCATCGCCGCGCCGTATGCGGCCTGACGCCGTGCAGTCCATCGCATCGCTTCCGCCACGACGCGATTGGTCTCCGGGGTCGCCTCTGGGCTGATTTGCAAATTCTGAATGAACGCTAGTTCCTTTTCAGAAAGCGGCCCTTTGAGTTGCCCCACGTCACCGAGCGCGCCTTGCGAGCCGATCAAACGGATTTGCTCAAGCTGCTGGGTCTGTTCCCGGTTCGGAATACCGGGCAAGGCGCTCAACGGGGTTCCGCCCATCATCCGGCCCGTCATAATGCGAAAACCGGACATCGGCCCGGTCGGTGCGCCACGGTCCAGCATAGAAATGGCACGATTAGCGCGGGCCTCTAGCGCCCCAGCACCCGCCGCGCCGGTTTGCGCTTCACCGTAGCGCGCAACATCAAACGCCGCGCGGCCTTGTTCAAAGCGTGATTGATACGGGTCGCTCGGAGCCGATGCCGCCAATCGGTCCTCTGTCCGGTCAGCGCGGGCATTGTCAATCGCGTCCTGCTGCTGGCGATAGGCAAACTGTTCCGCCTGAGTGCGCTGGGCAGGCGTTTCCATTGGTTGCAGCCGATAACCGCCACCGAGCGCCGAACCTTGCGGAGAAGCGTCAACGACATATTCCGTGCCATTCCACGTCGCGCGCTGGCCGTTCGGGCCGTAAATGACGCTAGGGCGATCTTGCATTTCAGTCACCATGAAACGTGAATGTGTGTGCGCTCATTTAGAACACGGAACCCGGCTTGGCGCATCCTTGCCTCTAGCTGCTCCATTGTCATCCCGGCAGGCGGGGCGAGGTCTAGGGCTTGGCCTTGAAGGTGGAATGACGTGCTTGACGGGTTATAGCCTTGCCGACGAAGGCGAGCCGTATCGGCTGACGTTCTATCGGCATTGGTTACGCGAACGCCGGGAACAAGGGCTGCAACGGCTTGCTGTGCATCACCCGACGACTGAAAAGAAACGCGCGGGGTCTGCGCCCGTTCTGACTTAGCCCGCACCGGCTGGCCCGGCGCGGGCTGATTAGGGTTTGGCGGGGCCGCTGACCATCCCGGCGGGATGTTAGCACCGAGCGATTGCGGCTGGTTGTTTCCGCTATTCGGCGGGGTCGCTCCCGGCGGCAGAATAACGCCAAACCCGGTTACAATCGGACGGGTTGCGTCCCGTAAGTCTTTACGCTCCGCCAAAAGTTCCGCCGCTGACATATTCGACCGATACCAGCCCGTCAGCATTTCGTCGGTCAGGTTTTCCGGGATTTGCTCGGGCGGAATACCGGCTTGCCCCGCTGCCACAAGGGCCTGTTGCCGCCGTTGCACCGGGTCTTTGATTTCCAGCAGTTGCAGGCCAAGACGCGCGAAGTTCTCAGCCCTTGCCCCCGCCGCCGCGATTTCCGCTTGGGAGGCTGAATCACGGAATTGACGGATGGTGTTAAGCATATCCATATCACCGCCCGCCGCCGTGGTGGCCGCGTTAAAATCGCCGCTCGCAAGAGCCGTTCCGACCGCCTGTCGCGTCCCAAGCCCTTGCGCCCGTTCTGCCCCTTGCGTGTCTCCATACTGGCCAGCCGTAGCCGCTGCGCCGGTATAGTCCCGCGCCGCAATCTGGCCCGCATAGGTGCGGTCGCCACGGGCGCGATACATACCCTGCCCCATCTGCCCGCCGGTCATCAGACCGCGTTGAAAGCCGTCGAATGGATTATTCATCGTCCGAACCACCCTTGCGAGCCGCCATAAAGGCCAATGCCCGTGCCAATCGCGCCAGTCCATGCATTAGCACTGTTTGTCTGGCCTTGCGCCCGTGCATTTGCCCCGGTCATCATCAGGTTCCCGACGTTGCTCGCGTTTTGCATCCCGGCCTGACCGATGCTGCCCGCAATCTGCGGAGCCTGACCGGCAATACCGCCAACACGGTTTAGCCAATCGTTATAGAAGCTGCCGAAGGTGTTTTGCCCTTGGGCTTCCAGCGCCTTCATGCGGCGTCCCGAATACATCCCGCCGACCAGCGGAGCGGCGCGGTCAATTGCGGTGATGCCAGCGCGAAGCTGCTCTTGATAGCCCGGCGTATTGCGGACTTGAGCGCCAATGTCGAGAGCGCCTTGGTTTCCGCCCGCTTGACCGGGCTGGACTTGCGGGTCATTTCCGGGGACGCCAGCACCGCCGTAAAAAATCTGCGGCCCGCCAACGTCTTCACCGCCCGGCATATACTGCCCGCCGCCCGTCATCATGCCCGGTGACATCTGAACCGCCATATCCGACGCGCCGCCGCCTTGGAACCCGCCCTGCGAAGGCCCGCCTGACACGCCTTGGAAACCGCCTCCCGTCATCAGGCCACCGCCGCCCTGAAAGCCGCCCGGTGCCTGTCTGGGCTGGGATTGGGGGCCACCCAAGCCAAGCGCTTGCATATACGTCCCCGACGCGCCCTCGGCCCGACGATATGCGGGCATCTGTAGGGCGAGAAGCTGCTGGAACTGCTGATTTTGCAGATCAGCGGCGCGGTCGGTCGATTGCGAAATCGTGCTGCCCGCGCTTCTTGATGCGCTGGACGACAAGGCGGCAGAACCGACTAGGCCGCCGCCAAGAAGCAACGCGGCAGTAGTGCCAATGGCCATTTTAGAACCTCTTTACGAAGGCGACTTCGTTCTTTTGATACCCGGCGCGAGAATAAACGCGCTCAACTCGGTCGAGATTATCGTCAGCAAGGGCGGCGCATTGAACGCCATTTGCTCCGTTTTCCTTGGCCCACGCCTCAAAAGCCTCGCGGACTTTGCGACCGTTTCCGTCCGGCGCCCACCAACCGACCTCAAACGCGATGACTACGGAGGGGTTGAACCAAAGCGGGACCAACGCCCCCAAAATCATGCTTTCTCCACACAAGAAGACCGCACCATTATCAATGACGCCGCCGAGAAACACTCTAAAGGCTTCCGGGTCGAGCGGGTCGTCGCGCCAAGGCGAATAGGCGTGAAAATCCGTCCCAAGTCGGACAACGGTGTCCAGATCGTCAGCGGTTGCGCGCTTAATCAAGGCGTTTGGTCCGACCGGAACAGGTTAAGCGACAAGTTCACAACCGACCCCGCATCCGCCTTGAAATACAGCGCCGCGCCAGCCGCAACCATCATGCCCGCAATGTCCAGCGAGGTCGATTGACCGGCATACACCGTCTGGACGTGAACCTTGTTTGCATCCGTGGCCGAGCCGCCCGATGCCACCTGATGCACCGTCACCAAACGGGCCACCGTGTCGATGTTCTGAACCTGCGCCCGAACAACGGTCACAAGCTCGTTAGCGCCCGCCGTGGCCAAAGCGACCGAACTGGTCGTTAGAACCGTGGCAACGCCTGTGCCTCTTGTCGCCATCAGTAAAACTCCACCACCCAGATTTTGCCCGCGCCGCCATTGCCGCCAGCCCTCGCGTTACCCGAACGGGCCGCGCCACCGCCGCCACCAGCGCCGTTAAACCCGGCCCCGCCAGCGCCGGACACCGATGAACTGGAACCGCCGCCACCGCCGCCAAAGCCCGCGCCGATGAACGTGGCCGAAATCGCATTTACACCGCCGTCAGAGCCGGTCCCGAGACCACCCGACCCGCCGCCACCCGTTGCAAGCGCGGTTCGCGGTGAGCCTGCCGCGCCGGAACCCCCGACCGCGTTTGAGCCGTTGTAATAAGCGCCGCCACCGCCACCGGGCGCGCCCATTGCCGTATTCGGCGCATCCAAACCGTCGCCGCTTGTCCCGCCGTTTCCGCCGCTACCACCAAGATAAAGACCGCCAACCGCCGTGTTCGCTGCGCCCGCCGTCCCGGACGCCAAACCAGCCGTTCCGCCCTTTGCGGCGAGAAAGTCTCCAAACGCGCTATTTCCGCCCGCCGTGCCATTTGAACCCGCCGCGCCCCCGGTTCCAGCCGCGCCGACCGTGACCGAGACTGTGACCGGCAAGAGAGAGCCTTCAATCGCGGCAAATGATACGTTCGCACCGCCGCCGCCGCCGCCGCCGTTCGCACTAGCAGTGCCACCGCCACCGCCGCCGCCACCACCCACGCCATAGACATGAATGGCCCGGACGTCGGGGTTAAGCCGCCATGTGTCGTTTGCCGTGAACTGGATAACCCGCGTTTGAGGCGGACGGGCCAATCCGCCTAGAAACTGGGCGAAGTTGGTGTCCGTGGTCTTCTTGTAATCATCCAACATTGCGCGGATGCGCTCGACACCCTGCGCTTGCACCTGCTGCAACGCCGTTTCCAGCGTTCGCCGCACCTTTTCCTCACCCGAGGCCGTCGTCAGCGACGACAACTGACTAAGCAAGGTCGTCCCTAGAACGCTGTCCAGATCGTCGTTAAAGCCGCCCGTCCGACGCCAGAGGTTCGTCATCACCCGCAAGCCGTGCGGGGTCAGAACGCCCGTCGCCGGGTCAATAAACGCTATCCGCGTCCCCGGCGGGTCAGCCTTAACCGGCCTCGGCTCAAGCGGAGAAACCATCAGTCAATATCCGCATAAGCCGCAAAGATAGCTCGCTTCGCCGCGTCCGTAATCGTGAACTTGAACGCGCAACCCCGGCTCATCCCTTGACTTGACCACGTAACACGCCGGAACCTGTCGCCCTGCTTTCCGAACGACCGAATGAGCGGCGTCGAAAACTCCTCACCATCCTCAGTCCGGCTTAGGGTGATTTTCGGGTCCAAAGTCTGCGACCCCACGCCAGTCTCTAAGCGAACCTCGACGCTGTTGATGCTAAACCGTTCGCCCTGATTATCAATCCAAGGCGTAATCATTTCAAATGGCAGAACCGCACCGGCCTCGGTGTAGCCGCCAAGCTCATAAACCTGCGCGCCGCCAACCAGATGCTTTCCGTGGGCATAAGCATAATACGGCACTGACCATGTGTCAGACCCGTATGACGCCCGCTCATGCCAAAGGTTCGTCGCTTGATCCCAGACCACGCAACCGGACGGGTTACGGAACACCACGAACAAGTGACCCTGCCAAACGTGCGCCGTAGCAATCGTCAGCGATGCGTCAGCCCATGAAGCGATTTCTTTCTCAATCGCAAAGGTGCTAATCCGCGCCGCCGTGCGCCCATCCAGACGCCGAACCGTCTTATCCGACGCAATCCAGAAAATCGTTTCGTTCGTTGCCGCCTCGGCCCGGACCCCGATCAAGCCAATATCGAGCGGCGTGTCCTGATAGCGCGAAATCGGGAAAACGCTATCGCCCGAATAATACCAGAACTCGACCGACCGCTTGCCGAACAAGATCAGATCACGGCCCACTCGGCGCGTCCTGACCAGCTTGTCCGGCGAGGTGTCCGCGCTGTCAAAGTCCAGCGCGTCATAGTTACCCAGCGGGTCATTTTGCGGCGAGATGAAAAACTGTTCCGTGTCGCTTTCGGTGTAAACGTAAAAGCCGTTCAGATACTCGACCGACGACGCATCCGGCGCATCCGGGTCGGTTTCCTCAGTGACGCTGGACCCGTTATAAACGTAGATCGCACCGCCCACGGTCACGACCACATTGGTCCCGTCAGACGCCATATCGACCACGCCCGCCGGAATGGCCCCTAGCGTCGTCACAGAGCCGTTAGAAGCAATCTCGACAAGGCTGGACGCATTAACCGCAAAGAGCCTGTCAGCGACCGACAAAAGCCCCCTTACGGCCCCGGTCGTAGCAAACGCGGAAAAGCCCGGCGTCCCATAAACCGGCGTCGGCTCGCGACCTTGCGGCGTTTGTTCCAGATACCCGTTAATCAGTCGTTCGGCACTAACCGCCGGGGATAGCGCCTCGCCGCTTTGCTTCCCAATCTGAAGCGGAACGCGCATCAGTAATAGGTCGCCCGCACCGACTCACGGCGCTCGCTCGATTTAGCGGCGGCTATCATGGCCTCCGCGCCGGTCGCGTCATACGACTTGGCAAAAATGTTCATGGACCGCACCGAGGCAAGGTCACAAAAGGCACCGGCCACAGCGTCCGGGATGCTGTCTTCATCCCACCAGACCAAACCCTTATCCATCAGCCGGGCGCGCTCTTGATCGACGCGGCGGCCCACGCGAGCGAAATCCTCCGCAGCCGGTTCGGAGACGGCGTCGATGACACGCAGGTTTTCGAGAACCTGTCTGATTGCTTCAGCGCGAGTCATCGACGCCTCCGACGCTTAGGGAACGACGTAGTGAACGACGACGGTGACGGTGCCAGCCGCGAAGGTGGCCGGGTCGTCAACGAAGGTCACCGTGATCGTGGTTTCCGTGGTCAGCGTGACCGGGCCGTCCTTGAGGGTGCCGTGCAGGGGCAGCAGAACGCCGCCCTCGGGCAGATAGCCGGTGACCGCATCGCCGGTCTGGACGCCGAAGTTACCGAACGCGTCCGGGTCCGCAGCGACAGCGCCGTTGGCCGCATAGCCCACGTCAATGTCGATGGTTTCGCTGGCGTCGGAGTCGAGGTCTTCCGCGCGGATGAAGCCGCCAAGGATGACCGCGCCAGCCGGAACCTTGCAGATTTCCAGAATGTCAGCCGCAGCCGGTTCGGCCGCGAAGTCGTAGGAGCCGTAAGCCGCGCACAGGATGCCCGCGCCGTTGGCCTTGAACGCAGGGAACGTCGAAGCGGCCCTGGTAGCGGTGACAGTCGCCATGACGTGTCCCTTTCATGTGTGAGGAAAACGAAAGGGGCGGACCCGTTAAGGCCCGCCCCCGTTACGCTTACGAAGCGGCGATACCGACTGTGTTACCGGCAGCCGTGGTGGCGCAGAAGATGCTCACCACGCCGTGATCTTTCAGATCGTCCGTGTCGCCCGAGCCGGTCCCGAACAGAACCTTGCGGACGCCATAGATGCCGTCGATGGCCACGCCGTACTTGTCGCCGTAGTCGAAGTCTTCGGTCTTCGACCGCCAACGCCTGGCATAGGCCACCGCGACGGCTTGAGCGCCGAGGAGATAGACCGGGGTGACCTCAGTGGTCCCGCCGTTACCCAGGTTCGTGTAAACCGGGATATTGTCGCACTCCTTGACGATGCAGCCGTTCCACATCAGGTCGCCGCCCTCGAACAGCTTGGAACCTTCCATCTGGACCGAGGTAGCGGCCAGAACTTCGGTGTCGAGGCTGTCGCGCAGGTCCTTGAAGGCGGCAGGGTGGGCGAGCGCGACATAGTAACGCTTGCCGTTGCCACCGTCGCGAACCGGACGGATTTTCGGGCTGGCGGTCTTGGCCTTCAGGATGGCCGCATCCAGCACCGTGGCGCTGAACTTGTCCGCCGTGGTGTCGAGGTCACCAACCGCCGACGAGAAGTCGGAGGCCGAGGGAGCCGCGACAGCGCCGAAGACGATGCGGTCCACGTTGTCCACCAGCCAAGCGTCACGCTGGGCTTCGGTCGACGCGGTGAACGAAATGTCACCGTTAATCGAGCCGAGGGCCGTGATGACCAGATCACGGGTGTCTTCCATCGCCCAATCCTTGAGGGTCGCGCGGGCGGCCTCACGGAGGGAGATAGCCGACTTCTGCTCGCTCATTTCAGCGATGCGGACGGCGTTACGGCGCTTGTTGACGTAGACGCGCATCGAGCGCGACGCCATGTCCTCTTCGTAGCCTTCCAGCGTCGAGGTGCCGGTGACAGCGGCGTTGGTCAGGCGATTAACGAGAGCGATGGTGATGGAGTCGCCTTGCTTCTTGGTCAGGTCTTCCTTGACCTGGATGACGGAGTTTTCGTCCGAACCCATCATGGACTTGATGGGGAGGTCTTGCAGGTACTCGGTGAAGAACTTGTCTTCCCACTGTTGAACCACAAGGCCGGTAGCCGGGGCCGTGTCTGCCATTTTCGTGTCTTTCTATGAGATACCGGCGTCGTCCGACGCGGGCGTGATTGTTACCGCTTGAGGATGTCCCCAATCGGCGTAGGACCCGCAAAGGCCGGACCTGTGCGCGACGGCGCGACAGACCGCTGACCCGATGCGGGCGCGGGAATGCGGGGCTGGGCCATCGGCGCGGACGCCTGAAACTCAGCTTGGATTTCTGCCCGAAGGCGGTTGCGCTCGGCTTCGCGCCAAGCGTTCGGGTCGTCCCCGATCTCAGCCGAGAGTTTCTCTCGCTGGTATTGCTGGAAAGCCGACCCCCAAGGGTGACGCTGCTGGATGGCCCACGCCTCAATATCGGGGCGCGTCGTCAGCCATTCCTTCACCGCGTCAAACTCTTGCTCGCCGTGCTTATCGACGAAACGGTCCTCCGACCGCTCAAGTCTGTCCATCACCCGCATGGTCTCAAAGTGACCGATTGGGTCTTGCCGGGGGTCCGGCAGATGCTGTTGCGGAACCTGCTGACGGGCTTGCTCAAGCTCGCGCTCAAGAGCCGCTGCACGGTCCTTTTCCTTCTTTAGTTGCTTGCGATACCAGAACGGCTGTTCGGCCTCTGGTTTCGCCTCCGGTTTAGCCTCCGAGGCGGCTTCCTGAACGGGGGCTTGCGCCTCCACAGGAACCGACTGGTCATCCGCCAGAATGGCCTCAATACCAGTCGGCTCCATCTCGACCTCATGGGTCGGGGCTTCATTGTCGATCATGCGATATGTGGCGTCTCTCGACGCTACCTCTCGGGCTTACCGGCCCGGACGGACCTCCGCTTATGCGGCGATGAACTGCCCCTGATCGGGGAACTGTGGAGCCATAGTCCGTCCGGCGATTTCCTCGCCTTGGGCCATACTCTTGAATGCGTCGGCGCGCTTCTTCTCGATGTCCGCTGCGGCCATGTCCTGTTGCATTTGCATCTGACTTTGTTGCGCCGCCTGCGCTTGCGGGTTCGGCTGGGCCATACCCTCTAGAACCTGAAGGATTTCCCGCTTTTGGTTAGATGTCAACGCCGGGTGTGTCTTAACCGCAATCTGGGCAAACTGCGGCGGCATCTGCGCCAGCATCGGCAGGGTCGTCACGAACGCCTGATAAGCCTCGCCTTGCATCGTGATGACGTTTTCAGCGTCCGCTATAATGATGTCCACGTCCATGTCTGCAACGGCATTCTGTTGCTGGACCGGATAGCCAAACTCATCGACTTGCGTGACGTTGAGACCAACAGCCTGCGGCGATAGCTCATCATCCGTTACCCTAATCCACCGTTCTGCCGTCCAGAACTGTTGCATCATGTTGGCGAGCATCTGGAACACGCGCTGATCGAAGCGACGAAGCGCATCCAGCAGGTCGCCCATTTCCACCATGCCACCGGACTGTTGCGCCTCAATGGCGCGGCCCGATTGGCTCTCGACGCCCTTACCAAGAAGGGCGCTATTCGGGCCAGCTTGCGCAATATAGCCCATTGCATCGTTAAGGAGGGCCGCTTGACCCGCCGCAAGCTGGATGCCGTCCACAACCTCGAAACGGGCATCACGCATGACCTCAACGTAGAAGTCAGGGCGGGCCAGTTCCTTGCGGGTTTTGCCTACGTCCTCAACCGCGCCAGCCTCGGCAATGACGCCACGGCTTACCGATTGGTGAAGGGCCTTGGAGCGGCGCTTATTGACCTCATCTTGCGGGTCCACAAGATGCCGGACCTCGCCGTAACGGTTGTTATCCCGGTCAACGTGCGCGCTTTCTAGAATGAGCGGGCAAAGGCTACGGCCATCCCGGTCCATATACGGGCTTTCCTGATAGAAAAGCTCGCCCGCCTTTGTGAACTCGCACAGATACCAGCGCCCGGCTTCCTTGTGCCAAAGACTGACAACCCGAACCCGCTTGCGCTTGGGGTCGCCCCAGACGGTCCAGCGAGGCTTGTCGTCGAATGTCTCACCCGCTCGCGGCGAACCCGCCAAGGTCGTTTCCAGAATGGCGCGGGCTTCCTCGCCATACTTCTCGACCGCTTCCTCAAGGTCCATCCATAGAACCTGACCCAGATAGCGAGCGTCGGAAAAGTCCTCAGACGACGAATGAGGGTCAAATACAATGCGGTCCCAAGGGATAGCATTCATCTTCAACGCGTAGTCAATACCGTCCGGCTCGGCGTAAAGCTCAACGCCGCCGTAGCCCTCCACGACCATGTTTTTCCATGCCCGCGAACGCTTGGCCGGGAAATCTGCCGCTTCAGCCGCAAAGCGCAACCCCGACGTAAAGGCATCCGCCGCCGGTTGGTCGGGCTGATTACGGTAATAGGCTTTCGGGTCGCGCCGCTGCTGCTTCTCAAGGCCAAGCAGGAACTCAACCCGCGACTTGATGACGTTGAACGCAATGGCCGGTTGCCCGCGCTTTTTCAGTTCCGCTATTTCCTCAGCGGTCCATTGCTTGCCGTCGTAATAGTCGCGGTCGCGCTCCGACTTGGTGCGGGCGTCAAGCGTCGCCTCCTCGGCTTCCTCGAAATAGCCAATGACTTTGGCGAGGCGTCCGCCGTCTTGTGAGGCTAGGCTGTTTTCCAATTCGGGCCTTCCTCTCGTCTGCGGTCCCATCGGTCCCTAACGGGCGCGGGTGCCAGAACGGGCTTTTTCCATGTCCGCCGCAATGCCTCAAGGGCATATCTCAAAGCGTCTATGGTGTGGTTATTCTTGTCTTCTAGCACGGGCAAAACGTCGCCCGTCATGCTGTCTGTCTTAAACGAGAACAATGTCAGTTCATCTGCAACGTGTTGGCATCGCGGGTGAACCACGATGTCGAATGACTTAAGGAACTCTATCCCGTCTTCAATCGAGCCGGGGCCTTTGATAGCCGGGACAATGCGGAAGCCTTGCCGCCGCATATAGGAAACCGTCTCAGGTCTCGCGCTGTCCGCCGTAACCGTCCATTTGCGGGAGCCTTCGATCTGGTCGAATAGCGCCGGGGTCTTGTCAATCTCGCACCCGACTTCCCAAGCGCATTGATCGACGTAAAGCGTTCGGCCATCCAGATAGCACCGGACCAGAACCGTAGGGTCAACCGCGAAGCCCCAGTCAGCGCCGAAGCGGAACTCCGCATTGCTCGGCGTGTCAAATGCATCAATCCGCCAGTTCCGAAAGACACGGGCTTCATCCAGCCGCTTGAACTCTCCGTCCCAGATATGGGCATAAACGTCAGGACGCCGCCGTTGGTCCTCTAGCCGCTGAAGGTTCAGAACCTCCGGGAACCACGGATTGTCACGCCAGTTGATGTCCGTAACGATGCAGTCATCCGCCGGGTCCGCCACAAAGCGCCGATGCGTCGCGCTGTCGTCCCGTTCCGGGTTGTAGCTAATCCAGTTCTCCGCAACCCACCCCTTGCCGCCTTCGCGGATTGTCGGAATAAGTTTGCGCCATGCGACCTCGGAAACGCTCTCCGCTTCATCGGTCCAGTTGCCTATAATCCGCGCCTTGGATTTGATGCTGTCCAGATTGTGCCGAAGGCCCGCGAACGCATACGAAATGCGCCGGTTACGGGTGCGGATGTATTTCTCACCAATCTCGAAATAGCCGTGTAGCCAATCGACCGAACGGATAGCCGCCTTGATCTCCTCCATCGAGGATTCATCGAGGCTGTTAAGATGCTCGCGGCTGGCAAGGAAAACACCCTCAACGCCCATTTCAGCAAGCTGATAAACCCGCAAGGCCGAACGAAGGGCTAGGCCCCTTGTCTTACCAGAACCGCGACCACCCTTAAAAACCCTTGTCCGCGCCGGTCTGGCGAAGTTCTGGGTGATCTTGGGCAGTTCCTTAATCTGCGCTCGCATCCGGGGCCACAAACTCAACCACGGACGGAAGCCACGTCACGTCAGCGTCAACCGTCGCCTCAATGCTCGTTAGCTTGGCGTGAAGGTAAGGTGCAGCAGCCTTGGCCATATCCAGCCGCTCGCTGCGTTCCGCTAGTTCATCCCGCATTACTGACAGCATGAAATCCAGCGGCATCATACCGCCAGCCTCAGCCGCCTCTCGCGCTTTAGCCGTTGCCTTGTTAATCGCACCCGGTTTACGTCCTGCGCCGGGCCTAGCGCCGCCTTGTTTGGCCATCGTGAAATCTGCCTATTTTCTAAACGCCGCAGCAAAGTGGTTTGCGGGCGCTCTCGGCTTCTTTGACCGCTTAGGGTCTATCGCCCCCAATGGGGAAAGCGATAATCAGGGAGCCGGTCCCTGAAATGGTTATGTGGTAACTACTCGGTTTCCTCAACAGGAGCGCTGACAGCCTTCGCTTTGGCCTTGCGCTTGGGCTGGGCGTTTTCGTCAACGGATGTGGCTTGCGTGGTCGTCACGCCATCTTCATCGACATAAGACACGGCCAGCCAAAGTTGCCCTCGACTTGCACAATATCGCCCGTGCCGACGACTTGGACAAAGTTTGCCAGCGTCGGGTCTTCGAACGCCTCGCGGAATTTGGTGGTGATGTTCGCGGGCGCGACAGGAAGCGGGTTGTCCGGCGTTACCGTCGTCAGTTTAACCGGCGCGCGGCTGTGATATTTAGTGACCGACATAGTCGCTCCCCGACCGAAGCAAAGGCTCGGCTTCAATGGTTACACTGGGACGGTCGGAACCCATCGTCGCGACGGCTTCAAGCCAACCTTGTCCAGTAATGGTGAAAGTGGCGGTCTTGCCTGAAATGGTGACAGGACCAGCGGAAAGGCCGTCACTGGTAATGGCCAGCGCGGTAATCGTTTCGGGATACAAAAGCTGCACGGATTGTTGAGTGGCCGAATCAGCAACCGCCACATTGCGCTTGGCGTCATAGAAGCCGCCGTAAACGGAAAGACCGCCACGCTTGAGGATTGTTATTCGCATAGGCTGGCCCTCATAGCGCCCTACAGCCTGAAAACTGTCTAGTTTTTCAAACGTCGCGGCAGCGCCGACAGCAGCAGGCATCCGCGCCTCAACCGCTCTTGTCTAAATGCCTGTGGGCCGGGGGAACGTGTCGGCTGGGCGCGGATTGGGATTGGCCGGGAGGTTTTGTCACGCCGGTCTGATGCGGCGTCTTTGTCCTTACCCGATGCGACCGTTTTTAGGTGGCCGCTTCCGTGGGTCGGTCGGCAAGTCCTGCTAAGAACCTATCGCGGCGTCAAAACGCCCCAATGACAAATATTCTTGCACGAACTTAATCGCTGGTCAAGCGGCCAGCCGACGGTCGCGACGCTCTTTCACCAGACGGTCAATACTAACCTGCACCCATCGAAGCTGGCCACAAGCCGCCCTTACCGCCGCGCCTTGTGCGACCGGGTTCGTCTCTCCGGTGCATCGCTCAACAATCGGACGCCAGCGGGACAAGAGGGCTTGATCGGGCTTCAGCAGATCAAAGAGCATCCGGGCGCATTGTGGGGGCAGGGCCTCAACCGCAGCGACCAGATACAAGTCAGCGTCGATCATAGCCTGTGAAATGTTCTGCCCCGGCGCTCCCTCGGATGAGCCTCGAATATAATCAGGGCGACGGTCGGAACCGTTCTCGCCAGATGCCGTGCGGATTAGGGTCTCTAACCATTGCACCGCCGCTTGTTCGTCTGGGCGCCCTTTCAGCAGGACTGTGAAGCAGTCGGGACGATACCGAGCGGTTATCTCTTCGGTGCGCGGGTCCACATTAACGACGATGCCACGGCTTTCCAGTTCGCGACGTTCGGCCCGGCGTTCGGCAATCGTTTCCATGTCCTGCGGGTCTGTCGGCTTTTTGCGGCGGGCCATTAGTGAACCACCTTGCCTTCACTGACTTGAACGTCTGTCCCGGCCTTTACGGGCTTGTCGGATAGGACGACGCGCATATTCTTAGCGCCGCAAGTGTCAGCGATGATAACGGAATACTGCCCGTCTATCCGGCGGGCGCAGTTCAGGACGTGTTTTTTCATCTAGCCTTTGCCGTAGCCTCAGACATAGAGCGAGGGGGATGATGCCTTGTGACCGTCATTCGGTCAAGCCGTGCTTAAGCGCCATCAGGATAGCCCGGTGCGCTGGACCGCTTGGGCCAAGCTTGGCGTAGTTCTGGGCGGTCTTGGGGCTGACCATAAGCCACCGGCCCGCCGCTTGTTGCGACAGGCCGAGAGTGGCGAGGGCTGCGCGATATTCAGCGGCGGTCAAACGAAACCCTCATCGATGCCGTCGATTGAAAACATGACAATGGCCGTTTCGCCTTTAGGGTTCTTGCGAATCTCGTAAGCCTCACCTTCGACCAGAGCGTGGGAGTTAGCCGCCACGAACGCTTCGGCCTTGGCGACGCTGGAAAAGATCGTGTGACCTTGGTTGCGAATGTCCATCACGCGGCCTCCGCACATTGTGCTACACGAGCCAGAGCCGCCGACATATCGTCGGCCACCTCGATCAAACCGAAGCCGTCTTCGATGGCAACGAAGGCCCCGCCAAAGCGCGAGGGACGCTCGACCAGACGCAAGGTCTGCGAGACGCTTGCAGCGCGGATGGCGTAGTCGGTAGCGGAGAAAGTTTGCATCGGACCCTCCCAGGTCGTCGGCTAGTGCTTGATTGCCCTGCGCCGGTATCTATGGATAGCACATTCTGCCTATCTGCATAGCCCTAAAATGCACGAGGGACGAAAAAAATGAGCAGGGCGCGGCGGGTCCGGTGAAACCCGTTATTCCGCGCCCACTAGGCCCTCTACCTCCTAGCTGCTCAATGGGGTGTCCCGCGCCATAACGACTAGTGCGGCGCTAATGGCGTAGGAAATAGCGTCTGCCGTCGTGTAGCTGTAACGGTCTTTGATGCGTTGCAGATCGGCAAGCTGGCCAGCGTCTAGCACTACCTCGACACGCTTTGCTCCTGACTGGGCTTGGCGGGAACGGGCGCGTTGAATGCGGAGGGTGGCGGTCATTGCGGGCATATCTTTGCGACCACACGGCGAGCCGTCGCGTCGGAAAATGCGTCGAACTTGCCTTTAGCGTATTCACACACAAAAAACGGGCGGGCCATGCAATCGGCCCACGTTTGCGCCTTGTCGTATGCAAAGGCGAGCGTCCCAAAGGGGTGCAAGATGTAAGCGCCGGTTTCCTCGGTCATGCCGCCAGTTCCCTCATCAGGTCATCAGCCGACATATCCGCCAAGCCGTCCTCAACATTCCAAGCCTTAATCTGGGCCATGATGGCTTTGTGTTGCTTGCGGGCCGCGCGTTTGGCGGATGCGGAACCGAAAGCCTCAATCATGTCGATCAGGTTCAGGTCGGATGCAATCTGTTGTTCGGCGGCTTGGCGGGTCATGTCGTTCTCTCCCTTTGATGAACCCTTATCCCACACCGTTTCCGGTTACACAATAGCCCGCGTGATTATTTTTGCGCCTTTTGAAACTGGCGCATAAACGCTCCCGGCGGCTCCCCATGTTTATCAGCGATGCGGAACACTGGCATTCCAGCCTCTGCGCGGTGGGCAAGCCATCGGTCACGCGCGGCCCTGCTTTTCTCGCAAGTGTAGGAACGAA
>Ga0315909_10002678_pt1 | contig 22476 bp, 21 predicted proteins | sample LakEriMetagenome_11_FD_203527 | JGI IMG/M metagenome (GOLD analysis project Ga0315909, IMG submission 203527) | Freshwater fungal communities from buoy surface, Lake Erie, Ohio, United States - Buoy 2 MA125 | ecosystem: Environmental > Aquatic > Freshwater > Lake | place: USA: Lake Erie, Ohio...
GCTGTGACCGGCTTGCCGCGCAACGCAATTTCGGGACGGCATTATTCGGGCATCAATATCCTTATTCTTTGGGGAGCCGTGATTGATGGCGGCTATCCCTCGCAGGACTGGCTGACATTCCGGCAAGACGCCGCTTGCCCGCCTCCATAAACTCCTTCGACCAGGTGTAATACAGGCTCTGCGCTATGCCCTCCTTGCGGCAAAGCTCGGCAATGCTGTCATCACCGCGCAGACCGTCGATAACGATCCTTATCTTGTCTTCGGCTGAAAAATGTCGACGCGTCTTAAGGCGGATGTCCTTGATTACCTTATCGGCAGATCTTTTCGAGCTTGAGTGTTTCGATTTCATGCTTCGTTCCTTCGTCACTACGATGAAACCAAAACACTCCTTAAATCACAACATCAATTTGGTGACATAGGTGCTGACGGGGAACAACCCTTGCTGAAGTTCCATGCCTTGTCGATCATAGCGTTGGCGAGTGCCCAACGGCGGTCGCCCGGGGGCGTAACTTGCGAAAGACATAGCCCTCCGACGGCTCGCGCCGCTTCGGCTGCCTGCGCAGGAACCGGCACCGGATCGAAGTAGAATTCGGTCCCGAGATCGGGTTCGCAGCTGGCGAGTCCGAGCGCGTCCGCGAGTTCGTAGCCAATCTGGAACAGCATACTTTGCGGCAGGACCCGATCGACTCCGGGGAAGGCAAGGACAGCAAACTCGCCCAACTGTTCTGGATCAAGCGGAGTAAACACAAAATGTTCCGACTTGAGCAAAGCTAACAGTTTTCTCCGTTCGGCGTCAAATTCGACCGGCACGAATTCGTCCAGATATTCCAAGGTAAATCGCAATGCCTGAGGGCCCATCAATTCCCAATCGGAATCGATGTCGAAATCGGCTTCAGAAAGAATCTCGCGTAGGATTTCGATTGCCACGTCAGTGCATTTTCAAAGACTGTTTGCGATTCTAAATTGCCAATCGTTCATCTTGAAAAGCTTATTCGATGATTGAAAAAAATCAACGCTTTTTGGTTTTGATAATAAAATGTTCTTCATAGGTTAGCTCGGCCAATAACTGCAAAGGCAGCAATTTATGGTGACTTGGTTGCATGCCTGATCACCATTGGTCAGAGGGGCAGAAGATGGGCATGGAATTGCTTCAACTCCGCTATGCGGTGACGACTGCGGATTCAAAAAGCTTCGCGCGGGCGGCGGCTGAGGTGGAAGCAGTCACACGCGAACCCGTCTCCGTTTGGTTTTCCCTGCTATACAGGGAATTTACAGGGAGATTCGTCAAATTCTTAGGTTTCGGAGGATATCTGGCCTCAAAGAAGCCAACAATTACGCGGTGTTCAGAGTGTAATTCCCTAAAGATCGTACCAGGGAATTCTGAACGGAGATCAGGGAGCGGTTGCACTTAAACAGCGTAATTTAGTGCTGAAGTGAAAAACGCTCGAAAATGGGAACGTACAAGCTCTGACCGCTGAACAAAGCGCTGCTTGCTTAGCTTAAGTGGCGCAGTTCTAAATCCGGTTCAGATGTTGCTTGTCGGGAACCGATTAACAGTTGTCGTTCGTTTTGAACGATTTCAGTTAGCCAGCTTTTGCCGATTTTGATCCGCTCGAGCGACTGGTTGTCTTTGTGTGTGACCAGCCAGAAACTTCGTCTAATTAAGCTGTTTGGAAATATTGGCGTAAGCGTTTCATCGATGTCTCCAATGAAACAAGGCAGCACACCAATGCCAGCGCCGACGGAGATAAGCCTGTGTTGCGCCAAGATACTCGACGTTCGAATGTTTGGCTTTAGACCTGGTACCAGATCGTCCAGATAGTTGAGTTCAGGCGCATATAGCAGGTCAGGAATGTAGCCGATCAAATGATGCTCTGTTCCCAGTTCATTAAGCGTGGAAGGTGGGCCATTTTGGGCTAGGTAGGCGCTCCCGGCGTAGAGTCGCAAATTGTAAGATGCGAGCTTCTGGGCGACGACATGCCCTGCTTTCGGACGGGAAAGGATGACGGCGATGTCCGCTTCGCGTTTGGACGGGCTCAAAAAGCCGCTGCTTGCGACCAGATCCAAATGAAGGTTGGGAAAGCGCTTTACAAATTCCGGTACGTGCCGCGTCAGAAACCACGATCCAAATCCCTCAGAAACACTGATGCGCAACGTTCCGCTCAGCCCTCGCCCGACGACTTGGTCTGGCTGCGCCGCTTCGGCGGCGGTCGCCATTATCTCGATAGAAGCTAATAGCTTCTCTCCAGCTTCAGTGAGCGCCTGTCCTTCGCGTGTCTGCTCGAACAATGTCGAACCGAATTGATTCTCCAATCTGCGCAACCTTCGGCCGACGGTCGTTGCATCTACGCCCATTTTCTTGGCCGCGCGCGCGATTTGGCCGGCCTGAGCGACGACGATAAATGCTTGAAGGTCGTTCCAATCATGAGCCTGCATAATTGCAGCCATGGCTAGCAACAATCTCTGTTGCCTGCAATTGTGAATTGTCGCACAAAATCTCGACGGTTTTTTGGAGAGGTTGACATGCGTCAGATTGATCATTTCCTGGTGGGCGGAGCGCCCGCGGCGTCACGGTTTAGCGATATCATGGACCCCAATAATGGCGGCGTGCAAGCTCGCGTGGCTTTGGGTGACAAAACTGTGCTCGATCTGGCCGTGGCGGCGGCGCAAAAGGCGCAGCCAGCCTGGGCGGCAATGAACCCGCAGCGCCGTTCGCGCGTGATGTTCGATTTCAAGTCTCTCATTGAAAAGAATATGGACGAACTGGCGCACATGCTGAGCGCTGAACATGGCAAAGTGGTTGCCGACAGCAAGGGGGATATCCAGCGCGGGCTGGAGGTTGTCGAATTTTGCTGCGGCCTGCCGCATGTGATGAAGGGCGAATATTCGCAAGGCGCTGGCCCGGGCATTGACGTCTATTCGATGCGCCAGCCGCTCGGCATTGGTGCTGGAATCACGCCGTTCAACTTCCCGGCGATGATCCCGCTTTGGATGGGTGCCGTTTGCACAAGCGTTGGTAACGCCTTCATCTTGAAGCCGTCTGAGCGCGACCCAAGCGTTCCCTACCGCCTTGCCGAACTTTTCCTGGAAGCAGGCATGCCCGAAGGTATTTTCCAGGTAGTCAACGGCGACAAGGAAATGGTCGATGCGATCCTCGACCACCCGGCGATCAGCGCGGTGAGCTTTGTCGGTTCCTCCGATATTGCGCACTATGTTTACAACCGCGGTGTTGCTGCCGGAAAGCGCGTGCAGGCGATGGGTGGGGCGAAGAACCACGGCATCGTTATGCCCGACGCCGATCTTGATCAGGTGGTCAACGACCTGACCGGTGCGGCTTTTGGTTCGGCAGGCGAACGTTGCATGGCGCTGCCGGTGGTTGTGCCGGTGGGGGATGACACCGCCGAGCGCCTCAAGGAAAAGCTGATCCCGGCGATCCACGCGTTGCGCGTGGGAGTTTCGACCGATGCTGAGGCGCATTATGGACCGGTAGTGACTGCGCAGCACAAAGCCAAAGTCGAAGGCTGGATCCAGACCGCGATCGACGAAGGTTCGGAGCTGGTTGTCGACGGTCGCAACTTCAGTTTGCAAGGCCATGAGGAAGGCTATTTCATCGGCCCGACCTTGCTCGATCATGTCACCACAGACATGGAAAGCTATAAGGAAGAGATTTTCGGCCCCGTGCTGCAAATCGTCCGCGCGCCAGACTTTGAAACAGCGCTCAGCCTTCCCAGCAAGCACCAATATGGCAATGGCGTCGCCATATTCACCCGCAACGGCCATGCCGCGCGTGAATTTGCTGCCCGGGTCAATGTCGGAATGGTCGGCATCAACGTGCCGATTCCGGTGCCGGTTGCCTATCACAGCTTTGGCGGCTGGAAGCGCTCGGGTTTTGGCGACACCGACCAATATGGCATGGAAGGCATCAAATTCTGGACCAAGGTCAAGAAAGTCACCGCCCGCTGGCCCGATGGTTCGCCAGACGGCACCAATGCGTTTATCATTCCAACCATGGGGTGAGGCGATGACCAACCAGTTTGACCTGACCGAAGACCAGCTCGCCATTCAAGATATGGCGCGCAAGTTCACCGCCGACCGCATCACGCCCTTTGCGGCGGAATGGGATGAGAAAAGCCACTATCCGGTCGATGTCTGGAAGGCTGCAGGCGAGCTTGGCTTTGGCGCTATCTATGTTTCGGAAGAGAATGGCGGCATCGGGCTGGGGCGGCTGGAGGCAGCTATGATCATGGAGGCAATGGCCTATGGTTGCCCGGCAACCTCCTCCTATATTTCGATCCACAATATGGCCACATGGATGATTGACAGCTTTGGTTCGGCGGAGCTGAAGGCGCGCTTTCTGCCCGATCTGGTCAGCATGGAAAAGATAGCCAGCTATTGCCTGACAGAGCCGGGTTCGGGGTCGGACGCCGCTGCGCTGAAAACCAGCGCCCGGCTCGATGGCGATCATTATGTCCTCAATGGCACCAAGCAGTTTATCAGCGGCGCGGGCTATAACGACGTCTATGTGGTCATGGTGCGCACCGGAGATGAAAAGGCCAAGGGCATCAGCTGCCTCGTTGTCGAAAAAGATACGCCAGGCCTCAGCTTCGGCGCGCCGGAAAAGAAGCTGGGCTGGAATGCCAGCCCGACTGCACAGGTAATATTCGAGGATTGCCGCGTGCCGGTTGCAAACCGTGTGGGTGCGGCAGGCGATGGTTTCCGTTTTGCGATGGCCGGGCTCGATGGTGGGCGCTTGAATATTGGCGCCTGTTCGCTAGGAGGCGCGCAGCGCTGTCTCGATGAAGCCATCAAATATACCAAGGAACGCCAGCAATTCGGCCAACCCGTTGCCGATTTCCAGAACACACAGTTCATGCTGGCCGACATGGCCACCGACCTAGAGGCGTCACGCGTGCTGCTCTATCTGGCGGCGTGCAAGGTGAGCGCCAATGCACCCGATAAGAGCCGCTTCTCAGCAATGGCGAAACGACTCGCGACAGACAATGGTAGCGAGATCGTCAACAAGGCACTGCAACTGTTCGGTGGCTATGGCTATTTGCGCGACTATCCGATTGAACGCTTCTGGCGCGATCTGCGTGTGCATTCGATCCTCGAAGGTACCAATCAGGTGATGCGGATGATCGTCGGAAAGGATTTGTTACGCCAATGAAAATAGCCTTTATCGGTCTTGGGAATATGGGTGGCGGTATGGCCGCAAACCTTGTGAAGGCGGGGCATGCGGTCAATGCGTTTGATCTCTCCGCAGAAGCGCTTGCGCGAGCAAGCGACAATGGCTGTGCTGCATTCACCAGCGTGAGCGAGGCAGTGGCAGGCGTTGATGCAGTGGTGTCGATGCTGCCCAATGGCAAGATAGTCGGCAGCGTCTATCAAAGCGATGTCCTTGGTCATGCGCCAAAGGGAGCGATCTTGCTCGACTGCTCTACAATCGATGTCGATACCGCCCGCAAGGTAACGGCGGACGCAACCGCCGCCGGTTACGAAATGGTCGATGCGCCCGTCTCCGGCGGCATCGCTGCGGCCAATGGCGGCACGCTGACCTTCATGGTCGGCGGCACCGACAGCGCCTTTTTCCGCGCTGAACCAATCCTCGCCGCTATGGGCAAAGCCGTGATCCATGCAGGAGCATCGGGAGCAGGGCAGGCGGCGAAGATTTGCAACAATATGCTGCTCGGCGCATCGATGATAGCGACTTGCGAGGCCTTCAATCTGGCTGAGAAACTCGGTCTGGACCTGCAGACCTTTTACGATATCTCATCCAAAGCATCGGGCCAAAATTGGTCGATGACCAGCTATTGCCCGGTCCCCGGTGTCGGCCCGCAAAGCCCTGCTGACAATGACTATCAGGGTGGCTTTGCTACCGCTTTGATGCTCAAGGATCTGAAGCTTGCGATGGCGGCTGCCGCGTCGGTCGATGCCGATGTGCCAATGGGCGAAAAAGCCTCGAAGCTTTATGAAGCCTTTGACGCGGCAGGGCAGGGCGGCCTCGATTTTTCGGCTATTATCAAGACACTGTGATTTATCAGGATGATTGCCCCCAATCGCGGAAAAGCGTCTGACGCCTAAGGCACAATGTTCCAAATGCGAAATTAAGGTGTGAACAGTTTCTTTGAAACTTCGACGTAGGTGCCTTCGGGGTCGAAAAAGCATGTGGTGCGAAAGATGATATCTCCCAATCCTTCGGGGTGACCGACGGTCCATTCTGTCGGGAGGCCTGAGATTCGAGCACCGTTTTCCAACGCGCGTTCATAGACTTGGTCGACGTCGTCGGAGCGGACCATGAAAACATGGTCGCCGCGTTTTAGGGTATTATAGAAAGCAAGCCGCTGCAAAGAACCGTCGAGGCTGACAGAGCGATTTTTCTGATATTCGTGCGCATCGTGAAGGACATGTCCATAACTCCCTTTGTGAACTCCCTTTGTGAATCCTAGATCACAGACCTAGCGGTTGGGGATTGGAAGCCAATGTGCCTTTTGACAGGCTTCCTATCAGAATTTGCACTGCCCATGATCAAAACGTCAACGCTCAAGTTAGCTCCAGATAACGCCGACGTTCCCAATCGGTCACCGCGCTGTTGAAGTCTTCCAGATGTGCTTCGCGATTAGCGGAGAAGATGCGGACAAACTCTTCGCCAAATGTCTCCTTGGCGAAATCTGAGGTCTTGAAAAGGTTGATCGCGTCTTTCAGCGTGGCCGGAAAACGCAAGGCATCCGGGATCGAGTCCATTTCCGCATAGAGGTTGGTCTCGCTCTTTTGGGTCGGTTCAATCTTCTCCTCAATCCCGCGCAGGCCAGCACCCAACATGGCGGCAAAGGCGAGATAAGGATTGACGTCTGCGCCCGGCGCACGGTTTTCCAGCCGTTGAGCGCTCGCTTGACCAACAATAGCGCGAAAACCTGATGTGCGATTGTCTATGCCCCAAGTCGCGGCTACTGGCGCGAACAGACCCGGCAAATAGCGTTTGTAGGAATTGATATTGGGGGCCATCATCAATATGCATTCAGGGACATAGCGCTGCATCCCGCCGATGAAATGGCGCATCACCTCGCTGATCGTATCTTCCGCTTCGGGATCATAAAACACGGGTTTGCCGTTCATATCGCACAAGGACGTGTGCATGTGGCAACTTGACCCATCGCTGTTTGCATCATAGCGGGCCATGAAGCTGAGCAGCATGTTGCGGCGTTGGGCAGAGGCTTTGGCAAAGGTCTTGAACAATACGGCATTATCTGCCGCGCGCATACCTTCACCATATTGCATGACCAACTCGGCAAAGCCGGGGGCGAGTTCCCAATGGGCCACTTCGATTGGAATGCCGATATGCTCCATATCGTTTATTAGATCGTTGAAGAATTCCGACCAGACCGATTGGCGCATTACGCCAAGATAGTTGGATTGCGGCGTTGCCAATTCTAGGCCGGTAAAGTCCTTCTCATGTGCGCTCTTGCTGGTCTCGTTGAAGACGCGAAATTCAAATTCGCAGGAGAAATATGGTCGAAAGCCCATCGCATTGGCCTTCTCCACCATGCGCGAAGCGAGAACACGCGCGTCATAGGCCGCTGCCTCGTCGCAATGTTCTATCAACAGGAATAAATTGCTTTCAGCCGGCTCCCACGGGATCTCGCGGCAGGATTCAGGCACAATCCGAGCGAGACTGTCACCAAAGCCGCCGCCGTTGAGTGTAAGCCCTTCGATCGAAAAGATGATATCGCCAAAATCCACGGCCGCCAGATTGCGCGTCATGGCCACGCCTTTTTTTAGCCCGCCAAGCAGTTTTTCCGTCGAGATGATTTTTCCGCGCAATTGGCCAGTATGATCAGTATAGCCGATTTGCGCCCGGACAATGCCGTTGCGTTCGACATGAGCCTTCAGATCGTCTGCGGATTTTATTGTGCCTATTGCCATGATATCCTCAGTTAACAGTGTCCGCTTGATCTTCGCGACCGCCAAGCTTGTTAAGAATGTTGCGCGTCACCTGTTCGGTGAAGAAATCGCGCTTCTTTAAGCCCTGCACCCATGCGCATGAGCCAGCATTGACGACGCAACCCTCGCCGCGTCGATATTCAACGACCATGCCCGAACCATATTGGACTTTTTCGAGAGTTTCGGGGGTCACTTCGCCGTATACCCCTTTTGCAACGATCGAGGCATCCTCCGCCGCCCACCATACGCGCCCAAGCGGATTGCCATGGTCCTCTTCCAGTAGCACAGCAGGGGCCATCGCGAGGATGGAGATATCATCGACGGGCGCGCCATCTTCTCCGGTCGGGTAGGGCAGACCGTGCCGGAATGTATATTCCAGCCCATCCACTTCGAAGCCGAAAATGCCTGCCTCACTGCCGAATACGTCGCCGTAATAGAGATCCGTACCCGCAAACACCCAGTGGTTGGGGCGATAGACGGTGAAACCACCCGAATGGCGCGGGGTCATTGCTCCCATGCGCGCATACAGTCCGCGCGATCCGTTGAGCCCCATCGTCAAAGCACCCGGACGTCCCAATACGCGATCCTCCCAGATGGTCGTAAGCTGGTGCTTCTTTTCCGGATCATTGCGGACCGGATCATTTTCATGCGCCAAATGCTTGTAGGCCACCTGGGTTTGGCCATCGTCTTCCAGCCTGATCTGCCAGAAATAGTTACCAGCGAAGCGCGCGACATTGCCGCCTGCATCGACGAAATTGTCGATCGCATCGCGCATTTCCCATGACCAGTACTCATCGTGACCGGCAATGACCACGCAATTGTAATCGTCCAGAATCTCAGGGTAGAAATGCAGTTGGTGTTGAGAGATATAGTCGAAATCATATTCCTCGCGCTCGGCCCATTGCACGAGCAAGCGATCATATTCGGCATAACTGCCGCCAACATACCATTTGGAATAGCCAGACCCCATCGCCCAGTTAAAGAATGGGATTTGCGGCGCCCAATGTGGTGGGATCTTGCCTTCGTGAAATGCGTGCGGAGCACCTTCGGGCAGGCGGACAAATCCACGAGCCCACGGGCGTTGCGGCGAAACACGGGGTGCGTATCCATTTTGCTCCTCACCGGCGATACCCTGATAATGATTGGCACCGCCCCACTCGGTGTATGCTAGCCAGGTACTGGTCGTGAATATCATCAGATATGGCTTCTTGTTTGCAGGTTTTTCCTGCTTCGGCGATGGTCCAATGATAATTAGGTGATGATGTTCACGCGTTTCACCACTGGCATTGGCGGCAATAGACGTGATGACATAAGGGCCAGAGCGTTGATCATCAGGAATGGCCCACTCGTGCGTAACGGGCCAGCCTGCGCCGAATTCATACGCGCTATTGGGTGTGGATGGCATCGTGCCTTCTAGATCGTTTGCTGTATGGGCGCACTCTAACTTTGGTCCGTCACGTTCAACCTTCAGGCAGTAGCTCGGTCCACTGCAATAGCTGTGGAAGCGCACCGTATTGCCCGGACGATAGGAAATTTCATCGGTGTAGGTCCAGATTTCTAGGATGCTCGGATCATCGCTAGGATACTCATACCAATGGGTATCTATTGCGATTTCAGTTTTCTGCCCCATGCGAAACCCATATTGTTCCAGCGGGGTCGCTGCCTTGCCGATTCCTTTGGGTTTCATCATTTTGCTGCCTGCTGTTTCCTTTTCCGGAAGCCCCTGTTTGAAAAGGGCTTAATCCTTCATGCTGCTATTTCTTACAACAATTTCGACCTAGTCCGCCGTCCCACAGTAGATGTAAATGGCCGAGGCGACGACTAAATTATCATATTTGGCGGATGCTGGACCGGGCAAATTCAATGCCCAGCATTGCGGATGGATACTCCCAGCACATTGCGCTCTGTATCAAAATCCACCCTTATGTCCGCCCTTTGCGGCAGGTGCTGCAAAGAGTGGCACGTGATCCGCTCATAATGCATCAGGAAACGGGCTAGCTCTTGGGATGACATGATCGACAATGCGGTTATGTCGCCACCCGTTTCGCGCATCCGTTCGGCGAGCTTCTCTTCCTGTTGGGTTCGCCATGTAAGAACGGCTTCGAAAGAAGGGGCGTGAAGCATCACAAGGGCATCAATAAGTTGAAAGAAAGCGGCATAAGGACCGCCTAGCTTCGCGTTGACATAGTGCCGCCAGCTACAATCGCTGTCCTCAATCCGCTCAAGGGCATTGAGCGGCTCTATTAACTCCGCGTCCGTTTGTGGAGGCGACGCGACGCACCATCCTTCCAGCAGGATCACGTCAGGTCGCCCGTTGTAAACAGGCCATGCCGTTGCAGGGCAGCGATCGTCTCGCGCTTTGTCGAACTGTGGTAGCAGCGTCTTGCTGTCGGGCATCGCTGACTGCAGTTGTTCGACGATCGAATGTCCGATCGCTATATCGTGCGTCCCTGGAACGCCGCGGGTGGCCAGTAGGGGGTGGACCTCTGCTGCCAGCTTTTCTCGCTCCGCTTTCGTCAGGTAAATGTCGTCCAGCGATAATATGACGGCGTTGAGGCCGTGCCTCTCTGCCAGAGCTAGAACGAGGAACTTGGCCATCGTCGATTTGCCACTGCCCTGCGTTCCGTTCAGTCCGATCAGGACAGTGCGGGCCGCCTTGGATCTCAGCGCTGCAATTTCCGTGGCGCAGGGCAGCACGACGCTTTCGTAAAGGGCTGCATAGCTGGTCGGGAGTCTTTCTTGGCCCAACAATCGTTCGAAACCCGATCCCATGTTAGGTAGCGGGCCCATGTTAGGTAGCGGGATTGTCTAAAGCGGCTTCCCTGAACAGTTCATAGTCACCTGCGGCGTTGCGCTTCAGGACAACCACCATCCGGCCATTGTCATAAGTCACTTCGCCGCTGGCCTTGACCGTTATTTTTAGCCGGAAGCGGCCTGTGATGATCAGGAGATTGCCGGCCTCGTGAACGGTTTCGTCAACCACCTCTTCCATCGACGCATGGTGCTCGGCCCACAGTTTTTCGAAGAAAGTGCGGATCTCTTCTCGTCCGTTCATCGTGGCCAGACCGTGTGAAGCAAGAATGACATCGCTGCAGAAGTTGTCGACCATTCCGAGATCGGATGCATTATACGCTTCACGCTCGCGCTCTCGGTACGCGCGCAAGCCGGCTTCCACTTCTGTGGAAACGGTCGCTTCAAGTCGATATGTCACCATTCTCGCTTTCTCCCTATGTCATCGCCGGAGCATTCTATTGCCTCCAATGGACCCTAAGCCGAGCCGGTCCAGGATGAACCTCCGATTGGGCCAACGGGGTATCATATTCTCAGTGCAAGCCAATCGGGGCCGATTTTTCCGTTCTGTAGCGCCTTTCACAATTCTTTGGTCAGAAATGACATTGGAGCAAGCCAGACCAAAAACTAGCACATGTGCTTAAGCGGTGATCACGCCGTGTTATTGCAGATGGTCAGGATGGTTATGGGAACGACACAATCACCAGAGGGCATGGCGCGCGTGTGGGCCGAGCTGGATTCCCGACACAACTTGCATCCTTTCACCAGTCACAAGGATTTGCGCCAAGACGGTGTGCGCGTGATAACGCATGCTGACGGTGTATATATATACGACAGCGCAGGACACCGGATGCTGGACGGGATGGCCGGGCTTTGGTGCGTGCAGGTGGGATATGGCAATCTGGAGCTGGCTGACGCGGCCTACGAAGCGCTAAGGACGCTGCCATTCTACAACACTTTTTTTCAGACCACGCATCCCTATGTCGCGCAATTGTGCGAGGCGCTGGCTAAAGTTACGCCTGAAGGGCTAGACAATTTTCATTTCGCCAATTCTGGATCGGAGGCGAATGACACCGCATTTAAGATGATCCGCTACTTCTGGAATTTACAGGGCAAGCCGGACAAGAAAATCGTTCTGTCGCGAGAGCGTGGCTACCACGGTGTAACCACAGCAGCAGCAAGCCTTTCAGGCATTCGGTCGATGCATCCGCAGTTCGATTTGCCAATCCCGGGGATCGCCTATGTTTCGCCAGCAGTGTATCAGTTCGAAGAGGGTCGGGGTCTGTCGGAAGATGACTTCGCTCAGCTGACGGCCAATGCGCTTGAGGAAAAAATCCTCGCGCTAGGACCTGACAATGTTGCAGCCTTCGTTGCTGAGCCGGTGATGGGAGCGAGCGGAATGATGACCCCGCCTGCGGGGTATTGGCCACGGATTAATGCCATCTGCAAGAAATATGATGTGTTGCTGTGGGCGGACGAAGTGATCTGCGGATTCGGGCGCTCAGGGCAGTGGTTCGGTTCTCACACATACGGGATTGAGCCAGACATCATCACCATGGCTAAGGGTATGTCCTCGGGCTATCAGCCGATTTCTGCCGTCGCGCTCAATGCGCGGCTTAATGATGCGATCGTCAATGCTCCGAGCGAAATGGCTCATGGTTTCACATGGTCTGGTCATCCCGTGGCTTCTGCCGTGTGTGTCAAGAATCTAGAGATCATGCACCGCCTCGAGCTGGTCGGCCCTGTCGGGGATCGCAATGCAGCCGCTCTGCAAGCTCAGCTTGTGACTTTGGCCGACCATCCTCTGGTTGGTGAAGTGCGCGGGGTAGGATTTCTGGGCGCGATCGAGCTGGTCAAGAACAAAGAGACGGGCGAGCGGTTTTCAGGCGCCTCTGGGGCCGGTGTTGTTTGCCGCAATCATGCCATCAGTAACGGCGTCATGATCCGTGCCTGTGGCGATACAATGGTGATGAGCCCACCGCTGGTCATCACGCCGGAACAATCGACGGAACTGATTGATGCGGTCCGCCGGGCTTTGGATGCCACTCTTGACGCTCTGAAGGCGGATTGAGAACTAACCATAACCATGCTTCGCGGGATGCATTAAGGAGATACAAAAGATGAGCGGCATCACCGAAAAGACCATCCTAACCTGCGCGGTTACAGGGAATTTGGTCACGCCTGAGCAGAATCCAAATTTGCCCGTTACACCGGCGGAAATTGCGTATGCCGTCATTCGCGCTGCCAAAGCTGGTGCAGCGATCGCCCATATTCACGTGCGTGATCCGCACACGGCAAAGCCCAGTATGGATTTGGCATTGTACCGTGAGGTTGTCGAACGGATCCGGGACAGCGCCACCGATGTTGTAATCAATCTGACAACAGGGGAGGGCGGTCGATTTGTGCCGGGTGCCGTAGATCCACGACTGGCAGGTCCTGGGACAACTCTGCTTCCTCCCGATGCACGGGTGGAACATGTCGTCGAGTTGAAACCCGAACTGTGCTCACTAGACTTCAATACCATGTGGTCCGGCCGGGCAGCGGTGATCAATTCGCCGCAAAGCATCGAACGTATGGCCGATCTGATCCAGGATGCTGGGGTCAAACCTGAGATTGAGGTGTTTGAAAGCAGCGATATTCAGTTGGCCTTGGATTTCATTGATCGTGGAGTGATCCGTGCGGCTAGACCGCATTTCTTCCAGGTCGTGACCGGCGTCAAATATGGTGCGGAGGCGACACCGGCTGCATTGCACTATCTCAGTTCGCTGTTTCCGGTTGGCGCTCTCTGGTCCGCGTTCGGCGTTGGTCGACATGAATACCCGATGCTGGCCAATTCGTTTCTCAATGGCGGGCACGTTCGCGTAGGCATGGAAGACAATGTCTATATCTCCAAGGGAGAGCTGTGCCACGACAATGCACAATTGGTAACGAAGGCGCGGCAGATTATCGAACTTCTCGGCGGCGAGCTGGCAACTCCGGCAGAGGCAAGGATCATGCTTGGCCTCGCGTAACTGAGACCGTCTCTCGTGCCACAAACCGGAGTATAATCAGTGCTTCACCATGATGTGACGCGGCAGAGTATATTCCTCCAGCCCGGCTGCTGAGAGATCCACTCCATGGCCGGATGCACCAAAACCGCCATGGGGCATTTCTGAGCAGGGCAGGGAGTGGCAATTAATCCAGGTCGCGCCGGTGCGCAATTGAGTCGCCATTTCCAGTCCGCGCGCGGCATTGTTGGTCCAGACCGAGGCCGCCATTCCGTATGGCGTGTCATTGGCCAGCCTGACGGCCTCGCTTTCGTCTTCGAACGGCAGGCAAGCGATGACTGGGCCGAAAACTTCCTCCCGAACGATTTCGTCATCTTGCTTCACGTCAGTCAGCACGGTTGGGGGATAGAAAAAGCCCGGACCGTCTGCCGGAGTGCCGCCGGTTACTGCCGTCGCCGTCTTGCGTGCCCGTTCCACAAAGCCGTACACGCTGTCCAAGTGCGCTTGCGAGACCAATGGACCGATATCGGTTTCGCGCTCCTCGGGATTTCCCATACGCAGACTTGCCGCCGCCTCGGCCAGCTTTTCGACGAAGCTACCATATATCGCTTTTGCGACGTAAATTCTCGCGGCGGCAGTGCAATCCTGACCTGTGTTGTAGAAGGCGGCTTCGGCAAGATCGCGTGCCGCTGTCTGGATATCCGCGTCTTTAAGGATGATCGCAGGCGCTTTGCCGCCTAACTCCAGATGTGTCTTCTTCAGTCCGGCGCACGCGGCATCCAAAACATGTCGTCCAGTGGCGACCGATCCGGTGAGCGAAATCATGTCGATCCGTGGGTCGTTGATGAGTTGCGATCCGACGATGACGCCGCTGCCATGCACGATGTTCAGCACCCCTGGGGGTAGGCAATCCGCAATAATTGCACCCAAGGCCAGCGAGGAGCAGGGCGTGATTTCCGATGGCTTCAACACCACGCAATTGCCAGCGGCCAGAGCGGGTGCAATTTTCCATGCAGCCATCATCAGGGGGTAATTCCAAGGCGTGATTGCCGCGACCACGCCAATGGCATCACGTCGCATCATGCTGGTGAGGTGGCTTGCGCGATATTCGCCGGCAGGGGCGGCACTCATCGTGCGCGCAGCTCCTGCAAAGAAGCGAAAGGCATCGATTGTGCTTGCAACATCGGTGACCTGAGAAAGGTGGCGGGGCTTGCCGACATTGCGCGTTTCGATATCGGCTAGCGCATCGGCTTGCTGTTCGATCCGGTTTGCTACTTCCAACAGTGCCGCCGCACGCACTCGCGGAGGTGTGCGGGCCCAACCGGGAAAGGCGCGCTGCGCCGCCCCGATGGCCAAATCGACCTGCGTGCTTGATGCAGCCGTGATTTCCGCAAAGCTCAGCCCAGTGGCCGGATTGATGATATCGAAACTGGCCGCATCTCCGGTCATCATCCTTCCATTGATCAACAAATCGAAGCGTGATGGAACATATCGTGTCATTGGGGCCTCGCGCCATTTGTGTTAAAAAGGATAGCTGCCGCCCAGCGAGCGACAGTTTTGTCATTACATTTACTTGTTAGGCTCGCTTTGGCGGCACTGAGAATTTCCGGCTGCACCCCGCGCTCTGCTAGCACCGGTAACAGGTCTGTAAGGTAGCTTTGCGTGAATTCCGGGTGGAATTGCACCGATGCAACAGGTGCTTGATCACAACCGAGTATGGCAAATGGGCAGTGACCATTTCCGCCCAATACTGTTGCATTATCGGGTAGTTTGACGATCTGGTCCTGATGCACCGCATGGGCGCATAACGGACCCGAAAATTCATAAGTGTTAGGCGCAAGCCTATACTCCTTTGTACCCAGCCCCCATCCACGGTCGGACATTTCGACACTGCCGCCCATTGCCTTGGCGATTATCTGATGGCCGAAGCAAATTCCGAAGATCGGAATCTTTGCGCGGAAAAGAGCGCGGATGAAACATTCAAGTTCAACCATCCATGGTGCCTCTTCGTAGACGCCGAAGCGTGAGCCGGAGATAACCACGGCATCCTGCGCATCGGGCGGAGGCAATGGTTCGTCGTTATACCGCCGGTTCCGTGTAAAAACTGTGTCTGGAGCAAAGGGCGAAAGCCACCGCTCTATCATGTCAGCATAATTGCCGTGTTTGTCGATCAGGGAATCTGGCGTGTGACCAGCTTCTATAATCAGGCAGTGATTCATTGGCACAATGATTACTCAGCGAATGTGTTACCGAAAGGCCACACCGGTTGTCGATTATTGCTCTATAGATAGGCATACTGGGCAAATAGGTCTTTGCCATTAGGGTCCAAATGGATTATCATTTTTGACACATAGCCCGAGAGAGGCTGTCAAGATAAATTAGCGACAGGGGAGGCTTTCATCTTAGATATCTCAAATCTTGTTTTACGCCGAGAAGGTCGATCGGCTCCCGTGGGGAGTGCGACTATCTTCATGAAACGTCTCCTCGAGGTCGCTTCGAGTTTCGGTGTCGACACGGCAAAGGTTTTGCGTGAAATTGGACTCAGCCCAGAAGCGCTGAATGCTAGCGATGTGTATTACACAGTCGAACAGCATATAGAGTCGATCGCGCTGATTAAATCGATGGCGAATATCCCTGCCTTAGGACTCATGGTGGGATCGCGTATATCGATCGCCGATCTGGGGATCATGGGCTATGCCATGTTGAGTAGCCGATCATTTGGTGAAGCAATCGAAGTGGCGATGCGTTTTCAGCGCCTGACCGATCCCGTGTTACATATGCACTATCGGATCGAAAATGACGAGGCGGTGTTTACGATCGAACCCCTCGCTGTCTTGGGCGACGTTTTTGAACATGATGTAGAAGAAACCCTTGCAATTTGGGCGCGGCTGTTGCGCGACTGCATTGGCGATGATGCGCGACTGACCCGTACAAGCGTGACTTGGCGAGCGCCTGAGTACAAAAACGAATATAACAAATTTCTTGGTTGCTATGCTAGTTTTGAGCAAGATGCGAATGAGTTTGCTTTTCCTGCTCGCTTTCTTTCACACCCTCTGTCGATGGCTAACGAGCAGGCGTCACAAATCTGTGAGCAGGAATGCGAGACGTTACTGAAGGCACTGAAGCGGGGACAGACTATCATCGATAGCGTGCGGAGGGTTATGATTCGTACTCCTGGTCAGTTTCCGAACCTCGAAGTGGTGGCCAACGTGCTTCACATGAGCCCGCGTAACTTGCGCCGCCGATTGTCGGAATCAGATACCACGTATCGAAAAGTGGCTGAGGAAGTTCGAATGCAGCTTGCTGTTCAATATTTGAGTGACACAAGCCTCCCAATCGAACAGGTTTCCTTCCTGATCGGCTACACCGAAGCATCGAATTTTCATCGGGCTTTCAAACGCCACATGGGTATAACTCCCAAAGAATTGCGAGCACAATTGACGGGCTAAACTGCAGCGGTCGATGATGATCAAGGCAATCAGATGCGCTCGGGAACTACATCCCGTGCCAGAACATCATCGACAGTTTCAGGGCGCTTGATCCACTCCGCAATATCATCTTTTACAAGGATCATTCCCGGTCTGGGCAATGCGTTGAAATTTTGTGCGCACGGTTCAATATAGGATCCAGTGTACAACAATGTAAAGATGTCGTCGACTTCGAGCTCAGGCGTCATCACTTGGTAGAACAGCACCTCCAGATTGCAGGTCATACCGACAATATCGGTAGTTTCTCGGGGCGCCGTATCAGCCTTGTTTGCGATCAGGAACTCAAATTTCGAGCTATCGAAATTGGCTCCACCCACGCCCAAAAACATCTGCGAGCTATCGATTTCAGCCCAGCGATGATCGAACGAACCTCGTTCGTTCTTGAGATTGCAGACCTTGGCGATATGAATGCCAGTGTCGCAGTGGATTGCGCGTCCTGGCTCGATCGCCAGTGCAATTCCTTCTGCACTCATCCCGAACTCCTGGATGGAGTCGCGCAGTGTCGATGTGAGGATGACTGCCATTTCTTCGGGCGTTGGTCCTAAATATCCTTTGATCGTAACGTCGGTATCAAGATCGAAGCGACTGGGCATCCCGCCGCCCAAATTGATGATTTGCGGGGTCCAGCCATTCATGACTTTGCTGATTTCGGCGATTAGCTTGACTGTGTTCCTGACCCATGAGCGCCAAACCTCGGGTTTTTTGCTATGGCGCCCCATGTGCACATGGATGCCGACAGGATCGATATATTGCATGTCTCTGACCGCATGTGCCATCTCCATCAGCTCACAGGTCGGAATGCCGTATTTGATGACCTGTGTCATGAAATTGATCGAATACTCAGGTACATAATCGGACATTGTGTCAATGTCAGATAGGTCGGGCTTCAATCGAAAGGAGATGCTTGCCCGCTTGCCAAGTGATCGCCCTTCTTCCTCGCAAAGAGCCAGCTCTCTGGGGCTGTCGAGTACAATATGTGCACCTATATCAATTGCTTTGCGAACCAGTTTGCGATCTTTGATTGATCCATTCACCGATATTTTTTCGGGCGCCACATTACCTCTCAGCGCGCATTCGAGCTCACCAAAGCCGAAAACATCACAGCCCGCGCCTTCTTCGGACAGAATGCGACGCACAGCAATATTGGGATTTGCCTTGATTGCAGGCATGATGAGCACTTCGCCTTCGGGCCAATGGCGCGTGTATATCTGCGAATAATTGCGGAAGTTTCTACGCAATTGAGTTTCTGATACCGCAAATACGGGCGTCCCAAATTGCATTGCAAGATTGTGCACTGCACAGTCTTCAAAATACAAGGCGCCACTTCTGATGCTGAGCGGATATTCCAACGGCGTAGCGGGCAATTCTCGTCCTCCCGACGGGATAGATCATTTACTATCGACGCAACACAAACGCGTGCCACAATGACCCTGATGCAAGTTCTTAAGTCCAGCAGGCGGCGCTACGGAATGTCTTGCAAGACCTTATGGCTATCGATTTGGGCCAAGTCGGCCTCTCCGAGATAGAAAAATTGTGAATTGCAAGGCGCTGCAAGGCGTTTGGGCAAAAATGATAGGGCGTTGGCCTGCGCACATATTGGGCTGGTGGGCTGGCGGCATTAGACAGCATCGCTTGAATCGTGGCGTGGGCTACATCGCAAAATGAAGGGGCGGCGCTGTGCAAATGCGGAGCAAGGGCTCATTGGCTGGATTTCTGACGGCGCCAGCCTTGCCCAATGCGCAGATATCGCGGGAAATCGATTCCGGGTCCGCGACCTTTGTCACTATCTGGATCGGAGTGGTTGGCGTTATCGCCTACATGTTCCTGCCATTGGTCGTGGGCGGCCTGGCGGATGAATATGGCTATAGCAGCGCGCAACTTGGCTTTATCGGTGCAGCAGAGGCCGGCGGGATGGGGCTCGCCAATGCCCTAGCCATATTCTGGATGCGGCGAGCAAATTGGCGAGGCGTGATCCTGCTATCGTCCTTGGGCATGATTCTGGCGAATTTGGCTTCGGCCTATATAGTTGATTTTCCTACTATGCTTGCCTTGCGCCTTGTTGACGGTTTGGCAGGCGGCACACTCATTGCGATCTCGGTCGCCTGTCAAAGTGATAACCGAAATGCTGACAAGGTGTTCGGATATTTCATCGCGCTGGAGATGCTGGCATCAGCTGTCGGTTTCCTCATCTTGCCGAGTGTGGTGGCGGCATATGGGGTGAGGGGAATTTTTCTGGCTCTGGCGGTCTTGTCGGTTACGGGGCTCGGCTGTGCCTTTGTCCATCCCCGGCGTGGTTTGAACAGAAATGACCAGACGGGCGAGGGAAAGAAGGTGGGGGCATCGCTACTCATTTCGATTATTGCCCTCACGGGCGCACTCTTGTTTTTTATGTCGCAAGGTGGGCTTTGGACATTCATCGAACGGATTGCCGTTGCCTCTAAGCTGAACCCTCAATGGGTGGGTTTCGCTTTGTCAGTCTCTTCGCTTTGTGGGATTGCTGGCGCTCTTGGCGCTGGGAAAGCGGTCGCCATGGTTGGTCAATTGGGTGTCTTCATTATTGTATTGGTTGGCGAGATTATTTGCATCGCGCTTTTGCTGGGAACGGTAGGGCCGACCCAGTACTTTATTGCTGTCAGCATGTTCATTTTCTTCTGGAGCATGGGGCTGCCTTTGCTGTTGACCCAATTCAACAATATCGACGGATCAGGGCATTTGGTGGTGCTGCTCTATGCCATGGGCAAGCTGGGCTACACGCTCGGCCCCGCCGTTATGGGCCTGTTGGTGGTCGGTGCTGATTTCACCGGCGTATTGATGTTTGGGGCTGCGGTCTGTGCACTGGGCTTGGCGGTTTCGATTGGGCTCACGCTTTATGCCGGCCGGCCACAAGGGGAAAATGTAGTATGACGCAAGTTTTCTCATGCGCGGGGTTTGGCAAACCGACGGTTTCACGCTTGAAATTGGGACGTGAGGGCGGAGAGCGGCTTCGCGTCGTTGACGCACATTGTCACGTCCTGTCGCAAGCGACCGAGGAATGCGTTCGGGGCCGCCCTCAGAAATTGGCCGAGCCGGCGACGTTGATCGACATGCTGGGTGAGGCTTCGGTGAAGCATAATATTGCAATGATGGGCACGGCTCTCCCGAAACTCACGTCGCTCGAGTTGCGCCTGGCTGATATGGACGCGATGGGCGTCGATGTTCAGATTCTCAGCCCTTCGCCGACACAATACTATTATTGGGCTGATCGTGAACTGGCGGCTGCGGTGGTCCAAAGCCAGAATGAAACGATTGCGGAAGCATGCGGCGCTCATCCGGACCGTTTTGCCGGGCTGGCGGCTGTTTCTCTTCAGTTTCCTGAGCTTGCTGCCCAGCAACTAGAATATTGCGTGCGTGAACTTGGCTTCAAGGGGGCCGAGATATCTTCCCACGTATCGGGAACTGAAATCTCCGATCCGCAATTTGCCCCGTTCTGGCAAAAGGCGGAAGAGTTGGGGGCTGTCATTTTTCTGCACCCGCTAGGTGTGACTTTACGCGACAGACTCCGTGATCATTATCTGGCGAATATTATCGGCGTGCCGTTGGAAACAACCATCGCGCTTTCGCATCTGATTTATGGCGGCGTTCTAGACGATTATCCTGGTCTCAAGATCTTAGCGGCGCATGGCGGCGGCTTTTTCAGTCACTATAACGGGCGGTTCGACCACGGGTGGGAAGTTCGTCCCGAATGTCAGAAATGCAAGCATCCCCCCAGCGAGTATTTGCGGCGGATCCACTTCGATACGATCGTCCATGAACCCAGCCAGTTGCGTAAATTGGCCGATACGGTGGGTGTCGAGCGCCTCATTCTTGGGACAGACTATCCCTTCGACATGGGGTGTTTCGACCCATTGGAGTTTGTCCATTCGTCGGGCTTGAGCGACGAGGAATGCGCGCAAGTCCTTGCGCGGAATGCAGCTGAACTTTTCGGGTTGGATTGATTTCGGTGTGGGCGAAAATCAGAAAATACGGATCTTGAGCCCTTGCTCAATGATATGGATATTTATTGGCGGACAGTCATCGTGCACAGTTCGAACAAAAAATACGACTTTTAATCTATTATGGGAAACGTGATGTGACTTCTTCGCGACAAGAATTGGAGCCTCTGACTTCCGAGCCCGCGCCGCAAAGTGAGGCGACCTTGCCGGAGCAGGAGGCTGAGCGAACCCTAGACATTGGTGGCGAAGGGCCGGAGAAGCTGCTCTATCAGCACATTGGGCTGCCAACAGATGTGTGTCGAGAGAGCGAGCGATATCTGGCGACGTTAGGCGCATATGTTAGTGTCGCTGGAACCGGCGAGTTCGGTATCGAGTGGTGGCGCTTTGAGGAAAATGCTCCGGTACCTGACCTGGTACGGAGTATGGCTCATGTCAGCTTCAAGGTGGTCAATCTTGCGAAATCCATTGAGGGTAAGGATCTGCTGCTTGGGCCGATAGAGCTCGAACTCGGCGTCGCAATTGCATTCATCCAGTTCGACGGCTTTCCAATCCAGCTCATCCAGATTGATCCACAAGCGAGTGATATCTGGGCTAAGGAAGTGGCATTTAACTATCACTCAGTCTGGCAGCCGCGTAAGACGGTTCATGTGAAAGATGTCCATCTCGAAAAACTAAGGATGTTCGCTGCACAGTATGAAAACGATTATGGAATAGGCTGGGTGCGCTACTATGACGACGCCCCATATCCAGACATCGTCAAAAACATTGCTCATGTGGTGTATGAAGTGGATGATATCGATGCGGCAATGGATGGCCGTACGATTATCATCCCGTCCAACAACCCAGATGCAGGATTATGGGTGGGCTTCATTGAGATTGACGGTGCACCTGTCGAATTCATCCAGATCAATCGCGCAGCCACGCGGGCTGATCTATGAGTCGACTTCTTTCCTAGAAAGGCTTTCTTCCTGATATAAAGTGCCGATAGCGAAGCGTCGGTCAAGCCCGCTAAATGCTTCAGTGCATGCATTGGCCCATGGAGTAGCCAAATTTGGTCTGCCGTTTTTGATAACATTTTGGTCATCCCAAACATTAAACACATCCCTTTTCCCGCTACCCTTTTGATCGACACTCAGGTTTTTTGGGTTATTTTGGGAGGTATATATGCTATTTGGAAAATTTGGTTGCAAGGCACTTCGAGCCTCGACGGTTCTGTCATCAGGGTTGTTTTTTGCTGCGATATCGACGCCGGCTTTTGCGCAGAATAGTGATGCAGGGACGCAGAACGCAGCTGCGAACGAT
>Ga0315909_10002683_pt1 | contig 22439 bp, 34 predicted proteins | sample LakEriMetagenome_11_FD_203527 | JGI IMG/M metagenome (GOLD analysis project Ga0315909, IMG submission 203527) | Freshwater fungal communities from buoy surface, Lake Erie, Ohio, United States - Buoy 2 MA125 | ecosystem: Environmental > Aquatic > Freshwater > Lake | place: USA: Lake Erie, Ohio...
GACCCGAAACTGTAGTTAAACTAAAAGTTGTTCCTGTTGGTGCTTGTGGTAACCCGATAGCGCATAATAGGGTTACAGTTGAATTAAATCCACTAAGAGAGAATCCACTAGCATCTTGAGAAACTGTGCCTTGAATAAAGGTTTTTGGGTCTGGGGAGTTCACTTGCTGCCCTAGAACCAAGACTGAATTCAACAATATTAAAAATATGAATACGAGTTTTTTCATAAATTATTCTATAGTCAGGTCGACCTTGTTACCATTTGCATCTACTGCATCTGCTAACACGAAATAGAATAATCCTGCGGTATTTTGTAGATTTACTTTTGGAGTAAACACCAATTTGTATGGTGTTCCGGTTTTAATTCTAGCAGTCTTTAGCTGATCGATAGAACCGAAAGTTAATCTACCATTGTCGTGTGTAGAGAAATTGGTAATAGTGCTTCCTGCATCAAATATTACATTATCTAAAGTTAGTTTTGTGTTATCGTACTGCATAATAACTTGTAGTCCTGCTAATTCTTCTTTAGTTAATGTTGCTTTTAAAACAACTTTGCCAGCTTCTAAGGATGACGATACACTTAATTTAGCTGTTTCCAATGCTTCTGTTCTGTAAGCCATGGATTGAGTTGACATCGTCGTTTTAGCATTAATCGAGTTTACTGAATTTGTATATTGACCTGCATTAATTCTGCTTACAATTTCTGCAGTCGAAGATGAATGTGACCAATCTAAATCTCCACCCCATGCAAATACAGCATACACTTCTTTAATTGGGGTATCAATAGTTACCTTGTTCTTAATATTACCATCCAACCAGCTTTGGTTTAATAAACCACTATTCCATCTCCAGGAGGTTGCGGTTTGTGTTGGAATAAAAGCATTCGCTGAAACGTCTTGACCCATCACGTATGCAAATAGATAATAGGAATCTGTTTCATTAAAAATTGCATCATTTTTTGATACATTACCAACAAGTTTTTCTAAGTTAGGATAGGTAAAATAGGTTGGATTTCCACTAATGTCTGTTTGAGAATGTCCTAGGAATGCTTTGTACGCATCAGATACAGTAATGACATTATTCATCCAAGCTTTCTGAGAAGCGGGAGATACAAACACCCCAACAGAATCCCCAACTTTAACCTGAGTTGTAAATAGTGCTTCGCCTGTAGCATCTAATGGTAATTGGGCAATTGGCGGAACAGACCAATCAATTGCTCCCGTTCCATCATTTTTTAATTTCATTAATTGAACATTATGATCTGTGATCGTATATCCCTGAGGAAATAACACTTTAACCTTGAATTGGGAAGTATTACCAGTTACGTTTGTTAATGATAGATCAGTAGAGCTTTTTGTGATTGGAGAAATGTTTACTGACGTATCATTAATGGCGTATGCTAAATCCAGTTTATGTATATTGTTATACGTGTTTTGATCCTTTAATACATATTTTTGAGTTGCAATGTCGCCATTGATCGATGCATCAGTTCTTTGAACTGTTAATTGCCCAACATTCCAATCATTGTTTGCAGTGTAAGCCCAAGGAGTAGCTTGATACTGTGCATACAAGCTAGTTGCTGCCGCAGTTTGGGATGGAGTAAATGCATAATTATTCCAAAGAGTAAAGAACGTTTGTGTTGATGATCCCTGTGTAAAGACAGTACTATTTGGTACCATAGCCAAAGCTTTATTGTTAAATGAGTATCTCAACCAAAAATAACGAGGGGTTGTAGTTCCCCTTGTTACTGTATATTTTACAGTTAATGTGTCACCAACCTTCAGTCCTGTAGTAGGGGTAATTGTTTGCGTAACACTTAATTGACCAAACGTCGTGAGAGATATTAAAAATATCCCAAAAAATAAAATTAGCTTTTTCATTTTGTTAATAATTGTTTTATAGCGGAATCACAAACCTTTTTAATAACATTAGAGACAGATTGTTGATTTATACCGCCACCTTCGTCTATTACGAGGGTTGAAACTGAGATCTCTGATGATTTTTCTGTGATAACTACCTCTTTAATTTTCTTGCCAGATGAATCATATGCATAAGCTTTAACCCTTAATACTGTTTCTGCATTATCTCTATGAAAAACAGACAGGTTAGATTTGGTAGTTTCAACATCGAAGAAAAGTAGATCTAGACTTATTTTTATATCATAAGCCTCATCATCTTCAACTACTGGATAGTCTTTTTCCTGTAAAAATTCCAGTAGTATATTTTTAAATCCGAAGGTCAATTGTCTAGACCCTGTGAGATTGCCTATCGATATTTTATTTTTTATATCACCTACAGTAATCTTCTTTTCCTGTGAAAATACAGGAATGCAAACCATCAGTAAAAAAACCGAAATCAGGATTTTAAATAGATTCTTCTTCATAAGATGATTCATTTTTTGATTGAGAAGCAGAAGAAGATAGAGGATCGTTATTTTTTATCTCTTCCTGGAATGCAAAGGTTTTCTTTTCTGTTCCTGGATCATCATCTTCCTCGTCAACTTTCTGAATAAGTACTTGATCTCTCTGATCGTTATTGAACCAATAATCAATAACCCTGTTGTAAGATCCGATAAATGCGCCGAGCATTAGAAGGAGAATCTCTTTCCATTCCTGATTTACTTGGGTACCTGAAGCAATAGACACTAAAATACCACCAGCAATAATCACAAAGGTGAAAAGTGTTAATGCTGTGATGTACCATCTCGTGGCCATCATTCTCTGTAGAATTGCGTTGAAACGGTTCTGCTTGTCTGGAACCTGCGTTTGTGAGGTTGGGTTAAAAATCTTTTCTAGAAATCCCATGGTCTTTGGTTTTATTCTAGAAAAAACCCTCGAATCTGTAATTCGCTTACGGAGAATGCGCCCCGAAGGTCGTGTGGCTTCGGAGATCTCTCTCAAAAAGTATACGTGGAAAGTCGTGTATTCTTTCGCACGGAATGAGGATTTTTTCTGATTTATATATCCTCAATCGTGCTAGAAATCTAATGCAGCTAAATATTTTTTATAGTGAAATCTGAAAACGATCTTTCATGATTTGAATTTTATCGTCTGGAACTCCATGAGCATTTTTTCCACCGTGACGATTTTCTACTATAATTGAAAAAACTTGATATCCATATTTTTTTGCAGCTTCGAAATATGAATTCATCTCCCATTCTTGGGTAAAAGTATTAGATACCGCGATTCTTGGTTCAGATTTTTGCATCATAGATTCAACCTGAGCAAGACACCATGCATGTGCATCCCTTAATTTAGAAGGATCAAATTTGTAAGATCCTTCTTGCATAAAAAATTGATCGGCTTCGAAATAAACATCGCTAAGTGTAGAGGCAAAAGTTGATTTACCAGAACCCGGTAGTCCTCTAACTATAAACAATATTTTTTCCATATATTTTAATTATCTTCCTTGACCCCTATAGTTTCTTTCTTTGCGATCACTTTTGTTAAAAGATTTTTGAGCCTTACCGCCCTTTCTCTTTCCGAACGTTACTTTGTTTCTTTTTTCAGAAGAACCTTTACCCTTTGCCATATATGAGTTTTTCTTTTATATATTCAGAAAATCTCACATTTTTGATGGTTCTAAATCCTCCAGAAATAAATTAAATCCTGGTATCCGAGATAAACAAAAGCATTATATCCTGCTTGATTAAACCTATTCATAAAGGCATCTCTGAATTTCTCGTTTGCATTTTCCGTTATTCCATCGATTTTATGCCATTCGACAAAAATCCGATCTATCTTTCTTAATTCTTCATCAGTTACTCTATTGAACATGGATCTTTCGCATCCCTCAACATCAACCTTAAGAAAATCAATCTTCTCCAATCCACATATCGAAAAAACATCTTTTAGACTAACTGATTCAACTTCCACAAATTCTTTTATTTCTGGCCATAAACCTATTTCGAATTTTCCCCTAATCTCTGAAATTGCTTTGTTGTAGATTTTCCAATTATCACCTTTATTTTTTTCAAGACATCCGAAAACTCTCGGATCGGGTTCGAAACAATGGATTTCTTTGGCTCCGATTCTTTCCGCATACCTAGATGACATTCCTATGTTGGCACCAAGATCTACAAATACATCCCCAGCTTTCACAGAGCAATCTGGATGTAATGAAAGTTCTTCGTTCTTAAAAGCACACCAGTACATACATGCTTCCCAACCATATTTATATTCAACATCTGATTGGGTCTGGTCAAAATCTACATTTTCAAAAGACATTAGATTGCCTCCCAGCGTATAAAATTTTTCTTGTAGCATTTTATTTTTTATATTCATTAAAATTGTTTACAAAATCATCGGAGTACTTTTTGATCTCCTTTGTGTCAAATGTTTTATAAAGACCAGTTGAAAGAAATGCTTGTATTTCATCATCCAGTATTTTTTTATCATTTGCATATCCCAATTTGATTAGATTTTTGCAAAGAAAAGTATAGTCCTTGGATTTTATAGTTGATATTAGTTCTTTGACTGATTTCTTATATGATTTATTTGTATAATACATCCCATGAGCAATCTCGTGATCCATGGTTTGGGATTTGTAACTATCTGCACCTAACAAGTACCACTTGGATCTAGGATTTCCGGATTTTAGGGGATGATTTTCACATTGGAAATAGATGTCTTTCATGATTGTATCGTAGGGGGAGGGAGTGTTTCTGTAGTAAAAAACATCCAAAGCTTTTTCCACGATTCCTGACGGAATGTTGTATCCTGACCAATCCCTAGGATATGTAAACAGTTCACTTTTTCTCTGCTTTGTGTAAACCCACATATAATACTCTAGAGAGAAATGCTTTCCCCGTATTTCTTTGAAGGGAGATTCATAAAACTCCTGGTATCTGCAAAATAACATGGCACGATCATAGTCATTTTTAATAGAAACCGCAAATATTTTGGGATAAACCTCGATAAGATTCCCCTTTATTAATTTATAATCTAGCTTCATTTGAGACTATTTGGTTCTTTTATTTTAGTCTAAAAACTTAAAAGTACCCAAAAAAAGCAGGGAATTTCTGATATATAAAGGAAATAATTAAAAAACATGAAATTATTATTATTACTTGCTGCTGTAGCTGTCGGAGTTTACTTTTTAGTAAAGCAATTTAAAAAGGTAAAAGCCGATTCACTAAAGCTTCCTGCAGAAAAAGCTCCAGAACTTCCTGTCGTAGAAGAAGTAAAGGTAGAAATTACACAAGATGCTGTAGCCCAGGAGATTCTAAAATCCGATGTTATAGTTGAAGTTGTAGCTGCTAAGAAAGCTTCCAGAAGCACAAAAAAGGAAGTTGCAAAGAAGCCCGCTGCTAAAAAGGCTAAGGCAGAAGTACCTCCTACAAAAGCAAAGAAGGCTAAGAAATAATTTCCGGACACTTCTTTACAAGAAAGACTAAAACGATTAGAAACACTAATCGTTTTTTTATGGCCTTTGTTCAATTAATGCAAACCGACCTGACTTATAATGTAGAGATGGATGATGGAAAGTGCTACACAGCACTGGTGATAGAGGATTTTTATAGCGGATATTTCTCTATAGATGTTTATGACGATAATGAGGAAATTGTAGAAAACGAGGAATTGATTCTAAAAATAAGCTCTATGATTGAGGAAAGAAGGTCTTAAATTACTGACCAGAACCTGCTGCCATCCCCATTCTTAATGTAGATATAACTGAAATCCGCTCCCTGGATGTCAAATCTAATGGTATAGACGGGATTGATAATATAACCATCCATAATGAATTGTCCTTGCTTGCCCATTCCGAGGTACTCCAAGCTTCTTGGAAAAATTTCCCCTATCTCCTCTTCTGATGCATCGGTTTTAAGAATATTTCTTTTGTCTAAATCAAATACAAATCCCTTTTCTTCGAATGCATTTTTTATTTGATTGATAAAAAAATCGTCACCAAAAACCTCAACCTGTGAAAAATCTACGTCTTCATCGTAGTGATCATCAATAACTGCTTGATCAGACCCCCAGAAAAATCCGTCATCATCCTCTGCAGTAACGGACCAAATTACAACATGATCGTCGGGTTTATCTACTATATCTTCTTTCACCCAATCAAGGGTATCAAAATAAGATCTATCGAGATTTACCAAAAGCGGACCCTGTAATCTGTAATTGTTCCAGATGTCAAAAATGTCCCGGGTCTTCCTAGAGAATCCGGAGCTATCACCCTCAAAAATGGAGAAATTTTTTAAATGCTTCACGAATTATATATCATCAAATAAACCAGAGTCTACTAGGGATGAAATGTTTTCAAGAGATCTTTCAAAAGATCCGTTTTTATTCCCCATTTTAGATATCTCTTTTATAACTTTACTTTTAATGTGCACTGGAAGGTGGTCGTATATTTTAGTTATCCTTGCAGGATCTCCTGAAAAATTTTTAAAAATATATTCAGAAACTTTAATATGATCCAGATAAAGACTTAAATGCTCCTGGTCCCTATAATCTATCGATTCCCAAAAAAGAGCAAGAGAAACATGGAAAGGGATTCCAGAACAAACCTCTTTTAATAATGAATTAAGGGTTCTTTCCGAAACAACATTTCCAGAACACACAACCATTTCAGAATTCATTTTAGGAACACCGTACAAGGAGTTTACAAGGTTATTTGAAAAATTAAATCCGGAACCTAATATCTCAGGTGATCCGTCAAGGTCAACCAAGAAATTATTGCTACATATAAAATCACCTATGATTTTTCTAGGGGAACCGGAGAGAGAAACAAGTTTGTTATTTGAGCAAATAAATTTTCCATTGATTTCATCAGGAGATCCCGAGAGATCTTTTAAATTATTTCCTGAACAATCATAAATTTTTCCAACTGTTTGTGGCCCACACTCTAGAGTGTCGAGATTGTTTCCGTCACAATAAAAAGATCCCTTTATTTCCTGTGGACATCCTTCAAGAGATTCTATTAAATTATTGGAAACTCTAAAATCCCCATCGACCAAAAGTGGAGACCCTGATAAATCCCTAAGAAGATTAAAATCACACGAAAAGTTACCATAGATTATTTCAGTGCAACCTTGTAGGGAATCTATCTGATTTCTAGTACAATCAAAATTTAATCCCACTTTTTTTGGGGAATGCTTTAGGTTTTTTATCTTATTAGAATAACACCTAAAAGATCCCCCAATCTCTTGAGGACAATTTTCTAAGGACTCCAGACTATTATTAGAGCAGTTAAAATCTCCGCTCACTCTCCTGATCTTTATTTTAGGCAGTTTTAATTGATCCTCAGTTAATCCGCTGGAACAATCGAAATCCCCTTCTATATCCACAGTTCCTGATTCATTTATAAACCAGTGTCCGCGGACAAATTTACTTAAGAATCCAGAATTTTGTTTAGACAAATTTTTATCTACCATCGATCTATTTATCGGATGGATATTTTTTCCCATTTGGGATCTTTAGGCATAGGTACTCCCTTTGCCTCATAAAAAACCCTTCTTATCTTACTTCCAAGCTCCATATCATTTGGAGTATCCATTATTGTTCTTTCGTCAACTGATATGGAGTTCCTAGATGATCCTGTATAACAGCTGAAACAAAGCTGTCCCATCCCTTCCACATAGCCATGTCTCAGGTCTATATGCGTTGTAATGTCATAGTCGGTTAATTTGGAGCACATTACACATCTTTCCTTGGTAGAGGCGCTGCTCATTTTTCAATTTTTAGTGGTCAAAAAAATTATTTATCGAAAGAGTTCATCTTGCTTTCCTTATAAATAGCATCAAGAACTTCTTTTCTCCTAACCACGGAAGGCTTTGTATAAGTTTGTCTGTCCCTCAGTTGCTTAACAAGATTTGTTTTAGACACCTTGTTTTTCAGCACTTTTAAAGCCTGATCTATCGAATTATATTTGCTACAATCTATAATTAACATAATCTGTATATATTATTTAGTATATTTTTAAAAAATTGTTTCTATTTTTTAGATATCAAAAAATTATCTATAACCAGATGATCCATATCAGAATCCAGGAATCTTATCACGGCATCCTCTGGGCTTAGAGTTATCGTTTGATCTTTAAAATTAAAGGAGGTGTTAAGTAAAATTGGTACTCCAGAAAGGTCCCCAAATCTCTTTAGAAGTCTATAAAATCTAGGATTATCAAATTGAACAACTGTCTGTACCCTTGCCGTTCCATCAACGTGGGTTATTGCAGGAAGCGTGTGTCCTGGTTTAACTTTTACTACCATATTCATATATGGTATTGGGTCCTCAATTTCAAAATATTTATTAGACTCTTCCAATATTACGGAAGGAGCAAAAGGTCTAAACATTTCCCTCTTCTTGATCACCGAATTAATTCTATTTTGCATATCTGGGACAAGTGGAGAAGCTAGGATGGATCTATTTCCTAAAGCCCTTGATCCAAATTCCATTCTTCCCTGAAACCATCCAATAACTTTACCATGATTCAGAAGCTTTGCTGCGGATTCTATTATTTGAGGGGTTTCTAAGTGCTCAAAAGAAATTAGAATTTTATATTTTTCTAAAACTTTAATTGTGTCAGTTCCCTTAAACGAAGGACCCTGATACGGATCTATTGGTCCTTTCCTTTTTTGTCCCTTCACCACGTTAATGTAATGGAGACACGCTCCGATAGAAGATCCCCCGTCGGAGGGAGAAAGTGGAATCCACACCTTCTTATAAGGAGTGTGTTTAGAAATTTTGGCGTTTGCCAAACCGTTATAGGCGCAACCCCCGCCTAGACATAAATTATTGCTCATATTAAGCTCGTAGCTGTGATTTATGATCTCAAATAATGTTTGTTCATAAACATCCTGAACTGCAGCAGCTATGTGCTTATATTGAGGTGATATGGATTTATCATCAGGGTTTCTTGGATCTATTCCCAAGGATTCGATTAACTTCCAGCTAAACATTGTTTTGTCCGAATAATCCCAGGAAAAAAGATCCATATCAACTTCAAGTTGACCCCCATTAAAAGAGATCATGTTCTTTATTATATCATAATAAAACGCGGGGTCTCCGTAAGCAGCAAGTCCCATAACCTTATATTCTCCTTCATTTGGCTTGAATCCAAGAAATGCTGTGAATGCTGAATAAAACAATCCTAGGGAATGTGGATATTCAATAGATTTAAGTTTCTTTATGACATTATGAAAAGCTTTAGAAATCGTAAGGGTTTCTTTCTCTCCTACACCATCCACTGTTACCACTGTACATTCATCAAAAGGTGAGGTAAAATATGCCAAGCAAGCGTGAGAAAGATGGTGATTCACCACATGGATTCTTTTTTTAAATCCTATTTCTCTTCTTAAAATTTTCTCTATGTTCCAGTTCTGATCGTTAAGAATGTAATTGAAAATTCTTTTCGCGTTCTTAAGTGGTTTACGTTTAAATGTTTCTAGAACCCTTTTTCTTTTTAAATCTGGATTCTCGTACCAACAAACAACTGCTATGTCAGAGATTTTTAGGCCATTAGATTTAAGAAGCCATTCTATTGTTCTCGCAGGAAACGAACTGTCGCCTTTAATTCCTGTGAATCTTTCCTCCTCAGCAGCTCCCAATAAGGTAGAGTTCTTGTATAGACAAGCTGCAGAATCGTGATAAAAAGCAGATATCCCTAGAATATACATAAACTTGTTTTTTAGGATTCAAGATGTTTCCATCTGTCTTTATTGATAATTGCTGAAATGCTCCTTCGGGAAACACCGAATTTTTCAGCTAATTGAATCATAGTGATTGATCCAGATTTGTAAATCTTTCTAATTTCCTGGACCTCTGCTTCCGTTAATTTTGAATTTGGATTTTTTTCCCCACTTAAAAAGGGATTGATAAACTTTTCGTCTTTCATATCCCTTATATATCGAGCTTCGCGAATACGCGCTATTCCTCTTCCTCTTCGATGGATCCTTGGATTTCTTCCTCTAATTTTTTAGCTTCCTGAATTTTTTTTAGATAAGAAATTTGATCACTTGTTGTTTTTGCAACTGCTCTTCTCATTTCTTTTCTCTCCTCAGGAGATAGGTTTTTAAGATCCCTCCATTTCATATAGAAAATTTTATATGGTCTATATATTTATTAATTTCCCTTCGATGGGAATCTGGTCCACCCGTTGCTCCACACGGGTTTGGAAAGTGCTTCCAATTCCGCTTTTGTGTAATTTTTTTCAACATTACCTTCACCTAATGCTTTTTCTTTCATTTGGACTGCGGTAAATACTGTCGAGGTTGACCTAAAGTTTTGAAGTGGATCAAAAGACTGAATTTCATTGTTTTGGAATTTAGAAACCCCGTCTTTGTATGCTTGTGCAGTTTCGTTGCTTTCAATGGAGAATCCTCCTTTTTGATAGCCCAATACTTTAGAGTTTGTCATTGTAAATTGTGTTGCTCTTCTCCACCTTAAACCCAGATTATGATTTGCTAATGAAGTTGCATCGAACGGTCCGATTAATATCATACCATTTAATTTAGGGTGTGTGAAGGGCTGAGCAGGAGAACCCGTGCCATCATTATCACATTCAACACCGTTCCCAGCATCGCCATTGTCCACAAATTGTGGGTCTCTTTTTGAAACACCGTTTGTTACTGTACCTGTGTATCCAAAATCAAAATCATAATCATCATCCGCAGTTGCAAATGCATATAGGTTTTTAGGTGAAACAGTTCCACCGAAGAATTCAAAAGCATCATCATTGGCGTAAATGGTTTGAACATTTTCAATGATTGTTCCGCTGCCAACACCGCCTAATGTTAATGCATTAATTTCAGAATTTGGCATTGCTGCAATACCTGCGTATTCAATTCTTACATAACGAAGAATCCCACTATTATCATTATCTAAAGTTCCTCCATAAGCTCTTCCGATACCTCCTTCTATAGTTGGTTCAGATGAACGATTTGTTCTTGCCATACCTAGTATAACAATTCCTCCCCAGTCACCAGGTGCTCTTTGCCCCTCCGGTTTACCTGATGTAAATACAATTGGTTTTGATGGAGTTCCGTCCGCAATTATTTGTGCACCCCTTTCTATACAAAGTGCTCCTTTTTCTGCAACATCTGAGATGATCGTTGTTCCTGGTTGAATTACTAACCTAGATCCGTTTGTGATGTAAACATAACCTTTTAGAGTCCACACCTTATCGGATGTTAAGGTTATCGTTTCATTGTACGTTCCGCTCAAAGTAGTTGTAAGAGGAACATTGATAGGGTCGTCTATTCCACCCAAATCTTTTGAGCATCCAAACGATAGAAAAGCTAAAAATAGCAACAGTAAATTTTTCATTTTTATAGATTTATATTCATTGATATCGAAACTATACTTTCATTATTTGTTTTTATAAGATTTCTGTTTGAAATCTTTTGATAGTATACAGAGGGTTGGGAGAACACATCACTAACTGATATTTTGATCTCTCCAGATTTTATTTTATGTAGAAATGTAACATCTAGAACATCTCTGCTGTTTTCAAAGATATCTGGATATCCTTGAAATCCAACAGCGGAAATTCTGTCTCCTACTCTATTGTAAGTTAAATTTAGTGTGTTATTTTTTCTGTTCAAATTTATTCCTCCGTTTAAAACATAATTAGATTGTCCCTGCAATTGTCTCTTTCTGCCATTTATTTCTACCTCGGAATTCATAATTGAAGCATTTGTGTAAAAATCAAACCATTCGTTTATTTTTTTTCTAAACTCTAGCTCCATTCCATAGAGTATAGCATTCTCTGGATTTGTATAAGTAAGTAATAGATTAGAAGGTACTGATCCATCAGCTACTATCTGTTCTATTGGTCTTATAAAATTTTTTCCGAAAAATGATACAAAAAAGTTTTCTCCAGTTTTTGGATAGAATTCATATTTAATATCCAAATTATAAATGTCAGATTTTTCTAATTTGGGATTTCCCAAAAGTTGGGCATTTCTGATAAAATCATAATAAGCAAAATTAGCAACCTCTCTAAACTCCGGTCTAGAAAGGGTTTTACTTAACGAGAATCTATATTTTGTTTTTTCAAGATTATAAGAAAGATTTAGAGAGGGCAAAATATCCAAATACTCTCTATTTACATTTACCTTTTGTCCACTAAAATCTGCAGTTAATACATCAAAAGTGTTATACTCCCCTCTTAATCCAGTGTTTAATTTCCATTTACCAAAATCATTCTCATACATGCTATATAAACTACCAAGATCAAATTCTGCATTATATCTGTCAGTATTATTTGTGATCTCGTCTAGCATATCAGTGGAAAGATACCTAAAAACCCTTGCATTGAATCCTCTTATTTTTTTGAGATACCCTCCGCCAACCCTGATTTTTCCAAAGTCCTTATTTAAATTTCCATTGAAAGAATTCTCATCCATAACACTCCAAAATCTGTAAGTGTCTCTCCAAGCAGTTGCATATGGTTCATTTATACCTAGAGATTTTGTAATCGGGTTTACCCTGTAATCTGGCTGTTCTCTGAAGATAAAATTATACCCAAGATTAAAATCTATGGTTTTTATTTTTCCGTCAAATTGAGAATTGACTACAATGTTATTAATATGATTGGATGAATTGCTTCTAACATCCTGAACATTATCAAGGTTTTGACCAATTCTTGAAAGATAACTATCATCGCTTTGATAATTAAATAGGGTTTTCCAGCTGTATCTGTTTTTCCCCAAATAGGTAAGATTCAAGAGACCATTTGCAGAAAATCTTTTAGAGTACATAGTGTCCCTGTAATCGTAAGCTAATTCAGTTGAAGATTGGTAGTCTGTCCTTTCTATATAATTAAGAGAATATGTGTTACGAACTGTAGAACTTAGAAGAACATTAATTTTATCCAATTTAAATCCAGCACTCATCCCTCCATTTAAATTGGGGATTGAAGTAAATGATTCCATTAATGGATTTGATATCAATTTCGTGAATGCTCTTTTATCACCATTTCCACTTATTCTGTACCGATATGTTGAAGGAAAAGACGATGGAAAATTGACAGGATCAACGGCATTAAAATTTTTAAACGAGGACACTAATCCTGCACTTCCACCAAATGAGATGTTGAGAAAGTTATCAGAGATCTCTTTAGTTGTGATTTGTACTAGTCCACCAGACCAATCTCCGGGAAGATTCGCTGCTGCAGATTTGGAAACAATAATATTATCGATAAGAGATGTAGGAATAATATCAAAAGAAAATGCTCTCCTATCAGGTTCGGTTGATGGTAAAGGAGTTTTATTTAATAAAGCTGAATTGTATCTGTCTGCCAACCCCCTAACCAAAACAAATCTATCATTTTGTATTGTTACCCCGCTTACTCTTTTGAGTGCATCTCCAACATTTCTGTCTGGGGTTTTTTTAATAAAATCTATTGCAATTCCATCAGAAACAACGCTACTATTTCTAAGAGTTCTAATAACAGAAATCTCTGTTGTTTTCTGTGGAACCGATCTGACAACAACCTCGCTTAATCCTGTGATGCTTTCTTCCATCACGATATCCATATTAGAATCTGTATTAAGATCTATTTGCTTTTTAAAATCTTTATATCCAACATATGTTGCTGAGATATCATATATTCCTTGAGAGAGCGAGATGTTATAATTCCCATCTTGGTCTGATGTCGTTGAAATCACTTTCTGTGATGCGTCCTTAATTACTATATGAACGAAATATAATTTTTCGGATTTTGAATAGGTCTTTCCTGATAACTTAATTTGAGAAAAAGATAAAAAAGGAAGCAGTATAAAAAATAATATGAGATATTTTTTCATGTGGGTCTTTTGTCGAACTATCTACCCACTTATGGATTAAAAAAACACTAAAAAAGTCCCTTTTGGGACTTATTTCACGGAAAGTTAATAGTAAGTTAATCGGAAGATAACGTGGTGGCTAATCCCATTCCTTAATTCGGATAACAAGGTCGCTTTCCCCCTTAATCACACGGTGCCAAACCTTTTTTGGGATAGTAACTAAATCAATATCTTGCGGGAGCTGATTATCGATCTGAATTTTCCATCCTCTCCCTTCCATAACTTTTATCTCTCGGTTTTTAAGATCCCTATGCCATAATAATTCTGTTGGATCTATATCATGGGAGAATCTTCTGATAATTAAATCCTGTTCTTTTTTTTCTGTGTATGGAGTCATTACCAATATCCTGGATATGTTTTACCTCCCCAAAGATGAGCATATCTGTTTGCTCTACATGCCCAATATCCTGGTTTAGTTCTATCTTTCTTTTTGTGACACTGATGCCTTGCTGCAAAACTTCTTCTGCGTTCAGGATCGCTAACTTTAGCTTTCATCCCAGGAATTCCAAATTCTACTCTTATGACATTACCCTTTTGGTTTTTTACATAAACATAAAACTTCTTGGATCCACCTCTTTTAGGATATCCCAATTTAACATTTCTACCTCTATATTCTGCCTCATCTAAAATCTCTAAAGGCATATCTAGAGGAACCATTACTCCTTCAAATTCTGCGATCATACCTAGATCTGTTGCCTCGAATAGTAGAGCAGTAACTGGATCAACTGTTAAATTACCCGACAGGTATAAATTTCTGGATTCAGAGAGAAGAGAAATGTGGGATTCACTTCCTGGTCTAAAAATAGATTCTGCTATACAGACTCCTTGGTCCAGATGATATTGTAAATGCTCAGAAATGTTTACCATTTTAAACCATATTTTTTTGTAGCATGTCGTCTCTGAAATCTGCAGACTTTGCTAAAGTTTCTTGGAAAATCGGAGAGGATAAATTATTGCCCAATCCTGCATTCACGTGAAATACAGCTTTAAGAGCGGAGTCTTTATCAGGAAAATCATTAGGATCATTTGATCCATACATGGATTTTACCTTTGGATTTTTAAGATTGTCAACAAAATAAAGTACTGCAACTTCCGCTGCAACATCCAAATCATTTAAAGCATCAGGATTCGACACAAAATCAATTGATTTTCCGAGTTTACCGTCCTGGTTATAGAGTTTTTGCATTTTCTCATATCCGGATTTAAATGTGATTCCGTTGAATCCTCTACCTAAATATTTAGCTCCGTCTCCAGGATTGGTGTTACCCATTTTCTGTGAAGCACCTGTTATGTCATCTGGACCATAAACTCTGTCCCAGAATTTATTTGGATCTGCTTTTATCATATTTAATTCAGCATCGCTTAATGAAGCAACTCTTTTTCCAAAGATTTTTCTGATTCTATCATTGGAGGTGTTGGTGTAAGGATGCTCATTTTTAGGTACCCAACCAGATTCTTTACCAATTACTCCTTGTATAGAAGCTCTCATATTTTTATCTGTGATACCATGTCTATCCATAGCTGCATTAACTGCATCAACTCCTTTTTGCACTTCCTCTGCACTTGGAACCTTGTATTCCCCTGTAGCTTGTAGTCTATCACCCCAGGTCATTCCTCCACCTTCTGCGTCAGCGGGTAAAAATCCAGCATCCTTAAAAATCTTAGCAGCATCTTTAAAAATATCGCCCAGTCCTGTTGTATCAATTCCTGAACCAACAGAGGGTGGGGGAGGTGTTGGGTTTTTTTCCTCCTGTTCGTTAATAAATCTTGTAAACTGTTTAAGGTGTTTCATTTTAATTTCTAAATTTATGAGGGAATAACATTCTTAGTTCGTGTCCTTGAGGAATGTCTTTTTTTCTTATGCCATATATTTTTTCCTCCGGGCAGGGATCCTCTCCGTTCCATTTGAATCCATTATTACAAGCCCAGGTTTTCATAGAAGCATTTGCTGTTTGACCTACTGAATAAGGAAATCTAACATCAGAATCGTTGTGAATATCTGTAATCCTTCCACCTCTTGTAGAAAACTTTATTTCTCTTCCCTGTCGGGATGTCAGAATAATAGTCCTTTCGTCAGAATAAGATTCGTAGATTTCTAAATGCTTCATGCTTTTTTATATATCTAAATAAGGCTCCCCCGCTGGATTTTTTTTATATATGAGAAAAGTTTTTGAGCATATCTAAGATTTGTTTTGGGTCCAGGATGCAAATTATCTACTGCATAATCCATAAACTGATTTTGATCATTTAAAAATCCACCATCTATCCTATTCGATTCCTGATAGTTTTTTTCAATTAGCAAATCTCCATTCCATATCCAATTGCATCCTTTATTTTCCAGAAAATTTTTAATCAGAAGGTGATTTTTATACCAGTTATATTTATCCTGGTGTTCATTAGATAGATTAATATGGGAATTTAATATGATATCATTTTCTGGATTTTTGAAAGACGACCAAAAGCTATCTTTGCTTTTTCTAACCATCGTTGATGAAATAGAGTTGGTTTCATCAATATATTCTCTTCTTGTCGTGAACGTATAGAAAATTATTACTAAATCAGGTTTAATCAAATCATAATAAGTCAGAAGACATCTGGAAATGTAATCGTTGCTTCTAGACGATAACCCAAAATTCAGATCAACCCCACCCGGGATCATTCTGGACAAATAGTGTGACCATGTTTCATTATCGCTTACTCCATATCCTTCGGTTACTGAACATCCGATAGACATTATTCTAAATCCTTTCTTGTTTATAGAATCACCCCTGAATCCAAGTTCGTTAAAAGTATACGTGCACCTCCCAGAATTTTCACCTGGAATTGTATTAAATGACTTATTCTTTCTCCCAGCTATTAATTTTTCCACACAAGATGGTTCAAAAAAATCTGGATTGAAATGCTTTAATATCTCCAAAAGAATTATTTTTTATAAACTGTTTCCCATTTAGGGAAAGGAAATTTAATATCCGGATATGCCCTTAAAATAGCATCTATGGCATTTAGCCAGGGTCCGTTGATCTCATAATCTCCTTCTAAACTGATGAATTGATTCGGATGGTCAAAAAGATCTTTAGCATGCAGGGTGGTTGCAAAATCCGTTAAATCGCTGTTGTCACCTTGTTGAATTATAAACTCCGATTCGTCAAACCAAATATCTCCACCATTTCTTTCCATCGGATTGGCTGATATTCCGTACATGTCATCCCCGTTGGGATCTAATTGGTCGTCCAGAATCTTAGATATGATTTTTGCTGTTGGCTTATCCAAAAGTCCAACTAAACTTCCCTCAAAATTATGAAGCCAAAATCCCCACAAGGTTTGAGACTGTCTAGATTCAAATATTTTAAAGGTATCGAGATGCTTCATCTTGTATATATTTAAGTGATATATAACAGTGATGAAACATCTTTTTGAATATAGTGTTTTCGAGGAGGAGGGTGGATGCACTGCTCCAGAAAAAGAAGAACTGGAGAAATTACCAGAATTTCAGAGAATAGTTAGCCTGGTGAAGGATTTGCATCGTGCATATCCAGAAGATCGATATTATGATGTCAGCAGACGTTATATAATTGATCCAGGCGCACCAAAAGAATTCAGATGGGAGATCACTAAAAGCTATAAACAGGGAATCAGAGAAGTTTTTTTTCCGATTGGATATTACCATTTTAGAATCAGCCCATGCAGGGGAATTATTTACTATGGTCAGGAACTGGTAAATAAAGGATACCCTCTTAATTTTAATTCACTAGAAGACTGGAATGCAGCTTTCATAGAAATTGGAGCTTATTCAATAGCTAGATCACTAGATGTGAGAAAGAGCGTGGTTGATAAAATGCTTTCTGATACTAAAAAATTACTTAAATTCTTTGACGATCGTAAAAAAATGGCAATTCACAATCCAAAAAATGACGCTAGATTAGATTTGATGAAAAGCTATCTCCTAGAAATTTCACAGGAGAAAGGAAATGATGTTTTCTCGGCATTGGCAAACATGGTGAAAAAAGATGTTTCGATCATAAATGGAATTCCAAAAGGATTTGACAAAGAAGAAATTTTGATAGCAGCAGGATACGATCCTTCTACTGCTAAGGCAGTGATTAAATTTAATGATACCTTTGGATTCTGATGAAATACCCGTTACATAAGATTGTTTTATTTTTGATAGTTCTTTTTATCGTTCTGATGATCTATAAATTGAATGACGATAAGAACTCAGCATACAACGAGATGGAAAAGGAAATTGCATATAGAGACTCCATAATTAAAACTCAAAGAGAAAAAATACAAGAGCTGGAGGAAACACAAGAAGCTGTTTTATCCACATTGCAATTAAGAGAGGAGGAGATAGAATTCTGGATAAACATCTCAGATCTGTATAGACAGAACAGAAGGAAGGAAGCACAAAAACTCGTGGGTACATCCTGGGATTACTAAATAGATCACACCACAGCAAAATCTTATCGGGGATATTTCCTATATTTGTCCTACTAATTCAAAAAGTATGGAGGATTTTTTAGTAGACCCTGAATACAAAAAATTAATTTCTGAGTACGGATGGCCTTCAGGGGAGTCCTGGGCCAAAAGGGATCATTTCAGACATGGGATTTCTTGGCACATACCCACACAAAGTTTAATAGATCTATTAATTAGTCTATCACCCCTGGTAAGCGTGGGATCGGGTTTTGGTTACACTGAATCCCTGGTAAAAGAGCAAGGTGGAGACATCATAGCAACTGATCTCAATCCAAACATCTCTAATAAATGGTGTAGGGAAGGCGAATACCGTTTAAAAGTCGAACAGCTAGAAGCAGCGGAAGCAGTATCTAAATATAGGGATCGAAACGTTTTTATGGCATGGCCTCCCTATGATGATCCAATGGCTTTTAATGTCGCTCAAAGAATGAGTGGAGGAAAATTATTAGTATTTGTAGGGGAGGATTATGGCGGGTGCACAGGAAATGATGATTTTTTCAAATACCTAGAAAAACAATTTGAACATTTAAAAACTGGTGCTTCCATTCCCAGTTGGCACGGAATCCACGATCATGTTTACGTTTACAAGAAAAAATAAACGAAAAGCGAGCCCCATCGTGGCATCGTTTTTAAATAATCATTTAAATAATATGAAAAAGATTGCAACCATACCCTATGAAGAAGTAGATTTTGTCTGGATCTCAAATCACTTTGACGTTCATATTTCCGGTTTATGTCGCATGGGCAATACTCTGTTTGCCTTCCAGACACTTAATCCTTGGGAGGATGATCTGGAGTGTGAGATCTATATGTTGAATCCGTGGGATGAATTCAAATGGAGAGCACGGAAATTTTTCTTCGAACAAATGGTAGGATATCATTGGACATATCCACACCGAAAACGGGGAGATGCGTTTTATTATCGCAATCCCCAATGGCTCTATAAGATACTCCTTAAATTATATTACGAACTTAAAAAATTCTAATGCAGGAAGATCAAATCAAACTTTATCGGGAAATCGAAAATGCTATTATTAAATGGAATAATGACGGCACCAAAACTGCGGGGACTCTTACTAGAGAAATCATGCAGATTCTAAATAAAGAAACCTGGGAGGAAATAGAGGAAGAATATCTAAAAGATGAATATCCAGTTTTCGGAGGTCCCTTCACAGATGCTCTCGGACACTTTGATTGGTTGAAGATTTATTATTTACCTCCGACAAGAAAAAAATAAGATCCATGAGTAGAGAATTTAACAATACCAAACTTAATGCAATTGCAAATTCCCTTAAAGATGCTGTGAATAGAATAAACTACACTGGTGATATTTCAGATCTTGGTAATGAAATAGGATTAGCAGTTGGATCAACCTTTAATAACATGACAGAGGAGGAAATCCGAGATTTTATTAGCGGATTTAGGCACGGGATGAGTCTAGCTAACGGCACACACTAAATCTAAAATAAATTAAAATGGCAGAACAAACATCAGTATGCACACATGAAGTTAGACTGAGAGAATATTATCGGGATGGCTTATATAGATGCTGGGGATGTGAAACCATCATTGAGGAAGCTCCAAAAAAGATAATAAACATGACACCAGTAGAAAGATTAGCTCAGTACGTAAAAGACAGATACGAAACCAACGAATCGTTTGAAATCCTAGTGCAAAACCTCAAGGATCAGGAAAAGAATAACATCAAAAAAGCAGTACTTTATGCACTAGACGAGGATGGGCATACTGGAGATTGGAAACTGGCATTTGCCGAAAAATATTTTTTGGACAATTTTGTTTTGGACACAAACAAAAATCCCAGCAAATAGATGCTGGGATCGATATTTTTAATTAGGATTCTGCGCTTGCTTTTTCTCTCACTGCGTCTCTTAATTGTTCGTCGGTGAGTTCTAAACTTCCTTGGGTTTCTTCCAATTCGAGATAATCTAGCAGCTCCTGACGGGTCATAGCATCTATCGGAGGATCCCCGGCATCAGCAGGCATTTGATCCATTTCATCAGAATAGGATTCTTCCGACTCCATATCCTGCCAGTTTTCAAAAAGTTTAATGTGTTTCATATTGTTCGAGTTAATCTTTATTTATATATCAAGATTTCAAGAATGATTCACTGCCACCGCTCTCAGCATTTTTTTGTGGCCGCTTTTATACTTATATTTGAGGCAAATATTAACAATAACTTCCCTGAATTATGAAATTCCTGATTGTTTCTTCTCTTCTTGTGTTATTATCAGTCAGCTCATATGCTCAGTCTGCAACTCCATTAAGTGTCACGGAAGATAAACAACTATCTAAATATGTGTTCGATCATATTAATAGCTATCGGGCAACCTTGCCTCAAAAGCCTTTCATCTGGACAGAGTTTTGGTATAATTCTGCCAAAAAATGGAACAACCGGGTTTCAACCACAGAATCTTGGGGACACAATCGAGGAAAGGAATGGGAGGATTTTAAAGGACAAGAAATGATTGTTGCAGTTCCTATCCTTTCTGCAGCAGAGGATAATTACCAACACATTGCTGAGAATGCCCTTAGAAAATGGCTACAATCTAAATATCATGTTAGTGGAATTGTTGCTCCGAGACAGGAAAGAGTAGGAGACACAGGAACTGTGCAATTTGGAGACTCCAAGGTTTCCGATGTGTTACTTTGTAAATATGGAGCTATCTCTGTAAACATAATAAAATACCCTAACTATAAAATCGCATATATCGTTTTCCAGTTAGGGTATTATCAGAACAGTAGTTCTCTCTAGCTTAAGTTGAGCATGAACCAGGTACGTCTATTGACCGGCGTAGGCTCATGTAGATTACCAACGAAGCCTAGCCTCCCACACAGTAAGAGTGTTAGATGAAGCTAAGTCTTTTGTTTGTTTAGTTTTTAATACCAGATTTTTTAATTCGTCTTTGGTGTAAACTTCACTGGCTCCTCCTGCTTTTTTAGCCGTGACGATAAGTTTAGCATATTGAGCTTTATCACCTCCGTCTTGAATAACGGCTTTAACCTTAATGTCATTGCTTAAGCCAGCTAACTTTGCTTTAATTGTTTCTCCTCTACCAAATGCTAATTTTGCATTTCCTGAGGTCTCACCTGGCTTCACGACATATGGTTTGCCAAGGGGATACTTTCCAGGTGTAGTGCCAGCAGGATATCCACTTTTTTTATCTTCGGCTGGGCGATCTCCAGATGCACTGGATTCAATTTCAATTGATCCAAGTACGGTACTCTTATCAGCTAATAGAGCTTTTAATTCCGCAATGGCTGAATCCAATTCTTTAGCATCAGCTAGAGTAACCTGTCCTGTGGCAAACATTGTACCTGGCAATTGCTTAACGATGGTTTTGCCTGTATCTGGAACCTCCCAAGTGAGAGTTGTTACAGTCTGTTTGGATTGAGCCTGAGTGGTTAAGGAAGTTCCATAGAATATGAATTTGCTCCCATACTCTCTTGTCCATTTTAAACAGCCATCGTTTACGTCTGTACTTATTCTAAGACTTCCTCCTTTCGGAGTACCTACCCGGGTGTTATTCCCCATTTTTTGTTTTAGATAATCTGCAACAATAACCAAAGAGGCATTATTACAATACAAAGCGATCTCCTTGTAATCAGAGGATGCAGATTCATCACCAGGATCAACTATTTCATCCTCAGTGAAAACTCCCTTAGTGAGAATTTTAGAGGGATCTGTTGGAGAAGGATTCAACTTCACGGTACCATCGGATTTCTTAAACCAAGTCTTCGCATTATAGTCATTGAATCTGGCATCAGGTCCAAAAATCCAGTAATTTGTGAGGATCAGTGCGGCATCTTCAACAGGAATGGAAAAAATGATGCCATTGTTTTTCAAAATGGCTTTAAGTGCTTCGTATCTCAAATTTTGATCTTCGTCCAATTCCTCTTCTTCTCTGAAAAGCTGAAGTGCCATTGCTTGATTAAAGAAGGAAAGGTCTAGCTTGCCGAATGGGGCTGCTTCATTCAAAGTCTGATCCTGCATCCAAGCTTCAAATAGTTTAATTCTTTTCATTGCGTAAATGAGTTATTTTTGCTTTATATATCAAAGAGCTCAGAGAGTTCTCTGAGATAAATCTTAGCCTTCAAGGCCCCAAAGGCCCCCTAGCACATAAAAAAAGCCCAGACACACGGCCCGGGCTGA
>Ga0315909_10002684_pt1 | contig 22435 bp, 22 predicted proteins | sample LakEriMetagenome_11_FD_203527 | JGI IMG/M metagenome (GOLD analysis project Ga0315909, IMG submission 203527) | Freshwater fungal communities from buoy surface, Lake Erie, Ohio, United States - Buoy 2 MA125 | ecosystem: Environmental > Aquatic > Freshwater > Lake | place: USA: Lake Erie, Ohio...
CTAACTCTAGATTTTGCTGAAAGCCAGCAGTTACATTAAAATTTGCCGTTGTTGGATAAACTTTTGTAGAGGTATTAGTAAAAGTAACGCCTTTATCTGAGGTTGTAGAAAGCGTAGTTGGCGTTTGAACCTCAAGAATTGCTGCCCCAGACGCAGTAGAAGTCCCAACGAGCAGCCTGCCGCTGGAGTCGATGCGGGCGCGTTCAGTTCCAGCCGTGCTGAGTGCCACCTGATCGGCGCCGGGGGAGTACAGGCCGGTGTTCGGGTCGCCGCTGAAGTACAGGCTGGGGTTGGCCGCCGTTCCAGCAAGTAGCGCGGCGGGGTACTCCTTGACCTCCCAGCCGGTGCCGTTCCAGCGCCAGGTGCGGCCCTCGAAGCTGTACTCGTCGTTGACCGCAGGAGCGGCAGGAAAGTCAATCGCAGGCATGGCTAGGTGATGAGGATGTAACGAGGCAAAACAAGTTCCCGAACCGCTAGGTGGACAGCGGCGCGGTCATCAGTAGCGCCCGAAAAACCAACGTTACGGGCACCTTGACCCGCCGTGGTTTCGCGCACCAAGGCAGAGCCATAGTTACCAATGTCAATGCTGTTGAGCAAGGTGCTACCGGTGCCGGCTGTGGGTGGCGCGTTCAAGCCTGAGTAGCACCCGGCATAGCGGAGGCTGTTAGCTCCAGGAGAACCGTCGTTAACACTCTGCACCGTAAGAGTGCCATCCCCTTCCAGCAGCACAATGCCTGTCACTCCGGTGGCTGTGGCTGCCGTGACAGTTGCAGCCGCCGCGTACATCACGGTGGCGTTGTTGGTCCGGTTGACCGTGATCGTCTGGTTGCCAGTAGCAAGACCACTACCGAGGAAGAACGTGTCAAGGCGGCCCAGCTCTCCAGCCCCGTCCTGCGCTAGGCCCCCTGTCACCCGAGTCAGCCCGGTGCCGCCATAGGTGACGCTGGTGACAAGGCTGGTAACGCTGGCGTAGGTGGACACAAACACCACCACACCTTGCGGTGTGCCTGTCTGGGTGTGCGTCCACGAAAAAGCGGCCTGGTTAGCAGAACCGGTGGTGCCGGTGTGACTCTCAGAAGCAGCGCTGTGTGCGACGGCCATTAGAAGATCAGCGTCACGGCCAGTTGAGTCACCGTGCCAGAGATGGCCGAGGTGGTCAGCCAGACATAGTTGTCGGCTGGCACCGTGGCGTTGTTAAAGCTGGTGGTGCTCAGCCCGGTGGTGGTGTTGGTAACGGTGATGCCGCTCGTGACCACTTCCGTGCCAGCGGCAGAGAGGTCAGTGCCGTAGCGGATGGAGAAGGTGACCGATGGGCTGGAGCCAAATACCGAGGAGCGGATTTGGGTGATGGTGAGGCCGCCCGTACTGAAGAACAGCACCACGTCCTCGGTAGCGGTGGGGTTGGTGATGGTGAGCGCTTTGGGTGCGGCCACCCCAGTGACTCCCGTGGCACCAGTCACCCCAACAACGCCCGTGGCGCCGGTTACGCCAATCACGCCCGTGGCGCCGCTGACACCAATAACACCTGTCGCTCCAGTGGCACCGGAGACACCGATGACGCCAGTCGCACCAGAGACACCGACCACGCCGGTTGCGCCAGTGGGTCCTTCAACGCCGGTAGCGCCGCTGACGCCAACCACCCCGGTAGCGCCGCTGACACCAACCACGCCGGTGGCACCTGTGGCGCCTTGGGGGCCGTAGATCTTGGGGCCTAGCTCAACCCACTGGCTGGTGTTGGCATCGGTGACATAGGTGTAGAGGATGCCCGCGTCCTCGTCGAACCACTCGTCACCCTCGATGGGGCTACCTGGCGGGGTGGTGGTGGAGGTAAAGGCAGCAGCGCCGGTCGCACCAGCCGGGCCCGTGGCGCCTGTGGCACCCGAAACACCGATCACCCCGGTGGCACCTGAGACACCCAAAACACCGGTAGCGCCCGTGGCACCGCTGACTCCAACCACACCGGTTGCACCTGTGGGGCCGGCCACGCCTGTGGCACCCGTGGCACCAGAGACACCAACCACACCCGTGGCACCTGTTGCACCGCTGACACCAACAACTCCGGTGGCACCTGTGGCGCCGCTAACGCCGACAACCCCTGTTGCTCCAGTGGCGCCAGAGACGCCGATGACGCCTGTTGGGCCTTGGATGCCTGTGGCGCCCGTTGCGCCGGAGACGCCAACAACACCGGTGGCACCAGTGGGGCCTTGGATACCGGTGGCGCCCTGGATGCCGGTCGCACCAGAGACGCCAATGACCCCGGTCGCTCCAGTGGGGCCGGTGACGCCTGCGACTCCGGTGGCGCCGGTTGGGCCTTGAACGCCCGTGGCGCCGGAGACACCAATTACGCCGGTGGCACCTGTGGCGCCATCAGCACCGGCGACACCTGTTGCACCGGTGGCGCCATTCGTGCCAGCGACACCTGTTGCGCCGGTGACTCCGGTGGCGCCTGTGGCACCGGCGGGGCCTACGTAGCCCTGGGTGATGGCGGTGCGGACATTGCTGGGGGTCGCACCAGAGTGGAGGAAGTGGGCGGTGACGTTGCTGGTGTGGGTGGTCTCGGCGTAGACCTTGACGACAATGCGGTCGGTTTCCGCGATGGCGAGGGGGCTGACGGCGATGCTCAGCGCGGTGTAGTAGTTGCTGCTGGTGGCGTTGATTTCGGGGCTGTCGATCTCGAACAGCAGGGTTTCGGTGCCGCCGGTGTTGCGCTTGTAGACCTTGAAGACGAGGTTGGTGCTGCCGCTGGCGTCGCTGACGTAGCCCCAGAAGCGGAACTCGTATTCGCCGGCGGGGATTTCGGTGAGGTTGGGGTCGCCTGCATCGGTGGCGAACTCCTCGATGATGACTTGGCCGGTGGTGTTGTTCACCACGGCGGTCATGTCGTCCTGCGGATCGCTATCGGGGGTGTCCGGCTGGAGCGACTCGTACCCGCTGATGTCGGAGTCGGTCTGGCGGAAGTACCAGATGCGGCCCGAAGCGCTGACGCCCGCAACACCGGTTGCACCGGTGGCGCCAGTTGTGCCGACGCCGGTTGCGCCGGTTGTGCCAACGCCGGTGGCGCCGGTTGCGCCGTTAACACCGGCAACCCCTGTGGCGCCTGTGACACCGGCAACTCCGGTTGCCCCGGTGGCACCATCCGCGCCAGCGACACCTGTTGCACCGGTAGAGCCTGCTCCGGTGGCGCCTTGAACGCCGGTTGCTCCGGTGGGGCCTTGGATGCCGGTTGCTCCAGCGACACCTGTGGCACCAACCGGGCCGGTGGCTCCGCTGATGCCGATGACACCGGTGGCACCTGTTGCGCCTGTGATGCCGATAGGCCCGGTGCTCCCCTCGACGCCGGTCGCACCAGTGGCACCGCTAACTCCGGTGGCACCTTGGATGCCAGTTGCGCCAGTGATGCCGACGCCTGTTGCGCCGGTTGCTCCAGCAACACCGGTCGCTCCAGCGGCGCCGGTGGCGCCTTGGATGCCGGTGGCTCCTGTGACACCCGCACCAGTGGCACCTGCAGCGCCTGTGGCACCTGTGGGGCCGGCGATGCCTGTGGCTCCGGTGACGCCTGCACCAGTGGCTCCGGTTGCGCCTGCGCCGCCTGCAACACCGCTGGCGCCGGTGGCGCCGTCTGCGCCGGCGGTGCCTTGCGCTCCAGTGGGGCCTTCAGGGCCGCTGGGGCCTAGAGGTCCGGTTGCGCCGGTTGGGCCGGCGACACCTGTGGCGCCTGTCGTACCAGTGCCGGTGGCACCGGTTGCGCCGGTGGAGCCATCAACGCCAATGGTGCCTGCGGCGCCGGTGGCGCCTTGGGGGCCGGTCGCTCCAGTGCTGCCGTCAACACCGATGGTGCCGGCTACGCCAGTGGCGCCGATGGGGCCTGTTGCACCGGTGGCTCCGGCGGGGCCGGTGTCTGGGGCTACGGGTTCCCAGCGGGAGGCGGCATCGTTCCAGGCGAGGACGTCACCGTCGTTTGTGGAGCCGTTGGCCTCAACGTCGTGGAGATCTTTGAGCCGGGAGCCGGTGGTCCAGCGGACGAAGATGGTGCCATTGTTCGTGGCGTGGACAACGGCGGCGACGGGGAGTTTGAGGTAAGGGGCTTGGGGTTCGGTGGTGGTGAAGCCGCCGGGGTTGGTGGGGTCGCACCAGAGGATGTCGCCGTCGGCGTAGGCGGAGGTGTTGATGCCGCGGATTTTCCCGAAGACGGTGACGTAGCCGTCGGCGCCGCCGGCGATGGCTTGGTCGGTGACGCCGAAGAAGACGTAGCCGGGATAGGTGCCGTCGGCCACCATGGGGGCGACCTTGAGGCGGCCGCTGTTGCCCACCGAACCAGCGAAGCGGACGGCGGTGCCTTTGGGGATGGCGACGGAGTTGCTGTTGTTGCGGCACAGGAGCATGGTCTCCTGGCCGAGGTAGTTGCTGATGCCGCCGAGCTTGCCAAGTTCGAGGGTTCCCTCGTCGGCGTTCCAGGTGAGTTGGCCGGTGCCGACGCTTAGGCCGGCGTCAAGGGTGAAGCCGAGGGCGTCAATCGTAGGGAAGCGGACTGGGTCGTAGGCCGGGAAGCCGTTGGGCGGCTCGGCGTTGGACTGGATCGTGATCCGCATTTGGTTCTGCGGACCAGTGCCCTTGGGGACGGCGACCGTGGAGACGGCGGTGCCGGCGTAGGCCTCAACGATGTAGGCGCCGATGGGTTCAAGGTCTACCGCGTCGCTCCAGTCCACGAGGTAGACCGTCCATGCGCGGAGCGCACCGGAGTCGGCGTACTGGGGGATGGGGGTGAGGTCTGGGTCGCGGATGATGACGACTTCCAGGCCGGTGACGGTCGTGCCAGCGGAGAGGGCCTCACCGCTGGAGCGCACGGCGATGGCGGGCGTGGTGGCGCCGTTGGGGAGGGTGTACGTGCCGAGGCTTGCGCTGAGCAGCGATGCCAGCTCGGTGCGCAGTTCAAGGACGTTCACAAACCCTGCGCGGCACTATGTACCTAGTTTTCCCCTGCCGGCAGCAGTAGTCCAGTCTCCAGCCACGCGAAGGTGCGGCGGTCTGGAATGTTGAGGGTATAGGTGGTGAGGGGGCGGTCAATGTCTCGCAGACGTACCACGCCGAAGATATGGTCTGCTACGGCGATGAGGCCGGCGCGGACGTTCTTGCCTTCCCAGGTGGGGCAGAGGATCCAGATTTGGTTGTCGTCGCTGTGGAGGGCGCGAACTTCAGGGATTTTGGCGGTTGTGGTGGCGCTGGCGAGGACTTTGTCCCAGGCGGCGAGCAGTATGGGGGCATCCTTCTTTTCTGCTCGTAGCGCGAGTGCGGTGGCTGCCACCTCAGGGCTAAGCACCTTGTGATCGGACTCGCGTTCGCGGAACATGGCGAAGTCCAGCGCCGTAAAAGGTTTGGATTTTTTGGGGTCGCGGTTGATGTTGGCGGTGAGGGCCTGGAGCGCGGCGATGGGGAGTTCGGCGAGGGCGGCGTTGTCGCGGCGGATTTTGTGGAGTTGTTTCCACGCACGCAGCACGGTGCAGCGCAGCTCTTGGCCGTAGGACTCGCGGTGGAATTGGCCGGGGTAGGCGGCTACGAGTTCCCAGAAGATTTCCGCCCAGTCCGTTTGGGACTGTCGGTGGTGTCCGGCTGCGGCTTTCCCAGCTCTTCTTCGGTTGGCGGGGTGGAGGGCATGTCCTCGGCGAGTTGCTCGTCTTGGGCTAGTTCCCAGATGGCGTCGCGGAGGGCTTTGGGGAGCGTGCCAGTGTCGGCCATGGACCAGTCGGGGAGGTTCTGGCGGTGGCGGATAAGGGCGGTAACGGTGGCGCGGATGTTTCGCGCACCAGCGGAGGTGTAGACCTTGGCGACTTCTTCGATGCGGGCGGCGTGGCGACAGCGGATCTCGTCGGCGGCGGCCTCCATGGAGCGGCCGCTGATGGCGGCCTCAATGATGTTGAAGGCCTCGCTGACGCTGATCTTTTCTTCCTTGGCGATGGCGTCGGCGATCTGAGCGCCTTTGACAAAGCTGCTCTGCTCCATGGCCAGCAACTCTTGGATGGTGTCGGCCTCGTCAACGGTGAGGCCGCCTAGCTCGGGCATCTCGATGATGCCTGTGGCGGGCGTTCCAAGGCGGCGGGTTTTGGTCTGCGCTGGTGCGGAGACAAACGTGAGGCCCTTCATGCGGAGCTGTCTTTTCTGACAGTCTATCGCTTAACCTCGTTGATGATTCGCTGGTTCGTTGCCTTGCGCAGCAGGGCGTAGCGGCTGGCGGCGGTGAGCACTTGGAGCTGGTTGAGCAGCTTGCGGGGGTCAGGAATGGGGTTCATGGCGTCAGTACATCACAGGGGTAAATCCAGTAATTGGATACAGATGCTTTGGCGTAAACCTAACTCCTCTCATTGCCATAATGTCATTTTTGTTTGTTTTGCTAAAAGGAAAAGGTGGCGCATATCGTAGAGTCGCAACAGCCTCTAATGCTGTTTCTGCGTAAGTTAAAAACGATGGTTCTGCGTTATTGCCTGCTCCCGCAACATACTTGTCTACATACACTAGCAGTTGGCCGTTGACAAACCAATAAATTCTGTCATTTTTATGCCAAAATGCAAGATGATTCCACTGTCCTACTACAAGAGTGTTCAAAATTGCTTCATTCCTCCTATCAAGGCTAGGTCCGCCTACTCCGTCAGTGAAAAGGGCGGCCCATTCATACCCGGTTTGCGTGCCGGAATTTTGACTTATATCAGCGCTTACAGCAGTAATAGGTATCCAACCTGTAGCCCCAGGATACGGAAGAGGATAATTATAAGCTCCGTAAACATTTGCAAGTAAACTGACTTTCACACTATAAACGTAGCCATTATTATTTGGAATAGGAGGATCAACGTTAGGTACATAAACCCAAGCCTCCACGGTAAATGGAGAGTTTGCACCAACTGGCATTTTCTTCGTACTTCCGAGCGTCTGTGCTGCTATGCTGTGGTAACGATCACCGCCAACAAAAGTACCCGGAGTGCTGTAGTCTGTTATGCGAACTGAATACTTTCCAGGTGAAGGACCGAAAGTAGAAAATAATCCCGGATCCGTTAAGGAAATAGTAGTAGGAAGTTCTGAAGTGCCTATGCTCCTAGTTGGTACAAAAAAATCTCCAAAATTTTCTTGATACCGCAGCGCGTTTGAGTTTTTGCTTGCGGCTACGCCTTCTGGGGTGACTAACGGTGGTATGGGTACAGAGCCTATAGGTGCCTTTCGGGGAGTTAAAATTACACCGCCAGCCAATCTATTGGCTGCTGGTCGGCGTTCCAGTTCGAGCGCTTGGTTGCGTGCGCCTGTTAAAAGGTTTCCGCTGGCGTCGAGACCGAGGGAAGCAAGGGTAGTGGTGCGGGTATCGGTGGCCTGAATTTGCAGGCGCTTATTAGCTTCTTTCTCTAGCTGGGCTTGGCGGCTGGCGTTTTGCTGGAGACGCGCTTGGTTTAGGAGATTGTTGTCACCAACGCTGATGTTGATGTTGGTGCTCATGGCGGCGCCTAGTCGTCGGTAGCGAGGGTGATGCGGTAGGTCTGGGTTTGCCCGGTAGCCAACGTGATATTGGGATCTTCCACAATCATGCTGTGGATGTAAGTCTCTCCGTCAATGTAAATAATTATACGGTCGTAGCTGTAGCCCGCACCAGTGGCCGTGAAGGCGGCGTCGATGGCTGGGATTTCGTAGCGGGCATCAGTTGCGTCGTAGGCGCCCGTGGCAACCACCTGCGAAAAACGAACGTAGCCGTTGCCGCTTTTTTCAGCGCTCTGCCAGTTGGCGACGCTGCTTTCGGCGGTGTATCCGGTCACTCCAACGCTGCAGAGCATGACCTTGATGGTTTCGCCTTCGTAGGCGAGGCCGGCAACGCGCTTCAATTCACGCTGACTGATGGTGGTGGTTAGGGCCATGGATCAAGCCACCGAGAAGGTGAAGATGCCGCTGGCGCTCCAGGTCACGATGAAGTCGGTCCCATCCCCTGCTGTTTCGGTGCCCCCAAAGTCAATCATGGCCAGCGGTGGATCATTGGCGTCAGTGTCGTTGTAGAGGATGGCTTTGGCGGCAGAGAGGGCCGCACCAGAGGCGGTCCAGGTCACGTCGTCGGCGTCAAATTTGGCATCGTTGGTAGTCACCGTAGTCACCGCCACGTTCGTCAAGGCCGCACCACCAGTGGTATAGCCATTGCCGTTGGCCACCTCGGTCTTGGTGATGCCCGCCAAGGTGGTGTCAGTCGCGGTGAAGGTAGCCGAGGTGCAGAGCATCAGCTTGTAGGTGTCTGCTGGTGCGTTTGAAGCCTCGGCAAAGAGCTTGGTTGTGTGGTTGTAAACCGAGACGGTGGCTGGCACGGGGCGTAGCTTTGCTTTTACCTAGATTGCCCCTAGACCCCCTTGAGCGCAACCACAAAGTAGGTGTCGGTAGTACTGACCGTCTTGGTGAGGGTGCTGGTGCCGGTCGCGCCACTGTTGTCCATCAAGCCACTGGCAACAACAAACCCACCCCCGTTTCCGGCTGACGATCCATACTCAAAGTGTTTTGTAATGTCTGTGAGTGCAGCGTTTACAGGCACGCCAAAGTGTGCAGTGCTGCTACTGTCATCAGGGCGACCAACAAACATGACGACACGGGTATTGAAAACGGTTGCAGTTACTGAGGGCACAGTCGCTGTTGCACTCGCAGAAGTTTTAGTTCCTGAGCCAAGCACGTCCCAAGGATTGCCGGTGGTGGGGCATCCTCGGAATGTAGAGATGGCTGCAATTTGATGGTCACCGCCGTCTGGAATTAGAATATCAGCCTCTGCATTACTGGTAGCTCGTCTCCACCACAATTGAAGTTTTGAGCCGGAGATGCTGGCGACATCAACGACTGGACTAACGGATAGAGCTTGCCAGCCGCTTGGAGGTGTCATTGTGCTATCAGCACCTGAGGATTCAATAACCACAAGCCCGATGTCGTTGGTTTGATGTCCAAGTGGCCAGGGCAGGGCAAAGCCAGCTGTGCTAAAGCTTTGGCTGTAATCAACAAAGTAAGGCGGTTCACGCCAGACAATCGGCGTGTAGGCAGCAACACTACAGTCAGTGACTGGAACACTGATGAGTGTGCCCGCGTTGATTGTGGGGATGTGGGTGGCAATAGATATTTCAGCTTCGGGGATGGCTACAACCGCACCAGCCTCGCCAACAAAGACCGGCTCAAAAGCATTAACACTGAAGTCAAAGGCTGTTGGGGTCACGTTGACACCGCTGCTGATAGTTGGTGCGAGCATTGCTACGGCAATGCCAGCAGCCGGGACTGCAACGGAAGTATCTGTTTTAACGGTTGGTGTACGAGGCACCAAGGTTATGGCGGTGACTGGAACATAAATAGGTGTGAGTATTTTGACTAGTACCTTTGTCTTTAGCACTAAAGCTGGGATTTCGGTCAGCACAGCCAAGGCATAGTTGATGCTGGTGATGTCCAGCGTGGTGCGCACCACGGCGGTGTAGACGGCGGTTTCGTTGTAGGGCAGCACGGTGCTGCCGGCGTTCATCGCGCCATCGACGATGGGCGGTTCGACAGGGAGGGTGGTGATGCCTGGGGCGACGGGGAACCAGAACGTGCCAGTGCCGCCAACAGCTGCCCAGAACAGGGCATCGACTGAGCAGACGATGCCGTTGCTGTCAAAGGCCCAGTTGGTGCCGTTGGCGCGGTAGAGCGCGGTCAGGCCGGAGGCTTGGAGGTAGAGCGGGGAGTAGGGGGCGGCGGGAAGTTTTTCGGGGGCCAGCTGGAGATTGACGCCGTTGCGGTTACCTAGCAGGAGGCGGTTTTGGACGCGCCCGTAGCGCATGGCTTTGGCGGGGGCGTCACTGGGGGTGGCGGTGAACGGACCACCGGTGGGGCCACTAAAGGTATCGTCTGGTGCGTAAGGCATTGAGAATTCAATGCGCCGCTGGGCTGTGGCGCTGCCAAGGGCTAGCTCCAGGTCGGCAAAGCTTTCGGTGCGCCAGCCGTTGTTGGGGTCACCTCCTTTGGCATAGGCGGCATTGTTGACATCCTCAACGGGCGGGAGGCGGTTGTTTAAGCGAGAATCTCCGTAGTTAATTTCAACTGACGTATCAGTAAAGATGAGCGCTCCTGTGCTGAGCAGTGAGCTGACGTAGCCGTTAAGGCCACTGAGCGTGGTAATCCCTTGGCCAGCCAAGGCAATCAGCTGCTGGCCCTCTTGGGTGTAGCCGTAGATTGCGTAATTATTGCTGATTGAACGGGTGTAGCCGGAAACGGTTTCGTCAATGCGCACCGTTTTACGGGAAACCATGGTGTCGGTCGTTGCTGCGTAGGCGGAGCTTTCCACGACCCAGGGCAGATTGAACGATGCGATCACACGCAAGACGCTTTCTTTAATCAGCGTGGTGGTTCGTTGAACTTCGCCGCTGGTGTAGTACCAGCTGCCGTTTGGTAGTTGAACTGTGATTGCAGCGATGTCGTATTCATAGGTAGTGGTTGTAACTTCGGTGATTTCAGCGCCAGGGGAAACAGGGAAAGAACCAAGTTCGTTGAAGACCGCTTCTAGGTAGCTGCCGCCGGCCTCGGCAGCAATGGTGGTTTTGGTAACGGTCTGCTTGAGGATGCGGCGATCTCCCCCAGCTTCGTATTGGGTCTCAGTGACAGTCTCAGGAATGTAGGTGTAGGTGCCGGTGGCTACTTTGATGCTTTGTTGGACGCCTCTGGAGACGGTGTAGATCCAGGGGTCGCTGCTGTTGTTCGTGCTGTCGGGGTTTTTGAGTTTGAGGGTGCTGTAGCTGACAGTGACCGCTTCGCCGGGGAGCTGGCCTACGCCAATGGGGCCGAGGTCTACGATGTCGCTGCCGGTGAAGACTGGGCCCGTACCAGCGTCTTGGTCGAGGTTGAAGACTTGGAGCACCTCGTTGGTGTCGAGGTAGCCGCAGTAGGACTCGGAGACCAACAGGTCGCTCAGCACTGGGACGTAGCCGGCGCCGAAGTCAAACTCTGCGATGGAGAACTTATTGGTGAGGGGGTTGCTGCTAGCGGTGATGCCCAGCTCGCTCAGGCACTTGTTCATCACGCTGCTGGCATACAGCGGCAGCGTGACGATGAGGGCATCATTGGCGACGTAACCCGAATTCTGGGGGTCGTCGAACGCGGTCCAGTCAATCGGCTCTTTGAGGTCGCTGAGGTAGGTGAGCTTGCAGCCCAGTTCGACTGTGGTGGTGCGGCGGAACGGATCAGCGAAGCTGCTCATCACGCGCAGCTTGCGGGGGATGCTGCGGGCCACGCCGCTTTTGGTGTAGCTGAAGGTGACGGCAGTGCCGACGGCCGGGGTGATGGTGCCGCTGATTTCCACGCTGCCGCGGGTTTTTATTAAGCCACTGCCTTGGACGTAGTCGTCGGAGATGGAGCCGCTGATGAGCGTTCCAAGGCTGCAGGTGACCGTGGCGCGGATGTCGATGGCCATTACTTCACCAGTGCCAGGTCGAAGGTGACGGTGTAGCGGGTGGACTTGGCGCCGCCCGAGATGATGATTTCACCGGTGGCGGTGGGGGCAGTGATGGGGAACCAGCTGTTGACGGCGGGGATGGCGGCCACCACTTCTTCGTACCAGGTCTGGATGACGGCCCAGCTGGCGCTGGAGGTGGTGCCTTCGATGCTGCGGACCTTGGTGGCGGTGAGGGGGCCGGCGAGGACGTGGGCGCCGGTGGCGGCGAGGGTGAGGGTGGGGCCGTCCTGGTAGGTGACGGGGTCGGCGATCAGCACGATGGTGGCTGTGGCGGTTTCGCCACCGCCGAGGCTTGGGACGATTTTATCGGGGGTGCCGGTGACGATGAACCAGCTGCCGAAGCTGGGGAGGGTGGACTCGCTGTTTTGGCGGGATTTTTCTTGCTCGCGGAGGAGGACTTGGAGGGCTTGGGCGGCGTCAACGAGGGTGACGCTGGCGGAGATGTAGGGGCCGGTTTGCTCGCCGGTGGGTGGGTCGGTGAACCAGCAGGCTAGGGAGTTGATGCTGAGGCCGTTGGCGTTGACCGTCAGGGCGATGGTGGTGCCGACCGTGCCAGTGACGAGGGTGTCTTGGTCGGTGATGCGGGTGTTGCGCCAGGCGTCGTAGGCGGCGACCAACTGCTGCCACTGGTACGGGGTAAGCAGGCCGCTGATCTGGAACGAGCGGGAGGTAAGGCCCGTGCGAGCCTCGCCCTCGTAGCCAAATGGCTGCGCGGTCAGTGTGGTCGAAGTGAAGGCGCCGAGAGTGACAGTCATTAGAAGGTGGATGCGGCAAGCAACTCTGAGGCTGCGCTGCCGGTGTAATTGTTGTTAATGTAGACGTTCCAGTCCTTTTGAGTTAGCAGAAACACTTGCTCGCTTAGTGTGTTTGTTGCTTGAGTATTGGCGTTTGTAATTTCAGCTTGTGCGTTAATAACTGTTGCTAGGGCTTGCTGAGTGCCTATGAGGTCAAGCGTTACTTGGCTCTCACTTTGGACGCTGTTGATGAAGTCGCGGATGGCTGCGTTGACGCCAGCGGTGGATCCGGTGAACTCGGGGGCGCGGGCGCCGGTGAGTTCGGTGAAGCGGGCTTGGGCTTCGCGGAATTGAGGGAGGAGGACGTCAAAATCAAAGTTGGCGCGTTGCTGGCGCTGTTGCGAGTTCAGGAAGCGGTTGAGGCCTTGGGGGTCGCTGCGGACGCGAGTAAATTCAACGACCGCACCACGCAGATTGTCGCGGAGCTGCTCTCCGGCTTCCTTGAGGGCGAGGGCGCCTTTTTCGAGTTCCAGGCGGGTTTGCTTGGCGGCGACCTTCTGTTCTTGGACGAGGCGGAAGGCCTCTTGTTCGCCGGCGTCGCCGCCGCGTTGCCGAGCAGCGTCAATCTGAGCACCGATCTCACGCTCCCGATCCTTAGCTGCGTCAATGCCCGCTTGAATATTTTGGGTGGTGGCCAAGGTATCGCGTGCCACGCCCCGCTCAGCCTTACTCAGCGCTTGGGTCGCTGTTACTTGTCTTGCGATGTTTTGCAGCTTGATGTTGTCCTGTGCTGCCTCTAGGCCCTTCTGAGCAGCGCGATCTTTATCTAATTGGTTAAGTTGTTGGGTAAGGCGGTACAGCTCTAAAGCAGCGTCCTGCTGAATTTTTACAGCTTTTGGATTTGCTGGGTCGTTGCGCTCCTTATCTGTAAGTTCTAAAAGTTTGCGGTTCCGTTCGTTGAGTACCTGCTGTTTTTGTAGCTCAAGTGATTGCCGCTCGTAGCCTTGGGTAGACGCATCTATCAGTTGGTAAGAGGTGGACAGAGATTTTTGATTTTGTACTTGTGCAAAAGCGATGCGAGCTGCGAGTTCTGCTCGCTGTTTTTCAATACCAAGGAGTTGTTGGGCTAGAGCAATTCCTGCCTGTAATCCTTTGTTTACGTCTTCGTTACTGGGAGGCAGAATGGCGCTTATACCGCCCCGTGCTTGTCGGGACGCTTCGGTTACCTGCTCTCGCCTAGCTTGAACTTGACGGAATTGATCGGGGCTCAGTTGCCCGACCAGTTGTTCAAAAGATACGCCTGTGGCTAGTCCACCTGTTGGCTGGGACAGGGTGCGAATTAGAGCAGCAAGAGGTCCCGCAACAAAACTGGCTAAAACTGTGCTGGCTTCGGACCAGGCTCTACTGATGGTGTCAACAGCATCGTTGTATTCCTTGGCGCCCTGCAGAGAGCCAAATGTACCTATCAAATCTCTTTGAATTACAGCGGCGGCTTCAGCGCCTCTGCCCGAATCAATCAGAGCTTGTGCGTAGCGTTCCAGCTCTTTTGAAGATAGTGATGCGTTTTGGACAAGGGTCTGGAAATTGGCGATTGGGTCGTCCAGAGCTTTAGCTAGTGCTCCTAACTTTTGGAGGGCTACGTCAAATTGGGAGCCGAGGGCGGTGCCGACGAGGGAGAGGCCGAAGCCGAATTGGCCGCCGATGGCGCCACCTGCTGCACCACCCGCTGCACCGCCGATACTGGCGCCGATGCCTTGGCCGAAGAGGAGCGGGAACGCGCCACCGATGATGGCGTTGCTGATGATGCCTTGCTGCTTCTGGGAGGCGGCTTTGACCTCGCGGGCCTGCTTGGCGAAATACTCCTTGGGGAAGCTGGGGAAGATAGAGTCAAGGAAGGCGGGCGAGCCAGGGAACGCTTTGCCTCCGCGGACGGGTGCAGCATTCAGAGCGCCGATACGGCGCCCTTCGGCTTGGGTAGATTTTTCAGCAGCGCGAGCGGAGCGTTCGCGTGCAGCGGTAAGACGTTCTTCTGCGCGGACGGCGGCGGGAGAGCCGGCAATATTGGCTGCACCGCCAATCGGAGATCGAGCGCCACCCTGGCGGGCAAGGAAAGCAAGGTCAGCTGGGGAGCCTGTAAGACCTACCCGACCACGAAGAGGTTCCGAAGGACCACCCCGACGTGCCTGACGATCCAGTTCGCGGTTCTGGTCGCGGATGACGCGCAGTTTGTCGCGTTCTTTGCGGAGAGTGAAATCAAGTGAATCGGCGATTCTGTTGAAGCTGCCGAACTGGCGATTGGCTTGGGCAGTGGTGGCTTCGCCAAGCTGGGTGCGCAGTTTTGCAGTGTTGATTCCTGCGGCTTCTAGGCTGCGGATCTGCTGGTCTAGGCCGTAGCGGCGCTTTTGTGCATTGGTTAAAGCGTCAATGGATTCCCTAGCGCCTCCTTGCCTAGCGCCTATACGAGCGGCTTGGCTTTCGGCACGCTGAGTCTGCTCAGTTAGGCGCAGCTTTCGCTCAGCCAAGGTGATTTCCCTAGCAAGCACTCGTCCGGTCTGCCTAAAAGTGCCAAACTGGCGGCTGCTTTGTGCTTCGGTTAGTTGGCCAAGTCGATACCTGAGCCGGCTTACATCAACGCCTCTTTCTTCTAGAGTTTCTATGCGTTGACTGAGTCTGAAGCGACGTTCCTGTGCCTTCTCTAAAGCACGCACATCCTCACGCGCTCCACCGAACCTAGCTCCCCTGCCTGTCACTAAACTCTGCTTGCTTTCTGCTGCCGCAGCCGCAGATGCTTGCTGTTTGAGTTGAGCTGTCAGCAGCGTAGCAACACGTAACCTTCCTTCTTCAAGCCTTACTGTGTTGGAAAGTTGAGCTGTTATTTGACGTACAGTTCCAAAACTACGCTGCTCGTTAGCGGATATAGCACTGGTTAGCCGAGCCCTTAACTGGGTAACGTCTACTCCTTTTGCTTGGAGTATATTTATTCTGTTCTGTAAACCAACAATGCGACTGTTGGCTTTTTCTACTGCATCAGTAGATTCGCGTGCTCCGCCTTTTGCCGAAGTTCTGGTTGATGCTAGTTTTGCTGTTCTTTGTACGTCCTGCTTTAGAAGATTTAACGCATCTCTAGCGGGTTTGTCATCTACGGTAATTCTTAGGACGGCTGTGCCGAGATTTTCCTCTGCCACGGGGGATGTCGGTGCCGCCTATACCCTAGGTTGCCTGAGGAAAACTAGGTGTGTAGGCGTACCAGCGATCTGTGGCAACTGCGCTGGCTGCACTGGATAATGCGACGGTCACGTTCACGGTGACGGCGTCTGGGACGACCGTGGATGCGGACACCGGGAACGTGGTGCCGAACACGACGACGGTCCAGGTGAGTGCCTACCTCAAGGGCGAGAGCGTCAACGAGGTGGTGTATCCCGGCGTGAATCAGGTGACGACGCTGTTTGAGGGGTATGTGACGAGCACCAGCGGGTTGGATGCGCGGGTGGTGGCTGGGACGACCGGTCAACTGACGTTTGCAGGGCAAACGTCTGTTGACTGCGAGGTGTTGGAAGCGCGGCTGCCGTATGGGACCAGTGGGTTGCTGGGGGGTACGCTGGCCTCGGCGCTGGGGCCCAAGATTCGGCTGGTGTCGCGGAAGCAGACCTGATGGCGCGGGTATCGTTCCAGCTGAAAGAGTGGAACGCCGACAAGCTGCTGGCGAAGAGTGAACGGGTGCTGGAGCAGCTGGGGCCGATTTACGAGGCTGAGGCAGACAGGCAGATAGCTTCTGTGAAGTGGGCCTGGCCCGTGCCAGTGCTTAGATTTCAGAGCTTGTTGATGGGTGGTACGCCGGGGCCTAGAGGAGGTGTGGTTGTGAACGCCGGCCGTAGGGACATTGTGGATACGGGACAACTTATGGATTCAAGGAAGACGCAGTTACAGGGGAAATCGTTGTCGATTACGTGGCAGGCGCCGTATGCGATGAACGTCATCAAGGGATCGTATGGGCCGTATGTGAACCCGGCAGGCGACAGGGTTTTGCCGCAGCAGATTGCGCGGAACTGGATTGATGCGACGTACCAGGCGTTGCCGGCGATGAAGACGTTTGCGGAGAAGTGGCGGGTTACGAAGTGAGGCAATAAAAAACCCCGCTGGTGGGCGGGGTGGGTGGGGGACTGGCTGATTGTGCCGTTATCAGGAGACGGTGGCAACGGTGAAGGTGGGGGCCACATCTGGGGAGGCGCCGCCGACGGAGGCGAGGGCGACGGTGAGGATGTCGCCGACCTTGTAGTTGGTGCCGCCGGCCACGATGGTGGGGGCTGCGCTGACGGTGCCGCCGCCGGCGACGATGATGTCAGCGGTGGCACCCTTGCCGGAGCCGATGCCGGCTGCGGGGTTGCTGGAGAGCAGGGTCACGCCGCTGTAGGTGGCGGGGGTGAGGCCCGAACCAGCGGTGGTGACCGTCAGGGTGGCGATGGGGTTGCCTTGGGGGTAGAAGTAGTAGACGCCGTAGCCGGTGAGGGTGAAGGAGACCTTGGCGATGTTGCCGGCGGTGATGTCCTCGGAGAAGTCGCCGATTTGGGCGAGGCCGGAGTGGACTTCGGGGTTGTCGCCGGAGGCGTCGGTCACCGGGGTTTCCCGATACCACTCAAGGATCGTGCCATCGGCGGCTTTGAGGGCGGCCTTCTTGAGGATCTCGTAGCCACCGTCGGTGACGTCGAGGTTCATCGAGCAGGGGATGCTGTAGCTCTGGCTCGTGATGAGGTTGGCCTGGAAGCCTTGCTCGGAGTCGTAGTCGATGACCGAGGTGGACTCGGAGGTGCCCTGGATGCCGGTGTTGTCCAGCGACAGGATGCGGGTCATTCCAGCCGACGAGGTCGGGATGGAGCTGGCGCTGCTACCGAGCTTGACGTAGAGCTTGTAGCCGAGGCTAGCGAAAAAACTTCCCGTCGCCATAGTCTGCTAGCCTAGGTGGCTCTAAGAGATCTAAACCTAGATTACCGGGGCTTGACCTGCCAGCGTCGTGGTCTGCGGTTGTTCGCTTGTGTTGTGTAGTCGGCCCACCGACAGTTTCCGGGCTCGTAGTTCCCGTCGTTGTCAATACGATCAAGAGTCAACCCCTCAGGACACTCTCCCATGTCATCTAAAAATGCCTCAAAACTTTCAAGCCATTCAGAGCAGCAACTGATACCACGTCCTAGGTAATATTCGGTGTAAGGATTATTCGGGTTACTTACTCTCTGTTTCATGTTTGTCCATATCTGGTATGTACGACTCACACCTGTAGACGAGCGGGCGTGGCCATGACTTAAGTTCAGAGCACCGGCAACTTCCTGTTTAATACAGCCACAGCTGTGGACACTCCAGCCAAGATTGGAGCTTTTTAGCTCAACACGGTTTCCGCAGGCACACTGACAAAGCCAAATAGCTTGCTTACCTACGTTACCTGTCTGCTCTAATAAGGTAAGCCGTCCGATAACGTCCCCCGGCTTTTTCTTGTAAGAACACCCGCAACTGGTACTCTTTCCGTTTTTAAGGTTTCGTGAAGCCACCTCGCGTTCAATGCCGCAGTCGCATCGACAGAGCCATCGGTAACCGGGCCGTGGTTCTAGGGCGATCCAACTCCCGAAGCACTGGCCTGTGAGGTCTATAGTCTTTGGCATCACCTGGCGGTTGCGGGTGGTCACGCTCCAGGGGCGGCAACCCGCTGGGGCACTCCTATCCTACAGGTCCGATTCCTCTAGCAGTTCCATCGGGGTGGGGCGGGGGCAGAGGTGGAGGTTGAAGTCTTTGGTTTCGTGGTCGATGGATTCGGTGGCGGTGAGGGCGAGCTTGAGTTTTTCCTCGGTGGTGTTGAGGGCGGCGATGACTTCGGCGCGGGTTTTGCCGTCGCGGAGCATGTAGCGGGCTTGCTGACCGAGGGTTCTGACTGCCGCTGGTGCTTTGATCTCCCAGTTGTGGTCGCGGATGAAGTGGCGGATTTCGCCTTCGGAGAAGACGGTTAGGAGGGTGGAGAAGGTGCCCTTGGCGGGGTTCCAGGCGCGGCAGGTTTTGATGAAGGCGATGTCGATGCTGCTGTAAATGTCCTCCTTGCGGAGGAAGCGATATTTGCGGCACATCTTGCGGCCCATCAGTGCGATCAGGCCGCCGTGTTGGCGGTAGAGCGCTCCAACGCTGCGCTGCTCCTCGCGGGTGAGCGGGGTGGCGAGGTAGCCCGTGCGGGCCCGCTTGGGTTTTGGTGGACTTGCTGTGGCCATAGTCACAGCCTACAGGCTGTACTTAGGGCCTGTAGTTTGCCACTGCTGGTACTAGCTGCGGACGCGGGCCATGATTTTGCCCGTGCCACCGGGGATGGTGCTGGTGGTGAGGCAGCCGAGGATGGTGGCGAGGTGGGGGAGGGCGGAGAGGGGGCTCACCACGGCCTGGGAGGCGGAGGAGACGTCGGTGCGCCACTCCAGCTCCATGACGTCGAGCTTGAGGCGTGCCAGGTCGCGGTTGGGGACGCCTGGGACGATCTCGGCGGCGCTGCCGGTGCTGCTTTGGAGGAGGGTGGGGGTGGTGAGGAGGGCGTTGGCGAGGTCGAAGGTGCTGTACTGGACTTGCTCGGGGATGATGTTGTCGGCGTATTCGACGCCGTCGCATTCCACGTCGGAGCGGGGCCAGTCCAGCGCCTGGGTCGTGCTGGCGCGACTGCCGATCCAGACGAGGGTGTCGAGGCCGCGGGTGGAGGTGATGAGGGCCCGTGTTTTTTGGTCGGTGGTGGCGGTGGTCCAGGCCAGCGTGCCAAGCATCGTCTCGGCGATGGTGTCGGCCGCGGCGATGGTGAGGTAGCTGTTTGCCGTGGCCGATCCAACGGTTGCGGTGATGGATGCCGGCATGTTGCTGTACCTCTACCTAGTTTTCCGGTGGGTTACTTGCGCTTGCGCTAGCGGCCTTGACCGCGGTACGGTTTTTTGCCGGCCTTGGGGCGGCTGCCCCGGCCGGCGCCTTGGGTGGTTTTGTGGTGGACCGGGTCTTTGCGCTGCGTACCAGCGAGGCCGGATTTGGCTTTGACCGCCATGGGTTAGATGCGGTAGGCGAGGACTTTGCCGCTGGTGAGTTTGACGGCGGTGAAGATGCCGTAGATGGTGGTGCCGACCGGGATGGGCAGGGAGGTCAGGGTTCCGGTGATGTCGTCGCTGACGGTTCCGCTGGCGAGGACGGTGGCTTCGAGCGCTTGGATCGCACCGAACTTACCGGAGACGGTGGTGGTGTCGGCGATGTAGACGGCGCCGAGGAATTCGCTGCGTTCCATGGGGTGGTGGAGGTGGGGGCGGCAGCGGGGGGCTGCGGGGACGTGGAAAGGGAGGCCGCTAGTGCAGCCTCCTGTTCACGTAGGCGCCGGAAGGCGAAGAGACCCAAGGGTTACTTCCGGTAGACGGTGAAGGCCGGCGTGCCAACGGCAGTGCAGACGAACACGTAGGAGGCGCTGGTGGCAGCGGCCACGGTGGCCATGCCGGCGACGCCGCCAAGGGTGATGCCGGTGGCACCAGCCGTGAAGGTGATCGCGTGGGTGGCGGCGGCCACGTTGACGACAGTCAGCTCGAAGCTGGTGCCGATTTCGAGGGCGTTGCCGATGGCGGTCTTGAGGGCTGCACCAGTGGGGGTGGTGAGGGCCCGTCCGGCGGAGGGGGTCATTGTGACGACGCCGTTGATCGCCTCGGCGGCGGTCAGGCTGGTGGCTTCGTCAGCGGCGGCGGTGACAGATTTTTTGGTCAGCAGATTTTCGACCACCGCTTGGTCGGAAGTCAGCTCGAAAATCGAGGATGGCATTGGTGCGTACCAGGGGATTGGAAGAAGGTGCCCCCGCTACTGGGCGGGGGCTGTTACGTCGAGGGCGTTAGCCCGAGACTCAGTCGAAGGAGCTGGTGACCGTGAGGCGGACGATGCCGATGTTCTCGGTCTCGAACACCTTCTCCCAGTTGCCGGCGGTGGCCAGGTCTGCCTGCTCCGGGTTGGCCGCGCCGATGTAGCGGGCGCCCAGGGGGTGGTAGACGTTGTGCCAATCGACCGACATGGCGTCGGACTTGGCCAGGATGTCGCGGTCCACTTCGGAGCGGAGGGCGGCTTGTTGGCCGGTGCCGACTGCGCCGGAGGCCATCACGTAGCAGGCGTACTTCGTGGTTGCGCCGGTGCCCGAGGTGGGGACGTCCTTGCTGCGGATCACGCGCATACCCATGTAGAAGGGGATTTGCGTGTTGTTGGTGTAGGCAGCAGCCACAGAACCGCCGAAGGCGTTCAGGGCGGTGATCGAGCCAGCGGCGATGCTGGAGGCGGTCACGCGGGCGTCGGTGGCGGTCACGTAGTCGATGGCCTTGCGCTCCTTGAGGTCTGCGTAGACCAGGGGGTGCATGACGATGGCGGCCAGCTTGTCGGAGTCCTCGTTGAGGAGGGCTTCGGCGGCGGCGATTTGGCGGGGGCCGAGGTTGGTTTCGCCCGAGCCAGCGGCGTCAACCGACAGGGCGGCGAAGGCGGCGCCAGAGTTGCTGGTGCCCAGATTGCCGAAGACCCCTTTCAGGGTGGCGATCATGTCCTTCTGCTGTTGGTTGGCGATGTAGTCGGCCACCTTGGCACCGATGGCGCCCATGGGGTCCGAACCAGCGGCCAGGCGGGCCAGGTCGCGGGATTCCCATGCGCGGCCGCGGTGGAGGACCACGCCGACTTGCTTGTCTGCGGTGATCTTGCCGGGGGTCAGGCTGGTGCTGTCGGTCAGGCGCTCGGCGTCGCCGGACAGGTCAGCTTTCCAGTTGGGGATGTTGACTTTGTCGCCGCCTTCGGTGACGTTGAGGGCGTCGAGGGCAGAGACCACGCCGGAGGTCAGGAAGCTGTTCCGGACCGTGGTGGCCTCGATGAGGTACGGCGTAAAAATCTCGGGGATAATTACGTCGCTGCGGACGGTAGCCATGGCTGGGGATCAGTAAGGGGGTGAGGGCGTACCGCTCAGCCTCGGGAGGCCTCGGCTTTGTAGCGGTCGTGGGTGGCGCGGTCCTCGCGGTAGAGGCGGCCGATCTCGGTCAGGTTGATGGGGCTGCTCAGGAACGGGTTGTTGCCTGAGGCGGCGGATACGGGGGCGGCGGGGGAGGATCCCATGCCCTTCGCTCCAGTGGGGGCGAAGTGGTGGTCCCAGCCGGACTCTGGGGCGCGGAGGCGTGCCAGGTGGTCGGAGAGGGGGATCTCGATGCCGCCGGAGATGACTGCGGGTTTTCCGTCGACCTCGCGGAGGTCGGAGGAGATGAGGGCTAGGAGTTGGTCCGGCCTGAGGGCCTTGGAGGCGGTGATCTCTTGGATTGCGCGGGACCGGAGGGTCTCGCTGGCTCGGGCTTGGCGCTCGGCGTCAAGTTGAGCGTGCAGGTCAGAGATTTGGCGTTCCAGGGTCAGGTTGGTTTCCTTGGCGTCCTCCCACAGTTTTTTGTATTCGCCGGATTGCTCCAGTTGGGTGGTCTGACCGGATTTGAGCTGGGCCTGCGTCGCTCGGAGGTTCTCTTCTAGGTCCTGGAGTTTGCGGTTGAGTTCGGCGTTTTTCTCGCCGGCTCGGCGCTTGTCTTCGGAGACGAGGTCTAGCTTTGCTTTGAGGCGTGCCAGGTCCTCGGAGGAGGGGGTGCTCTGAGCGTCGGGTGAGGGCGTCGCGGACGCACTCTGCTCCTCCACGGGAGGAGCCCCGTTGACTGATTCAGTCACGCGGGTAAGTGAGGGTACACTCCTAGATTACCGCGTTTAAGTAATAGTTAGGAGAATAAAGGTATAGCGATGCAGCGGCAGAGAGGGTGCCGGGGAGGCGGTGCTGGCACGAAATCTTCGAGGTTTTCGACCACTGTGCCGTTGAGGGCGACGCACAGGGGGCAGGTTTTGGGGTCAAGGATGGCGTTCCAGCGCCAGCCGGTGAGGGAGCGGTTGGAGGCGGTGGCGGCGGCCTGCTGAATTGGCACCACTAAGGACCAGAGGGTCGCGGATGTGATGGCCTTGGTGCGGGCGATCCAGGCGTTGGCGACGTCGCCTTTGCGGAGGGCGGGGCGGGCTTCGCCCGCAACGGTGCGGGTGGAGATGACTGAGGCGGCGATTGCTGGGGTTGGGCGGTCGGTGAGGAAGGCGGGGAGGACGGTGTTTTCGAGGAGTTTGAGGAGTTGGGAGGCGTAGGGGGAGGCGTTGGTGGCGGCGGTGGGGCTGAAGAGGGTGCGGAGGGTCGTGCCAGCGGTGGGGGTGGTGATGAGGG